>Cebus_capucinus_imitator_PRJNA485217_SSR102__coassemble_805_pt1 | contig 53889 bp, 37 predicted proteins | sample Cebus_capucinus_imitator_PRJNA485217_SSR102__metabat2_high_PE_011 | metagenome-assembled genome bin Cebus_capucinus_imitator_PRJNA485217_SSR102
CATAGCTCAAACAAGTTTGGCTCTGCTCATGGCTTATCGAAAACGTTCTTTTTTGTCTGCTTTTATCCCTCTCATCGGTTGCATAGCCCGCTATGCGCCCTCTTCGAGTAACAAAACCGGACGAAAAAATACTCGATTATGACAAGAACTAAAAAGTCTAAACGAGTTCATTTTAAATATCCGCTCTTAAACAAGGCCCTTGCCATGGCAGTTCTTGAACTTTTTGCCACTACCGCAGGGACAAAGGTCATTACGACCGGGGAGCTTATCCTTCACGATGGGCTGATGAGTCTCCTGTGCCGCAGACTCACGAGTGTCCTGATTTGCGGCAGCCTCCTGTGCGGGATCTGTAAGGTCATCTTTCTGTTCATTGTAACGCTGGCTGTGCTGCTCAGGAGCCGCTTCGCGAACCTGTTGCTGCTGCATTTCAGGTATCTGACAACGCATCAGTATACTTGCGATGCGATTGTTCATCTGGTCAACCATATCATCGAAGAGTTTTACACTCTCGAGTTTAAAGATTACCAGCGGGTCTTTCTGCTCGTAAGAAGCGTTCTGAACGCTGTGCTTCAGTTCATCGAGAGCGCGCAGGTTCTCTTTCCAGCAATCATCGATTACATGCAGAAGGATTGTCTTTTCAAACTGCTTAACAACACTCTTGCACTCTGTGTCATATGCTTCCTTGAGGTTGCAAGCTATGTTATAAAGACGTTTTCCGTCAGTAACAGGCACAATTATACGCTCATAACGGTCTCCCTGATTCTCGTAAACATCTTTTATCACCGGCATACCGACTGTCTGTATGCGGTCTGTCTTACGTTTGAAGTCTGCCATGGCAGCCTGAAATGCTTTCTCGGCAAGGTTCTCGTGATTCTCGTTTGCGAGTTCAATCTCGGTAAACGGACACTCCATTGAGAGAACTTTAAGGAACTCGTCTTTACATCCCTCATAATCGTTGCGCTCTATGATATTTACGACACGGTCCCAAATAATATTTGTGATGTCCATTCCGATACGCTCACCCATCAAAGCATGGCGACGCTTCTCGTAAACAACGGTACGCTGTTTATTCATAACGTCATCATACTCAAGCAGACGCTTACGTATACCGAAGTTGTTCTCCTCGACACGCTTCTGGGCACGCTCGATATTCTTTGTAATCATCGGGCTTTCTATACGCTCGCCGTCCTTGAAGCCGAGGCGGTCCATTACACGGGCTATACGCTCGCTTGCGAACAGACGCATCAGTTTGTCCTCAAGGCTGACATAGAATACAGAGCTTCCGGGGTCTCCCTGACGACCGGCACGACCACGCAACTGGCGGTCTACACGACGGCTTTCATGACGTTCCGTACCGATAATGGCAAGTCCGCCTGCAGCCTTCACCTCAGGCGAGAGCTTGATGTCGGTACCACGACCAGCCATGTTTGTGGCTATTGTTACGGCACCGAGCAGACGCTCCTCTGTGCGTTCGTTTCCATTCTCATCAACGATGGTTACAGTTCCTAGTGTACTCTTACCGGCCTCAGCAACGATATTAGCCTCCTTCTGGTGCAACTTAGCGTTAAGCACATTGTGAGGAATACGGCGCATATTAAGCATCTTGCTCAGCAACTCTGATATCTCAACCGATGTGGTACCAACAAGACAGGGACGTCCGGCATTGCGCATCTCGACAATCTCGTCGATAACCGCACTATACTTCTCGCGTGCGGTCTTGTAGACACGGTCGTCCATATCGTTACGTATAACGGGCTTATTGGTTGGTATCTCTACAACATCAAGTTTGTAGATGTCCCAGAACTCGCCTGCCTCGGTGCTTGCAGTACCCGTCATACCTGAAAGTTTGTGGTACATACGGAAGTAGTTCTGCAGTGTAATGGTAGCGAAAGTCTGTGTGGCTTCCTTAACCTTAACATGCTCCTTGGCCTCAATGGCCTGATGCAAGCCGTCGCTCCACTGGCGGCCTTCCATAATACGACCGGTCTGCTCATCGACAATCTTAACCTCACCGTCCATAACGACATACTCGTCGTCCTTATTGAACATAGTGTAAGCCTTGAGCAACTGCTGCAGAGTGTGAACACGCTCACTCTGAACGGCATAATGGTTGAGGAACCGGTCTTTACGGTCGAGCTTTTGCTGGTCGTCAAGACCCTTCTCGTTCTCAAGAGCCGAAAGTTGTGATGTTATATCGGGCAGAACGAAGAGTTCTTTATCATTAACCTGATTAGCCAACCACTCGGTACCCTTGTCGGTAAGGTCAACCGAGTTCATTTTCTCCTCTACGACGAAGTACAATGGTTTAACAGCCTCAGGCATACGACGGTTGTTGTTCTCCATGTAATACTCCTCGGTCTTGAGCATACCGGCCTTGATACCTTCCTCTGAAAGATACTTGATGAGAGGTTTGTTCTTTGGCAGGGCTTTGTGAGAACGATAAAGGCTGAGAAATCCCTCATCCATAAGTTTCTGGTCATTCTTCTCACGACCCTCGTTAATTTTCTGGCGAGCCTCTGACAAATATTGTGTAGCCAACTTGCGCTGAGCCTCTACAAGACGCTCAACCAAAGGCTGATACTCCTCGAACATCTGGTCATCGCCATTAGGAACCGGACCTGATATAATAAGAGGTGTACGGGCATCATCAATCAACACTGAGTCAACCTCGTCGACAATGGCATAGTTGTGCTTGCGCTGTACGAGGTCGGCAGGTGATACCGCCATGTTATCACGCAGATAGTCAAAACCGAACTCGTTGTTTGTACCGAATGTGATATCAGCCTGATATGCGCGACGACGTTCGGGAGTGTTCGGGCGGTGTCTGTCAATACAGTCAACCGAGAGACCGTTAAACTCATAGAGAGGCCCCATCCACTCAGAGTCCCGCTTGGCAAGATAGTCGTTGACGGTAACCACATGAACACCGTTTCCGGTCAATGCGTTAAGGAACACCGGCAAAGTGGCGACAAGAGTCTTACCCTCACCGGTAGCCATCTCGGCAATCTTACCCTGATGCAGAACGGTACCACCAAACAACTGCACGTCGTAGTGAACCATATCCCACTTCATGTCATTTCCGCCGGCCATCCAATGGTTGCTATATATTGCCTTATCACCCTCAATGCGGACAAAGTCTTTTGTAGCGGCCAACTCACGGTCAAAGTCAGTCGCCGTAACAACAACCTCCTCATTCTCTGCAAAACGGCGGGCTGTGTCTTTCATGATGCTGAAAGCCACAGGCATAATCTCGTTAAGAGCCTTCTCGTACAAGTCGAGAACCTCTTTTTCAAGTTTATCTATCTGATTGAAAATCTCCTCGCGCTCGTCAATCGGAGTGTCTTCAATCTTAGCCTTCAGCTCATCTATCTGCTTGTTCTGCTCAACCGCAGAGTCCTTGATATATTTCTGTAATTCCTTTGTGCGGGCACGCAATGCGTCATTGTCGAGTGCCTTTATTTCCGGATATGCAGCCTTAACTTTCTCTACAAGTGGCTGTATAAGTTTCATATCACGTGTCGATTTATCACCGAACAATGACTTCAAAAAACTATTAAAACCCATTTTATATTATCTTTTTTATTATTCGTGTTATTAGTTATTCCGTGCAAAAATACTAAAATTATTTCGTAATCATGCACAATCTGATTATTATATTCAATTTCAGTACAACGTAGTCGCCGAACAAGCGTTCGGTGCCCTTATTCTCACGGCCTTGGCAACTGTTGGCGCGATACGGTCAACGGTTACCGGTGTCTCAACACGACGTGCAACGACACCCGTTCCATAAACGATTATCGGGAATGCTACCTGACTCTCCTTTGAAACATATTGTTGTTTAGTGTCTTCATTAAGCAGTTTCCAGCCCGGTGTAATTTCGACGACGAGGTCTCCGCACCGGCTTTGGTTATACCAGTTACGGAGTTTTGCATCGGTATTGGCACCGGAGAGCAACAGGTCGCGGCTTGTATAAGCGTTAGCCACGCCTGAGTTTTGTATCAGAAACGACTGTGAGCGACTTTGCAGTTCGCTCATGTTTATGCGTTTCATCTCAATCTGCTTCAAATTAAGATAAATCTGATTGCCATAGCTTGCCTCGACATACCGGTCTTGACCGTATATGGCTCCAAGATACATATTCAGCAGACTGGCAGTACGATTTATATAAAACGTGCCTGTAGGTATGTTATACCGTTCGGTGTCAACCTCTTTTTCATCACAATAGCCTGTACCGGTGATTACGAACAACACGTTGCTACGCCCCACGCTCTCCTCAACATTGGCGACAAGTGTCTCAAGCTCTTTGTCAAGCTGCATGTACAACTCCTGCAAACGCTTGTTGCCTTTGTCTTTACCATGTGGCGGACAAGCGTCATACGTAACCGTAAGTAAATCAGGTATTGGGTCTTTGCCCATTTCGCCCTGCTTTACACATTCAAGAGCTATATGGGTTATAAACGAGTTTACATTACCTTTATCTATATCGGTAAGATTCTTGATATTATATACATCAAGCCACTCCGGAGCCTTTTTAAAATAGAAATCAGATGTGCACCAACATTTGTTTCTACCGTCAACCCAGAATGCTCCGTCGGCGGCGTGTCCGCCACCAAGCACTGCCGCGTCGCGGTCTTTGGCCACACTGTAAACCACGGCCTCACCGTCAGTCGATATTTTCAGTTCGTCGCCAACGGTTGTGCTCAACAGCTTCATCGGAGACGTCTTCTCGTTGGTAAAAATGCCGTCATATCTGTTATCATCAACGCAATCAACCGACAACAACGAAGACTTGTCAAACCATTTCGTGCCGGTTATGCCATGATAATAAGGTGTGGTGCCCGTAACCACCGAAGCCACAGCCGAAGCCCTATCAACAGGCGAGAACGAGTATTGAGCGTTATCGTAAACAACACCCTCATTGAACAATTTCTTAAAACCTTTTGAGCCGTAATAAGGCAAAAAAGTCTCAAGATAATCAGTCCTCAGTTGGTCGATGGTTATATTCACCACCAGCTTTGGCATAGGTTTGGCCAACTGAGCGTCAGCCGTACCGCCTGCCACCACGGCGAGGATTGTTGCTGTTATATATTTATTAATCATTTTCATTTCTTGTATTTCAACAGTCTTCGTCTGCTTCTTACCAGCAAAGATAATGCCAAAGCGTACATTCCGTCGGCATAATCCTGCCAAATACCACATATTATGAATAATATTATCAAAACTTCGGCATAAAGCCAGAAACTGTCATACCGCATATTGCGCATACGTTTCACAACACGCCATATAAATACCAATGGCAGAGGATTCAAAATCAATATCTGCAAATTGGTACTTGTTGTTGGATGCTCGGAGAATAACATCAGGAATATTATTATACCGGCAATACCTGTAAATACCAACAATAAAGTGTCAAGAAGCCAGAAGTTACGTTTTAACCGCCATTCCAATATCGTTAAAACAACAATTACGGCCAATAATACGTATCCACACATCGCAGGTGTCAGCGGAAAACCATCATCGGCTTTAACGGGAGATGCATCAACAACCACATTAGTTTTGCTGACAAGCAGGCGGACACGGCCATCGGCACCTACTATCTTAGCCTTTGCAAAATCGTGCATAAGGTTAAACGGTAAGAACTGATGCTCGCTTACGTCTGTCTTTTTGTCAGCCTTTACACCGAGCAAAAGGTCGTTTCCAAGTCTTGCCCAACGCTCGTTCTCATTCATCTCATGAATAAGCTTACGATATGAGGGATAAGTTTTCAGCGTATCGCCATAATCGACTTTACCGTCGATGTTATTCACTATAATATCACGGGCACGAGTAGTGCAGTTGTCATAAAAATAGTTGTAACGGTATTCTCTGTTTTCAGGCTGATAATTACGCGCTATGGCGGCCAGAATGGCGGCTTTCTCTTTTGCGGTAAGATTTAAGGTCTGCTCAATTACCCTCCGACCGCTATAGCCGTATTCTTCGCTAAAAGCATAAAACGGCATTATGCCCATCTCATAGTCAGTCAAACCGAATATGAATCTGAGTATGAAGAATGGTTTTCTAAATGAAAACATTCCGTAATTCACGGCATAATCTTGATGGGCAAAGCCTGAATTACTTTTGTAGTTGACTCTTATCGCCGTATGGCCGTAAAGACTGTAAACCTCTTGCCCAGGAGCACATGTCAACAGACTGATTTCAACAGAATCATGATCTACCGCCGTATTCTCAAAATCGGTAGTAGCGTAGACATCGGTTGAAACCAAAGCCAAAAGCGATATAATTATTACTGATATCAGTGTTCTTATCCTTTTCACGTTGCAAAATTAGCTCTTATTTTTTATTTAACACCATAACTGAATGACTTTTTATATGCAATAGCATATTATAAATACAAGCCCGGCTAATCGCAAATGGCATCAACCTGAATATCAATATATTATCAACAATATATCAATTTATATTATCAAAGCGACAAGCACCATATTGAATATATAAACGCACTAATTACAAATCACAGAAACATATATAAAGAAAACTCCCCGGCACGTATAAATACATGCCGGGGAGTCTCTGTTATAAATTGTTTTTCAGAAAGCTATCTTTAGAAGAAGAGGTAACGGTTATCCTTTACATCGGCGTTGATGAAGAGATCCTGCATGAAGTTTCCGGCATACTGCATAACCTTCTGACGCTGACGCTGTTCGTACTCTTTTTCATTGTACTTGGCGGGACGGTTCTGTTTTGAGCTTACGCTGAACAGATATACACCGGCGTTACCCTTAACAGCATGGGCACTGAACGCGCCCTGCTTTGTGGCTGCCACGGCACCGCTAAGCGCAGGCTCGCTTGCGCCGGTTGCCTGAACGAATACGGGAGCGGCGAAAGTAACCTGATTAACGGTTGTAACCTGTGCGCCCTTAGCCTTTGCACCGGCAATGTTCTTTATACCGTTTGCCTTAGCCATAAGCATCTCGGCCTTCTTGTCGCGCATAACCTCCTGACGGATGTAGTTCTTAACGTTCTCATCGTCAAGAGAGCGATAGCCCTTCTTGTTTATCTTGGTGAGAACAAGAACGAGCAGGTGGTCGTTGTCGCCACACTCATAAAGAGGTGAAACGCTGTTCTCCTTAGCCTCATAAATCCATTTCATAGCGTCGCGTGTACCATGAACGCCTACAACATAATGCTCAGAGTTGCGCACGTCATCACGTTCCTGAACTGTAAAGCCGTATTTGGCAGCGTTCTTCTGCATGGCCTCAAGTGTCTGGTTCTCGCTTACGAACTGGCTGAACTTGTTATATGCGGCAGAGTAAGTGCTCTTTGAGAACTCAATGGGCTTCTTTATTACGGCAGCGACATACTTGGCGGTCATTGCCTTACGGTCTGTAATCTGCATAACAACATTTCCCTGTGTCATCTTCAGGTTCTTTGTCTCGTTTACACCGAGGTTATTTATAGTCTCGATGTAAGCCTTTGTGTCAGCGTCAACAGTGGGAACATTCTGATACTGTGCAGATGTAATCCATGTTTTTTCACCGGTCTGACCGTATTTCTTTGCCAAAGTCTCAAAGTCCGCACCGCCCTTAAGAGCGTTAACAATGCTGTCGGCCTTTGTGGCAGACTCTGCCGGAGTTGCTGCGACAACCTGAATGGCACGGAACTGTACCGAGTCGGGCAACTGTGTCTTAGACACGAGCTTTATCACGTTGATTGTATTGTCTATTTTATTCTCAACAGGAGCAGAGACAGCACCTACGGCCATTGAGTCAAGACGTGCTGCTATGTCTGTAGGGAAAGCGGCCTTTGTCTGCGGAATACCGGTATATGATACGGTAGAACCACTCTTACGTACAACGTCTGAAGGGTCTGCGGCTGCACCGAGGGTCTTAACATAATCGGCTACGGTCTTATTGAGAGCTGCACGGTCGGCAGAAGAAGGAACAACCTGATAATCAACATACTTGATTGAACGTGTTTCCTCATACTGCTTGAAACGTGATTTCAACTCATCATATTTTGCTTTGAGGTCGCTGTCAGAAATCTTAACCTGCTTGTCGTTGATTGAAGAATAAGAGAATGATGCCAACTGGATGTTGCTCTCCTGATTCTCGTCATTGAAAGCCATCTTTGCCTCTACAGGGTTTGAAAGGAGACAGCCTGCGAGCAGAGTCTGATATTTCTGAGCCAGGACCTGCTGACGGAGGGACTTCTCAACAAAAGTCCAGAAGTTGTAAAGGTTCTGATACTGCTGCGCCATCTGCGGATTGGCTGTCTGTGCCTGCTTATACTCGGCAAGGAACTTCTTGAGCATATTAGCGTCAAAGCGTCCGGTCTGCTGGTTGAGGAACGGTGTCTGCAACAACATCGGGTTAGTTCCCTCTGTAAGTATATTCTGAAGTTCCTTATCTGTAACGGTCAAACCGAGTTTTTCAGCCTCTTTGCTGATTATCTCATTCTGAACGAATGTGTTCCATACCACATCTTTAACTTGGTTAAGTTCTTCCTCAGTAAGGTTTTCACGTCCCTGTGTCATCTTAACCACGTTGGTGTACTCATCAATGAGTTTCTGGAAATCCTGCACATTGACTTTGTCACCCAACACTTCGCCTACTTGCTGACGGCTCTCGTTGCGAGCGGAATCGCATGAGCGGAACGCTTCTTCGGCAATAAACGCAAAAAGGGCAAATCCTATCACACCGATAAGGACCGCACCTTTGCTTCTGATTTTTCCTAATGCTGCCATTATTAAATATTTTATTTGTTTTTATTTTCCTTGGTTAGGGTTTATTTTGTTTTCAATTATTTAGCGCACAAAAGTACAAAAAAGAATGCAAAAACATATGCTTTTACACTAAAAAGTTGTGTTATGGCATACCTTTATGCGTGTTTATGTTTATTTATTAGTTACATTCTCCGGTTTTACGGTCTTTGCCGCTGGCACTGTCGGTAATCGTTTCTTAGCCTTCATTGTATCAGGAGCCGCCAAAATAGAATCACCGGCACTGTTACCCATATGGTCTTTCACGAATGAACCCTTAGAGTTGCTCACCGTGTAATGTGTCATACGTTCATCACTAAGAAAATATGTACCTTGCATCTCACGTTCGGGTGTAATCAAACGCGAGAACACATGGCTGTAAAGCTCATGGCTGTTCTGATCCCAAAACAGTTCCTCACTGCTAAAACGCATACCGTCAACAGTACGCATACGAACCCGTCCGCGCAGTTCCCAAAGTTTCTTTTGGTCGTAATAATATGCCGTATCACTCTGTATATAGGCCTGAACATGGAATTTCTCATCAAACTGTTCGAGGAAAAGGCCGTTGTTGAATATCCAACGCGAAGGATTTTTTACTTGGTTTACTTCCCAACTTTCAGTTACAATACGGTATTTTATCACGCCTGAATCTGAAATAAGCGTATTCACACCGTATGATGTCATTACAGAAACCGAATCACGCGGATATATTGCAGGCGCAATATGTTCTTTCTCCTCCTGACATGCGGTGAGAAAGAACATAAACAGCGCGAATATGTAGACGAGAGTCTTCAACAGTTTGAATTTTATATGCGGACACGATTAGTTAACCTTCCACTTCATGAACCAGTTCTCGTTGAACGTCAGTCCGATATTAATGCGGAATGTATTCTCGTTGAGCATACCTTTAGCAGACGAGCGAGCCCACTGTCCGGAAATGTTAAGCAACGAACGGTTGTTATAGCTGTTCACAATAGGAATACCGAATCCGGCACTTATACTAAACTCCTTCGGGCCGTCTATACCGTTCACTTTATAATAAGGTGTGGCATATGACGCTCCTGCACGATAGCGCAAACGCTTGAAAAAGCTGCGTCCGTACTCGTTATTGCAATACTCTCCACCTACTGTAAACTTATACCGGTCTGAATAGTATTGGTCTGAAAGTTCGTATGAAGGTACATTGTTCACGACATTATAAACCGGGAACTTCACCCCACCCCATTTCTGGCAGTTGAAATCCGCACCTATCTTGAGTTTATCATTATAATTCCACACAAGTCCGACTGCAAACATTGAAGGAATCTCCAATCCGTTTGCAACCGAATATGATGTAGTGTCAGACACATTTGTAGACGGGTTGGTTGATATAATCTTACATTCCGGGTCGGCGTTCAATTTGTGTCCGAGTCCGTAAGTGACACCCAACGTAAGAGAGTTTTTACGGTTGAGCTTCAATGTGTACTGCAAACCGAAATCAACACGATAGCTGTTGACCTCTGCAGTATAATACTTTGAAAGAGTATTGATATACGAATCGTTGTACGCATTTACAACCGAGCGTTCGTAATCACCCCACAAGTATGAGAAGTTGGCACCGACCGAGAGTCCTTTAACAAACTCCCAACCCATACCGATATAAGCCTGATGAATACCACCACTACCCGAATATGTATTAGAGTAAATCGTATTGCGATTCTCATCAAGATAATCAGATATGGAATAACTGTAACCTACATTTGTAAACGGAATTATACCGAAGCTGACACCAACGTGTTTGAAAGCACGGAAGCCCGCAACGGCATACTCAAAGTCAGCATTCTTCGCATTGACCTTGGTTCCGCCTTCCTTAAAATTGGTTATCTGACCTGACACGCCTACATCAAAAATAAATGTAAGCGAGTCCATAGATGAGTATGACGCAGGGTTAATGTAGTTAACCTGATTATGTTCTCTGAATCCCAAACCTAAGCCATTCATACCACGGTTAAAACCACTGGTCTGCTCGCTCAGCTGGCCCAAGCCATACTGACTGTAAGGTGAGTTTGTTCCGCTTTGTGCCATTGCAGTAACGGCGCATACCGCCAGCAAAGCCACACCGGCTGCTTTCTTATAAAAATTCATCGTTATACTCTAATATTCGGTTAAGTCCTATCGGGACGATAAAATCATTTGCAAAGATGCGTATTTTTTCCGAGAAATGCAAATCCATGTGCACGCCTCCAGTTAAATAAACAAAAAGCTGCGGGTATTTGGCCTGAAAGGCTCTCACATAGCCTTCTATCTCGTATTTTATGCCTTGAACCACACCGCTGCGAATTGCAGTCTCTGTGGTGGTTCCCATTTCCTCCGTTTCGCCTCCACGTTCCACAAGCGGCAGTTTAGAGGTAAACTCATGCAACGCCTTCAGTCGCATTGTCGGTCCGAGAGATATATTTCCACCCTCATAAGCACCTTCAGCCGACACGAAATCTATGGTTATACATGTGCCGATATCCACAATAAGTATGTCATGCCCGGGTTGCAGATAAGCCGCACCAACAGCAGCAGCAAGCCGGTCTGTCCCCAATGTATAAGGTGAGGCATACTTATTCTTGATTGGAACAGGCGTTATACCGCTTTTAAATGTCCGTACTTCAAACGGCAGAGCCTGTATTATGTCGCAGAGAGCATCACTCACATCCGATACAGACGAGAGTATGCCTTTCTGAAATTGGTACTTGTGGCAAAAATCTTCAAGTCGACATTCCTCGCCACGGTCAAAACGAATTTCCTCAACAACGTTTCCATCGTTGAAACACACCGCTTTGGCGCAGGTATTGCCTATATCGATAATCAAATTCACGTTTCGGTGTAATCGGTTATGGCGTGCAAAATTACAGTTTTTTTCTTTATTACCACGCTGTTTAGCAAACTTTTTGACCTCCACACCGAAAATCATCAAACAGTAAAGAACGGTGGATTAAATAAAGGCACATTTTTAATGAGGCATACATTTCAACCGGAAATAAGACCGCCGCGCCAATTAAATCAAAACAGAACTGTATTTTTATTTTTGTGTTTCGTTTTTTTGTCGTAACTTTGTTATGTGAAAACCAAACAAGTAATAGAGCTTAATCCTATTTTTCGTGTGGCGCTGTTCTTCATTCCGGGCATAGCCACAGGAGTGTCAGCATACCATTATATACCTATAACAATATGGATAACGGTGCTGGCAATCGGTATTATTGCATGTCCTTTTACATTCAAACGAAATGTTCTGCAATCATATATTGTTCTCGTTTTAATGTTCATATCAGGGGCTACATGTGGCTGTCTGAAACGGTCAAATGTGGAATTAACTTTCCCTAACAGCCATATAAGCTATCAGGCTGTTATAGCAAGCCATCCTATTATTAAAGGTAAGACCGTAAGATGCGACTTGATTATAACCGACCGCAATGTGAAACCATTTAAGGTGAAAGCCTATATTGAGCATAACAAATATGCCGAGAGGCTAAAAACCGGCGATGGCATTGAAGCTACATCCATATTGAAACAACCTGATACTTTTTCAGAACAGGGGTTTGACTACCGCCGTTACCTGCTTTTTCACGGTTTTAGCGGCACGACATATATTCGTTCCTGCCGATGGCACGGATGCGAAGTAAACGCAGACCGATTGTCTGCGATAGAGATATTGAAACTGAAAGCACTTATGCTTCGTGAAAGGTGTTTAAAGCAATATGCCGGTCTCGGACTCTCGGGACAAGACTATGCCGTGCTCGCCGCAATGACACTCGGTTACAAGGCCGAGATTGACGGCGATTTGAATGACGACTACTCTGTGTCCGGAGCGGCACATGTGCTTGCGTTGTCAGGTCTTCATCTCGGAATTATCTTCGCTGTACTTACAGCCGTATTCTCACATTTGCGAATACGGTCGATAAGTATAGTTACGATAATGCTTGTAATCTGGATTTACGTTTTCGTTGTCGGCATGGCCCCATCAGTAATGAGGTCTGCGGTAATGCTTTCCGTATATTCGGCTGTCAAGTTGTTACACAGAGACAATATGCCGCTCAACACGCTTTCAATAGCAGCCCTGATACTCCTTACGGCCGACCCGTTGATGCTTTATGACGTAGGTTTCCAGATGTCGTTCATAGCCGTTTTATTTATTATTCTTTTTTATCGCCCGCTTTACCTCATTATACCGCAAAAATGGCGAAAGATAAAGATTGTTGACCGCCTGTGGCAGATGACCGCTGTATCGGTTACCGCACAACTTGGTGTAGCTCCTTTGGTAACCCTTTACTTCGGGCGCGTTTCGTGTTACTTTCTTTTAGCCAACATGTGGGTAATCCCTTTAGCCACACTCATACTTTATTTCGCCATTCTCTTGGTTTTGGCAAGCCCGATTCATGTATTGCAAACATATATTGCCTTTCTACTCGGCCGGCTCACGCATTGGCTCAACGCCGGAGTTTCATTCATTGCATCGTGGCCCGGCGCAAGTGTTGACGGAATAAGGATAAATGCCCTTCAAACCTCACTGATATATGTAATGATAGCTTTGGTTTGCATGTCAGCATATGTACTCCGCCACAAACTTTGGCCTATACGACGAAGCTCACACAACATAACTTTGTAAAACGTCTATAAGCAAAAACTCAAATCGTCCATAAATAAACCCGGACCACTTCAATTTGCGAAACAGTCCGGGCCATGATGATTATGACAAGAAATAAAAAGTTTAAACGAGTTCTATTATAAATTTACAGGATAAGACATCCCAATTGGTAGCATACGGCTGAAACCACCCATGCTAAAAGCGTGGTGTATCCGGCTGTAAATGCCGCCCACTTCCAACTGCCGGTCTCACCTTTCACCGCCGCAATCGTGGCAATACACGGGAAATAAATCAGAACGAACAGCAGGTAAGAGAAAGCGATTAGCGGCGTTATGCCGTCAACCTCCATTTTCTGACGAAGAACCGTATATTTCTGTGTATTGTCAACCGTATCGTCAGCCACGGTCTCGTCGTCGGCGTAAAGCACTCCCATCGTAGAAGCGACTATCTCTTTCGCACCCACTCCGGCTATAAGACTGACATCAAGTTTCCAATCAAACCCCTGCGGACGGAACACCGGCTCAATGGCTTTGCCAATTCTGCCTATATAGCTTTGTTCCTGCTGAGCCTGATTGTCAAGCGCGTCATTATGCGGAAAATATCCTAACGCCCAGACAATCACGCTGGCAACCAATATTATACCTCCCATTTTTTTCAGATACTGCTTGCCTTTCTCCCAAGTATGGCGGGCTATAGCCTTACCCGTCGGGAAACGGTATGGCGGAAGCTCCATTACAAACGGAGTATCATCACCGCTTACAAGCCAGCGACTGAATATACGACTCATCAAAACAGCCATTATTATGCCGATGGCATATAACGCAATCATTATAAGCGACTGATATTTAACCGCAAAGAATGTACCTACTATCATTATATATATAGGCAGTCGCGCGCTGCAACTCATAAGCGGCAGAATCAATATGGTTATCAATCTGCTGCGTCGGCTCTCAATGGTTCTTGTAGCCATTATGGCCGGAACATTACAACCAAATCCCATTATGAGCGGAATGAACGATTTTCCGTGCAGTCCCATTTTGTGCATCAGCTTATCCATTATGAACGCGGCGCGCGCCATATAGCCGGAATCCTCCATAAACGATATGAAGAAATACAGAATAAGTATCTGCGGAAGGAACACAATAACAGCTCCCACACCGGCTATGGCACCATCGACAATCATTGCTTTAAGCGGTCCGTCAGGCATCGTTGTACTTACAAAGTCGCTCAACAGTCCCACACCGGCATCAATCCAATCCATCGGATACTGTCCTATTGTAAACGTTACCTCGAACATTATGTAGAGGAACAGGAAGAACAACGGGAAACCGGCATATTTGTTCGTTATTATCGCATCGAGCACATGTGTCAGCTGGTATGTGTCGGTTTTCTTTCCTTCCTCACATCCGGCCTCTTGCAACGCACCGTTTATAATTCCGTATTTGGCGTCCATTATGGCCGTCTCACTGTCTTCCTTTGTCTCGCGTTGAATGTATTCGGCCTCAGCGTCACGAATATTTATAATCTGTTCGCCGTTAGGCAGAGTGTTGACAAGAGTCTCTATTTCGTTATCACGCTCAAGCAACTTTATCGCCAGATAACGTGTTGAATATTTGTATCTTATCTGCTCGTCTTTCTGTATCTCGGCTTTAACCTCATCAATGGCTTTCTCTATGTATTTGCCGTGGTTCAGGTGCACGTGGCGAACGGCAGACCTCCCTTTTTCTGCTTTACCCTCATAAACATCGATAACCATCTGCAGGAGTTCTTTCACGCCGCGACCGGTACGGAATACGGTAGGTATCATCGGAATACCAAATAAGCCGCCAAGTACATCATAGTCAAGTTTGTCGCCGCGGTGCTCGAACTCGTCAAACATGTTGAGCGCGCCCACCACGTTGAGATTCATATCAATAAGCTGTGTTGTGAGATACAGATTTCGTTCGATGTTACTTGCGTCAATAACATTGATTATAACATCGGGTGTCTGCTCTACAATCTGACGTCTGACATAAAGTTCCTCCGGGCTGTAAGCCGACAGAGAGTATGTTCCTGGCAGGTCGACAAGGTTCAACCTATATCCGTTAAACTCGGCGTGCCCCTCCTTTGCGTCTACCGTAACACCGGAATAGTTACCGACACGCTCGTGAGCGCCCGAAGCGAAGTTAAACAATGAGGTTTTTCCACAGTTAGGATTACCCACCAACGCCACATTGATTGTACGGCTTCTGCGTGCGGCCTCCTGCCGAAGACGGTCATCGGCTGTAAGAGTCGGCACCGCGTCATCGGCTTTACGGGTAATGTTGACAGCATCTGCCGTTCCGCTCACAACTTCTGCCGAAGCGGCTTCTTCCTCTGTCATAACCTCAATCATCTCAGCCTCAGAGTGGCGCAGAGATATCTCGTAGCCCATTATTTTATATTTTACAGGGTCCTGAAGCGGGGCGTTAAGCAAAACGGTAACCATTTTGCCGCGTATGAAACCCATTTCGACAATGCGTTTACGGAATCCACCGTGTCCGAGAACCTTCACGATGACGCCACGCTGACCTGTTTGTAGTTCAGATAGTCTCATTTCTTTATTTTATTACTATATTGTATATACATATGCAAAAATACGAAAAATACCTTAGATTTGTCAACCGACATTATAAAATACCTAATAATAATGACCAACGACATGTATTTTACCACCGATACCTACAAATAAGTATCAGAAATAAGTGTCTCAAGTTTCGGATTACAAAAACAGTTTCGCGATTCCGGCATAAAAAACTTTGAGAAGTTCAGTATATCACGGAAATCCGGTAATGAACTCGTTTATGACAAGGAAAGAATAAAAATTAATGTTACGCAAGACATTTCGGTAAAAAGTTCATACGAGTTCCATGTATCAAACTGTTACCAAAACGGCGTGAACGAGTCAAAAATGTCAGACTGAAAAACCACACCGAAAACCTGCAAATAGAATTTAAGATAGCCGTCGATGTCTCACTGAAACCGTAAAACGGCGCGCTTTGAGGCATAACCCGGCGCTTTATTACAGCTGACACACCTCTTTACAACTCATAAACAGCCTCTTTACAACTCGCAAACAGCCTCTTTTAGAGTGAGAAACAGCCTCTTTTGCGGCTTGAGACGGCCTTTTCAGCCACGAATACCACCGGTTTTATTGCACACCAAAGCCAATTTGGTACTTAAAATACTAATATACAACACTTTAAAAACAGTACACATTTTTAGCCTCTCAATCCATCCAAAGTAAAGTTTGTGGCGGCGGATGTCCAAAAACAGAATATTCTTAAAGTCATAAAGTAAGAAAACAGTGCCGATAACCGGCAAAATGCAAACTGCAAAACACGTTGTTTACATGTTTTTTGCTGACGAACTCGTTTAAAGTAAAATCTGAAACGATATACACTGTCGCGAGGTATTATATTGGATGTTTCGACATCATGTTTGAGACAAGAACAGGGTTTGCCCTCTCTTTCGAAACTTGAGTTCGTATTTATTCGTGTCTCCGGCCTTGATTGTTCGGTAAGTTTTTGTACTTTTGCCGATGCTAACAAACATTTCAACAACATGGACAAATACATTGCAGACGAGCACCGTTATGACGGTAAAATGGAATATAAACGTTGCGGACACAGCGGAATATTGCTACCGAAAGTCAGTCTGGGCTTTTGGCACAATTTCGGCGGAATTGACGATTACGACCGCAGCAGGGCTATAACACGTTATGCTTTTGACCACGGAATAACGCATTTTGACCTTGCCAATAACTACGGCCCGCCTTACGGTAGTGCCGAAAACACTCTCGGCCGCCTTATGAATGACGACTTCCGCCCCTATCGCGACGAACTTTTCATAAGTACAAAAGCCGGCTATGACATGTGGCCGGGTCCTTACGGCAATTGGGGCTCACGCAAATATCTCATGGCAAGTCTCGACCAAAGCCTCAGTCGTATGCGTCTTGATTATGTTGACTTGTTTTACAGCCATCGCTATGACCCGGAGACACCGCTCGAAGAAACACTTCAGGCCCTTGTTGACATTGTACGTTCAGGCAAGGCTCTTTACATCGGCATCTCACGCTGGCCGCTCGAAGCGTTGAAGACCGCCATAAGCTATCTGAGACAGCATGACACTCCGCTACTGATATATCAGGGGCGACTTAATCTTCTCGACCGCGCGCCGATTGACGAAGGCATTATCGACCTTTGCAAGAAAGAGGCCATAGGCTTCATTTCTTTCTCTCCATTGGCTCAAGGACTGCTCACCGACCGTTATCTTAACGGTGTTCCGGCTGACAGCCGCATGTCTCGCGGAAAATTCCTAAAGCCTGACGCACTGACCCCGGAACTGTTATCTGAAATAAAACGTCTTAATGCCGTGGCACAAAACCGCAACGAGACTTTGGCCGAGATGGCTCTTGCGTGGATATTGAGCCACCCGACCGTAACATCGGTTCTTGTAGGTGCAAGCAGCACGAAACAACTGCAAAAGAATCTGCGCTGTATTAAAGCCGCTCCATTCGACGATGATTTAATCTGACAAGCGGCTCAACGGCAACAAGGAACTTGAAGATAAGTAACTGTTCAAAATTAATCAAACCAAAGTCTGATTAATTGAACTCGTTTCAACGAGTTCATCTGAAATACTACAAAAATCAACGTTGTAGGAACATATACTTACGTTTAAGCTTACAAAAACAAAACAGAAACATTATGATATTTTACCTTTCATGCACGGGTAACACTCTTTGGGCTGCCCGTGAACTTGGTCTTGCCACGGGCGAACGACTTATAGATATGGCAGACAAGGCTAATCTTGAGACCGAATATGAGCTTAAAGCTTACGAGCGTCTCGGATTCTGCTTCCCCGTACACGGCTGGAGACCGCCTAACATTGTCAGAGACTTTATCGGGAAACTGAAAATCAGAGTTTCCGAAAGCACTTTCTGTTATGCTCTTTGCACAGCCGGCGACAATATCGGTGAGACTATAGACTTCTTTAAAAAAGATCTCTCGGCGCACGGCATATCTCTTTGCAGCGCGTGGTCTCTGCTCATGCCGGAGTCTTACGTGGGTCTTCCGTTTATGGATGTTGATACGGCTGAAAAAGAGAAGCTAAAAAAAGACCGTGCGACAGAACTTCTCGATGTATATAAACAGGATGTGATAAACCACCGATGCGGATGCTTCAATCTGCACAAAGGACGTTGGCCGCGCATAAACAGTCGCATAATCGGATGGTATTTCAATAATCACATGATTACAGACAAGCCGTTTCGTGTTACAGCCGACAAGTGTCTGAAATGTGGAAAATGCGCAAAGGCATGTCCGGTCGATAACATTGTTTACGATAAAAACAATTTGCCTACATGGAGAAATAACGGCTCTTGTCTGGCTTGTTTTAATTGCTACCACCATTGTCCTACACATGCGATAGAATATGGAGGTCGCACTAAAAAGAAAGGACAATATTATTTTGAGAAAAGCGAAAAATAAAAAATTGAAGAACGAAGAATCCATATTACCTGTCATTCAGCTATCGGATTCTTCGTTCTTCACTTTCAATATACTCTCGGACCAAAAATTGCGGTGCCGACACGTACCATTGTGCTGCGACATTCGGTCGCAATCAGGTAATCGTCGCTCATACCCCACGACCTGCGGCAAAATTCGGGAGCGTCAGCAAAATACAGTCGCTTAACCTCATCGAAAAAGTCGGCGGCTGTTGTAAACTCCGAACGTATCCGGTTCTCATCGTCAGTGTTCGACGCCATCATCATCAGTCCGCATATACGCACATTTGTAAGCTCACGCCACTCACCGTCGGCCAACAGACTGCGGCAGGCATCAAGCGTAAAGCCGTATTTTGTGGCCTCTTCGGCTATGTGCAGCTCCAATAGCACGTCAATCGTGCGGTTATTTTTTACGGCCTGCTTATTAATCTCTTTCAGCAGCTTCAACGAATCCACAGCGTCAATCATGGCAATGTAAGGTGCTATGTATTTCACCTTATTAGTCTGCAGATGACCGATGAAATGCCACTCTATGTCTTTAGGCAATACAGCCTGTTTTTTCGACAATTCTTGTTCGTGGCTCTCACCGAACACACGCTGTCCCTCGGCATAAGCTGCCTCAAGATACTCGGTTGGATGAAACTTGCTTATAGCCACAAGCTCCACACCACCGGGCAGGGTGTCCTTTATTCGGCGCAGATTGTCGGCCACATCAACCGGCAACGTCTGTCGCACCCCGTCAATCATTGTTCCGTCAGGATTTGTCATTAGTTCTCCTCCGTGGCAGGAGTGTCCTGCTCATACTCAGGTTTATCGTCAACCTCGGGCTTCTTCAAAATCTTGTTATGTTCGAACACGTCCATAATCTGTGTTTCGTTTATGCTGGCGATTACATAATCAATCATTGTTCCGCCCATAACCTCATCGATGCTTGACACGGCCTGCGGCAGAGACGCGGCGTGCACCAGATAATTCACGTTAGAACGTTTCTCTTTCTCTGTCTTGTCATCGATTGTAATGAACTGCAATTTGGCCTTATACCAACGGTCGGCAGTGGCAGACTCGCTGAAGAAAATCTCTCCATAGGCGGCTTTCTTTATGTCGCGAACTTCAAACTCTCCGCTTATATATGCCGACATTTCCTCGGTGATGCTTGCCTCGGCCTCGGTAAAGCTAAGAGCGTCAACCGTATATTGTTCTGTAACTTTTTTCTGGCTTCCGTCCTCGAGTGTCTTGTCATAACGTATTTTGCACTCGAACCATGTGGATGTTCTGCTTCTCATATAAATATTGTTAGTTTAAATAATTATGCTTTGCTTAAAAAGGGCTTGCAAAATTAATCATTTATTCCATAACATCAAAGCCGAAAGCATTAAATCCTGCCAAAAACAGCATGACCGCTTATTTTCAACGTTTCTTTTATGTTTTGAACGGAATTACAAATTTTAGTCGTACCTTTGCATATGTTAGGCTGAATCTCTGCAATCCGAAATTTATTTTTCATTGCGACAACCGGTAAAGCCTGCATATTAATTATATTGATAACATGAAGACAGTCAAGGTTAAAGACGCCGATTTGCGTAGAGCCGCAGGCGAGGGTATGGACGAATTTGTCAAAGTTTTCACCGATGCGATAATGGAAAGTATCGGCTGGGAACTTACGGCCGAAACCATGGGCGAACTGAACGCCGAACAGATAACTCTTATTGCGTACACAATACTCAGAGACGAGGTGATGGACGGGGGCTTTGTTCAGCTTATACATAATGGCTATGGTGGTTTCATTTTCCGTAATCCGTTCGGTAAAGCTATACGCGAATGGGGTATCGACGAACTGGCCACACTGATGAACAAGGGTAAAAAACTTTACTTCAAGTATCACGATGAGATTGAGTGTGATTGCTCTGAAGAGGAGTTTATGGCTTTATTTGAAAAGTACCCTGTATTTGATGACCTCGATGACACATTTGTCGAGAATGAGGAGGACTGGACCGCACAGGTGGCCGGATATGTGGATGAACACATAGACAAATTTGCCGAGATTGAGACTGACGAGTGATTTTGATTTTTGATTAGGAGTAAAACCGAATATGAATAAGGACGAAGCGGCTATAAGAAAGAAGAGTCCTGTAAGCATAAGGAATAAAAAGGCATCGTTTGAATATCTGTTCATCGATACTTACACTGCAGGTATTGTGCTTACCGGTACCGAGATAAAGTCGATACGACTTGGTAAAGCGTCGTTGGTTGATAGTTTCTGCTACATAAACAATGGCGAAATTTGGGTTAAAGGCATGAATATATCGCCTTATTTCTTTGGTTCATATAACAACCATGAGGCAAAGCGCGACCGAAAATTGCTGCTCAACAAGCGTGAAATTCGCCACTTGCAGGACGCGACAAAACAACCGGGTTTCACTATTGTACCTACTTTGGTGTTTATTGACAACCATGGACGCGCCAAGATTGACATTGCGCTGGCCAAGGGTAAGAAGGAGTTTGATAAACGACAGACACTGAAGGAAAAAGAAGACAGACGGGAAATGGATCGCGCCGTGAAGCGTTATTGATTATACATTATTATATATAAGGAACAGAGATGATTAAAAATATTGTTTTTGACCTTGGCGGTGTCATTATTACAATAGACCAACCGGAGGCGGTTCGCCGCTTCAAGGAACTGGGATTGGCAGACGCTGAACAGAGGCTTGACCCTTACACTCAAAGCGGAATATTCGGCGATGTGGAGGAAGGACGTATCACGGCTGAGGGTTTTCGCCGCGAATTGAGTCAGCTGATTGGTCGCGAACTTACATTTGACGAATGTAAATACGGCTGGTTGGGATATCGCAAGGAGGTTCCGAAATATAAGCTTGAATATTTGAAGAAACTGCGTAATGAGGGATACCGCCTAATACTGCTGTCAAACACAAACCCTTTCATGATGAGTTGGGGTATGAGCGACGAGTTTGACGGCTACGGACACTCATTGGCAGACTACTTCGACTCGCTATACATGAGCTATAAACTCGGCGTTATGAAACCGAACCCGGACTTTTTCCGTCAAGTAATGGAAAGCGAGCGAATAGACCCTACCGAGTCTGTCTTTGTCGATGACGGACCGAGAAATATTGAAGCGGGCCGCAAATTGGGCTTCCACACCGTGTGCCCGGCAAACGGTGCCGACTGGCGTGAGGAGCTTGAGGCTGTCATAATGAAAGAAAATAATATAGAACTCGTTTAGACTTTTTATTTCTTGTCATAATCGAGTGTTTTTTCGCCTGCTTTTGTTTCTCGAAGAGGGCGCATAGCGGGCTATGCAACCGATGAGAGGGACAAAAGCAGACAACAAAGACCGATTAGGGCAAGAAAAGAATAGAAATTAATGTACAGCATGACATTTCGGTAAAAAGTTTAAACGAGTTCATTAACAAGTAACGTAAAAATAATGGCGGGTTCAACTTTTATCAGTAATTTTGCACCCGACAAGAATATATACAGACCATGTTTAAGAAGAAAAGAAGATGGCACTGTCTGTCGGGACAGCCCATAACCGAACTTGACAAGAAAGTGATGTATTGGGAAGAGCGTGGACGACTCGTGCCTACACGCGACCTGATAAAGACCCCCGAACAGATTGAGGGAATACGCAAAAGTGGGGTCGTAAACACCGGAGTGCTTGACGAAGTGGCAAAAAACATACACGCCGGCATGACAACTCTTGAGATTGACCGGATTTGCCGCGACTACTGCGAGGCACACGGAGCCATTCCGGCCTGCTTAGGCTACGAGGGTTTCCCTATGAGTGTCTGCACAAGCATCAACGAAGTGGTTTGCCACGGTATTCCAAAAGAGGAGGACGTACTGCAGGAGGGAGACATTGTAAATGTCGACTTTACTACAATTCTTGACGGATATTACGCCGATGCCTCACGTATGTTCATTATCGGCAAGACAACACCTGAAAAAGAGCAACTTGTGCGTGTGGCTAAAGAATGTCTGGAAATAGGAGCCGAGGCGGCAAAACCATATTGCTTCGTAGGTGATATAGGCCACGCCATACAGAAATATGCCGACAAATACCATTACGGAGTGGTTCGAGACCTCTGCGGACATGGCGTCGGAATAAAGTTCCATGAGGAACCTGAGGTTCTTCATTATGGCCATAAAGGCACCGGTATGCTTATTGTGCCGGGCATGGTGTTCACCATTGAGCCTATGATCAACATGGGAACATGGAAAGTTTTTGTTGATGCCGATGACGAATACGGCTGGGAGGTTATAACGGGAGACGAGAAACCGAGCGCACAATGGGAACATACGTTCGTTATGACCGAGCACGGTGTCGAGATACTGACACACTAAAACAAGACCGAAAATGGAAAATAAGGATATTTACATATTGGGTATAGAGAGTAGTTGCGATGACACTTCAGCCGCAGTACTGCGTAACGGCGTGTTGCTAAGCAACGTAACGGCTTCGCAGGATGTACACCGCGCATATGGTGGCGTGGTACCTGAGCTGGCATCGCGCGCCCATCAGCAGAACGTTGTGCCTGTTGTCGACCAAGCGTTGAAACGCGCCGGTGTCGAGAAAGAGCAACTTTCGGCTGTGGCTTTCACACGCGGTCCGGGTTTGATGGGCTCGTTACTCGTCGGTGTAAGCTTTGCAAAAGGCTTCGCACGCTCACTCGGAATACCTCTTATCGATGTCAATCACCTGCAAGGACATGTAATGGCCCACTTCATTAAAGAGAGCGATGATGACACTTCGGCACCACCTCTGCCGTTCTTATGCTTATTAGTAAGCGGTGGAAACTCCCAAATCGTCAAAGTAAACGCTTACAATGACATGGAGGTACTCGGACAAACGATAGATGACGCAGCCGGAGAAGCCATCGACAAATGCTCAAAAGTAATGGGACTCGGTTACCCGGGCGGCCCTATAATTGACAGATTGGCGCGTCAGGGTAACCCGAAAGCATACAAGTTCGCCGAACCGCACATACCGGGACTTGATTATAGCTTCAGCGGATTAAAGACATCGTTCCTTTACAGTCTGCGTGATTGGATTAAAGACGACCCAGACTTTATCGAGCACCACAAGGAAGACCTTGCCGCAAGCCTTGAGTTCACCATTGTAGATATACTGATGAAGAAACTCAAACTGGCCGTAAAGCAAACCGGCATCAAACATGTTGCGGTGGCAGGTGGCGTAAGTGCTAACAACGGACTGCGAAACGCGTTCCACGATTGTGCCAAACGGTATGGCTGGACTGTATACATACCCAAGTTCGGATATACCACCGATAATGCCGCAATGATTGGTATCACGGGCTATTACAAGTTCCTCGACAAGGACTTCTGCTCTATTGACAAGCCGGCTTTTTCAAAAGTAACATTTCAATAACGACATAATAATAATGGATTTCGAAAACAAAATCTTAAGCAGAGAGATAAGCCAGTTCATCTGGGAGAAAGGCAAAACGCTCGGAACAGCCGAGAGTTGTACAGGCGGACGTATTGCCGAAGCCATAATAATGATGCCCGGAGCTTCAAACTACTTCAAAGGCAGCGTGGTGTCATATACCAACGAGATTAAAGAGAAGTTGCTCGAAGTAAGCCATGAACTGCTCGAAGAGAAGACAGCTGTGTGTGAGGAAGTCGCCATCGAGATGGTTAAAGGTGCCGTTAAAGTTCTTAACGTCGACTATGCCATAGCATCAACCGGTGTGGCAGGACCTGCAGGAGGTACCGCAGAGAACCCCGTTGGCACAATATGGATTGCCTGCGGAGACGGAGAAGATATTGTTACACTGAAGCTGACTGAAGACCACGGACGCGATATGAACCTCGCTAACGCTACAAACAAGGCTTTGCAACTCTTCTTGACATATCTCACAGAGCGTCTTGCAACAACTGAAGACGAAGAAAACAACGAAAGCCATACGGCATAAGAATAAATCTAACACTTGATGAGCCTGTACCGTATTTCCTTATTGGGAAATTGATACGGTACAGGCTCATTGGTTTTATACACTGAACATATGAGACAGATGAGGAAATCGAGCCGACAGATTGATACAGAGTCGGCCCTTGAGATATTCGATAAAGCTCCTTTTGTAACTGTAAGCATGACCCGCGAGGACGGAACACCTTACGGAATACCGCTATCGTTGGTACGCACAGATGAACGAACTTTCTACTTCCACAGCGCGCTTGACGGTGAAAAACTCGATTGCATAAAGACTAATCCTGTCGTAAACCTGTCTGCCGTAACCAAGTGTGTGCCGACAGTAGGTCCAAAAGACGGCAGTTTCACAATGCAATACCGTTCGGCCGTAGCCTTAGGAAGAGCTGAAATGGTTACGAACGACGAGGAAAAGATAAACGCTTTACGGGCAATTTGCATCCGTTTTCTGCCTAAACACATGGACGCGTTCGACGAGTCGATTGACCGAAGCCTGCACCGAACAGCCGTTGTTAGAATTACATTGACCGAACTTCCGATAGGAAAACATAAGGAGTATGACAAAGACGGAAACCCAATAAAAAGCATGTAACGCACAAAACACAGTGTTATACTTTCTTCATATTAACCAACAACGAAAGTAAAGTCAGCATTACTCCGGCACAGACAACGCCGTTCCAACCCCATAAACTCCATGCAACTCCGGCGAGTAATGTTCCCAATGAGCCACCGGCGAAATAAGTCGTCATGAAGACGGTGTTTATACGGTTTGAGGCTTTTGGCTCAATGGCGAACAAGCTCGTTTGATTGCTAAGCTGAATACACTGCAAACCGACATCGATAATCACAACTCCGGCTATAACCCCGGCATAGCTATCACCGAGAACACTGAGGCAGAACCAAGCTATGAGCATAAGCGCGGCACCAATACAGTTAAACCGCACCAATCCTATTTTGCCGACATAACTACCTATAAACGAAGCCGAGAGCACTCCGGCGACACCGCAAAGTCCGAGCAATCCCACGACATGGCTACCGGCATAAAACGGTGCGTGCTCCATATGGAACGCCAAACTGGTCCACATAGCCATAATCGAGCCAAAGCCAAGACCGGCCCTCACTGCAGAAACCCTCAACACCGGATACCTGCACACCAAAGATATGATTGATTTCATCAGCCCTATATATGTCCCGGTGTAATTAGCTTTCATATCGGGGAGAACCCTCAGCATTATCACGGCACATATAACCATAAGAGCGGCAGCCATCATAAACATGAAACGCCAACCTATAAACTCTCCGACGACACCGCTTACAACTCTCGAAATAAGAATACCCGAAAGTAATCCTGACACGACAATGCCTACATTACGGCCTTTCTTGTCAGGTGTAGAATATTGTGCCGCCACGGGTATGAATATCTGAGGCACTATCGAACACATTCCGGTAAGAAGCGACGCCACAAGAATAAGCTCTATCGACCTTGCATTGGCTATAACCATCAACGAAATAACGAGCACGGTGAAATTGGTTATCACGATGAGCCGCCTTGGCAGAAGATCCCCCAACGGAACTATAAACATAAGTCCTAAAGCATAACCTATCTGAGTAGTCATGGCAATCTGGTTTGTGGCAAACTCCGTTACGCCCAAATCACTGCTAATCATGTGTAGCAACGGTTGGTTATAATAAAGGTTGGCCACCGTTACACCGGCCACCACAGCCATCGTCCAAAGTAAAGACAACGGCAAGCCTCCGTTTTCTTTCAACGTTTTTTTCATACTGCAAAAGTAGTATAAAAATACAAGAAAAGCACCTTTACACCATTTATTTTTATTTCTTTGCGAATGAGGCGGTTATACCGATTCACAGCGACAAATCAACTGACAAAACGCTGACTTGACGAATTGCAAACATCACAGAAATTTCTCAACGCCGCAAAATAGCTTGTTTTAGGTCGCGAAACAACTTGTTTTGGAGGACAAAACACATTGTTTCGCAACCTAAAACTTATAGTTTTACAAACCACTGATTACCAATATGTTGCAAGACGCGCATCGGAATCCGCCATAACACTATAGGTACCCGGATGACTGAATAGCCCGAACTCACGTTAAATAAATGATTATTTTGCCATACATATTTTGCAAATAGCATGTTTTTGTTTAACTTTGCCACTTGATATGAAAGATTCTGTAATAATTGTAAGCGGCGGTATGGACAGCATAACGCTGCTGTACGACATGAAAGACCGCATTGCCCTCGGTGTCTCTTTCGACTATGGCAGTAATCACAATGCCCGCGAGATAAAGTTCGCCCGCCTGCATTGCGAGCGTTTGGGTATAAAGCACATTGTCATTGAGCTTGGTTTCATGCACCAATATTTCAAGAGTTCGCTTCTTGAAGGAGCCGATGCCGTGCCGGAAGGGCATTATGCCGACAACAACATGAAGTCAACCGTAGTACCGTTCCGCAACGGCATAATGCTTGCCATTGCCGCAGGAATAGCCGAAAGTAACGGTTTGAAATACGTAATGATGGCCAACCACGGTGGCGACCACACCATCTACCCCGACTGCCGCCCTGAATTTGTTAAGGCTATGAGCGATGCCACACACTTCGGAACGTATCCCGGGGTCGAGGTTCTCGCACCTTACACAAATATAACAAAGACCGACATAGCGCGTCGCGGAAAGCAACTCGGCATAGACTACACCGAGACATGGAGTTGCTACAAAGGCGGCGAACATCATTGCGGCAAGTGCGGCACATGCGTTGAACGTCGCGAGGCACTGCGAGACGCCGGTATCGAGGACTTTACCGTTTACGAATAAACGTCGGTATTCGGAGAGAACTGACACGTATCTACGCATCTGACTGTATCTATACATAAAATTACAAATATTATTTACAAACAATTTAAACTAATGAGGCATACATCCCGCCGATAACAACATGTGGGCGCAGATGTTGCCTTACTCCGTTAAAAGTATCGGATTCAGACTATTTACAATTAAAACAATGGAAAACGTTTTCAGTTACATCATCGGCCTTGGTGCGCCGGTAATGATGCCGATAATCTTCACGATACTCGGCGTTTGCATAGGAATTAAGTTCGGCAAAGCCCTCAAATCGGGTTTGTATGTCGGTGTAGGTTTTGTAGGCCTCTCGGTCGTAACAGCCCTGCTTACCGACTCTATGGGGCCGGCACTCAAAGCCGTAGTTGAGAGCTTCGGTCTTGAGCTTCAGGTATTCGACATGGGGTGGCCCGCGGCAGCCAGCGTGGCTTATAACACTATGGTTGGAACATTCATCATTCCCGTATGTCTGGCCGTAAACCTCGTCATGTTGCTCACAAAGACAACAAAAACCGTCAATATCGACCTTTGGAACTATTGGCACTTTGCCTTTATAGGTGCCATCGTTTACTTTGCGACCGATAGCGTGGCTTATGGTTTCGGGGCGGCAATCGTGTGCTATATCATAACTCTTGTCTTTGCAGACCTTACCGCAAAGAAGTTCCAATCGTTCTATAAAGAGTTCGACGGAATATCTATCCCCCAGCCTTTCTGTGCCAGTTTTGTGCCTTTTGCTGTTGTTATAAACAAAGCGATGGACAAAATACCCGGAGTGAACAAAATCGACATTGACGCCGAAGGCATGAAGAAGAAGTTCGGTCTCTTTGGCGAGCCGCTCTTTCTTGGTGTTGTAGTGGGTATTCTGATTGGTGTTTTCGCCGGCTACGAAATTCCTAAGATACTTATGCTCGGTGTGAAAATGGGTGCCGTCATGGAGCTTATTCCACGCATAACAGGTTTGTTCATTGAGGGTCTCAAACCTATCTCTGAGGCTACAAAAGAACTTATCGGCCGCAAATTCAAGAAATCATCAGGCCTTAACATCGGTATGAGTCCCGCTCTTGTCATCGGTCATCCTGTTACTTTGGTCGTATCGATTCTTCTTATACCTGTCATTATCATCCTGTCATTCGTTCTTCCGGGCAACAAGTTCCTGCCTTTGGCTTCATTGGCCGGCATGTTCTACTTGTTCCCGCTGGTACTTCCGATTACAAAAGGTAATGTATTCAAGACATTTGTAATAGGTCTGGTAGCTCTGATTGTAGGTGCTTACTTCGTTACAGACTTGGCTGTGCCCTTCACCGAGGCAGCTCGTGATGTTTATGCAAAGACTCAGGACACGGCTGTTAAGATACCCGGCGGATTTGAAGGTGCCGGTGCTCTCGACTTCGCCTCAAGCCTTTTCTGTTGGATTATCTATCATCTCAGCGTAACAATCAAATATGTAGGCCCTGCCGTTTTGGCGGTATTCACAATCGGTATGATGCTTTTCAACCGTAAAAGAATACTGAAAGAAGACCGTGAGGCCGCAAACGAGAACAAATAGAACTCGTTTAAACTTTTTATTTCTTGTCATAATCGAGTGTTTTTTCGCTTGATTTTGTTACTCGAAGAGGGCGCATAGCGGGCTATCCAACCGATGAGAGGGACAAAAGCAGGCAAAAAAGACCGATTAGGGCAAGGAAAGAATAAAAATTAATGTACCCGCATAACATTTCGGTAAAAAGTTTAAACGAGTTCATAATCTCAACGAAAGACTTATTAATTAAACTGAACTAACATTTTATAAACAATGAAGAAATTTATATTTTCAGCAGCGCTTCTGCTTGCTGCCATGGGCGTTAACGCACAGGTAAGCTACAAAATACAGACCGCCTGCAATCCTAAGGATGTGAAAGAGTATGACACTCAGCGCATACGCGACGAGTTTGTAATGGAGAAAGTTATGGAGGCTGACCACATCAACCTTACTTATTCGATGTATGACCGCCTCATCTTCGGAGGTGCGATGCCTGTAAACAAAGTTCTTAAACTTGATACTATCGACCCGCTGAAGGCTCCTTACTTCCTCTTCGGACGTGAGTTGGGAATTATCAACACCGGTAAAGGCACCGGTATCATTACCGTCGACGGTAAGAAATATGAGCTTGAGTTTAAAGACGCTCTCTATGTTGGCCGCGGAAACAAGGAAGTTACCTTCGCAAGCAAGGACGCTTCAAACCCCGCCAAGTTCTATCTCAACTCGGCTACCGCACACAAGGAGTATCCCACACAGATGATTGTATGCAACAACCCGGCACGCGCCAAGAAGCTGAAGTGCCTTAACTCTAACAGCTTCCATGCAGGAAAGATGGAGGAAAGCAACGATCGTGTTATCAACCAGCTTATTGTAAACAACGTGCTTTCAGAGAAAAACGGCGGTAAAGGAGGCCCCTGCCAGCTGCAAATGGGTCTGACCGAGCTTGCACCCGGTTCTGTTTGGAACACTATGCCTGCTCATACGCATGCGCGCCGCGTAGAGGCTTACTATTATTTCAACCTGCCTGAGGGCAACTCGATAGCCCACTTCATGGGCGAGCCTCAACAAACACGTGTAATGTGGCTCCATAACGAGCAGGCTGAAATGGCTCCGGAGTGGAGTATTCACTGCGCCGCCGGAACAAGCAACTACATGTTCATCTGGGGTATGGCAGGCGAAAATCTTGACTATGGAGACATGGACAAGATTCAGTATCTTGACATGAAGTAAGCCGCAATAATTACTTGAACGATAAAAATGGCAGACAACGCCGCCGGTTTCCGGCATTAAGCGCTGTCTGCCATTTTTGTTTCGTACCGCTTTGTCAAGACAATTTCTTATAGATTTTGTAAATATCATACCCCATCGGCAGGTGTACGGACGAGTCCGACGAGTTCATAGACTTCTCCAAGCCACTATATCCGCCGTCAATACCTTCATCTACATTTCCCGTATCAAACATGTTTTTTATAAGCGGAAGAGTCTCAACGGCGTGTATATCGGCCAATGAACTGCATAAGAAGCCTGAAACCTCCCCGTTCATATATCGAGGATCGTCTTGGCGCTCAAGCAAAAACTCCAGAAGTTCCTTACCGTAACCGATAATCTCATCGCGCCGTTCAGGCATAAAATACACGAAACCGTTTATAAGAACTGTAACCGCATCAACACGGAAAAAGTCATTAAGCCCCGGCTCTTTTATATAATCGACCAGTTTTCGGACATGATTCTTTGACAATTCGTAAAGTGTCGGATGAAGAATCACTTCAGACATGTCTCCGAAATGATAATATCTGAAATCATCATCCTGACGCATCAGCTCAAATATCAAGTCAAGCGACGATTCATTTCCGACTGAACCGAGCAGTATCACGATGTTCGCCATTATGGGATTATACCCGTCATCATACACACCTTCGCTATTTCGGCTTAACTCCATCCACGCCATATTCTCAAGATCCTGACGCAATTCGTCATGAGGAATTGCCAAAATATTGTTTATATCCTTTTTCTTCAGAATTGTTTTTTCCTCTAACAGCCTTTTCAATTCAGGATGCTTCAATTCCAAATCTGATGGATATGCCGGATGTTTATAGTCATAAACAGAGTCAAGTCCGGTATTTGTATTCCTAAAGTTATCATAAGCCATGGCCAGTATGGATAAGAGTTCCGCATTATCAGACCCTGAAACATCATCGTCATCGTCATATACTCCATAATAATCCTTATCCTCGTCATAATAGTCATCATCATCATCAATGGCATACTCATATTTATCTCCGAGGTTTTTCTCCAATAACGGGAGATAGCGACTTGCCTCAAGATTGGATTTAACAAAAAGGAAGTGCTTTCCATTTCTACCGAAACTGAACTCCATAAGCGGTATATCATCCGTGTCTTCGTCAAGAATATACTCTGTAACGTCAAATTCTTTACACGGTTCAATACCGGCTTCCTCGGCATACTCAATGGCTCCGTAAATCAGATTATGAACAAATTCATATTCAACCTTCTTTAAATATTTATCAAAACTTAGTATATCCTTCAGTTCGTATTCCTCGATACTGAACTTGTAGAAAGAGTCATACACTCCTCTACACCACGTATCAACAAGATATGATCCCACCGTCAAGGTGCCCTTTGGATGTCTGCGTACCACAATGATACTTGCCGTACCGACAACTTCAAAGTCCCTATTGATATAACAACTATCTATTGGCAGTTGTCTCACTTTACTTTTTATATACGCTACCGGAGACATCTCTTTCTGTCCCCCGACATTTTTATTACTCTTTTTTGTTGCCATACGATTTAATTTTTTATTTATTCATTTATCAAAATCACTTTACAAGCGAAGCCCTGTACTCTTTCGGGGTTTTGCCATACTTCTTTCTAAAGCACTTACCAAAGTAACCTGCATCGCGAAAACCGACCGAATAGGCAATCTCTGTTATGCTGTCATCAGTTGTCTCAATAAGTTTCGTCGCCTTGTTAAGCCTTATCTCCTTAACCAAATCAACAGGAGCGAAGCCTGTAAGGCTCTTTAATTTCTTGAAGAAAGCAGAACGGCTAAGACCTATTGTCTCGGCTATCGTGTCGATATTGAAATCGTTTGAATTAAGATTCCGCTCTATAATCTCATGTATTTTCTCAACAAACTCAATATCTTTTTTAACCAAATGCCGGCCATATTCGTCATTATAACCCTCGTTGTTATTCTCAACGGTGTTCTGTATAACCATTTTACGTTGGAAGATACGCTGCTCTTCAAGCAACTGGTTCACTTTTGCCAACAGATAAGAACTGCTGAACGGCTTTGTTATATAAGCGTTGGCGCCGGCCTTTACGGCACTCATCTTGTCCTCTTCTGTATTCTTTGCAGTAAGTACAATTACCGGAATATGACTTATATTAAAGTCCTGACGCACACAACGCAAAAACTCCAAGCCGTCCATACCCGGCATCATAAGGTCTGTTATAATAATATCGGGATGGTGAGTGTACACCCCTTGCAGGCCGTCAGTGCCATTATGCGCCGTGAAGACATTATACATCGACTTTAGTTGCAGCTGCAACATACGGCACATATCTATGTTATCCTCTATCAACATAACCGTCGGACGGTCGGCAATCTGAGCCTCCTGCGGTGCGACAACGGCAGTTCCGACAACAGGTCCTTTTATCTCATCAATGTCAGTCGCAGCCGTATTATCGTCAAAATATACCTCTACATCGCTGTTTTCATAATTCTCACGCCCGGTCGGAAGTTCAACCGTAAAAGCGACACCCTTGTCTCCGGCCATGTTTTCGGCTTTTATGCTACCTTTGTGCATAGCTATATACTCCTTAGACAAAGACAAGCCTATGCCCGTTCCGGCCGAATTTATATTGTCAGCCGTTTTGTTTCCGGCCTGCGAGAAACGCTCAAAGATAACCTCAAGTTGTGATTTCGGTATTCCGACACCATCATCCTCCACCCTGATTGAACACGTTTCACCATCGTCAGCCTTAGCCAGCTCTATGGCGATAAGGCCACCATCGTTTGTATATTTAAACGCATTGTTTATCAGATTGTTCAGTACGATAGCAATTTTCTCGGCATCACACCACGCCGTAATCCTACTTTCAGGCTTATCAAGCACAAACTTAATGTTTCGTTCAGCCGCCATCAGTCTGAATTCCCTCATCAACGTCTCGGTCATAGCCGTGATATCGACGAGAGACACATGCATTTTCATCTTGCCGTTCTGTATCTTACGGAAGTCAAGAATCTGGTTTACCAGTTTCAACATCTTGCTTGAATTACGCTCAATCAGCTCAAGATACTCCTCACCCTCGGCACTCAGCTTCTCTCTTGTCCTTAATTCGTCTATCGGACCCTTTATCAACGTAAGCGGAGTACGCAACTCATGACTCACATTTGTAAAGAAGCGTATCTTCAATTCGGCCAATCTGTCATTAATGTAGACCTCGTTTCGCATCCTTATCATATATAATGCAAGGCGAATACCGCCATACAACGCCAACGCAATCAATATGGCATAGATAGTATAAGCCCACCATGTGGCCCACCACGGCGGACTGACTACCACGTCAAGCACACGCTCCGGCGATATACCGTCGTTCACTTTCACACGAAACTTATAATGTCCCGGAGGCACATTCGCATACGACGCTATGCGATTATTACCGCCATTATGCCACTGGTCCTCATATCCGTCAAGAATATAAGCATACTGTGTCGTTGTCTTATCCGTAAAATAAGGCGATGAAAACTCAATGGTAAATGTCGAAAGATCATGAGGCAACACAATTTTGTCGGCATATTTAAGCGAGCCGCTGTATATCGGCGGATCAAACTCGCCCAAATCACGGTTAGCAACCTTTATGCCGACAATGAATGTCTTATGGCGAATATCATTATCTCGCCCTACCTCGTCAGGATTAAGTTCAAGTAAACCCTGACGACAACCTATAAGTACACGGCCGTCGCGAAGGCAGAGCGAGGTGTTATCTTCAATGTCAACATCCGGAAAACCCGAAAACATGTCATAGCTGCGCGTAAACGACGACCCGTGACGAAGACTTGCCAAAGCATTCTCGGTACAAATCCAAAGGCACCGGTTCTTATCTTCGGTTATGGCAGTTATAACATCTACCGTACTTCCGTTTATCGGGTATGTCGTCAATACCGGCTTATGCTTACGGGTATCATAACGCTCAAGCAGGTTCAAACCGTTGCCGAACGCACCAATCCAAATGCGTCCGCCACTGTCTTTAAACAATATACTTATGTCGTTGGCTGTTATTCCGGGGTTAGGAATATCCCTGTAAGTCTCGAACTTTATCTTCTCAGGCTTGTTGAAATGACCGTCGAATGACATCAATCCGTCAGTAGTACCAACCCACAGACGGCTGTTTTTATCTTCGGTTATCATTCTCACATCCGCATAAATCTCATATTCAGGATACCCTGTAAAGCCGTTTCGCTTGTTGAAGAAAACCGTTTTGCCGCCTCGGCGTTCAAGCAGATTAAGACCGCCGCCGAACGTACACACCCAGATACGGCCTTTACTGTCCTGCAACGTGTGGTAAACACGATTACTGCTGATAGAGTTTTTGTCGCCCGGACTGTTCTTATATCGCATAAGCCTCAATCCATTTTGAGCCAAAGCATCAGGATGTGCCATGACAAGCCCGGCACCTTTGGTTGAGAACCAAAGATTTCCGTCGCGGTCTTGCATTATGTGATACACAATCCCGATTTCATTATTGTCAAACCGATGCTTCACGGCAAATGTCCTACTGTCAATACAATACACATAACCGGAGCGTGTGCCAATCCACAAATCGCCGCTTCTGTCTTGAAAGGCGGCACGTATTCCGTCGCTCTCACCGTTAAATTCAGGCTTAAGCAACTGTTGCAAGTTGATTTTAAAGTTGTTACGCGGGAAACCGACTTTATATATACCGTTATTTGTCGACGCCAGCCAGAGTATGCCCTCCTTATCGACATCAATATCATAGAACTTTGTACGAACCGCAGCCGGACCGAATTTTCCGGTCTGACTTATATTCTGCATGACATGTGTAAGGTGGTCAAAGTGCCACACCTCACCGTCGGGCATAAGCAGGAACAAACCGTTAGCCCCCGTGTCGGCAATCTTCATAAGATTGCTACGCCTGCCCTGCGGAAGACTGAACACATATGCCTGCCTCACAGACGTGGCGTAGCAGACAATGTTTCCACTAACCGAACAAAGCCAAAGACGGTTGTATTTATCGACATAACTCTTGCTGACGGTAGCCGACAGCTTTGCTGCCGGCTGTGGTTTAGAGCCTCTGACGAACACATACAGCCCGGCATCAGTTGAGAAATATATCTTTCCGTCGATTATATTTATACTTGACACCGCCGATTTTATACCATCAAAGGCATAATGCTCTCTTCTGCCATCGGCTATATTGATTATATACACGTCTCCAGACTCTGTTCCGGCGCATATATAATCGGCTGTACGGTTAAACGCCGTATATATTTTACCGTTTGACGGCAACAGCCTGCGCCGGCTGTTCTTCCTCATAGCGTCGGTTTTATATTCCGGACCGAGCCAGTAAACGTACTTGTCGTTTTCGCCCAACACGTTATGACGCAGACGCATGGTCTGCGGGTCGAGGTCGCGACGCGAGTCATAAATCTTGCTTACATGGTTTTCGCCGGCGTTGTCGGCATAAATCTCAAACAAGTCTTTGTTACGCGTCAAAGCGAGCAAGTGGCCGTTGTCCATCAGCTGTATTTTAATAACCTGCACGTTGCGCGCCTTACCTTTCAGGTCTTTGTAAAGAGCGTGAAAAGTCTCGGTCAGCTTGTTGAAGCGGAACAGGTGGTTGTCAGTATCGCAAATCCACAAGTTTCCGTCGTTATCCTCAAGCATATCACGCACCTTTCGCGGCGGCATGTCTGAGGCATTGCTCTGCCTTGCCATGTAAGGCGAGAACCAGTTACCGTCAAAGGCACACAGACCGTGCCATGTGCCGAACCACATGAACCCGTCTTTATCCCTGATAGAGCTGTAAACAATATTGCTTGGCAGTCCTTCGTCCTGTGTGTAGTGCTCAACAATCATTCCGGGTTGAGCCTTCATAACAGCATGTACCACCAAAAGCAGCACAGTCATAACCAGTCGCGATATATTGTTTATACACATAACCCGTTTTTTCGTTGTATTAGAATTATATGCCGTCGGCATTACGCTAAAGTAATTTTAGTTTTTAATATCTACAAATATTTATATAAGAATCGCGCAAACGAGCGATAGAAAAATTCACGTTCAGATGTTCGCACGCAGACTATCTTGTGCAAAAGTAATAAAAAAAGATGAGATAAAGATAATAGGCTGAATTAAAACGCTTTTCATACACCCGACAATAATAGACATATTATCGTTTCACGGATGGTTCACGGAAATACAGCATAACTAAAAATCATAAGTAAAATACATATAACACTTTTAAAACAAAACATAAAACCATACTTAACAACATTATCATTTCCAATCAAAGCTATTTCATTTTAATTCAAAAACATATTGTTTCGCACTGCAATACTTATTGTTTCACCGCCCGAAACAATAAGTATTACAACGCAAAACAAACACTTTAACAACGCGACTAAATATTTTATCAAAAATAAAGGTTACTTCATCAGTTTACAATGGTACAGAGCACGAAAATTTAACGTCTTGAAAACATTAAGCGAAAGCTGTCTTTACCGGTCTGCCGACAATGATAAATATGAAACCGCAGACTAATTATAATGTGTACATGAATAATTCATGCCGTTTATGGGTACAGAGACGCGCATGAAGCGTCATGTTTTAAAATGAAAATTTTAATTAATACTATTTATTAAAACAAATTTTATGATTACAAACAAGAAGCTGTTCTCAAGCGAAAATTTGAGAATGACCAATGCGACTTTGCTTCTTTCGGCAGCCTTGTGTGCGCCCGTATGCGCAAATGCGGCAACCGGAAGCGGTGAAAGCGGAGCTATCGCTCCTTCCGCACAATCGGTTCAGCAGAACCGTACTATAACCGGAACGGTTGTTGACGAGACCAACATGCCGATGATTGGTGTTACGGTACGTGTGAACGGTATGCCCGGAGGTGTGATTACCGACCTCGACGGTAACTTCAAAATCGCATTGCCGTCAGGTAAAAATACTCTTGACTTCACTTACACCGGCTACAAATCACAGTCGGTAAAGGTTTCGGGAGCTACGGTCAACATCAAGATGGAACCCGATGCCATCGGACTTGAGGACGTGGTTGTAATCGGTTATGGTACCCTAAAAAAACGCGACCTTACCGGAGCCGTATCATCTGTGAACAACGAAGACCTCACACTGCAGCCTACGGCTAACCCCATGGAGGCCCTGCAGGGTAAAGTGGCCGGTCTTGACATTACACGTTCAAGCGGACAGGCTGGCGCAGGCGTTGACATACAGCTGCGCGGTACACGCTCATTCTCGGCAAGCGGCAACCCGACTGTTATAATCGACGGTATGCCCGGAAGCCTTGAGACTCTTAACGCAAATGACATTGAGAGCATCGATGTGCTGAAAGACGCGTCGTCAACAGCCATCTATGGTTCGGCCGGTGCCAACGGTGTCATCATCGTTACAACAAAAAGCGGTAAAGAGGGTAAAGCAAAAGTCAACTTCAACGCTTATGTCGGTGTAAACGGATGGGCTACAGTGCCTAAGGTACACAATGCCCAAGAGTATTTCAACGTGGCCAAACAGGCGCAAATGGAGGCCGGAGCCTTCATCGACGACAAGTCGGTGTTCGGCAACGAGGATGTTTACAACGCTTATAAAGCCGGAAAAAGCATCGACTGGGCTGACGCTTTGCTGAAAACCGGCGTAACTCAGAACTACTCTCTGTCTGTAAGTGGCGGTACAGAGAAGACCAAGGCATACATGTCTATGAACTTTACCAACGAAGACGGACAGTATGACAACGATAACTATAAGGTTTATTCTACCAACATTCGTGTAGACCACCAGCTGAAAAAGTGGCTTGCGCTCGGTGTGAACATGCAGGGCAGCTATGTTTATAAGAACACCGCTTACGCAAAACTGGTGAACATGCTCGTGTCAAGACCTATCGGTTCGCTGTATGACGATGAGGGTAATGTCAACATAGCTCCGGTCGAGGGCGACGAGAACCTTATCAGCGTGCTTGCCAACAACAAGGGCAATTACCGCAATAACAATCAGGTTACACGTGTTTATCTTAATCCTTACATACGTATAACACCGCTTAAAGGTCTGTCTTTCGAGAGCCGTTTGAACGCTTCGCTGACTTTCAACAAGTCTAACAGATTCGAGGGTATCGGTTCTTATCAGTACTACAGGAGCAACGGACTCAGTGCGACAGGTACTAACAATACCGTGTTCGGCAGCGTGGCACAGACCAACGGTTATAATTACAAGTGGGAGAACATCCTCTCTTATAACTTTAAACTGAACGACGATCATGAGTTTACGGTTACAGGTGTTACGTCGTGGAACCACAACCGTCAGGAGTACACTTACTCTTATGCAGACAACTTGTCGTCAAACACATATCTGTGGCATAACCTCGGTAAAGGTCAGAACCAGAAGGTGCAGTCAAGCTACACCATGTCAAAGGGGCTTGGCCTGGTAGGACGTATCAACTATTCTTACCAAGGCAAGTATCTCGCTTCGGCATCTGTACGCTATGACGGTTCTTCACGACTTGCCTCAGGCAATCAGTGGGATGTGTTCCCCGCATTCTCTCTCGGTTGGCGTATGTCTGAAGAGAACTTCATGAAGAGTACCAAGTCATGGCTTGACAACCTTAAACTCCGTGTAGGTTACGGTGTTACCGGTACAGCCTCAATCGACTCTTACTCAAGTCAGTCTATACTTGAGCAGAACTACATTGGCATTGGTCAGGAGAAGGTTCTTTCATACTTGTTCGGACAGAACGTGGCTAACATAGGCCTGGGCTGGGAGAAGTCAAAAAGCTGGAACATTGGTCTTGACGCAAGCGTGCTGAATGGACGCATCGACTTCACCATGGATTACTATATCACAAATACAGATGACGTAATCTGGAGCAAGAACCTGCCTATTGTAAACGGTGGTTATAACGCGTCTACATTCTACCAGACCTATATGAATATCTGTAAGACACAGAACCACGGTCTTGAGTTTGCCATCAACTCTCGCAATATCATAACAAAGGACTTCACTTGGACATCAAACCTTACATTCAACTATAGCAAGGAGAAGATTAAGAAGCTCGCTACCGTGTCTAAAACTCCCGTTACAAACGGTGATTACGTACTCGCTTTAGGTGAGGCTGTCAACTCTTTCTATCAGTATAAGCTCGATGGCACATGGAAAACATCGGAGGCTGAGGACGCAGCGGTGTTCGGTCAGAAGCCCGGAGATTTGAAGGTAAACATTCCTGGACTTATTCATAACGGAACCGGTAAGTACTCTAAGTGGGTTGAAAAAGAAAATGCCACAACCGGAGAGATTGAGAAAGTGCTTGAGACTTATGACGCTGACAACCAATACACAATCAGCGACAATGACCGTCAGGTGCTCGGACATAAGAATCCTGACTGGACAATGGGTCTGAAGAATACTTTCACTTACAAGAACTTCGACTTGAGTTTCTATCTCTATTGGCGATGGGGACAAACCATCAAGTATGAAATGCTCGGATATTATGACCCGAAGGGTGAGAACAACTTCCCGACTTACTTTGACTATTGGACAAAAGAGACAGGCGAACAGAACCACTATTTCCCCGCTCTTAACTCTACATCTGATGTCAAAAACATAAAGGGCTACACCGGTTTGAATTATGTTGAGGGTTCGTTCTTCAAGGTTAAGAACATAACTCTCGGATATACTCTGCCTAAAAACGCGGCAAAGACAATCGGTATAGAGAATCTGCGTGTCTACACAACAATAACCAATCCGTTCGTAATTGCCAAGAGCGACTTGCTGAAGGATTATGACCCGGAAATGGGTGGTAGCCTCAACTATCCGCTTACAAAGCAGTTTGTGTTCGGTGTAAACCTTACATTCTGATAAAAATCAAATTAAACAACGAAAAGACATGAAAAAGAAATCAATATATATGTCAGCATTGATTGCCGGCGCACTTTGCTTATCGTCATGTGGTCTTGACGAATATAACCCGTCGGGCGGTGATGCTACTATCGGCAATTATGAGGCTTGGGCCGGTGTTGAGGCTTATTGCTACTCACCACTCTCCGAGCGTATATACTCGGCTTACGAGTTTTTGTCGGTTGCCGAGGGCGGTACCGATATGTGGCTCACTCCAGGTGGTAACACTGATTACGCCAAAGAGCCTATGTATTATGAGGGTCTTACAACGAGTACGTCTTCGACAAACAACTTCTTCAATCAGGCTTATTCGTGCATCGGCTCATGTAATGCGGTCATTAATAACGCTGCTACCGTTAAAGGAGGGACAATGGAGGATGTGAAAATCCTCACCGCTGAGGCTAAAACTCTGCGCGCGTTCTATTATTTGTTGCTTACTACTTATTACGGCCCTATAAGTTTAACAACCAATGATCCGAGTTCGCCTATCACAAACCCAAAGCGTAACACGGTTGAGGAGATTTATAAGCAGATTATAACCGACCTTACAGAGGCTGCAAATGACCTCCGGACCGAACCGTTCGGAGGCAATTATGCCCGTGTAAGCAAGAAAACCGCCCTCGGTCTGCTTGCCCGCGCTTATGCGCAAGGTGCCGGTGAAGGACTTACTGAAAACGGTAAAAGCTACTGGGAGCGTGCGAAAGAGGTTGCCGAAGATATTATCAAGAATGCCTCAAGCTATAACGTTTACCTCTATAATGACGTGTCTGACCTGTGGGCACAGAAGAACAACCGTGGCAATAAGGAGGCATTGTTCATAGCTTCAGGCCGTGATGGAAATAAAGAGTCTTACAATTATCTTAACTGCGCTAACAAATTGTTCGCTCACACCATGTGTGATCCTAACTCTATAAATGATTTGTACAAAGTGGCAAATAAGGGTAATTACTATCTCGGACGTGTAAACAACGGCGTATTTGCCCCTTCCAAATACACACTGGGTGTGTTTGACCCGTCGTGGGACAAGCGTTGGGAGAACACTTTCATGACCGCTTTTGGTGTGATGTCTATGGTTACTCCCGGCTGGGTTAAATATAATAAGAACCAAGTTACCATTACCGATGATCTCGCAGATAAATATGGCATAGGCAAAAAGTTTGTAGGAAAGAAGATTTCTCCTTATATTGAGTTGAACGCCATACAGTCAACTTATGCCGGAAACCAATATACGCCTATCGGTATATGGCCTAAAGGCGATGAAAGCGGCGCGACCGAGAATCTGATTACAGGTTCAAAGAACGAGTTCGTAATAGATTATCCGGTGGCAGAAGATGACAACCGCTTTGCCGTTGTACTTTCAAAAGAGGATAAAACAGCCGCACAGAAAGCCAACAGCATCTATTTCACGGTTAATATCAATGACCTGTTTGACGGAGATCAATACAGAACGACTACTTTCGACAACACGAACTCATTCAAGTTGTTCCCGTCTCTCATCAAGTTTAACTGGAACTATGAGGGCGTATTCAATGGTGGAAACCTGCAGGTTCGCAACGGTGATGTAATGATTATGCGCACAGCCGAGGTTTATCTTATAGCCGCCGAGGCTTGCCAGCAGCTTGGAGACACCGAGGGAGCCAAGAAATACCTGAAGCCTCTGCGTGATCGCGCAGCCCGAACAGGTACAGCTCCCGAGCTGGGAACTGTTGACGAGAACACCATCTTCGATGAGTATGCCCGTGAAATGGCTGGCGAATTCAATCGATGGGCATTGCTTAAACGTCATCATAAGATTGGCGAGCGACTGAAGTTGTATAACTCTCGCGCAGCAAAATCATTCAATGAGAACATACACTATAACCGTCCAATATCATACGACTTCCTTAATCAGATTGATAACAAGGATGAATATGGAGATAACGGTTACGGAACCACACCGAGCAAAGGCTTCTAACAAAATCCATTGGCTACGGTTTAACACTGAAAAATCCGCATTATGATTTAATCATAGTGCGGTAGTGTCATATCAACTGTGTCATCAATATTTTAGGCTTTCTCTCACCATGTTGCGAGTACTCGCAACATGGTGAGGATTTTTCTTTTGTAAAGTTACATTAATTTAAATCTTTCCAAAAATTTTATGGCCAATTGTTGCGCTATGGATGCCCAATTCGCCAATGGCATTGTCCATTTTTTTAATATTGCGATACGTCGGATATACGAGTTGAGACCTCTGCAAAACTCCATTTTTGGGAAGCCCGTCAATTTATAAATACTGATATTCAGGTATTTACAAAGTATTGCAGCTTCATAAAGGAGAGTTTTGCAAAGGTCTCTTACTGTATCGTTACAAAGTTATTTTTTTTTGTCATGACACAGTTTAAATGACAATCTCAATTTCGGATTTATAAGATAATGGCTTCAACAGTATGCTCGCCTTCAACGAATGGTATGACGTTATGAGGTGTGGGGTTGCCATCGAGAGAAACAGTTACTTTACCATGTTCTTTTCCATTTGGATTGCTTACGTTAATATGGTATGTCGCACCACGGAAGCGTCGTGTCACCTTGTAGTTTTTCCAGTCGGTGGGGATGCATGGGTCTATAAGCAGTCCGTCATAGGTAGGTTTTATGCCAAGGATAAACTGCGTGATGGCGTACCAGTTCCACGCCGCCGTTCCCGTGAGCCAACTGTTCTTCGCCTCACCAGGACGAGCAGCATCGCGGCCTGCAATCATCTGAGAATAGACATACGGCTCTACCTTGTGCAAAGTGCTGTTTTCCTCGGTGTAGCTTGGGCATATATTTCGGAAATATTCCCAGGCCTGCGATCCACGCCCCAATACTGTCTCACCGATGATTATCCACGGATTGTTATGGCAGAATATACCCGCATTCTCCTTGTAGCCTGCCGGATAGGTTGAGATTTCGCCGTATTCCACTACGTAACGGCTGAAGGCAGGAGCACACAGAACGATGCCATGTTCACAGTCGAGCAGAGTCTTCACGCTGTCAAGGGCACATTTCGCCATACCCTCTTCCTTTCCTATGTCAGCCATTGCGCACCAACCTTGACTCTCGATGAAGATTTTGCCTTCCTCATTCTCGTTGGAGCCTACCTTTCGACCGTAGTAGTCGTATGCACGGAGAAACCACTTGCCGTCCCATCCATATAGTTTCACTGCCTGCACCATGTCTTCTACGTGTTTCGTGGCTCGGTCGGCCTCATCAGTTTTTCCTATTCTTTGGCACAACTCGGCATAGTCGCGTCCGGTTACGACAAACAGTCCTGCTATCATGAGCGATTCCGCCTGCGAGCCTTCCGTATTGTTCTCTGTTGTTTGGAACGATTCATTGGGGTCGTGCGAGAAGCAGTTCAGATTGAGACAATCGTTCCAGTCGGCACGTCCAATCAGTGGCAGACCGTGTGGGCCAAGATTGTTCACTACATGGTTAAACGAAACTTTGAGATGGTCGAAAAGCGGCACTTCGCTGCCTGACTTGTTGTCGAAAGGCACAAGTTCGTTGAGAATAGAGAAGTCACCAGTCTCCTTGATGTATGCCACAGTGCCGAAAATGAGCCAACACGGATCATCGTTGAAACCACCACCAATGTCGTTGTTGCCACGCTTGGTCAACGGTTGGTATTGGTGGTAGCAGCCACCGTCGACAAACTGTGTTGAAGCTATATCGATAATGCGTTGTCTGGCGCGTTCCGGTATCTGATGAACGAAGCCAACCAAGTCTTGGTTTGAGTCGCGGAAGCCCATACCACGCCCGATGCCACTCTCGAAGAGTGATGCTGAGCGCGACATATTGAAAGTCACCATACATTGGTATTGATTCCAGATGTTCACCATTCTGTCGAGCCTATCGTCTCCACTACTGAGAGTGAAGCGCGAGAGCAAGTCGTCCCAATAGTCTTTCAGTTCGCAAAATGCGCAGTCAACTTTCTCCGGTGTAGCGAAATCGGCCATCATCTCTTTTGCCTTGGTCTTGTTTATCACGCCTTTCGACTCCCATTTCTCTTCATCAGCGTTCTCTACATATCCAAGCAGGAAAATCAAGTCACGGCTCTCGCCAGCTTTAAGTTCCATTTCTATGTAGTGCGATGCCACAGGACTCCAACCGTGAGCCACGCTGTCGCGTGGCTTGCCATCGGCAACAGCATCGGGCAAAGCAGTTTCGCTGTAGAGACCAATAAACTGTTCGCGGTCAGTGTCGAAGCCCTGCATGGGTTGGTTCAGACTGTAAAAGGCGTAATGGTTGCGCCGTTCCTTATATTCTGTTTTGTGGTAGATGACAGAGCCTTCCACCTCAACCTCACCAGTAGAGAAATTGCGTTGGAAATTCTCCATGTCGGTAGCGGCATTCCACAGGCACCACTCAATGAACGAGAAAATCTTGACATGCTTAGTCTCAGAGCTTTTGTTCGTGATGGTCATTTTCTGCACTTCGCCCCATGTATGTAGCGGCACAAAGAACAGCACACTGGCTTCAAGCCCAGCCAATCGTCCTGTTATCCGAGTGTAGCCCATGCCGTGACGGCACTCGTAGCTGTCGAGCGGAGTACGGCAAGGTTTCCAGCCTGGCGACCACAGCTTGTCGCCATCCTTTATATAGAAATAGCGTCCGCCGTTGTCCATCGGCACGTTGTTGTAACGGTAACGTGTTATGCGACGGAACTTCGCATCCTTGTAGAACGAATAGCCTCCAGCGGTGTTGGAGATAAGCGAGAAGAAATCCTCGTTGCCCAGATAGTTAATCCATGGCCACGGAGTCTTTGGATCGGTAATGACATATTCGCGTGCTTTATCGTCGAAATGTCCGTATTTCTTTTCTGCCATTGTATATGCTTTTTGTATTTACTTGATAGAACTTTACTTTAGGTATTTCCTCACGAGCTGTGCCCACGGCTTGAGGTCGTCATCAGTCCACTGCTCTCCGAAAGAAGAAGCCGTCGGTTTCAGAAAAGAGCAGACCTCGTTTTTGTCGTGTACAGACCAAGCCACCCAACTAATGTTGTGCTGGTTGGCCAAGTCAATCCACATTTTCCATTCCTCCGGGTCAAGATAGCCATCGCCATCGGCGGTCATTCCGCCACATTCGGAGATGAAGATAGGCAGCCCATTTGCTATGGCTTGCTCCATCCTGTCGCGAAGATACTGCTTGTGAGTAGCCGCATAGAAATGTAGCGTGTACATAATGTTCTTCTGTCCAACTATGGGGTCGGCAGCAGCGAGATGCACGTCTTGCGACCATTGGGGCGTGCCTACTATTATAATGGAGTTAGGAGCGTTCTTTCTGATTATAGGTATCAGTGTCTCGGCATACTGCTTGCATTCGCTCCATTCTATCTTCAAGGGTTCATTCCACAGTTCAAAGAGCACGTTGTCGAATTTGCCGTATTTCTTCGATACCGTTGAGAAAAAGTCTTTTGCCAGCTCAAGATTGTTGTTGTGGCTGTGGAAGTCGATGATGACGTAGATGCCCTTCTCCACCGCTCCCGCCACGATGCTATCTACAAGTGCGTATGCAAGAGCTGGAGCGTAGTCAAAAGCACGCGCAAAGTCGGGGTCGCCTTCAACGAATTTGTTGTCCAAGCCGATGGAGCAACGCACAACGTTCGCCCCCCAGTCATCAACAAGAGCGTGGACGGTACTTCGGTTATAGAATCGCGTCGCCATGCAGTGCCAACCGAAGCTGATGCCCTTCAACTGCACTGGGCATCCCTTGCCACCAACAATCTGAGTGCCTTTCACGCTCAGCTGTCCATACAGAGCCTTCGGACTCTTCTTCCTTGCGAACGTTTGTGGTGTCATAAACAACAATGCCATTATTGTCAGTATAAATATTTTTTTGATTTTTCCCATATCTTATCTGTAACCCATTTCCGTTATACGCTCGATAATTTCCAGACACATTCGCGTGTTGTGGTAAGGACATTTCCAAAAGCCGGCCTTGTCGTCGTCACGATTTATCGTGCCATCGTAGCGCAGACTCCAGTGCCACTCTCCATTCTCACTATCAATAAGATTGTTCTTAATAAATTTCCATGTCTTTTCAGCCTTTCCAAGAGCAACCTTGTCTCCGAAATGCTGGTAAAGGTTGAAGTGTCCAATGAGGTTTTCGCACTGCACCCACCAATGGTAGTCGCTGTCCGTTCGACCACTGTCAAGCCATTTTTCGTAAATCATAGCACCGTCAGAGCACAATCCTTCGTCTGCCGCATCAGCGAGGTCGCGCACTATCGGCTCCATTTGCGCCAGCGTATCCTTGTCTCCAACCACAAGTGCCGTCTCGTGAAGCAGCCACGAAGCCTCTATGTCGTGGCCGAAGCTCTGTATGTTGCGCTTGCCTTGCCACTCATCGTTGAAGAAAAGGTCGAGATGTGAGGTCTGCCTGTTGAGTATTATATCGGTGAACACATGCAGAAGGTTGCGTATCTGTTTTTCAAGCAGCGGGTCTTTCCACACGCGGAAAAGATTTGTGTAAGGCTCGATGATGTGCAAGTGTGTGTTCATCGTCTTTGAGCCATTCTCGTCCTTGTCACTCAACCGCATGTCGCTGGTTGGTTGCCAGTCGCGCGTCAGAGCTTCGATGTAGCCGTTATTGGTGGCATCAAAGGCATGCTCTTCCAACGAACGGAAAAGAGCGATTGCACAGTCGAGAGCCTCCTTGTCGCCAGTAGCACGTGCCAGCTCAGACATTCCGTAGATGGCGAAGCCAATGGCATACGACTGTTTCTTGGTGTCCTTTGGCTTGCCGTCGCAGTAAAGACTCCAATACACACCACCAAAGTCCTTGTCAACGAAATGGTCTATGATGTAACGTTTGGCTCTTTCGGCCGCCGCGAGATATTCCTTGTTGCCAGTGACGCAATAGGCTGCGGCGAACGACCACAGAATGCGGGCGTTCAGTATAGCCCCTTTCTCTGCCGTGGGAACGAGACGGTCGTGTCCATCAATGCGCCCATAGTAGCCGCCACGTTCGTTGTCGGTCATCTTGTCAATCCAAAAGCGCATTATGTTGTTGTCCAACACGTCGCGCATCTGTCGTTTCAACTCTTTCATAAACATAACTATTTTTCTCCTTCAATATTTTTCAACTTTGCGTGAACCTCTTCCATCTTCTGAGTAGTAAGTGGATAGTAGTAGAGCAGGACGGCCATGATTACAGCTAACGCCGCAGGGAACAGTGAGAACAAAGCCCACACCATTATCTTCACGCCATCATCCACCGATGTGGGGTCTATTACCGCATTACCCATGGTATCGGTTACCATACTCGCTCCAGCCACACCGAGAAACATAGCCACGAGGGAGCCTGAGACAGCTGTGCCGAACTTCTGAGCCATTGTTCCAGAAGAAAATATCAAGCCGGTAGATGAAGTTCCATTCTTCAAGGTAGCGTAATCAGCCACATCGGCGTACATAGACCATAGCAGCGGGGAGTAAATACCGACACCAATAGAGGTAATTACCACGATGGCAATCATTATCCATATTGAAGAAGGCTTCATTGGTATGAAAAAGAAAGACACAGAGAACACCACGCAGAATATGGCTGCGTAGATGAACGCCATGCGCTTGGAACCAGCCCAACGGATGAAAGCTGGCGACACACCGCCGAATACCATGCAGACCACCTCGCCGAAAGCCATGAACACCGTATAGTTGATGATGAAACTGCCTACCGTAACGTCGCCGTCAAGACAGTAGTCGAAGAGATACGCAGCCACGGCATAACGGAATCCATTGAAGAAATTGGTGCAGATGCCTATAAGCGTGAGAAACACCCACGGACGGTTCTTGAGCAAGTCAGTGAACTGTTTCAAGGAGTATTTCTCTGCTCTTACTGGCCGCAAACGTTCCTTGGTAAAAAAGCCGCAGGCAAGCGTCATAACGGTATAGATAGCACCGAAGATGATACCTATCATGGCGTATTGCTGGGTTGGCGAACCACCAATCATCTTTTGCACGTAGGGGAACGACAGCAAGGTCACGAAGCCCATGGCGTAAGCACCCACCATACGGAAAGCCGAAAACTGGTTTTTCTCGTTGTCGTCGTTGGTCATCACGCCAAGCATGGAGCCGTAGGGTACGTTGACAACGCTATACATGGCCATCGCCAGCAGATAGAAAGTATAGGCGTAGATGCGTTTCCCCGTCATGCCCATGCCCTCGGGCGTGTAAAGCAACAATGCGAAGATAATGCCCATAGGTATGGCACCGTAGATGAGGAAAGGTCGGTAGGTTCCCCAACGCGTCTGAACACGGTCGGAAAGGCTGCCAATGAAGGGATCGATGACTACGTCGAACATGCGCGCCACAAACATCAGCACCGCTGCATCGGTCAGTGTAAGACCAAACACGTTGGTAAAGAAAAATGGAAACACTATCGACATAATCTTCCACGTGATGCCACCTGAGGCGGCATCGCCCAAGGCATAGCCTATTTTCTCGCTTAGTTTTGCCATTACGATTTGTTTTTCTTGTTCTTGTTGATGAGTCTCTTTATTGTCTCTACCGAGGCACTTGTGCTCAGTCCATCCACGGGTGTGTTCATGCAGTAGTCTATCAGTTTGTCAACCGTCGATACGGCAACATGCATACGTGTGTCCGACGAAGCATAGTAAATCAGCACTCTTCCGTCCTCATCGGCTATCCATCCGTTAGAGAACGCAACGTTCATCACATCGCCGATGTATTCTTCACGCTCTGGAACCAAGAAGTAACCACCAGGCTGGGCTATCACCTGTGTAGGGTCATCGAGCGCAGTCATATACATATAGAGCACATAGCGCAGACCGGATGCGCAGCCTCTGACACCATGAGCCAAATGCAACCAGCCCTTGGAGGTCTTTATCGGATGAGGACCCTCGCCGTTCTTTACCTCCATGATGGTGTGGTAGTGTCGGGCGTTGATTATCTTTTCCTCCTTTACTTCGGCGTTAGTGATGTCGTCAATCAAAGCCCAGCCTATACCGCCACCACTGCCAGCATCAATGAATCCATCCTGCGGACGAGTGTAAAAGGCGTATTTACCATTGACGAACTCTGGGTGCAGCACCACATTGCGCTGCTGGCTTCTGCTCTTCAAGTCGGGCAGGCGGTTCCAGTTCACAAGGTCTTTGGTGCGTGCTATGGCAGCCGTCGCCGTCGCCGCACTCAAGTCCTCTGGATGGGACGGGTCGTGGCGTTCGGCACAGAAGATGCCGTAAATCCAACCATCCTCATGCTGCGTCAGTCGCATATCATATATATTGGTAGCGGGAACGACATCGTCTGGCATAGTTATCGGCTCAGGCCAAAAACGGAAGTTGTCAATTCCGTTTAGACTCTCTGCAACAGCAAAGAACGACTTGCGATCGGCACCCTCGACGCGCACCACCAAGATATACTTGCCGTGCCATTTTATCGCACCACTGTTGAGTGTGGCATTCATCATTATGCGCTGCATCAAGAAGGGGTTGTCCTTCTCGTTGAAATCATAACGCCATTCCAATGGAGTGTGTTCGGCTGTCAGTATCGGATATTTATATTTCGTGTAAATGCCGTTGCCACATTTCTGTGGCTCGTTCTTACGTGTGATTAGTTGCTCGTGGTGGGCTTTCAATGCCTCTACTTTTTCTGTAAAATCTGTCATGATAATGTTTCTTTTTGTATTATATGTTTCGGTTATTTCCTCTTTTTGACTTTCGGCTGTTTCCATTTTGCGGAAGGTACTATATCTTTCAGAAATAGCGTATTCTCCGCAGCGTAAAGTTTGCGGAAATCTGCCGCACATTCAAGTTGTGGCGATGGACCGAAATACTCTTCCTTGTAGTTGCGCCACAACAGGAAGTAGCATATCGGGTACTTGTCCATCTGCGGTTTCAACACGCGTGTCCACCATGTCGGGTCGCTCATGTTCTTCAGTCCGCATTCGGTGAGTGCAAGGAGCTTGTCTCTACGTTTGGCTATACCGCCCAGCGTCGCAAGGTTGGCATTGATGCCGTTGACAAAATCGATCTCCGTACCCCACTGATAAGCGTCAAGGCCAATCAAGCCGACACGGTCGTCGCCAGGGTAACGCTCCATGAAGTTTTCGTCAGTTATGTCTCCCATGTTTGGAGAGTAACTCCACAGCAGGTTAGTGAAGCCCCTACCGCTCATGTAGTCCTGCACCATATTCCACAGGGCTTTGTACTCGCTGGCCGTGCACAGTTTCTCACCCCACCAAAACCATGAGCCGTTGCTCTCATGCCACGGACGGAATATTATGGGCACAGGCTGGCCATTGTCGTCTTTGAGAGTCTCGATGAAATCGGCTACACGCTTAATCCACGTTTGGAACTTCACGTGCATACAACCACCATAAAGCACGGAACGCACCGTCTGGTCGTTGCTTACGTCCCAAGCCGTACCACCCGTGAGGGGGTTGCGAGGATGCCAGCTAAGCGTGACAATACCACCACGCTTGTAATGAGCGATAAGCTCGTCATGAATACGCCGGAACGGAACGCTGTCAAGGTTTTTGTTGTCAGCCATCTCAATACCTCCGAGGTCGAAGCCCATAACGGCTGGATAGTCGCCACAGGTCTCTTTCACGTCACTCCTGTTCGTGTCCCACTCCCATGTCACGCCGTAGAAGGGGTCATCCTGATGCCCCATCATGTAGCCTTGCTGTTGCAACTGTTGCAGCCTTGCCACCAACAGTTTCGCACTGGTCTCGCCGTAAGCGGCAAGACCCACTGTCAGCAAGGCCAGTACTAAAACATTCTTAATACTAACCATTAATAACCAAAACTATCTCTTGTTAAAACATATTCAGAAGCGTATTGTTGCTTGAAGAAAGCCTCAGAGTTGTAGTATGAATTGGTGGTGTAGTCGCCATTCCACGGCATGACCCAGCTCCACATATCGCCACCTTCCAGCATATTTGTTATCGATGGCATCGCTCCGCACTCACCCAAAGCAAGCATTTTCTTGTTGGATATGGACAGCAGCTTGACCATGTCGCCGTTGAGCGACATGTGGAACTTGCTTTCCTCCTGCTCATAGTAGTCGCGACTGATGATGTCAACATATTCGTCGCCAGGATACCAGTCGGCATCATCAGTCTGCGATGTCCATACCCAAAGCAAGTTACGCAGTCCCTTTGCTTGAAAATAGTTGAACATATATTTCCACAGCGACTTGTAAGCCTCAGCACCTGCGTTGCCCCACCAGAACCAAGCCTTTCCGCCAGTAGGCACGTTGCCTGCGGCTTCGTGCAGTGGGCGCCATATTACTGGTATGCCCTTCTCCTGCAAAGCGAGTAGATAGTCCGCTATCACTTCTAGGTCACGATCGATGATGGCCTTCTCCCATGTCCCTTCAATGGTGGCATTGGCGGCATTGAAATCCGTGTTTTTCTCTCCTGTATCGTTGCAGTAGAAGGCGTAATTGGTGAAATCGTCTTTGTCGGCCTCGGTGCATGGCACGTTCCAGTGCCATGAGAAAGCGACTACGCCACCGTTGTTCCACCATTTCTCCACACTTGACATATCGGTATAATCCATCCAGTCCGTCGGGTTCAGCGGCGCACTGTTTATGTGGTGCAGGAAGTCGAAGCTGTTAATCACCGGGTATTTGCCAGTCATGTCAAATATCTTGTCGGCCATATCTGTGTCGAGTGCGCTGCTTGCCGTTGCGGCGGTCAGCACACGTTTGCCGAAGTTCTGGCGCAGATAGTTGTATAGCTTCGTGACCTGTTCAGTTGGATTAGCCGTCACTGGGGCTGTGGCAATATCAAAGGCTGACGCATCGAACTTGTTGTAGGCTTTCGTTGAGAACGAGAAGGTGTACGTGGCTGCGAAATTGTAATTTTCGTCTCTTACGCTGGGCTTGGCTATCGTGACAGTGTAGGCCGTGTTGCCTTTCAGGTCGAAAGGAATCTCCAGAGTGTTGTCGTTCTTGACGACAACAGAGTCAACATACTCACCGTTCACGTCTATCGTGACGACAGGAGGTAAGAAGATGGCCTTGTCGTAAGTAACTGTTATGCTCTCCAGTGTGTCGGCACTCACCAAGTCGGCTGCAGGGAGTGTTGACACCACCTTTGGTGCCAGTTCTATGTTTTGCGACGGTTTCTCGCCCGTTGTTGGCATGTCGTCATCGCTGCAAGACATCAGACTGACTATAGCGATGGAAAGAATTATCGGTAAATATATCTTGTTCATGTTTTCGATCTTTAAAAGTCTTTAGGTTCAATACGGAAATTGGCGAAGCTGTGGTCAACGTTCCATCCGCCGTCCGAGTTAGGTTGCATTGTGAAGACGAAGTTACTCCATGTGTTGCCAACCACCACACCTGCGTTGGCCACTTTGTCGAGGGGGATTGAAATGGTTCTCCATTGTCCATAGGTGTTGAAGCTGATGCCTGCCGAAGGATTCCAGACGTAGTTGCCGCCGTTGTTGATGGAAAACATATAGCCGTAGTCGCCCGAATCATAGAACGGATAGGAAGAGGCGTTGCAAACCTCAAACTTAAATACATAGTCTGCGGGGTTGGCCGTACAGTCTATGTTTGGCCAGTTTGCACCACCACCAAAGCTGTTCCACGACCATTGAGAGAAAGGCCCCTTAATACGGAAGAAAGGCCATCCGAGCGATTCCGGGTCACCGTCTGATTTCCCATCGGTGATGTAGTTGAGCGTTGCGCTGTCCCACCAGCCAACATTGCGCAAATCATCGAAAAGAAGATACTTGCTGTAACGGTAAGGCACGGATTTTGTCATTTGCTTGTTGCCAGACTCCGTCCATGTGAGTGTTATTACGGAGTTCTGCGGAGCATCCTTAGGAATGACCACTCCCATATATTCTTCAGTCAGCGAATCTATCTCAACAGTCTTACTGTAAGCAGAGTCCTTGTTACTAATGGTGATGGTTGCTCCAGAACCTTCCTGCCCAAAGCCGTAGAGGTCGAAGTATTCGCCCTCCATCTCTACGCTGCTGCCGGGCAATGCAAACTCGTTGGCCAGTCCGTTGCATTCCATACTTGGTATGTTTACGGAGAAATCGTAGGCCAGTGAGCCTTGGCTTGTGGTGTATACGAGTTTGTTGTCTACGCTTTCTGGTATCTGCCGTGGAATCTTTACGAACGCCGCTGTCGTCGTGGCATACACATTGCGCACGTCAACATCTATGCCGTTGAAACTTACACTCTTCACCTGCGCAAGGTTTTGTCCCGTTATTCTCAACATCTGGTTGAGAGTGCCCTCTTTGAGAGCGTTCACGTATGCAGTGTCTTGCACATCGTATATGGCCGTAATCATAGGCGCACCATCGTTGCTCGTGTTGTTCACAAGGCTGTCCTCATAGTTTACAACATCGCTGCAAGCCGTCGTTGCCATCCCTATTGTGATAGCCAAGACCATGCTGGATATATTGTTTTTTTTCATACGAAAATATTTGGGCCGCAAATGTTGCTCATTGCGGCATATTGT
>Cebus_capucinus_imitator_PRJNA485217_SSR102__coassemble_808_pt1 | contig 50657 bp, 52 predicted proteins | sample Cebus_capucinus_imitator_PRJNA485217_SSR102__metabat2_high_PE_011 | metagenome-assembled genome bin Cebus_capucinus_imitator_PRJNA485217_SSR102
TATTTGCGAGATTACCAACTTTTTACTCCACTTTCTTATCCCGAACTGGCGTATCTATGGACATATGTCTGTATTTGCACATCTCCCATACGCGTATATTCTTCTGCCTGTGGTAAAATAGAATTAGCATATGTTTAATTCGATTTTACCACAGGGCTGCATGTTATTCCCTGCTAATGAATATCAGCAGGAACATTGCCATTGCCGGTTATTCGTGAGGATGCTTGCCGAACATGGCCTTGGCGAGTCCGCCCTCGCTGGTCTCCTTGTAGAGCGACGGAATGTCGTGGCCGGTTTGCTTCATCACCTTGATAACCTTGTCGAACGACACGCGGTGATTACCGTCAGAGAAGGCGGCGTAGAGGTTGGCGTCGAGAGCGCGTGTGGCGGCGAAGGCGTTACGCTCGATACATGGAATCTGTACCAAGCCGCAAACCGGGTCGCAGGTCATGCCGAGGTGATGCTCAAGACCCATCTCGGCGGCGTACTCTATCTGCGACGGACTGCCGCCGAAGAGCTGGCACGCCGCGGCCGAAGCCATGGCACAGGCCACGCCGACCTCACCCTGACAACCCACGTCGGCACCCGATATGGAAGCGTTCTGCTTGACGATGTTGCCGATTAGTCCGGCGGTTGCCAAGGCGTGCAGAATACGTGTGTCGTTGAAGTTATGACCCTTGGCGAGGTGATAGAGCACTGCCGGCAGAACACCGCACGCTCCGCAGGTGGGAGCCGTAACGATGGTACCGCCCGAAGCGTTCTCCTCGCTTACGGCGAGGGCGTAGGCGTAAACCAGTCCGCGCGATTGCAGCGAAGCCTTATAGCCGGTGGCCTTCACATAGTACACCTGCGCCTTGCGGGCAAGGTTGAGCGGACCCGGCAGGCGCCCCTCATGGTTAAGACCGTTCTCGACGGCGGCCTGCATGGTGCGCCACACCTCCATGAGATAGTCCCAGAACGTCTCGTCCTCACATTGGTCGACATACTCCCAGTAGTTGCGGCCGTTAGAGTAGCACCAATCCATTATCTCGTTCATGGTGTTCAGTGAGTACACCTCAGGCGTGTTGAACATGTCGTTGTCAACCCCTTCAGACAGTGCGCCGCCACCGATGCTGAACACCGTCCACTCGTCGGTCTGACGGTTGTTGACATCGAATGTGCGGAACGTCATTCCGTTTGGGTGGAACTTCAGGAACACGTCAGGTTTCCAAACAATGTTGACTTTTGCAACAGGTTCGAGCACCTCTATTATGGCACGGTCGGTCATGTGGCCCCGGCCTGTGGCGGCGAGACTGCCATAGAGAGTTACTTCGAACATCGAGGCGCGCGGATTGCGCTTCAAGAATATCTGTGCGGCCTTTTGCGGCCCCATGGTATGGCTGCTAGACGGGCCTTTGCCGATTTTGTATAATTCGCGTAGTGATTTCATAATGTCGGTTTTAATGTTCTTATGCAGAGATAGTGCAAGCCGAGCGCAATGAAACTTGTTTCAAATTGCCGAGGCGCAGCTTATCTTATGCAAAGATAGTGCAAACCGAAGACAATGCAAAATGGAAGTGAGAGAAACGAACTTTTATTTTGCATTGTTGAGGTGCAGCCTATCTTATCCAAAGATAACGGTTTTAACCCGAATAAACGTGTTTGGCGTGATTTAAAGTAAACTGATATAAACAAAAAAGAGAATGTGCCATGACCGGTTCGCATCCAAGTCATGGCACATTCACTATTAAAAAAATCGGCTATCTCACCTCAAGCACATATACAGGTTGAGGATTGAAGTCGACGGTATGCTCACCGTCGCCCTGACGGGTATGCTGTACGAAAATATCGAGGCGACGGCTCTGTTTCCACAGTTCGGTGTCGAGCGACGGCTCCCAAGCGTCTACCGCAAAGTCTGTAAGGTCGGTCGCAGTCCATGTTCCGTTGGTAAGATTGTCAGTGCTGTACATCGAGACACGGCTGCCGCGCTCCTCGTCGCGGAAGATGTACATGGCACGTTTGCCATCGACTACGATGCGCGGGCGGGCGATGGGTATCATCTTTGTGCCGCCGCCTTTAAGGCTGAACGGTGTCTTGCGGTCAGACACCTGACGGCTGTTCCACTTGTCGCCGTCGAACCACACGAGTCTATACTGAGGTACGGCGCTTGTGGAGTCGCGCCAGTAAGTGGCGATGTAGGGGTTACCCTTTGCGTCTGCGCTCATCGAAGTCTGGTTTATCAGCTCCGAGTTCTGCGGTATGCGGCATGCATACTCGGCGTTATCTTTTGTTATGGGCAGTGTGTATTGTGAGCCGTCGGTGCGCTGCCAGGTCTTGCCGCCGTCAAACGAGCGGGCGTAGCAGAGGTCGTGGTTAGTTTCCACATGCCATGTCTCGCGCCACACCCACGACAAGTGTATCGTGCCTCGCGCGTCGACATAAAGCTGCCAATAGGCGTTACGCCGGTTCTCGCCGTCAATCAGGATGTCGTGCACACGGCTCCACTTGCGGCTGCGCAGGTCGTAGCGGTTCATGACGAGGTTGCCCCGGCCCGACGCTCCCGAGCGGTAAACGAAGAGCAGGTCGCCGCTTGCCAGACGGTAGAACTCAGGATATGTAACATTACCCTCGTCGACACCCGTCATAGGCTCCTTGTCGCCCAGTTCGAGCCCCCATGGCTTCAGTCCGCGGGCGTAGCGCAGAGGGTGTCCGTGGTGGTCGAACGACACGTGCAGGTATCCGTCGCCGTCAACCATCATGCTTATAATGTTATGTCCGTCTTTTATGTTGCCCTTGTATTGGGTGCGGCGCAGCGTCCACTTTGCGCCGCCTTTGGCTCGGCGGCCCAGCACGAGCGTACCGTCGGCGTCATAGAAGCTGATAAACTGGTAGCGGCCCGCCGTAACGAGAGAGTTGGTGCGGAATATGGCAGTATTTACCGATGTGCCGCTATAGCCGGGAGCCACCTCAACGAGGCGTGTCTTGTGTTGTGATGAGCTTTTTGCCGCCTGTGCGGTATTGGCGCAGGCGAGTGTCGCTGCGGCGAAAAGCAGCGTTGTCAAGGTCTTTATCTTCATGAGTGTGTCAGGTTTTGTTTATAATACTCCACAAAAGTACTAATAACGTCTGACATGGCAAGTGGTTAAATCGTTCAAAAAAGGGGACGTTTCATTTTTGGAGGTCAAACATGGCGTTTTCTGCGGAAAAATGAGTAAGTTTGCAACTTGTTAAAGCGAAAAACGCATAATAATAACATAAAACATAAATACAGAAATGGGAAAGATAATACTGACCGGCGACCGCCCCACGGGTAAGCTCCACCTCGGGCACTATGTGGGCTCGCTGCGCCGTCGTGTGGAATTGCAGAACGAGGGCGACTATGACCGCATGTTCGTGTTCATAGCCGACGTACAGGCTCTGACCGACAATGCCGACAACCCTGAGAAGGTGCGCCGGAATATCATCGAGGTGGCACTCGACTATCTTTCGGCGGGTCTTGACCCTGAGAAGGTAACACTCTTCGTACAGTCGATGATACCGGAGCTGGCCGAGCTTACGGTTTACTATATGAACCTTGTTACGGTATCGCGCCTGCAGCGCAACCCCACGGTCAAGACCGAGATACAGATGCGCAACTTCGAGACGAGTATTCCGGTGGGCTTTTTCACCTATCCTATAAGTCAGGCGGCCGACATAACGGCCTTCAAGGCCAACACGGTGCCTGCCGGCGAGGATCAGGAGCCTATGCTTGAGCAGACCCGCGAGATTGTGAAGCGTTTCAATAATATATACGGTGAGGTTCTGGTTGAACCGAAAATCATGTTGCCGACCAATTCTGCCTGTCTCCGTCTGCCGGGAACCGACGGCAAGGCCAAGATGAGCAAGTCGCTCGGTAACTGCATATACCTCTCGGATGATCCGAAGGAGATGCAGCAGAAGGTTAAGAGCATGTACACCGACCCCGGACATCTGCGTGTTGAAGACCCCGGAAAGGTGGAGGGCAACTGCGTGTTCACTTATCTTGACGCGTTCAGCACCGATGACGACTTTGCAGAGTTCTGGCCCGAATATAAGAACCTCGACGAGCTGAAAGACCATTACCGTCGTGGCGGACTGGGCGACATGAAGTGCAAGAAGTTCCTCATCAAGGTGCTCGACAAGCAACTGGAGCCTATCCGTCAGCGTCGTCATGAGTTCGAGAAGGACATCCCGGAGGTGTACAACATTCTCAAACGAGGCTCTGAGGCGGCGCGTGAGGTAGCCGCACAGACTTTGCACGACGTGCGCGAGGCAATGAGAATAAACTACTTCGACGACCTTAAGCTCATACAGGAGCAGGCCGATAAGTACAGACGATAACCCGAATAGTATTGAAGACGCGTCAAAACCGACTTATACCATGTTGGTTTTGACGCGCTTTCATTTTTGTTTATGAACTCGTTCAAAACAGCGATGAAATCGCTGTTCGGGCATTTCCGCTTTACTTTTATAAAATGCGGCGGTTTGTTTTGCACACTCGTTAAAAAGGTGTACTTTTGCACGCGTAAAACTTCAAAACCCCGACCGTGAAGCCTTAGTAACGGCATGAGGCAATTCAATATCAAACAACACAATGGAAAAATCAACCCTTAAAGGTCATGCCTCAATGTTCGGGGCAAATGTAATGTGGGGACTTATGTCGCCAATCTCAAAGTTAGTGATGATGACCGGAGCGGTAAGTCCGCTCGTTGTAACCGACATGCGCATAGGCGGAGCCATGGTGCTCTTCTGGATTGCCTCATTCTTTCAGAAACCGGAGCATGTAAACCATAAAGACCTCGCCTTGCTGTTCGGCGCGGCTTTGCTCGGCATCGTGTTCAATCAAGGCAGCTTCATCTTCGGCGTCAGCCTCAGTTCTCCGGCCGACGCGTCAATAATAACCACCAGTATGCCGCTTTGGGCCATGCTTCTTGCAGCCGTGATACTGAAAGAGCCTATAACCGGCAAGAAGGTTCTCGGCATCGCCGCCGGTGCGGGTGGAGCTTTGCTGCTCATATTGGGCGGGCGCGGCTCGTCGTCAGGTGCGGCGGTTGGCAGCAATCCCATGCTCGGCGACTTCCTCGTGCTCTGCGCACAGCTCAGTTACGCCCTTTACATGGTGCTCTATAAGAATTTCCTTGAAAAGTATTCGCTGATAACCATAATGAAGTGGATGTTCACTTACTCGTTTATCTGCATTATGCCGTTCTCGGCCAAGACACTCGCCGGCACCGACTGGCTCGCGTTGTCAGCTGTCGACATCGCCTCTTTGGCGTTTATCGTGGTGTGCGGAACCTTCTTGAGCTACATGTTTATCGTTGTCGGTTTGAAGCGTTTGCGTCCCACCGTGGCCGGAATGTACAACTATGTGCAGCCCGTTGTGGCAAGCATCATCGCCGTTCTGTGGGGCATGGACTCATTTAATATAGTTAAAGGTCTTGCGGTTATTCTCATCTTCGGCGGTGTATATCTTGTAACGTCGAGCCGCAGCCGTAAAGAAATGGAAGAGTATAAGGCCGGCAGGCAGGGTGGGGCAGAGGTTGCCGATAAATAATAAGGCTACGGCGCGTAAACCGTTTGCCTGCGGATACCTGTCCGCGGGAGCATTACCATCGGCGATTATCATTGTTGAGGCCTGTTATAAAGGGCGTATGTGCAGTGGAGAATAAATGTTCGCCACGACATATACGCCCTTAAGTTATGTCATAAGCAGGTACTAACTATTTGTTAAGGAACACCGTTAGCATTAGCTCGCGTCCGCGCATGTATCGTATGTTTTCGGTGGCCGACAGGTTATCGGTGGTTGTGTATGAGTATCTCCTTTTGTTGAGAATGTTTGTCAGTGATGCTTGCAACTCAATTTTGCGGCTGACTTTCCAAGTCAGGTCAGTGTCAAGCATGAGGATGTGTTTTCTTTGTTCGGGTGTTATCTGATTATCATAATACTCACATCCTACGTTCCACGTTAACCGGCTGGCAGGACTTACCGTGATGCTCAGGTCATGTTCGAAATTGTTGACCTTGTTTGCCGTCGATTTGTCAATACAGAGAGTCGAACGGGTATAACTCATCTCATACGAAAAATCGAGCGTTTTATTGATACTACCGTTCAACCGAGGACGCACATTGACGCTCGTGTTGGCGAAGTTCGTGCTTTGCCCTTCGGCAATCATGCTCGATGTGGTGTGTGAGACGGAGAAATTGACCGAGAACGCTCCCCTCATGAAGCCAAGCAATTTACTCATGTTACACATCGTCATGATGTTACGGACATTTACCGACGACGGGACGTATGAGTAAATAATACTGTTTCCCGTTATTTTTCTTGAACTCGTGTATGGCTGTTCGGTCCATGACTCTATTGCGTACATGTTGGCGAAGAAGCCATTTGATGTGTTTCGGTATGAGATGCGTCCCGACAGGTTCTTCATGGAGTTTACGAACAGCTCACTCATTCCAAGCCGCGCCGTGCGGTAGTCGGAATATAAGATGCCGTTATAGATATTACTGATTGCCGACGGTCTGCTTCCAAGGCCTCCTCCGAGTATGACTGTAAAATATGAGTTTGAACGCCACCGTATGTTAAACGTTGGCGAAGAAAGCGTAATGTTGCGGCTTCCGCCAAGCGATTTGCTGAGATACCAACAGGTAATGTTGAACGGATATGACAGCGTGAGGTCAAAATCATGAAGGTTATATTCAATCTTTGGTGAAATGAAGAATCTCAGATAATTGGTTCTCGTTGATACCTCGCCGGCGTTTCCTGACGTATTTGCCGAATCGGTCAGCAAGCCTTTCATCGACCGCAGATATGCCTCAATACCTCCTTCAATCGAAATATTGAAGCGTTTCAGTCTGAAAGAATAACCGGCCTGCTCTTTACTGAAAACCGCATTGTCTCTTGTGTCTTGTCGCAAAGCGGTGCTTTCCCGGTTGTGGTAAACGGAAAAAGATTGCGGAAGCCTTTCCCATTCATTTGTCGATGTGAATGAGACAAAGTGCTTGCCGCCGAAACGTTTTATGATGTTCAGGCTGTTTGAAAGAAAATAGTCGGGCTGTCTTGTTTTCTGAAAATTGTTTGTTGAGCCTGAAAGACTTGTCGATAAATCATTCCATTCAAGCTCGGTCTTCAATATGTTTGACAGGAAATAAGTCTTCTTGTCAGCCTCTACCGTCAGTCTGCCGGTCAGTTGGTTCTCGTGTTTTACCGCATTGGTGCTTTCCGTGATGGTCTTGTCCTCATCTTTCATATAATAAATGTTCTTTGTTATGGCAGACGAGTTTACCCGCTGGTTGCAGTAGTCAACCTGCGTTTTGAAGTCAAAGTCTTTATATTTTTGCAGGTTGCTGACTGAAAGCATGTGCGAGCGGTTAAAACGCGTGCGTTTGTCTTTTAACGATGGCGTGGATGGCAGCTCCATTGTTACATATTCACTTAAATCAGTCATCCGTCTGTCCGATATAAGGTCAGTCAGTTGTCGGCCAAGATTTATGCCGGTATTGTTTGTCTTGGCGGTTATTATGCTTTGCCTTTTGTCAAATACACCCATAAGAAAAACATCGGCGTCCCACAATACTCCCTGTGGCCGGGTTGACGTTCCTGCGCCGGCGTGTCCGTTCGCTACCCATGTCGCCTTTGATTTGTCTTTGAGCCTCAGGTTTATCGCTGCGCGGTCGCTGTAACTCACTCCTCTCAGAACCTGTAGTGGCTGGTGGTTTTCAAGCACTTCCACAGCCCCTATGTCATTGTAATTGATTCCCTGTGTCGCGATTCCGTATTTCCCGCCCAGCAGGTCGGCCCCCTCAATATAAAATTTGTTTATGTCAGTTCCTTGATATTGTATTTTACCGTTGTCATCCACTTCTATTCCGGGCATACGTTTCAGTACATCGCCAATCGTCCGGTCATCCTGTTTGGCAAAGCCGGCCACATTGTATGTTACGGTGTCTCCTCGTCCGACAACGCGCTCCGATTTCACTGTAACCTCTTTCAGAACGAAGTTGTCCTCCTCCATTCTTATCTGCATACCTTTGGTATCGCCAGCTTTAATCTTATTGGTGTAAGGCTTGAAGCCCAGCATTGTGGCCGTTAAGGTCAGTCCGTCTTGCGTTTCGGCCAGCTCGACTCTGAAGTTCCCTTTCGCGTCGGTTGACGTAAACTGTACAATATGGTTGTCATGATCTTTTATGATAATGTTTGCACACACAACGTCTTCGCCCGACGTTTTTTCAGAGACATGTCCGGAAACAATAATCTGTGCCATTGCATTGTGTGCAATGGCACTAAGTAAAAGAATGGAGAGCAGAAATGATTTCATTGTTTGTCAGTATAATTCCATCGGGCTGTATCTTGCCGCCGGCGTTTTTACTTGTCGTGTGGCTGAACCCTGGATGGAGATTTTTAATCCTGAAGAAGCTGAAATATATCCAATAGGGTCTTTCAGATAGTTCTTGTATGTCTTAAGATATTTTTCGCGTGTTGTCTTTGAATAGTCTTTGTTCAGCAGGGTTATCTCAGCATTGCTGTTCTTTAGTCCTACAAACTCAAATACATACTGACGCTTGGTGTCTGTCACCTCCATTATCAGTCCGGGCAGTCCTTGAAACTTCCACGGCCCGTCGTTTGACGGAAGATCCGTTGTGAACCATGCCTCATAGTTACGTCCGCGGAAACAGCACGTGGCTTTTTGGCATTTGTAGCCCATAATCTGTTTGGTACTGTCAATCAGTGTCCACGTTATTTTTGGAATAGGTTCTTCATAAATCACACAATTTCCGCCCATATTGTCAGTGAAAGTCTCTTTATTCATACTGAAGTCTTTAAGTATGCAATATGAGTTTATGCGTTTGCCGTATTTACCCGTTCCGTTAGCGATAATGTCCATACTTATTGCCTCACCTTGGCTTGTAAGCAGCAACGAATCAAGGGTATATGTGTCTTTGCTGAAGAAGATGGATTTGTTTCCATTGCTTCTCAAAACCATGAAATCTTCCATGGTTTTGTTCTCAACAGTGTCCTTTTGGAATGTCATGCGGTAATAGACTTCATATTTTGCCCTGTCGGATGTTTGTGCGTTCGATTTGGCGGTACATAACAGTATGAATGCTATTAATAAAACATATAATTTCATCATTATACTCAGTTTTGCGGTTAAAAGGCTATGGCGACATAAAGGATGCCATAGCCTAATGTTATAAGTTTCTGTCAGTTCAGCACAGTGCTGCGTCAAGCAGGAGTAGGCGGTTCATAAGTTCATGCGTTGACATGTAGTCAGGGTATTCTACTTGGTACGTGTCTCCACAAGATGTCGTGAATTTTAAGTTACCTGCGAAAGATGTTGATGCAATCATCGCAAATGCGGCGCAAAAAAATACTTTTTTCATCGTTTTTTAATTTTGAAGTTGTTAATATTTGCACTTTACTGTGTGCGGTGTCAAACTTAAGATGGCCATCAATTGTTTTGACAATTTTATTTATATTCTTGAGTGTCTTCCATTCTTAATGGAAAACTTTTTATAATATTCATCTTATATTCGTTTAAATGATTGTATTGTTAGAATTATCCGATATTTATTTTCTTTTCGTCATGCAAAGTTATTGTTTAGGTTTTGATTGTCCAAATTCAGCAATGACTTTTTTATTTGGTTTGTTGCACGCTGTTTTTGTGTAAGTTGTTGTACTTTAGGAGATTGGATTGAAACGATGTTTAAAATAACCATTAAAATGCAACAAAATGAGAAATATTAGATTAAATGAATTAGTAAAAAACACATTATTTTGATTGCTATAAGTTGTTTTTGTTGTATATTTGTCGGAGATTATGGGTATTTAAAGATAACTTGTTTGATTTGTTCGTTAACTGTATGAATAAAAACCGTATTGTTATGAAAGGAAGCAGATATATTGTTCTTGGTTCATTGGTGATGGGGTCGTTTGTGGTCGCATTGGTTTTGTTATGTGTGAATTATCGTATTGGTAAACGGCTTGTTGCTGTAGACACAATGTCGGTGAAAGCTGAACGGCGTCCGGTTATTACCGGATTAAACAAAATCGGTGAAGCCTCTTTATGTTCTGATTGTGAGTCTGCATACTGTAATCTTCTTAAACCCGAAACCCTTTACCGCTTAAACCTGTCGGTTGAGCCGGACTCAATTAAGCCCAATGAGAATACCGATGAAGACAATCCGCTTGTCAGTGCATATTGTGCCAATCATGATACTGCAACTTATACCCTTGCGGCTTTACATTATTATAATAACGGCTGTGGGGTTGAAACCGGACGTTTCTTGGAGAATGTTTCCAATGCGTCAAGCCCGAATCGGAAGATGGGTACATTGAGAATTTTGCATGGCATAAAAAATGATCAGCGATTATATAAGGAGGCCGCTGGGCTGTCGATGCAGATTGCCAATGTCGATGACAGTTTGCGGCCTGAGTATAAAAAAAACGGTTACGGCACTTTGCAGCGTGATTTTGATGAGAAACTTCGTGCGTATGCCTGCCGGGAGAAAGTGGTGAGCTTTGTAACGGTTGGGGGCTTATCTGCCATGGTCGTGTTGCTGACGTTTGTCATGCTTGGCAGCCGGAAATTAAGAAAACTCAGAATGAGGATTAATGATGACCGACGGCAGATCTGTGCTTTTGAGGACAAGATACACCAACTGGAAAAACTTGTGTCGGAAGATGAAAGACTGAAGATCGACAGTGAGAAAGAAATGAACCGATTGCGGAAAGAAATAACGGCCGCAGAGGAGCGATACCTAGGTATACTTGCCTCCGGTAGGCGGCTGCTTGATGAAATCAGCGACGGTGGAACCACGGTTAAATGGACAAAAGATGATATGCGCAGCTTCGTTGAGTATTATAAACTGCTTAATCCACAACTTGTCTCAGAGCTTGATACCGGTTATGGCGGTCTGACATATAAGGCCATGACCTTTGTTATTCTTGACAGATTGAACGGTGGCTGTGACGAAAAGTTATCGTCAATACTTGGCATCCAACCCTCAAGCGTAAGGTCGCAACGCTCTCGCATAGAGGCAAGAAAGGTGTAGTTGTTGAGTCTAATGTAAATGGTTGTATTTCAGTGCTTTGCAAAACGGTGGCTTTTGCCCTTTAAAATAATAGGTTTCATCTTGTAAAAACTATGGTATTGCAAGGTAAAACCTACGCTCTTGGGGTTATTGCAAAATCTTTGTGATTTATCATGTAGGGTGGAATACATCACCATTATTCAAAAAAATGAAGATTATTTTCGGGAGTTGTCCGTCGTCGCTTGCGTGAATGGCTGTCAGGTAATCCTTTTATGACTTAACAAAAGTTAATAAAATATATATTAGGTAAATAAAGTCCTTAAAATGGTTGTCTGAAATTCTATTAATTAGGTATTTTAAAATATTATTCTTACCTTTGCAGCCCAAAATGGTCTATATAACAGGCCGTTTACAGATTTACGACAATAATAAAACAATATAATAACTAAAAATTTACAACAATGCCTACAATTCAGCAATTGGTAAGAAAAGGTAGAAAGGCGCTTGTTGACAAGAGCAAATCACCCGCATTGGACTCATGTCCCCAGCGTCGCGGCGTGTGCGTTCGTGTTTACACAACAACCCCTAAGAAGCCGAACTCGGCAATGCGTAAAGTTGCCCGTGTACGTTTAACAAACCAGAAAGAGGTCAACTCTTACATTCCCGGAGAGGGACACAACTTGCAGGAGCACTCAATCGTACTGGTACGTGGCGGTCGTGTTAAGGACCTCCCCGGTGTTCGCTACCACATCGTTCGCGGAACTCTTGATACCGCAGGCGTGGCAAGCCGTACACAGCGTCGCTCTAAGTATGGAGCCAAGCGTCCCAAGGTAAAGAAATAAGCAATAGCCTGAAACCGAAAGGACAAGACATTTTATTTTAACGTTTTGCTTGGAGAGATTGTTAAAAAGGTTGAGTAAGCCGCTCCGGTGGGAGTGCTGAAGAACAAGTGAACAGCCCCATGCAGAATTTTTTTTCAAAAACAAAAATGAGAAAAGCAAAACCAAAGAAGCGTGTGATCCTGCCGGATCCCGTTTACAATGACCAGAAGGTCTCTAAGTTCGTAAATCATCTGATGTATGACGGAAAGAAGAATACATCTTATGAAATTTTCTACAAAGCACTGGACACCGTAAAAGAGAAGATGGCCAACGAGGAGAAGTCAGCTCTTGAGATTTGGAAGACCGCCCTCGATAACATCACTCCTCAGGTTGAGGTTAAGAGCCGTCGTATCGGTGGCGCTACATTCCAGGTGCCTACTGAAATCCGCCCCGACCGTAAGGAGAGTGTTTCAATGAAGAATCTTATTAACTTCGCACGCAAGCGCGGCGGCAAGACAATGGCCGACAAGCTGGCAGCCGAGATAATGGACGCTTACAACAATCAGGGTGGCGCTTACAAGCGTAAGGAGGATATGCACCGTATGGCTGAGGCTAACCGTGCATTCGCTCACTTCAGATTTTAATAATCCAGACAGGTAAAAAGAATTATGGCAAAGCAAGACTTACATTTGACCCGCAATATCGGTATTATGGCTCACATCGATGCCGGTAAGACAACAACTTCTGAGCGCATCCTGTTCTACACAGGTAAGACTCACAAGATTGGCGAGGTTCACGACGGTGCCGCTACAATGGACTGGATGGCACAGGAGCAGGAGCGTGGTATTACCATTACTTCAGCCGCCACCACATGTTACTGGCACTATGACAACAAACAGTTCAAGATAAACCTTATCGATACTCCGGGACACGTTGACTTCACCGCTGAGGTTGAGCGTTCGCTCCGTGTACTCGATGGTGCTGTTGCTACATATTGCGCCGTTGGCGGTGTTCAACCCCAGTCTGAGACTGTTTGGCGTCAGGCCGACAAATATAACGTTCCCCGTCTGGGTTATGTAAATAAGATGGACCGCTCCGGTGCCGACTACTTCGACGTTCTCCGCCAGATGAAGGACGTTCTCGGCGCCAACCCCGTTTCACTTGTAATACCTATCGGTGCCGAGGAGACATTCAAAGGTATCGTTGACCTCGTTAAGATGAAGGCGATTCTTTGGCATGACGAGACAATGGGTGCCGAGTTCGAGGTTGACGAGATTCCCGCTGACTTGAAGGACGAGGCAGAAGAGTGGAGAGACAAGCTGCTTGAGGCCGCTTCTGAGTTCGATGAGGCCCTCATGGAGAAATATTTCGACGATCCCGGCACAATTACCGAAGAGGAGATTATGGCAGCTATCCGCAAGGGTACTCTGTCAATGCAGTGTACTCCGGTTATCTGCGGTTCCTCATTCAAGAACAAGGGTGTTCAGACATTGCTCGACTATGTTTGTGCCTTCCTTCCCTCACCGGTTGATACTCCCGCCATTATCGGTACAAACCCGAACACAGGCGACGAGGAGGATCGTAAGCCTTCAGAGGATGAGCCTACATCGGCTCTCGCGTTCAAGATTGCTACCGACCCCTATGTAGGTCGTCTGGTATTCTTCCGCGTTTACTCCGGTAAGGTAGCTTCAGGTTCTTACGTTTACAACACACGTTCACGCAAGAAGGAGCGCGTAAGCCGTCTGTTCCAGATGAACTCTAACAAGCAGGTTCCGATGGAGTCAATCGATGCCGGTGATATCGGTGCAGGTGTAGGCTTCAAGGATATCCGTACCGGTGATACTCTCTGCGACGAGGAGCACCCCATCGTACTCGAGTCAATGTCATTCCCCGATCCGGTTATCGGTATCGCCGTTGAGCCTAAGAGCCAGGCTGACGTTGACAAGCTGGGTATCGGTCTTGCCAAGCTGGCAGAGGAGGACCCCACCTTCACAGTACATACCGACGAACAGAGCGGCCAGACCGTTATCTCAGGTATGGGTGAGCTTCACCTCGATATCATTCTTGACCGTCTGAAGCGTGAGTTCAAGGTTGAGTGTAATCAGGGTAAGCCTCAGGTTAACTACAAAGAGGCCATCACCAAGACCGTTAACCTGCGCGAGGTTTACAAGAAGCAGTCGGGTGGTCGCGGTAAGTTCGCTGATATCATCGTTAACGTTGGTCCTATCGACGAGGACTACAAGGAGGGCGGACTCCAGTTCGTCAACGAGGTTAAGGGTGGTAACATTCCTAAGGAGTTCATACCTTCGGTACAGAAGGGCTTCGAGGGTGCGATGAAGAACGGTGTTCTCGGTGGTTACCCGATGGACAGCATGAAGGTTACCCTTCTTGACGGTTCATTCCACCCGGTTGACTCTGACCAGTTGTCATTCGAGATTGCAGCCATCCAGGCTTACAAGAACGCTTGCGTTAAGGCAGGCCCCGTGCTGATGGAGCCTATCATGAAGCTTGAGGTTGTTACTCCTGAGGAGAACATGGGTGATGTAATCGGCGACCTTAACAAACGCCGTGGTCAGGTTGAGGGTATGGACGAGACCCGTAGCGGCGCTCGCATCGTTAAGGCAATGGTTCCGCTGGCCGAGATGTTCGGTTATGTAACCGCCCTGCGTACAATCACCTCAGGTCGTGCCACAAGCTCAATGGAGTATGATCACCACGCACCTGTTTCAAGCTCAATCGCAAAGGCTGTGCTTGAGGAGGTTAAGGGACGTACTGATTTGGTATAATCCTAAAATAAAGCATAAAGAGAATGAGGCGCCACGTTAGCGAATGACTCTTAACGGGCGTACCTCTTTCTCTTGTTTTAAGTATAAAATAATAATACAAAAATAAAATGAGTCAGAAAATCAGAATCAAGCTGAAGTCATACGACCACAAACTCGTTGACAAGTCGGCAGAGAAAATCGTGAAGGCTGTAAAGGCTACAGGCGCTATCGTCAGCGGTCCTATTCCATTGCCTACACACAAGCGTATTTACACCGTAAACCGCAGTACTTTCGTTAACAAAAAGTCTCGTGAGCAGTTCCAGCTCTGCGATTTCAAGCGTCTTATCGACATCTATAGCTCTACAGCAAAGACTGTTGACGCACTGATGAAGCTCGAGTTGCCCAGCGGTGTTGAAGTTGAAATCAAAGTATAGTATAATTTTAATATTAATTGAAATGCCAGGATTAATTGGAAGAAAAATCGGAATGACATCCGTTTTCAGTGCCGACGGTAAGAATGTACCGTGCACTGTTATCGAAGCTGGTCCTTGTGTTGTAACGCAGGTCAAGACTGTAGAAAAAGACGGTTACAGTGCCGTTCAGCTTGGCTTCGGCGAGGCAAAGGAGAAGAACACCACAAAGCCTATGATGGGCGTGTTCAAGAAAGCCGGAACAACACCTAAGAGCCACTTGGCCGAGTTCAAGTTTGACGAGGAGTACAACCTCGGTGACACAATCACCGTTGACATCTTCAGCGACGCTACTTTCGTTGATGTTGTAGGTACCTCAAAGGGTAAAGGTTTCCAGGGCGTTATGAAGCGTCACGGATTTGGCGGTGTAGGCCAGAGCACTCACGGACAGGACGACCGCGCCCGCAAGCCGGGTTCAATCGGTGCTTGTTCATATCCCGCAAAAGTATTCAAGGGTATGCGCATGGCCGGCCGGATGGGTGGCGACAGAGTTACAACCCAAAACCTCAAAGTGTTAAAAGTAATACCGGAGCATAACCTCATCCTCGTGAAAGGTAGTGTTGCTGGTTGCAATGGTTCAACCGTAATAATTCAGAAATAATGGAAATTAACGTATTAAATATCAAAGGTGAAAACACTGGAAGAACGGTTACGTTAAACGAATCTATCTTCGGAATTGAACCGAACGACCACGTTATTTACCTCTCAGTTAAGCAGTACCTCGCTAACCAGCGTCAGGGAACAGCCAAGTCAAAGGAAAGAAGTGAGCATACCGGTTCAACCCGCAAGCTCGGTCGCCAGAAGGGTGGCGGCGGCGCTCGTCGCGGTGATATCAACTCACCGGTACTCGTTGGTGGTGGACGCGTTTTCGGTCCGAAGCCCCGTGATTACCGCTTCAAACTCAACCTCAAAACAAAGATTCTCGCCCGTAAGAGCGCACTCGCTTACAAGGCTAAAGAGAACGCCATCATTGTGGTTGAAGATTTCACTCTTGATGCTCCTAAGACTAAAGATTTTGTAAATATAACTAAAAATCTTAAAGTTGACGGCAAAAAACTGCTCATGGTTTTGCCGGATGTAAATAAAAACGTATATTTGTCTGCTCGCAATTTGCAGCGCACCAATGTGATGCTTGCAGCGTCAATAAACGCATACAAAATTCTGGATGCTGACGTCATGGTCATAACAGAGAACTCGCTGAAGACAATCGACGGAATTCTGGATAAATAAATTAGGAGAAAAAGAATATGGCATTTATCATAAAACCGTTGGTCACTGAGAAGATGACCAAGATTACAGAGAAGCGTCCTAACCGTTACGGCTTCATCGTTACTCCCGATGCCAACAAGCTCGAGATTAAGAAGGAAGTCGAGGGTCGGTATAACGTTACAGTGGTTGACGTTAATACAGCCCGCTATGCAGGTAAACGCTCAAGCCGTTACACAAAGGCAGGCCTTATCAAGGGTCAGAAGAACGCCTTTAAGAAGGCAATCGTTACCCTGAAAGAGGGTGATACCATTGATTTTTACAGCAATATCTAAAATAGAAAATGGCAGTACGTAAATTTAAACCGGTAACTCCGGGTCAAAGACACAAGATTATTGGTACGTTCGAGGAAATTACTGCATCCGTACCAGAAAAGTCTCTCGTTTACGGTAAACGTTCTACCGGTGGTCGAAACAATACAGGTAAGATGACTGTCCGCTACATGGGCGGCGGTCATAAGAGAAAGTACCGTATAATCGACTTCAAACGTGAGAAAGATGGTGTTCCAGCTGTAGTTAAGACAATCGAATACGATCCGAACCGTTCGGCTCGTATCGCATTGTTGTATTACGCTGATGGTGAAAAACGTTACATTATTGCTCCTAACGGACTGCAGGTAGGTGCAACCCTGATGTCTGGTAAGGACGCGGCGCCTGAGATTGGTAACGCGCTTCCTCTTTCAGCCATCCCCGTGGGTACTGTAATTCACAACATTGAATTGCGCCCCGGCCAGGGAGCACTGCTCGTTCGTTCGGCTGGTAACTTTGCTCAGTTGACATCTCGTGATGGTAGCTACTGTGTTATCAAACTTCCTTCAGGTGAGACTCGTCAGATTCTCAGCGCCTGCAAGGCCACAGTCGGTAGTGTAGGTAACTCTGACCACGCTCTCGAACAGTCCGGTAAAGCCGGACGCTCTCGTTGGCTCGGCCGTCGTCCTCACAACCGTGGTGTTGTTATGAACCCTGTTGATCACCCGATGGGTGGTGGTGAAGGACGTCAGTCCGGAGGTCATCCTCGTTCACGTAAGGGCTTGTACGCTAAGGGTCTCAAGACCAGGGCTCCGAAGAAGCTCTCTAACAAGTACATCATCGAAAGAGCTAAAAAATAATCAAGTTAACTAAGAGTAAATTATGAGTCGTTCATTAAAAAAAGGTCCATATATTAACGTATCGCTCGAGAAGAAGATTCTCGCCATGAATGAGAGCGGTAAGAAAAATGTCGTTAAGACTTGGGCTCGAGCTTCAGTGATTTCTCCCGACTTCGTGGGACACACTGTCGCAGTTCATAACGGAAACAAATTTATCCCTGTTTACATTACCGAGAACATGGTTGGCCACAAGCTCGGAGAATTCTCTCCCACACGTCGCTTCGGAGGCCACGCCGGTAATAAGAAGTAATCAGGCAAACCATTGAAAATAAAAAGACAATATAATGGGAGCAAGAAAAAAAATATCGGCTGAAAAAAGAAAAGAAGCCCTTAAGACATTGTATTTTGCAAAGCTCAAAGGCGTTCCCTCATCTCCGCGCAAAATGCGCTATGTCGTTGACATGGTACGCGGCATGGAGGTAAACAAAGCCCTTGCCGTTTTGAAGTTCTCAAAGAAGCACGCCGCTATCGACGTGGAGAAACTTCTCCGCTCGGCTATCGCTAACTGGGAGGCTAAAAACGACCGTAAGGCTGAGGTCGGAGAGCTTTATATCTCTAAGGTATTCGTTGACGAAGGCGTTACCATGAAGAGAATGAGACCCGCACCTCAGGGACGTGGATACAGAATTCGCAAGCGCAGCAACCACGTTACTCTGTTTGTTGATACTAAAACTAATGACGAAAAATAATAAGTAGAATGGGACAGAAAGTTAATCCGATAAGTAATCGTCTCGGTATCATCAGGGGATGGGACTCAAACTGGTTCGGTGGAAAGAACTTTGGCGATAACCTCGTTGAAGACCGCAAAATCCGCAAATACCTGAACGAGCGCCTGGCAAAGGCCAGCGTTTCTCGCATCATCATTGAGCGCACACTGAAACTTGTTACCATCACTATTTGCACAGCTCGTCCGGGTCTTGTCATTGGTAAAGGTGGTCAGGAGGTTGACGTACTGAAAGAGGAGTTGAAGAAACTCTACGACAAGGATATACAAATCAATATCTTCGAGGTTAAAAAACCCGAGCTCGATGCATCTATCGTAGCTAATAACATCGCACGTCAGGTTGAGGGCAAAATCGCTTACCGTCGCGCGATAAAGATGGCTGTAGCTAACACGATGCGTGCCGGTGCCGAGGGTGTTAAAATCCAGATAACAGGTCGTCTGAACGGTGTCGAAATGGCTCGCAAGGAAATGTTCAAAGAGGGTCGTACCCCGCTGCACACTTTCCGCGCCGATATTGACTACTGTCAGGCAGAGGCCCTCACTAAGGTCGGTCTGTTAGGCATCAAGGTTTGGATTTGCCGCGGTGAGGTTTACGGTAAGCGTGATCTCTCTCCCAACTTCGCTCAGGAAAAGCAGAGCGGACGCTCAAACGGCAAACCGAGAGTTAACCGCAAGAGAAACAATAACCGTTAAAGTAAGAAGTTATCATGTTACAGCCAAAAAGAGTAAAATATAGAAGACCTCAAGATGGTCGTGGCAATAAAGGCAACGCCCACAGAGGTACGCAGCTGGCATTCGGCTCATTCGGCATCAAAACCCTTGAGGCAAAATGGATCGACAGCCGCCAGATAGAGGCAGCTCGTGTAGCTGTTAACCGTTATATGCAGCGTGAGGGTCAGGTTTGGATCCGCATATTCCCGGATAAACCTATCACACGCAAGCCTGCAGATGTCCGAATGGGTAAAGGTAAGGGAGACCCCGCAGGTTGGGTGGCTCCGGTTACTCCGGGTCGCATCCTCTTTGAAGTAGAGGGAGTTTCATTCGATATCGCTAAAGAGGCTCTCCGCCTCGCAGCACAGAAACTGCCCGTTAAGACAAAATTTGTTGTTAGACGTGATTACGATAAAAACGCTTAATTATGAAGATTAAAGAAGTGAGAGAGCTCGAGACCAAGAACTTGGCCGAGAGAATAGAGGCTGAGGTTGCCAAGTACAACCAGATGAAGTTGAACCACGCAATCACTCCCCTTGAGAATCCATCTCAGATTAAGGCTGCTCGTCGTGATATAGCACGTATGAAAACTGAACTGCGTCAGAGAGAACTTAACAAATAACAATGGTCCAGATGGAAACAAGAAATTTAAGAAAGACAAGAACGGGTGTCGTTATTAGCAACAAAATGGATAAAACCATTGTTATTGCCTCTAAGTTTAAAGAGATGCACCCGATATATGGTAAGTTTGTCCAGAAGACAAAGAAATACCATGCACATGATGAGAAGAATGAGGCCAATGTAGGTGATACAGTGCTCATTATGGAGACCCGTCCTTTGAGTAAGACAAAGAGATGGAGATTAGTTCAAATAATCGAAAAAGCTAAGTAATTATGATACAAGCAGAATCAAGACTTACAGTATGTGATAACAGCGGTGCGCGTGAGGCTCTCTGCATCCGCGTACTGGGTGGTACCCGCCGCCGTTATGCAAGTGTTGGTGACGTTATTGTCGTTGCTGTCAAGAACGTTATCCCTTCAAGTGATTTGAAAAAGGGTGCAGTATCAAAGGCTTTGGTTGTTCGCACAAAGAAAGAGATTCGTCGCGCTGACGGTTCATACATCCGCTTCGACGACAACGCTTGCGTGTTGCTGAACAATGCTGGTGAAATCCGCGGTAGCCGTATCTTCGGCCCGGTAGCCCGTGAGCTTCGTGCCGTTAACATGAAAGTCGTTTCTTTGGCACCTGAGGTTCTTTAACATAATAAAATAAAAGTAATGAGCAAGTTACATATAAAGAAAAACGACACAGTCGTTGTTCTGGCCGGTGAGGACAAGGGCAAGACAGGAAAGGTGCTGAAGGTCATCGTTGACAAGCAGCGTGCTATCGTTGAGGGTGTGAACGTCGTTTCAAAGAGCATGAAGCCCAGTGCCAAGAACCCTCAGGGTGGTATTGTTAAGCAGGAGGCTTCAATACACATCTCTAATCTGAGTCTTATTGACCCGAAGAGTGGCAAGGCTACTCGTATCGCCATCAAGAAGACTGATGACGGCAAGAAGGTTCGTATCGCTAAAAAATCAGGGGAGGAAATCAAATAATGAATACAGCTGAATTAAAGAAGGTATATACGGAGTCTATCGCTCCGGCGCTGCAGAAACAGTTTAACTATTCTTCTAAAATGCAGGTGCCTGTCCTGAAGAAGATCGTGGTTAACCAGGGTCTTGGCGACGCTACACAGGATAAGAAAATCATTGATGTAGCTATCAACGAGATTTCTACCATCACAGGTCAAAAGGCTGTTGCCACATACTCAAAGAAGGATATCGCTAACTTCAAACTTCGTAAGAAGATGCCTATCGGCGTTATGGTAACTCTGCGCCGCGAGCGCATGTATGAGTTCCTCGAGAGACTTGTTCGCGTTGCGCTTCCCCGTATCCGCGACTTCAAGGGTATCGAGAGCAAGTTCGACGGCCGTGGAAACTACACTCTGGGTATTCAGGAGCAGATTATCTTCCCTGAAATCAACATCGACCAGATCGACCGCATCCAGGGTATGAACATTACATTCGTTACATCTGCCAATACCGACGAGGAGGGTTATGCTTTGCTCAAGGCATTTGGTCTTCCTTTCAAAAACGCTAAAAAAGACTAAGAGATATGGCAAAAGAATCAATGAAAGCCCGCGAGGTAAAACGTGCCAAACTCGTGGCTCGTTACGCTGAGAAGCGCGCGGCTTTGAAGAAAATTATCGCTACGACCGAGGACCCGGCAGAGGCTTATGAGGCTGCTCGCAAACTGCAGAGCATTCCCCGCAACGCCAACCCCATCCGTCTGCACAACCGTTGCAAGATTACAGGTCGTCCCAAGGGATACATCCGTCAGTTCGGTCTCTCTCGTATTCAGTTCCGTGAGATGGCTTCTGCCGGTCTTATTCCGGGTGTTAAGAAGGCAAGCTGGTAATTCAGAAAAAAGAAATATTATTAATATTGTCGGGGTAGTCCCGATTAATTAACATTTATTTTATGACAGATCCAATAGCAGATTTTCTGACGAGGTTGAGAAACGCAATCATGGCTCATCACCGTGTAGTTGAGGTTCCGGCTTCAAATTTGAAGAAAGAGATCACCAAGATCCTCTTCGAGAAGGGCTATATCCTGAACTACAAGTTCATTGAGGATGGTCCTCAGGGTACAATCAAGGTTGCCTTGAAGTATGACCCTGCAACAAAGTCAAACGCAATCAAGTGTCTGAAGAGAGTGTCCACCCCGGGTTTGCGTAAGTACACCGGTTACAAGGACATGCCGAGAGTTATTAACGGATTAGGTATAGCTATCTTATCTACATCCAAAGGTGTAATGACAGACAAAGAGGCCTCTGACCTGAAAATCGGTGGTGAGGTGCTTTGCTACGTATATTAATTGGAGGATTTAATTATGTCAAGAATAGGTAAATTGCCAATTAGTATTCCCGCAGGAGTTACAGTAACTCTTAACAATGGTGTTGTAGGTGTTAAAGGTCCCAAAGGTGAGATGAGCCAGAAGGTAGATCCTTCTATCATCGTAAAGGTTGAGGACAACCACATAATCTTCGAGGTTGACGAGAACAGCCCCGTAAATTACAAGCAGAAGAATGCTTTTCATGGTCTCTACCGTGCGCTTGTCAACAACATGGTTGTTGGCGTAAGCGAGGGTTACCAGAAGGTGCTTGAGCTGGTCGGTGTTGGTTACCGTGTTTCAAATCAGGGCAACATCATCGAGTTCACACTGGGTTACACACACCCGATTTTCATCCAGCTTCCCAAAGAAGTTAAGGTTGAGACAAAGTCTGAAAGAAATCAGAACCCCATTATAATATTAGAGTCTTGCGATAAAGAATTGCTCGGACTTATTTGTGCAAAAATCCGTTCTTTCCGTAAACCTGAACCTTACAAAGGAAAAGGTATCCTGTTCAAGGGAGAAGTCATTCGCAGAAAGTCTGGTAAGACTGCTTCTGCTAAGTAACATTTTTAAATTTTACTATTATGACAACAAAGAAATTAGAAAGACGAATTAAGATAAAGTTCAGAATTCGCAAGAGCGTAAACGGTACTGCTGAGCGTCCCCGCATGAGTGTGTTCCGCAGCAACAAGCAGATTTACGTTCAGGTTATCGATGACCAGGCCGGTAAGACCATCGTGTCTGCCTCTTCTCTCGGTCTTGAGGCTATGCCCAAGTGCGAGCAGGCAGCAAAAGTTGGCGAGCTCGTAGCCAAGAAAGCCGTTGAAGCCGGTATCTCAAAGGTCGTTTTCGACCGTAACGGTTACCTTTATCACGGTCGTATCAAGGAATTGGCTGATGCAGCCCGAAAAGGTGGACTTAACTTTTAAACGATTAAGGCAATGAATAAAGTAAGAATAAATAGTGACATTGAGTTAAAGGACAGATTGGTTGCTATTAACCGTGTTACCAAGGTAACAAAGGGTGGCCGCACTTTCACATTCGCTGCTATCGTTGTTGTTGGTGATGGTAATGGTATCATCGGCTGGGGTCTTGGCAAAGCAGGTGAAGTTACTGCAGCTATTGCAAAAGGCGTAGAGGCAGCTAAGAAAAACCTCGTTAAAGTTCCCGTGCTGAAAGGAACCGTTCCTCATGAGATTGAGGCTTCTTTCGGCGGTGCACAGGTATTCCTCAGACCGGCTGCCGCCGGTACCGGACTTGTTGCCGGTGGTGCTATGCGTGCCGTTCTTGAGAGCGTTGGTGTTAAGGATATCCTTGCCAAGTCTAAGGGTTCTTCTAACCCCCACAACCTCGTAAAAGCCACTATCGTTGCTCTGAGCCAGATGCGTGACGCATACACAATCGCTAAGACACGTGGCATCAGCATGGAAAAAGTATTTAGAGGATAGGAGACAAAAACATGGCAACAATAAAAATCAAGCAGATTAAAAGTAAGATTGGTGCTCCGGTAGACCAGAAGCGTACTCTCGAGGCGCTCGGTCTGCGCAAAATCTCTCAGGTCGTAGAGCGTGAGGATTGTCCTACCCTTCGCGGTATGATTCGCAAGGTTCACCACCTGGTAACTGTTATAGAGTAATAACATTAACTTTTAAACGGATAAAGATTATGAAACTAAATAATTTGAAACCGGCAGAAGGCTCAACTCACTCACGCCGTCGTATCGGCCGTGGTCCCGGTTCAGGCCTGGGTGGTACTTCTACCCGCGGACACAAGGGTGCCAAGGCACGCTCTGGTTATAAGAAGAAGATTGGTTTTGAGGGAGGTCAGATGCCGCTGCAGCGCCGCGTGCCGAAGGCCGGCTTCAAGAACATCAACCACAAGGAGTACTTTGCCGTTAACCTGTCTACTCTTCAGGCTCTCGCCGAGCAGAAGAACCTTACCAAGATTGGTATTCAGGAACTCAAGGAGGCAGGTCTCACCAATGGCAAGAAGCTTGTTAAGGTTCTCGGTAACGGTGAGCTGAAAGCTAAGCTCGAGGTTGAAGCCAATGCTTTCTCTAAGACTGCTGAAGAGGCAATCAAGGCAGTTGGTGGTAACACAACAACACTTTAAGTAGATGAAAAAGTTTATCGAGACACTGAAGAACTGTTGGAAGATTGAGGATTTGCGTCAGCGAATCCTCATCACCATTGCGTTTGTCGCAATATATCGTTTCGGATCATTCGTGGTTCTCCCCGGTATCGATCCTTCTATGTTGAGCAAGTTGCAGACGCAGACAAGCGGCGGCCTTATGTCGCTGTTGGACATGTTCTCCGGTGGTGCTTTTTCCAATGCTTCTATTTTCGCATTGGGAATCATGCCCTATATCTCTGCCTCAATCGTGATGCAGCTTCTTGCTGTTGCGGTTCCTTATTTCCAGAAGATGCAGCGCGAAGGCGAAAGCGGACGCAAGAAAATAAGCTGGTACACACGTGTGCTGACTGTTTTCATCTTGCTGTTCCAAGCTCCGTCTTACCTCATGAACCTTAAAATGCAGGCCTATGGAGCGCTGTCTTCTGGCATCGACTGGTCTGTATTCATGGTTCCCGCCACAATAATACTCGCCGCCGGCAGTATGTTCATCCTTTGGTTGGGTGAGCGTATAACCGACAAGGGTATCGGAAACGGAATCTCAATTATAATCATGGTCGGTATTATGGCCCGCCTGCCTCAGGCTTTCATTCAGGAGGTAAGCTCGCGTTTTACCGCAATCACCAGTGGTGGTTTGGTTATGTTCATCATCGAGATTCTTATTCTTTATGCAGTGGTTTGCGCGGCTATACTTCTGGTGCAGGGCACACGCAAGATTCCTGTACAATATGCAAAGCGCATTGTCGGCAATAAGCAGTACGGTGGCGCACGTCAGTATGTGCCTCTCAAGCTGTTCGCCGCAAACGTTATGCCTATCATTTTCGCACAGGCATTGATGTTCATACCTTTGGCTATATACCAGTACACGACAGACCAGAGCGGAACAGTTATCCGCTCACTGATGGACCACAAGAGTTTGATGTATAACGTAGTGTTCGCGGCTCTTATCATCGCCTTTACCTACTTCTATACCGCAATTACTCTTAACGCCACTCAGATGGCTGAGGACATGAAGCGCAACAACGGTTTCATTCCTGGTATAAAGCCGGGCAAAGACACGGCTGAATACATTGATACTGTGATGTCTCGTATAACTCTGCCGGGTTCTCTGTTTATTGCTTTCATCGCAATAATGCCGGCTCTTGCAGGATTACTGAACGTTCAGGATGCGTTCTCTCAGTTCTTCGGAGGTACATCACTGCTGATCTTGGTCGGTGTGGTTATCGATACTCTTCAGCAGATAGAGAGCCACTTGATGATGCGTCATTATGACGGATTGCTCAACTCGGGCCATGTACGTGGTCGTAACGGCGGGGCTTCGGCTTATTAAAGTATTCTGACTTTGAATGAAGATATTTCTAAAGACAGAAGATGAGATTGAGCTGATGCGTAAAGCTAACCAACTTGTCGGCGCAACGCTCGGCGAGTTGGCTAAGCATATTAAACCGGGTGTAACAACACTCTATTTGGACAAAATTGCGGAACAGTTCATTCGTGATAATGGGGCAGAACCCACTTTCAAGAATTTTCCTAATCCTTATGGCTCTCCTTTTCCGGCGAGTATATGTACATCTGTAAACGATGTCGTTGTTCACGGGATACCTGATGACAAGACAGTACTTAAAGACGGAGATATAATTTCAATCGATTGCGGTACTTTTCTTGGTGGATACAACGGAGACTCGTGCTATACATTCTGTGTGGGTGAGGTCAGTGATGAAGTCAGAAACTTGTTGAAGGTTACTAAAGAGTCGTTATATCGTGGCATAGAGAACGCCGTAGCCGGAAATCATATAGGTGATATCGGCGAGGCTGTTCAACAGCACGGTGAGGCAGCCGGTTATGGTATAGTCAGAGAGTTGACCGGACATGGAATAGGTCGAAAGATGCATGAGGAACCTAAAGTGCCCAATTACGGACGCAAGGGCAACGGAATCCTGTTGAAAGCAGGAATGTGTCTGGCCATAGAACCCATGATAACAATGGGCGACAAGGCAATAGGGCTCATGCCTGACCGCTGGACAATCAGAACACGCGACGGCCGCCCGGCCGCCCATTTCGAACATACAATAGTTGTTCGCAGGGGGAAAGCCGAAATTTTATCTTCGTTTGATGAAGTTGAACAATTAGAAGGAAAAATATACTAACAATAAGTATGGCAAAGCAATCCGCTATAGAGCAAGATGGAACAATCGTAGAGGCATTGTCCAATGCGATGTTCAGGGTTGAGTTGGAGAATGGATGTCCCATCACGGCTCACATTTCCGGAAAGATGAGAATGCACTATATCAAAATACTTCCCGGAGACAAGGTGAAAGTCGAGATGAGTCCTTACGACCTGACCAAGGGCAGAATCGTATTTAGATACAAATAATTAACATAGAGATATGAAGACAAGAGCATCATTAAAGAAGCGTACACCCGACTGTAAGATTGTTCGTCGTAAAGGTCGTCTGTTCGTTATTAACAAGAAAAACCCTAAGTTCAAATTACGTCAGGGCTAAAACACTAATTTTTTAATTTATTTATAAACAATGGCAATAAGAATTGTTGGAGTAGATTTGCCCCAAAACAAGCGTGGCGAAATCGCATTGACCTACATCTATGGTATAGGTCGAAGTAGTTCAGCAAAGATATTGGACAAAGCCGGCGTAAGCCGCGACCTGAAGGTCAACGAGTGGACCGACGATCAGGCAGCTAAGATCCGTGAAATTATCGGCGCTGAATTCAAAGTTGAAGGTGATCTCCGTTCAGAGATCCAGATGAATATCAAGCGACTGATGGATATTGGTTGCTATCGTGGAATTCGTCATCGTAACGGTCTTCCAGTTCGCGGTCAGAGTACAAAGAATAATGCTCGCACCCGTAAAGGTAAGAAGAAGACTGTTGCTAACAAGAAAAAAGCTACTAAATAATAATTAGTCATGGCAAAGAAAACAGCAACATCTAAGAAAAGAAATGTAAAGGTTGACGCGCTCGGACAGCTTCATGTTCACAGCTCATTCAACAATATCATTGTGTCTTTGGCAAACAGTGAGGGTCAGGTGATTTCTTGGTCTTCTGCCGGTAAAATGGGTTTCCGCGGTTCTAAGAAGAACACTCCGTACGCAGCTCAGATGGCTGCCGAGGATTGCGCTAAGGTTGCTTACGACCTCGGCCTTCGTAAGGTTAAGGCCTACGTTAAGGGTCCGGGTAACGGCCGTGAGTCAGCTATCCGTGCCGTACACGGTGCAGGAATTGAAGTAACCGAAATCGTAGACGTTACACCGTTACCCCACAACGGTTGCCGTCCTCCGAAGAGAAGAAGAGTTTAATCAAGTACACAAAATTATAATGTCAGCGCGCAGCCGTGCGGCTGCGTGCTGATTACAAAAAGTATTTTCATATATTATGGCAAGATACATAGGTCCGAAATCAAAAATTGCGCGCCGTTTTGGTGAGGCCATCTTCGGCGCAGACAAAGTTTTGTCCAGAAGGAACTTCCCTCCTGGACAGCATGGCAACAACCGTCGCAGAAAGACTTCTGAGTATGGTGTCATGTTGGCAGAGAAGCAGAAAGCCAAATACACTTACGGTGTACTTGAGCGTCAGTTCCGTAATATGTTTGAGAAAGCCGCTAAGGCTGACGGTATCACCGGTGAGGTTCTTCTTCAGAACCTCGAGAGCCGTCTTGACAACGTGGTTTTCCGTCTCGGAATCGCTCCCACACGTGCTGCTGCCCGTCAGATGGTAAGCCACAAGCACATTGTTGTTGACGGTCAGGTAGTAAATATCCCTTCATACTCAGTTAAGCCCGGTCAGATTGTCGGCGTTCGCGAGAAGGCTAAATCTCTCGAGGTTATCGAGGCTTCACTTGCAGGTTTCAACCACAGCAAGTATCCTTGGATTGAGTGGGATGAGAATACAAAGAGCGGCAAGTTCCTGCACAAGCCTGAGCGTGCCGACATACCTGAGAACATAAAGGAACAGTTAATCGTTGAGTTGTACTCTAAATAAATCATTGAATTAATGGCGATATTAGCATTTCAAAAACCTGATAAAGTAGTAATGCTGGAGGCCAATGACAAGTTCGGCAAGTTCGAATTCCGTCCTTTGGAGCCTGGTTTTGGTGTTACCATCGGTAATGCCTTACGCCGCATTCTCCTTTCATCGCTCGAGGGTTATGCTATCAACACCATCAAAATTGCCGGTGTTGAGCATGAGTTTTCCTCTGTACCTGGTGTAAAAGAGGATGTAACCAACATTATCTTGAATTTGAAACAAGTAAGATTCAAGCAAGTAGTAGAAGAATTCGAGAACGAGAAAGTTAGTGTCACCGTTGAGAATTCAACCGAATTCAAAGCCGGTGATATCGGTAAGTATCTGACTGGATTTGAAGTGTTAAACCCTGATTTGGTGATTTGTCATTTAGATGCCAAAGCTTCAATGCAGATAGACTTCACAATCAACAAGGGACGCGGATACGTTCCTGCTGATGAGAACCGTGAATTCTGCACTGATGTCAACGTTATTCCGATTGACTCTATTTACACCCCGATCCGTAACGTCAAGTACAGCGTTGAGCCGTACCGTGTCGAGCAGAAGACCGACTATGACAAACTCGTACTTGAAGTAACTACGGATGGTTCCATACACCCGAAAGACGCTCTTAAAGAGGCTGCCAAGATATTGATTTATCACTTCATGCTCTTCTCAGACGAGAAGATCACGATTGAGAACAACGATGTTGACAGCAATCAGGAGTTCGATGAGGAAGTACTGCACATGCGCCAGCTCCTCAAGACCAAGTTGATTGATATGAACCTCTCGGTTCGTGCCCTCAACTGTCTTAAGGCCGCTGATGTCGAGACACTTGGTGATCTCGTTCAGTACAACAAGACCGACCTCCTTAAGTTCCGTAACTTCGGTAAGAAATCGCTTTCAGAGCTTGATGATTTGCTCGAGAGTCTGAATCTGTCGTTTGGAACCGACATTTCCAAGTACAAATTAGACAAAGAATAATAAATGCCCGGGCGGGACATTCATAACCAAAACGTCCCGCCGCAGGCTTTTCGCTTTGTCATAAAAAGAAAAAATCAAAATGAGACATAACAAGAAATTCAACCATCTGAGTCGTACTGCATCTCATCGTCAGGCTCTGCTCGCTAACATGGCCATCTCGCTGATTATGCACAAAAGAATCACTACGACTCTCGCAAAGGCCAAGGCTCTCAAGAAGTATGTAGAGCCCCTGATAACACGCTCTAAGAACGACACAACAACTTCACGTCGTGTTGTTTTCCGTTACCTGCAGAACAAGTTCGCTGTAACTGAGCTGTTCAAGGAAATCTCTGTAAAGGTTGGCGACCGTCCCGGTGGCTACACCCGTATCATCAAGCTCGGTTCACGTCTGGGTGACGGTGCCGATATGTGCTTCATCGAGCTTGTTGACTTCGACGAGAACATGGCTAAGACTCCTAAGGCTGCCGCTAAGAAGACACGTCGTAGCCGTCGTGCCAAGGCCGCTGACGCTGCAGAGGCTTCAGCAACAGAGGCTCCCGTAGCAGAGGAGAAAGCAACTGAGGCTGCTGCCGAGGAAGCTCCCAAGGCTGAATAATCAAGTTGAGATACTCTATAAAAAGAGCGCGATCATTATCGATTGCGCTCTTTTTTTTATTCTTTTTAGGTTTTTTCAGTTTAAAAGGTAATGTTTCGGTAGTGCTTCCTTGAGTGTGTCTGACAATTTTGGAACAGTATCGTCAATCAGGTCATTAACCGGTCTGACTTTGGACGAGATTGAATACTTATGACAAGAAATAGGAAGAGGATGTGTCAACTGACACATCCTCTTCCTATTTCAGCTTATATGCAAGCCGCTTCAGTTATTACAGTGCGGCAACAACCTCGATTTCAACGAGAGCGTTCTTAGGCAGAGTCTTTACAGCCACGGCAGAGCGTGCCGGGAACGGCTCTTTGAAGAACTGTGCGTAAACCTCGTTCATCTCGGCAAAATTAGCCATATCTGACAAGAATACGGTAGTCTTCACCACGTGAGTAAGGTCTATACCGGCCTCGGCCAGCACGTTAGTAACATTTGTGAGCGACTGGCGTGTCTGCTCCTTTATACCACCCTCGGCAAACTCACCTGTAGCAGGGTCGATGGGCACCTGTCCCGATGCGAATACGAAACCGCCGGCCACGATAGCCTGGCTGTAAGGTCCTAAAGCCTTGGGAGCTTTGTCTGAATGTAATGCTTTCATAATTTTTATAGTGTTAAATTTCAAGAGTTATTTTGTTTCAATACGTTTCATCTAAGGTTGAAGCCCTTCTTCATCAGCCTCTCCTTAATCTGGTTCACGTGATCCATGTTGCGAGTCTCAATCTTTACGCGCAACTCGCAGGCGTTAATATCCTCACGATACGCGCTACGCTCATGATACACACTCAGAATATTGGCACCCATTGACGCTATCACCTCGTTCACCTCAAGCAGCTGTCCGGGTTTATCGTCAAGGTCAAGCGTAAGCAGGCAGAGCCTGCCGTCCTTTTCGAGTCCACGGTTTATCACGCGGTTCAAAATCGTAACATCTATATTTCCGCCACTCACGAGGCACACCGTCTTCTTACCTTTTATAGGCACCTTGTTAAACATGGCAGCCGCCACGCTAACCGCTCCGGCTCCCTCTGCCACCATCTTCTCCTCCTCGATAAGTCGCAGAATGGCGGCGCAAATCTCGTCTTCGGTAACGAGACCAATCTCGTCGACATATTTCGAGCATATGTCATACGTCAAATCCCCCGGAGTTTTCACTGCGATGCCGTCAGCCACAGTCGACACCTGGCTCAACGTCTCAGGCTTATGATCCCTGATGCTCTCAAACATGCTCGGTGCGCCTGCGGCCTGTACACCATAAACCTTAATTCTCGGGTTAAGCATCTTCATGGCATACGCCACGCCGCTTATCAGTCCGCCGCCGCCTATGGGCACAACCACCGCTTCAACGTCAGGCAACTGCTCCAACAGTTCCAGTCCGATGGTGCCCTGTCCGGCAATCACGTGCTCATCGTTAAAAGGATGAATAAACGTGTATCCGTGTTCGTCCCTCAGCTGCAGTGCCCGTTGGTAAGCGTCGTCATATACACCCGGCACCAGACAAATCTCCGCTCCCAGTCTGCGTGTGGCCTCCACCTTGCTTATCGGCGCGCCTTCAGGCAGACATATAAGCGACTTTATGCCGTGCGAGGTCGCGCCCAAGGCCACGCCTTGCGCATGATTTCCGGCCGAGCAGGCAATGACACCCTTCTTTTTCTCCTCGTCGGTGAGTTGTGAAATTTTGTAGTAAGCGCCACGTATTTTAAACGAGCCTGTAATCTGCAGATTTTCCGGTTTAAGGTAAATCTCGCTCTCCGGGTTCAGTTTCGGAGCACTCACCAATTCTGTACGTCTCAGTATCTTGCTGAGCACATACCTCGCTTTGTAAAAGTCGTCAAGGTTAAGCATAGTATATATTTATATCTATTTTCAATAAAACAGTGCAAGCCGAGCGCAATGAAACTTGTTTCAAATTGCCGAGATGCCGTCTATTCTATGCAAAGATAGTGCAAACAGCGTGAAACGCAAAATAAAATGCCTGGAAAAGGAGTTTTATTCTGCATTTCTTTTGTCGCATGATACAACTATTTAAAGAGTCGCATGACTCGGTGCCGTCATCATTCACACGCTGATTTTCGCCGAAATTGTACGCCGTTCATTTTTTCGAACCGAACTCGTTTAAACTTTTTATATCTTGTCATAATCGAGCGTTTTTCGTCTGATTTTGTTACTCGAAGAGTGCGCATGGCGGGCTATGCAACCGATGAGAGGGACAAAAGCAGGCAAAAACGCTTGATTAGGGCAAGGAAAGAATAAAAATTAATGTGCCACATGACATTTCGGTAAAAAGTTTAAACGAGTTTACCATAAAAATGTAGTAAACGATTGGTTTTCCAATAAAAACAGCTAATTTTGCAGTTGCATTACACTTGCAGAAGCCCGAAGAGGGATTGTGGGTGGGTGCGACTTTACATAAAGAGCGTTTACTTGACGCTTGTCTTTGACACACCGTAACTTCGCAACTTACAACAACAGTCAAAGGACAAGACAACAGTAGATGTTCACGGTAGGTATATTGTACCCTGCCGTGATTTGTCGGATATATACATTATGTATCTCCGACTTGTTCACGCATGGGATTTAATATATACCATGCGTGGGCTTTCTGCGTTGTCCGTTCCGACTGTTGGGCAATGCGAAGGCCTTGGTGTGTGGGATGGGCGACAGGCGAGATTCCCACGCTTTTTTGTTTAGTTCAAACAACTTTCAGATAATTATGGTATCGGGAATTCTGCCATATAAAACGATTATAGGCAGATTTTATGTACAAAATATCCTGGGACAATGAGACAGGGGGAGTATTACTTCACTCACATGTTACTCCTGACACGTTGGGAATAACGCCACGTCCCGTATTCTGGGAAGAACTTGACTTGTTGAGGTTACACGAGTCGGGTTGGGAATATCCACACACTGATGAACCTTTGATGTGGGCTTGCAATAAACAATACTTTTATCGTGGAGAATTGATGTTCGAGGTAAAAGGTGCGAATATTTACGATTCTCCCATCATTTTATTCAAAAAAGGAAGAGGAAATGTAACTTTGCAATGCATGAATGTTGCAGAAATGCTCTACCGTAACAAGGATTTTCTTTTTCTTTTGGAAAGCGAGGCGATTGAGTTTATTCGTGATACCTACCTACAATATACATCTGCTAATCGTAGTACGGCAAAAGTAGCTTCCAATCAGCTTGACTATAACACGCTGCTCGAAAAGGCTGAGAAGCGTTATAAAAAGAAAATGGCTATTGTAAAGGAAGATTGCGACAGCTTCGATATTGTACCTCTTGACACAGCCAAAGAGAATGGTAAGCGTATTTTCCATTCTACCAAAATCGACCGTTTTCTCGCTTCTTTCTCCGGTGGAAAAGATAGCCAAGTTGTACTCGACCTTTGCACTCGCGCCATACCGTCTACTGACTTTGAGGTGATTTACAGCGATACCGGCTATGAGCTTCCCACTTCGCTTGCTCTCTACGAACAAGTGCGGCTGCATTATACATCGCTATATCCCGACTTGAAATTTTCCATAGCTCGTAATCATGAGTCAGTTCTCAACTATTGGGATAAGATAGGTACTCCCAGTGACACACATCGCTGGTGCTGTTCGGTGATGAAAACCGCCCCGCTCTATCGTATGTTGAAAATTGAAGAAACCAATAAACAAGCAAAAGTGCTGGCTTATGAAGGTACACGTTCAGAAGAAAGTGTACGACGTTCAAAGTATGCTCGAATAGGAAAAGGAGTTAAACATGATGTAGTTATTAATGCACGCCCTATTTTAGAGTGGAATACGACTGAGATTTTCTTATACCTATTCAAACATAATCTTCCTATAAATATTGCATATCGTACAGGGAAACCGCGCGTAGGATGTCTAATATGTCCATTTTCTTCAGAATGGGACGACATGATTGTTAATAAGATGTTTCCAAAGGAGCTTTCTCCATTTTTAACCCGATTAGAAAACTGGGCTGTTTCGAGAAATATTCCTAATAAAAACGAATACATCAAAGGACATAAATGGAAACTTAGAGCAAGTGGAAAACACTTTGAGTCAACATCTTCCGTATCGTTCAAACAAATAAAAAATGATTTAATTGCAACAATTAAAGGGGCAAGACAAGATTTTTTTGTATGGATAAGTACTATTGGAAAGACAAATATAAGACAAGAGGAAAACTCTATTGTTGGAGAATTAAAGTATAAAGGCAATATTTATGAATTTGATATTTCTTACCCATATTCTTCAAGACAAGATTATACGGTTCGTTTTCATAATGTAACCGACCTATCCTTTAGCGGTTTACTAAAAAGGGTATTGTATAAAACAACTTATTGTATTCAATGTGAGGCATGTGAGGTAGAATGCCCTACCGGAGCATTAAGTGTCTATCCAACTGTAAAAATAGATGAACAAAAATGTATTCATTGTTATAAATGTTTGAATTTTCATAATAAGGGCTGCATCGTAGCCGACTCATTAAGTATGACACAAAACGGAAATGAAAAGCTGAATGGTATCAGTGCTTACGGTACATTTGGTCTTCGTGATGAATGGTTAAACGAGTTTTTTATAAATCCTGGAGATTTTTGGGACAACAATTCTCTTGGAAAGAAACAAGTTCCTTCTTTTAGGAGTTGGTTAAAAGATTCCGGAATCATTGATACAAAGAGCAGAATTACGACATTGGGCGAAATACTTGCCACAATGTACCAAGATATGCCGGATATTGTATGGGAAGTTATATGGATTAACTTGGCATATAATTCACCATTAATAAAATGGTTCGTTAGTAATATAAAAGTAGGAACAATCTACTCAAAGAAGATTTTGCAAAGCATGTATGAAAATCAATATAGTGAAGGATATACTACCTTTAAATACTCTTTGGACGCATTGTATAATACCTTACTCAGCTCTCCTGTCGGTGGCTCTTTTCATCAGAAAGAAGAGGTTTCCAAGACAGATGACATAAGAAAATCACATGATGAGATAAGTGATATTGCCGTTGCTTATTCTCTCTATAAGTACGGTAAAATACACTATATAAAGTCGTTCAGAATCGATGATTTGTATAATAGTAATGACGGAACCGGAATCCTTTTCGAATTCGGGCTTGCTAAGTCTAATTTTGAAAAGGTTCTAAGAACTCTTGATTCTTCTAACCCAAGAATTTTAACGGCTGAATTAAATATGGGATTAGATAATATTACGCTTCATGATGAATGGAATGAAACAAGCATACTCAAATCATTGATAATGTAGGTAAAATCTTTCTTATTAAAAACAACTAAAGCTATGGCAACAAGATATTCAGACTATATCACGATACGTGAATCGAAGCCTGCTTATAATATAGGTAGGGAAGAACAAGGAGAATGGGAAACTTTCATCCCCAACGAACAATTCAATGATATATTGCGTAAGGTAGTAAGTGCCGTTCGTAATAATGACCAAGACGCGCACAAGTCATTTTGGATGGACGGAACGTATGGTACAGGCAAGAGCCATGCCGCTGCGGTAATCAAGCATTTGCTTTGTGATGAAGTGGACAATATTCGCGAATACTTGGATACCGAATACGCAGCCCGGCAATACGATTTACTACGCCAGTCAGTTTATGATGTGAGGAACAGCAAACGCCTTTTCCCTGTCAATTTGTATGGTACAGAATCCATCGCGCACAAAGAAGACTTTTCTCACCGTCTGCAAAGTGCCATAAAAAGAGCTTTGAAAGCAGCAGGATTGACAAACTTCTTTGTAAAAACAGATTTTGATGATTATGCTGACCATGTGGAAAACGAACCGGCCTTTTGGGAAGACATAATCAGCCAAAGTCCCAAATTGGAAGCCTATGCACCCGATGTGAAGACTTTGGCAAGCAAGTTGCGCACAGCCGACACTTCCATACTTACGCAAGTAAAAAGAGCGTTGGCAGAACGCCGCATGGATATACGTCTGGATAGTGCTAATATTTGCGACTGGTTCTTTGAGGTGCAAGATAAGCTGGCAGAAAACACCGACTATTGCGGATTGTTGATAGTTTGGGACGAATTTACCGATTTGATGAAATCGGATATGGGGCCATCGCTGTTGGTTGAACTACAAAAGATAACCGAGCAAGCTATGGAAACTTGCAACAACAGTTATTTCTTCTTCATCTCCCATCCTTCGGCACTGAATAAACTTGATGCACAAGAGCGCACCAAGACTACAGGCCGCTACCATTATATGAAGTATAATATGGAGACGGTGTCGGCATTTAAAATCATGTCGCGTAAGTTACGCATTGCTGATATTGAGGGATATAACTCGCTGACTGCTTCTTTTTTCAATAGCCATTCCGGGATATTGGCTCGTTATGCTGTGGGAAGCAATAATGTGGAAGATACGATAAAAGACTTACGTAATCTTTATCCAATTCATCCTGCCACAGCCAATCTTGCAACTTATTATGCACGAGTGGTTGGCTCTTCCTCACGAAGCGTTTTCGAATTTATCGGAGCGAACCCGGCGATACGTGATTTCTTGGATAGCGAAGAACAGTTTACCGAACATAGCACTATTACGGCCGATTATCTTTGGGATTACGTCATGGAAGTATTCAACGAAGACCACATCCGTTATGGAGCCGTGACCGAACGTTATAATTCCTACAAGCTACAGGTACAAAACCAAGGAGCAAGCACCTATGCGGTATTCAAAGGTATTTTATTACTCAACGCTCTGAATAATGTAGCCGGAAACGAGACTGTAACGCCCTGTGAAGAGAATGTGAAAAGCCTTTTCACCGGAACCCGTATAGAACTCCACATAGATGAAATACTGAATTGGCTGAATGATAATAGTATCATTCAACGTGCTCCGGGTAGATTGTTCTCCATCCAATTCTCCGCTCTTCCTCCTAAAGAGATTGAGGAGATTAAATTAGAGATGAAAGCTCAATTTAAATATACCTCACAATTGGTTACGTATGGACTGGAAGTACGCAAAACATTCGACACGCTTACCTCCAATGTCAGTCGCCCTGTCAGTGTCAATTTCTTTTCCATTTATGTAAATGAAGCCGCTTTGCTTCGTCAAATAGAGAACGCTTTGGGAAAAGCGAAAAGTTATGAACTGTTTATGGCTGTAATGTTAGGGCGGAACGATGAGGAAATGAATGAATTGAAGACCATAGCCTCACGTGCCTCAACCGATGAGCGTTTTGCCAATGTTGTCTTTATGGTGTTTGACGCTACTTTCGGCAATGACAGTTACGAGCGTTTCATTGAGTATATGGCTAATGCCCAATGTGCAAGTCGCCATAATTTGGCAGACCAACGTGCGGCACATGACAAGAATGCGCAAACCATGATTTCCGATTGGATGAAAGAGGTCCGTCGTAGTAACTTTTCTGTATATGTGAGGGGAGAAAGCGAAACCTTTTCCACCATGAAGTTGGCGACAGCCGTCAATATAAGCATAGCTCCTAAAGTGTTCAGCCATGGTGCTGAAACACTTGATTTGTTACGTACTCGCGCACCAAAGACATTCTGGAAAAACCAGCAGGCCAAGGAAACCGCCAAGAATATTCTGTTGTTCAATACCTATGATGAAATGATAGGTAAAATAACCGGTTCGGCTCTTCCCTTGAAATTCTTATTCCAAGATGCGGTAGACGATAATCTTAACTGGAAAGAAGATGTGGATAAAGAAAACCATCCGCTCTATTTGGTAAGTGAATTCGTAAACCGGAAAATAAAGTACGCAGACAAGACAAAAGAGTTTAATCTGGCGGAAAAGTTCATCGAGTTGACACGCGCTCCTTATGGCCTGTTCCCCTCATATGCGGGTATTGCCATGCTGTCATTTGCCATGCGCTCTTGGATAAACAAAATTTATTCAACCGATGGCAAGCCCAGATTGGCTCAGCACTTGGTTGACGATGTGATAGAAACATTTAAGTCATGGGAAAACGGGAAGCCAAGCAATAAAATCACTTTTACGTTCGAAACGAAAGAAGCAGGACAACTGAGTAAGCAATTGATAAAGGCTTTCAAGCTGAAATCATTGAAAACTTACTCGGATATCAGCAGTTTGAAAGATGCTCGTTGGGCTATCTCGCACGAATATACAGCCGAAAAGGGCTATCCTCTTTGGACATTGAAATATGCCGATGGCACAAACGAAGAGGTGGCATCGCTTATTGATAAAATTGTAACAATATCCCTCGATCCAAACATCAACAAAAATCCGGCATTGATGAATGATGCCCTCGATTTGTTGGGACGTTATGAGTTTGAGTTCCCGATGCTGCTCAATCGCAGTGGGGCTTTTGAGGAAGGTTATAATAACTACCTCAAGTCTAATGAAATCGTGAATTTGGATGACGAACATTTATCGGATGCGAAATTATACATCAAGCAACATTTGCAAGGTGATGTAGGGCTTTGGACGGAAAGAGAAGTGAATGACAAATTGAAAGATTGGAAATTGTCGCTTACTCCAAGGCTTGTGCCGGAATCCTCTATACCATCCGCACAATCCAAAAACTATCCACCGCTCACATCGACACAGTCGTATAATGTAAATGAATCACCGATTAGATTTAAGCAAGAGCCTGAACGCATTAGCTCAGGTACTTCAACAAAGCGTCGGCAAGCATTAGAGCATATAGATAATATACATTCGCTTGCGGCTGCTCAACGCTTGTTGGAACAGCTTTGTGATTTGGGATATGAAGACATACTCGACATCATCTTAGATAATTAGGTGTATGAATAAGGATTTCGAACATATTGACTGTCTCGTGAAAGAGGTAAAGAAGGACAAAACTGCCGATGGCGCTGATTCGTCTATGTTGAATCGCTATCCGGTGCGTTTTGTAATATTCGATAATTTTGCCGATTCCAAAGAATTTGTCACAGAGTTGATAGGCTTGGGAGTGCCCAAAATGCAAAAGATAGTGGACTGGATGGATAGAGAACACCCTGACCAAATATTGACACATAGTTACTTGGCTAATTGTATCAAACAATATATTGAGGACAATAGCGACTCGGATTGTATTATTGTGCCGTTTTCGGAATTGGCGCGATTCTATGACAATCATACAACAAAGGAGTTTGACACTTTGGTTGGTGACATAAAAGGAATACAAGCTACAACCACTGGTTTTAATAATCGACAACGTATCTATATTCCCATGATTGGTCAATATGGCAAAATGTCGAAATTCTTTTCGGATTCTCAGTCTGTTATTTGGCATTTGGTAGGAGCCAAGCAAGAAAACGGTTATCACCTGACGCTCGCTCGAAGCATTTATCAAGTAACCGGATTGGAACAGGAATTTACAATGGTGCGCTCTGTTACAGATTGGCTCAAAGTGTGGTGTGACGAGAATGTGAAATCGGATATTATCAGTACGTCCAAATCAATTTACGCATTGGCGGACAATGCTCAGCCTGATAACGCTTTGAGCTATACGGTTTGTAACAATGCGTATGAGTTTCTGACCAAAGGATTACATCTCGATTTTGGTGAGATAAAGTATCAAAGGGAAGATGCCGGTAATTGGGAGAAGTTGGCGAGAGAGATAGAATACAGAAATTTCTCGTTTGAGAAGTTCTTCAATAAGTATTTTGACATATTCGATTTGGCAGACCATACAGTCTTTGTAAAGACTTGGTTTGAAAATTCGGAATATTTCAAACGATGGCTATTGGCGACTTATTATACCAAACGGTTCTGTAACAAAGGGTATATTTGTCAGTTACTACGTGAATGTAAATTATATAATAACCAAGAGTTCGTATCGGCTGCCGCTCTGTCTGTTTTTGACATGGATAATTCTGAAGAATACTTGAATGAGCGTACGGTAATCTTAAACTATGCCCATAAAAACAAAATACGACTGACAGACGATGTGAATGACAAATTATATCGGAAGTTGGAAAATGTAGCGCTGGAAAACGGATATGATACCGCTATGCGATACATTACGGGATTGTCAGTCGGAGAAAAGAGCCTGATGATACGGTGGGTAGCCAATGGTCATGTGCCCGTAAACAAACTTGCGGCGTTTTATCCGGAACTTTATAACTATATGGAAAAAAGTTGCGGTATTTCCGACAGTCATCAGAAGTGGGTGTTGGATTACATGGATGCTTACAAGCGGGCAAAATTATCCAATAAATATACAGATCTCATAAGTACATTGATAAATGAGAAAAATGCCAGTTCTGTAACTTTCAGTTCGTGGTATAATCAGTTTAGTACCGTCCGTACATTGCTGAATGGAAGGACGGATATTGAAGTCTTCTATTGGATTGACGGTTTGGGGATTGATTGGATTCCTTTCATTATGCGACTTGTGGAACAATACAAGAGTGAAGGTGTTTTTCTTAATGAGATAATGGTAGCCCGTTCTTTATTGCCTTCAAAGACAGAGAATAACAAGACAGACTTATTAAAGCTGACAAACGGGGAATTGTCGAAAAAAGGAGATTTGGATGGCTTTGCCCATAAATGCACATCTTATCCTCAATACATCATTGAAGAAATGGGTATAGTAGAAAGCGCTGTGAGAGAAATTATTTCAGAACATGCCGGCAAAAAGATAGCAATCATCTCCGATCACGGCCTGTCTTATCTCTCACAATTACGGAGCGGATACAACTTAGGTGGAATAAAATCTGACCACTATGGAAGATGCGCCATAAGTAAAACGGGGGCTACTACTCAAGATGACAAATATATCACATTGGATGACGGACAAACTATTTGTTCGCTTCGTCATAATTCACTTGCCGCAAAAATAGCCGATGGACAAGGTTGTCATGGGGGATGTACACCGGAAGAGGTGTTGGTTCCTATCATAATCATATCTTCGCAGTGGCAATCTTCTGAATACTCAATAAGCCTTATTGATGATGCTGTGAATGGGAATAATCCGATGCTGATGTTCCGTATTAAGGGTGTTACCAACATAGAAGCTCCTAAACTGATTTATAACAACACAGTGTATAATATGAATGACCAAGGAAATTCTCGTTTTGAAAGCGACAGATTGGAGTTAAAGCAAGAGATAGATGAAGTAGAAGTCCGTATTGGCGACTATTCACAAAAATTTAAAATAAAAATAAACTTGGGTGCTGAAGAAGACGACCTTTTCGGAGACCTGTAATAAATATTGGCATATGACAGAAGAATTAAGCGATAAAATACGTCAAGCGTTTGGAACACAAACCATCTATAAAGACTCTGCCACATCCGGCAGTCTGTTTGATGGTCGTACCCTTCCTTCATTCGTCAAAGACTTTCTTTTGAAAGAACATATTAATTCAAACGGTGAGGTTGATAAGGGTAGGCTGATTAGTTTCCTTGATAAGGTCATACCCCGGCATACTTCGGAAGTTAAAGACCGTTTGGGGCGTGGAGAAGAACTGACATTACTCACACGTTTTGAAATCTACATTGATTTGGTCAAAGGGGTACGTCGTTTTGCCATTCCTGATATGGGAATTAAGCTAAAAGAAGGCGTCATTCCTGATTATGTGTATAATAAACATCAAGGAGAATTAGTGGATGGAGAAAAGTGGGGAATTATAAAAATATGTGTGATGCCTGATGATGACGGAAAAAAGAATCACGTTGAAATGCTGAAATTCAAACCTTTTAAGCCTTATAAATCCATTGATATGAGTTATTATCGGGATGCTCGAAAGCAATTCACAACCGGCGAATGGATTGATGTGCTATTATCGGCTATGGAATATAATGCAGATGGTTTCTCTACAGTGAAAGAAAAGGTAGAGTTTCTTACTCGTTTGCTGATATTTGTAGAACCAAGGCTTAATGTGATTGAACTTGCTCCTAAAGGAACAGGCAAATCATATGTATTTGGTAACCTGTCTAAGTATGGGTGGTTAGTTAGTGGCGGAAAAGTATCACGGGCTAAATTATTCTACGATAAGCAGAAGCAACAAACAGGTATTATTAAAAATCATGATTTTACTGCTTTTGATGAGATACAAACCATTGTTTTCCAAGATCGTTCTGAAATACAAGCTGCGTTAAAAGCTTACCTGGAACAAGGTAAGACAACAATTGACAATTTTCAGTTTATCGCTGATTGTGGACTGATGCTGATGGGAAATATCGACTTAGACGCCAACCGCCGTCCTCTGTCAAGAAAGTATTTCAATAAATTACCCGAAAGTTTTAGGGAGTCCGCCTTGCTAGACCGATTTCATTGTTTCATAGAAGGCTGGTATCTGCCCCGTATTAACAAAGAAATGATATTCAAAGGATGGACTGTCAATGTGGAATATTTCTCGGAAGTATTGCATGACTTGCGGACACAGACTATTTACGGGCAACTTTTTGATGAATTGGTTGGCTATGAAAAGCAAGCCGACAACCGTGACTTTAATGCCGTGAAGCGTATAACGGTTGCCTCAATGAAACTTTTGTTTCCTCATTGGACTTCTATTGAAGATGTGAATCGTGAAGAATTTGACGCTTATTGTTTGCAGCCTGCCATTCATCGCAGGGGTGTCATTAAAGAGCAATGTCATAATATTGACCCCGAATTTAAAGTTCAAATGCCTGATTTTTGGACTATTAAAAATAATGAACCCGTTTAGACTTTTTACCGAAATGTACCGCATGACATTTCGGTAAAAAGTCTAAACGAGTTCAATGGGTAAGATGGGTGTAACAAACTCATTGCCTGTTTTTACGCGATGACCGTCAATAATAGTCTTTCCTTTCGATACAGCCAACGGGTTGGTCGTAGTCAAACGGTTCCATATCTGTGAATGTTTGGAAAAGAAAGAAATCAATATAAGAATTGATAGCGATTGAATATCAGTATAGATAGTGAGCCTGAAAACAAAAAAGGTCTTCAGCAATGAAGACCTTTTTTGGTGATCCGCTTGGGGCTCGAACCCAAGACCCCAACATTAAAAGTGTTGTGCTCTACCAGCTGAGCTAGCGGATCTAACCGTAATTGCTATTAAGAAGCATGTTGTTTCCTAAAGCGAGTGCAAAGGTAGTGTATTTATTGTAAAGTTCCAAATTATTTTGGATATTTTTGATAAAAAAGTGCTTTTTGCTTTTTCCGGAATCTGACTGACAACGGGGTGTGGCTTGACCCCACCAAGCCCATTTGGTCAGAGAATATGACCAATTTTGACGGCCGGTTACCTTTTCAAGCATCGTCGATAACGGTAACGGAACCTTTATGTCCTCAATGGTGCAGAACGCATATAACCAAGTCGGGACTGACATGGGTTCAAGCGTGGGCGAAGTGAAATATCACGACAGTGTGTGGTGGCATGAAAGGACAAAGCTCATACAACGGAAAGGTTTATCTGCCGATAACCACATACGGAGCTGACGTTTCGATATACATCATCAATTCTGAAACGGCCGTCGTCACCAAGGGCATAACCGTTAAGGGCGTGAGAGAGATACGCACACTCGGATACCTTAAATAGTCTTGCTTTCGGAACCTATGGTTTCAGGCTCTAAAACCATAAGTTCCGAAAGCTAAGACAACAGGTTTCAGCCCACAAACCGATAGGTGTCATAAATTATCTGACAATCAGATGTTTACAAAAAAGAAATCAGAGATACAAACACCTGTTTTTAATAAAAACAATGAACTCGTTTAAACTTTTTACCGAAATTAAATGAAAAGATTTTGTTTGCAAAAATAACCGCCATCAGCAGAGTGGACGCCGGCCGGGGAATAGTAGAGACCGATACGGAATAAAAGAACACCAACACACCCGAAAGGACGGTAACGCACATGGCGGAAAGAGCGGACATACGGCTCAACGCACTTTTATCAGTCTGCACGCCGGCAAGTGGGGCGGAATGACGATAAAGATTTTATACGGCATGGCAGCCGTTACAGGCGGCTTCCTGCCCCTGAGCGGTCACCGGATGTGGTGGACACGCCGTAAGCATAATCACGGTAAAAATTTTAAATGAGTTCATTATTTATTTTGCGGTTAATACGTTTTGAGGTATCTTTGCATTCAAGATGAATACATTGTCTGCAAAACATATTATCACAACCGTTCTGGTTGCAATGCTGTGTATAACGGCGTATGCGGCCAAAGGGCTTGACGAGGTTCACAAGGTGAAATTCCCCGGTGGACGCTCGTATATGTTCCGCGTGAAGCTTGCTGACAAGAAAGGAACTCCGTTCAACCTCAACAACCCGCGGAAATACTTGTCAGAGAAAGCGATAATGCGTAGACAGAAACAGAGACTCGGCATAGACTCAACCGATTTACCGATAAATCCAATATACATAGACTCGGTAACACATATCGGGGGCGAAGTCGTAAGCCGCAGCCGATGGCACAACACGCTGTTGGTAAGGGTTAAACGCATGGATACCATACACCGCATCGCAAAACTCTCATGCGTGAGGAGCACCCGGTTGGTATGGTCGGCACCCGACTCTATCGACGCTATATCCCGGCGGGTGCGTTTCCACTCGGAATTCAACAGCTGGGATACAATCGACCAAACCGAATATGGAGTGGCCGAGGAACAAATCGACATGCTCTCCGGCGACCGCCTGCACCGGGCCGGACTGCGAGGAAAGGGTATGACGATAGCCGTTCTTGACGGCGGATTCATGAACGTTGACAAGATACCGTGTATGCATGACATAAACATAGCCGGTTGTAAAGACTTTGTTACGCCGCGTGCGTCGAGCATATTTAAGGAGCTTGACCATGGCACGAAGGTTCTGTCGGCATTGGCGGCTAATGTTCCGAATGTGTTTGTCGGCACCGCGCCGGAGGCTGCATATTGGCTCTTACGCTGTGAGGACAACTACACCGAGAGCCTTGCCGAGGAGGATTACTGGACGGCGGCGGCCGAATTTGCCGACAGCGTGGGTTGCGACATCATCAGCAGTTCGCTTGGTTTTCACGCATTCGATTACTCGAAAGACAATTACACATACCGTCAACTCGACGGACACACGGCAATGATTTCGCAAACGGCGTCGATGCTTGCTTCGAAAGGAATAATTCTTGTAAACAGTGCCGGTAACGACGGCATGGGTGCATGGAAGAAAATAAATGTTCCGGCCGATGCCGACAACATCATTTCAGTAGGCGCAGTGAGTCCAAACCGATTCAACGCCGCTTTCAGCAGCATCGGCCCGACAGCCGACGGACGGATAAAGCCGGACGTTATGGCACTTGGTAGTCCGACGGCGGTTATAACCGGACGGGGCACAATAGTGCACGACATGGGCACATCGTTCTCCACACCGGTGGTAGCGGGTCTTGTGGCCTGCCTGTGGCAAGGGCTTAAAGACAAAACGGCAACCGAGATAATGAACCTTGTGCGCCGAAGTGGCAACAACGCCCAAACACCTGACAACATCTACGGATACGGTATTCCCGATTTCTGGAAAGCATACACCAACGGACGAACCCGAAAAACGACATCGGCACAATGAATTACACCCTGCTTGAACTCAACGGCATGGTCCGCTCGGCCATAACCAAAGTTCTGCCCGGCGAGTACTGGGTTGAGGCTGAACTCACCGAGGCACGCGTCTCGGCGGGTCATTGCTACATGGAGTTGGTGCAAAAGGACGAGTTCACCAATACCCCTGTGGCGCGTGCGTCAGCAAAATGCTGGCGTAACACGTGGAGCCTCATACAGCCACACTTTGAGCGTGTTACGGGTCAACGTCTGTCTCCGGGCATGAAAGTCTTGTTAAAAGTGTACCCTCAGTTTCACGAGGCATACGGTTTCTCGTGGATTGTAAACGATATAGACCCCACATTCACTCTCGGCGACATGCAACGTCGCAGACTTGAAATAATAAGAACGCTGAAAGAAGAAGGTGTTTTCGACCTCAACAGAGAACTGAAACTTTCGGCCTTCGCACAGCGTATTGCTGTAATATCAAGCGAGAATGCCGCCGGATATGGCGATTTCATAAACCAACTCAACAATAACCTGTACGGTTTCAGCTTCCGTTCCACCCTCTTTACTGCCATAATGCAGGGCGAACGTGTGGAACAAAGCGTTATTGCGGCCCTAAACGCCATAAATGACGACCTCGACAGTTTTGACTGTGTCGTGATTATACGCGGAGGCGGAGCCACAAGCGATTTGTCAGGCTTTGACACTCTTGCTTTGGCCGAGAACGTGGCTAATTTCCCTCTGCCTGTGATAACCGGTATCGGACATGACCGCGATGAGGCCATAATTGACATGATAGCCAATACAAGAGTGAAAACGCCCACCGCCGCGGCGGCTTTTCTTATAGACAATCTGCGGAAAACGGCCGACCGGATAGATACGGCCGAAACACGCATTACATCTATAACGACAACGTACATAGAACGTATGAGTCAACGGTTGAGCCGTGTCGAGGAACGGATACCGGTACTCTTCTCGCTCGTAAAGATAAAAAACGACAATCATCTTGATACGCTTTACAGTCGTATCACCACAGCCGCAAGCCGGAAGATAACGGCCGACACGCACAAAACCGACACATTATATAACAGAATGGTATCGGCGTCAACCGGAATAATCAACGAGAACCGACACCGCCTCGACATGCTTGAGCAACGCGCAAAGGCTGTCGACCCGGAGCTTTTGTTGAAACGAGGTTACAGCATCACGCTCGTTAATGGTCGTTCGCTACGCAATCCTGAGGATGTAAAGCCCGGTGATATACTTGAAACTCATATTGAACACGGCGTAATCAAATCCAAAGTTCTGAAAGAATATAACGATTAAATAATATACAATGGAAAAGAAGATTAAATATGAAGACGCTTTGCGACAGCTTGAGGACATCGTGCGCAAAATGGAGAATGACGAACTCGACATAGATAGCATGGCGACACAGCTTAAAACAGCTCAAAAGCTGATAAAGCTCTGCAAAGACCGTCTTACGGCAGCCGACACCGAGATACAGAAAATTCTTGCCGGTGGTAAACAGATGCAGAACACGGAACTCTAAAAGAATTGATTGACGGTTGTTGAAATAATGGCAAATTGTTGCTGATTAAGCAGAAAAATACTATTTTTGCAAACGACATCTAATGACGATATAATTAAAAAACTATAAAGTATGAAAGATTTGGATTGGTCTAATCTGTCCTTCGGATATATGCCGACCGACTACAACGTCCGCTGCTACTACCGCAACGGAAAGTGGGGAGAAATAGAATACTGCTCTGACGAGCACATAAAGATGCACATGGCCGCCACCTGCCTGCACTACGGCCAGGAGGCTTTCGAGGGACTGAAGGCTTACCGCTGTCCCGACGGAAAAGTGCGTGTGTTCCGTATGGACGAGAACGCGGCCCGTTTGCAGTCAACATGCCGCGGAATACTTATGCCCGAGGTTCCCACCGAGTTGTTTGAGGAGATGGTAACCAAAGTGGTTCGTCTCAACCAAGAGTATATTCCCACCTATGAGAGCGGAGCGACACTCTACATCCGTCCGTTGTTGCTCGGTATGTCGGCACAGGTCGGTGTACACCCCTCAACCGAATACCTCTTCATGATATTCGTTACACCGGTTGGTCCGTACTTTAAAGGCGGTTTCGCAACCAATCCTTATGTTATTATACGCGAGTTCGACCGCTCGGCACCTCTCGGTACAGGTATTTATAAGGTGGGTGGAAACTATGCCGCTTCCCTCCGCGCCAACAAGATGGCACACGACCTCGGATATGCCTGCGAGTTTTATCTCGATGCAAAAGAGAAGAAATATATCGACGAGTGTGGCGCCGCAAACTTCTTCGGTATCAAGAATAACACATACGTTACTCCGAAGTCTACAAGTATTCTGCCCAGCATAACCAACAAGAGCCTCATGCAGTTGGCCGAAGACATGGGTATGACCGTTGAGCGCAGACAAATTCCGGAGGAAGAGCTTACTACCTTCGAAGAGGCCGGAGCCTGCGGAACTGCCGCCGTTATCAGCCCTATTTCACGCATCGATGACCTTGAGAACCAAAAGAGCTACGTCATAAGCAAGGACGGCAAGCCGGGTCCGATAAGCACAAAACTCTACAACAAGCTGCGCGCGATACAGTACGGCACAGAGCCTGACATCCATAACTGGACCAAAGTAATCATTGATTAAACCTGTATTGAGAAGAACAGGCTTACGGCGAGGCGGAAACGTGTCAATGCGTCTTTCTGTCTAAGCGTAAACCGATGTTGTGTTTATCGTGGCTACATAGTCCCCCCCCCCTTAAAAAGTCCATTTCAGCGAGACACTGTTGGGGAGCAACGCCTCGCTGAAATGGACTTTTTAAGGGGGTACTAACTAAGATATTCGGTGTGAACCTCAGGACGGCCATACGGCGCATGGAAGACCGATTGGTTTTGTGAATAAACGAGTTTCACCCTTTTTTGAATGATAAGAATGTGCTGTCTTTAAGGTTTTATTGCTAAATTTGCACCGTGAAAACATATAAATGAAAACAAACAACCTTAACAAATGAAGATAACGAAAACCATCGGCACGCTTATGGCGGCGGCATTGCTGCTCGGCGCGCCACAGACGGCTGCCGCCAAACAGGGCGAAGGCACTTTCACAACAGGTAAAAACACTTTCTTGCTTAACGGCAAACCTTTCATAGTGAAGGCTGCCGAATTACACTATCCGCGTATTCCGCGTCAGTACTGGGAGCACCGCATAAAGATGTGTAAGGCTCTCGGCATGAACACTGTGTGTCTGTATGTGTTCTGGAATATACACGAACAGCGTGAGGGAGAGTTCGACTTTACCGGTAATAACGATGTGGCCGAGTTCTGCCGCATAGCACAGCGCAACGGCATGTATGTGATAGTAAGACCCGGCCCGTATGTTTGTGCGGAGTGGGAGATGGGCGGTCTGCCTTGGTGGCTGCTCAAGAAGAAAGACATACGCCTGCGCGAGCAAGACCCGTACTTCATGGAGAGGGTGCGACTGTTTGAAAAAGAGGTGGGCAAGCAGCTGGCCGGGCTTACCATACAGAACGGCGGCCCTATAATAATGGTACAGGTGGAGAATGAGTATGGCTCCTATGGCGAGGATAAGGCGTATGTGTCTGAGATACGCGACATCGTGAAGGCTTCGGGTTTTGACAAGGTAACGCTGTTCCAGTGCGACTGGGCAAGCAACTTCACCAAGAACGGTCTTGACGATTTGGTATGGACAATGAACTTTGGTACAGGTGCCAATATCGACGAGCAGTTCCGTAAACTCGGACAGCTTCGCCCTGACGCTCCCAAAATGTGTTCTGAGTTCTGGAGCGGATGGTTCGACAAGTGGGGCGCCCGGCATGAGACACGTCCCGCAAAGGCTATGGTCGACAATATGGATGAGATGTTGTCAAAGGGCATTTCGTTCTCGCTTTACATGACTCACGGAGGTACTTCGTTCGGACATTGGGCCGGCGCTAACTCTCCGGGCTTCGCTCCCGACGTAACTTCTTATGACTATGACGCGCCTATCAACGAGTATGGCGAGGCTACGCCTAAATATTATGAGTTGCGTAGCATGATGCAGAAGTACTCTAAAGAGAAGTTGCCGGCTGTTCCTAAAGCTCCGGCAAAGTTGATTTCGGTGCCTAAATTCACTCTCGACGAGTATGTGCCGCTGGTTTACGGTATGGATAAAAGCATTGAGAGTCGTGATGTGAAGACTTTCGAGGATATGGACTTGGGCTGGGGTATGATGACTTATTCTACCCGCCTGCCTGAGATTAAAGGTAAGAGTACACTGACGCTGACTGACGGTCATGACTTCTGTCAGGTGTATATCAACGGTCGATACATAGGTAAACTTGACCGTGTGATGAACGAGAAGACACTCACTCTGCCTGCAATAGAGAAAAACAGCACCATGACTGTGGTTGTTGAGGCTATGGGTCGAATAAACTTCGGTCGTGCGATAAAGGATTATAAAGGTATTACAAACAGTGTGTCGCTGGCTTCTGAGGTTGACGGAAATGAGGTTACTTGGAACTTGAAGAATTGGGTGATAACCACATATCCTGATGATTATGCCACTGCTTTGAAGGCTTTCAAACGTAAGGCGGACGGTGCGAAGATGCCGCCGGCACTCGAATCTAAGTCAGGATATTATCGCGGACACTTTAATCTGGGTAAGGTCGGAGATACATTCCTTGATGTCGAGCGTTGGGGAAAAGGTCAGGTTTATGTTAACGGACATGCGCTCGGACGTTTCTGGCGTATAGGTCCGCAGCAGACTCTCTATGTTCCTTCATGCTGGTTGAAGAAGGGGCGCAATGAGGTAATTATACTTGATGCCGTAGGTCCGAAGGAGAATTTGGTATGGGCGCAGGATAAACCTGAGCTTAACAAGTTACAGACTGAGAAGAGCAATAAGCATAATAATCCCGGAGACCGTCCGGACCTGAATTCGGCGACACCGGTTAAGACCGGCAGTTTCGCATCTGGTAACGGTTGGCAGACTGTTAAATTCGACGCTAAGGCGGAGGGACGTTATCTCGCCATTGAGTGCCTTTCTACTCATGATGGTAGCGATGTGGTTCAGATTGCCGAGATTTATCTGCTCGACAAGGCCGGAAAACGCATAAGTCGTGAGCCGTGGCGTGTCAAGTATGCCGATAGTGAGGATGCCGATAATGGTAATAAGACCGGCGAAAAGGTGTTCGACCTTCAGGAATCTACTTATTGGAGTACGGTTAAGGGAGCAGGTTTCCCGCATCTGTTGGTTATCGACCTTGGTTCTAAGCAGGAGGTTACGGGTATTGAATATCTGCCTCGTGCCGAGCAGGGTGCTCCCGGCAGTGTAAAGAATTATAAGGTATTTGTTTATTAAACACCTTTCTATCCTCTTATAAAAATGTATTGAGGGTGTGCTAAAATTCGATCTTAAATTATTGAAATGTATTTTGGCACACCCTCAATACATTTTATGAAATCACATACCTGTCATAGCTATCGTTCCTGCTGATGTTCATCCTCAGGTAAAAGTGCGTAAGAGTTG
>Cebus_capucinus_imitator_PRJNA485217_SSR102__coassemble_809_pt1 | contig 49343 bp, 27 predicted proteins | sample Cebus_capucinus_imitator_PRJNA485217_SSR102__metabat2_high_PE_011 | metagenome-assembled genome bin Cebus_capucinus_imitator_PRJNA485217_SSR102
TCCGAGAAAAACAAAAGTCGAAATACCGCTTTTAAGTTTTAGCGGACACCAATAACACAAAATTATGGACACTGCCGAAGAAACTCTTGTACATTCCGCTCCGACTTAGGAGCAGACGCATTTCTCGAATTACATTCAATCGTTGAAACTGCCAAGAAACACAACCAAACACCGTTCAATGCTATTCAAGCCTTATTCGGGGCTTGACGGCTCGTCATGCCCTATCGCTGAATAGTTACATTTATCGTTATTTTTCTTGAAAAAAATTCACAAATCACAATAGTTTAAACAACTTCAATGAGAAATAAACAACGTGCGTTAGAAGAAGAAATAGAGAATATAGCTCAAGGAAACACTACCTCCCAATCATTCTTTGTAAAGTATTTCAAAAGAAAGACAGCCATGTCCCCAAAGGAATATAAGGAAAATCATTAGGACAAGTAGGGCTGAGACATCCAGCCAGACTCGACCTAACCACAGAAGAGAAATTACACCTTATTATATTACGGTCAAATATCAGTTGCCGATTCCATATTCTTTTTATATATTGACGGAGATACACCAAATTGTTGTTTGAAGCATTTACTAAAGTATAACGGATCGTTCATTCCGACGGCGTAAGCCACTTCAGACACATTCATGTCCGATTTCTGAAGCATTTCAGCAGCTTTCTTCATACGGACTATACGCAGATAAGTCTTTGGGGCATATCCGGTAACGCCCTTAATTTTGCGGTACATTATAGTATGCCCAAGTGAGAGAGCGTCAGCAAAGTCATCAACAGTAAAATAAGGGTTAGACAAATTCATTTCAACCACCTTGGTAAGACGGTCTGAGAACACCTTGTCAGAATCGGTTACACTTACAAATGTACGGGTTACGGTTATATCACTTGAGAATTTCTCTTTCAGTTTCTCCCGCTGCTCAATCAGTTTAAATACGCATGTAAGCAAAAGCTGTGTGCTGAAAGGCTTCGTTATGTAAGAGTCCGCGCCACATTGCGCACCCTTCAGTTTACTGTTTTCAGCACTGAGAGCGGTAAGTAGAATAACAGGTATATGGCTCGTGGCAAAATCGCCCTTTATCCTTTTTGTCACCTCAAACCCATCGATGCCCGGCATCATCACATCACACAAAATCAAATCAACATCATTATCTTGTGCATACTCATATCCGCTTGTTCCGTCAGGTCGAGCCACCACAGTGGCGTATTTTGATAATTCAGATACGAGAAACGAGCGCACGTCATCATCATCCTCAATGACAAGAATTACCCTATCATTCATCGGATTATCAATACTGATATCAATGTCCCTATCTTGCCGCGCCGGCTTTTCTTTTATGGCCTTTTTCGTATCTTCTGTATCAAGAAGGCCGCTTTCACTTGACAGCCAGTCATTAGAAGCGTATACACTGTCATCGACAGGCAGTTTTACTGTGAACACAGATCCGCCTCCGACATTCTCATCATAACCGACTGTACCTTTATGAACAATAACAAGTTCATGAACAAGATGCAGCCCTATACCAATGCTGTTACGTGAAACGTTTCCGGACGCGTAACGAGTAAACATCCGTTCACGCTTTTCAACCGGTATTCCGATGCCAGTATCCACGACCTTTATAATCAACTGCCCGTCATCAACCTTAACTTCAAGGCTTATCGAACCGCCCATAGGAGTGTATTTAAATGCGTTTGACAACAGATTATACATAATCTTGTCAAGTTTACCACAGTCAACCGGCATAAAAAGAGAGGACGTAGATGGTTTGAACTTATAAGTTATATTTTTACTTGCAGCAGTATCTTTAAACATGTCGTAATATCCTTGCAGCAGCGGTATCACGTCTATCCTCTCAAGCTGTAACGTAAGTTTACCCTTCTCGGCCTTGCGGAACTCTATCAACTCGTTTATCAATCTCAGCAATCTGTCAATGCTTTTCTTCATCAGACTCACTGCCGAATTATGTTCATTCGTATTATAGCGACTGCGCTCAATGCGTTCCAAAGCCGCTTGCATAAGTGTAAGCGGTGTACGGAACTCATGCGATATATTTGTAAAGAACACCAACTTATAGTCAGCCATTTGCTCCTCAACTTTCATTTGAGTGCGTAGTGCGTCCATTTTACGCAATGTGCGCAATGTAATGTAAACAATAAAGATTATCAGTAGCGAATATAAAATGTAAGCCCATGGCGTCGCCCATATAGGCGGGGCTATAGTTATCGTTATAACACTCTCTCCTTTGCTCCACGTTCCATTATGATTTGTAGCACGTACATGCAGACGATATGTTCCGGGAAACACATTCTTATAAGACGCGAAATTAAGCTGCGAAGCCTCTGACCAACCTTTATCGTAGCCCTCAAGCCAATAACTGTAAAACGTCTCGGTACCGGGCAAGAACTCCAATGCCGAGAAACTTACGGTAAAAGAGTTCTGATTATGTTTAAGACTTATATTTTTAGCGTACGGCATCGCCTCTTCCAACGGATAGTCCGCATCATCATCAGTCATGCGTATTCCGTTTACACTTAAATCAGTGAATGTTATACTCACATTCCGTTCATTACCGGCCATACGTTCAGGATTCAACACGACCACGCCCTCGCATGTACCAAATAGTAATCTGCCGTCCGGCAATGCCGCGGCACAGTTCTCGCTGTAAATATTACCTGCCATGTCTGAGGCAAACAGATAATTACGTAATGTACCATTCTTTGGATTGAAACAAGAAATGCCATAATCGGTCGTAATCCAAATGTGTCCCAACCTATCTTCAGCGAACGCCTGCACCATGCCGTTAGCCAGACCGTTACCCGTGTCATAATGTTTGAATCGCAACTTAGAGTAATCTTTCTCAGGGCGGCAAACGGCAAAACCACAGCTCGTTTCAGCCACCCACATGTTTCCATATCGGTCGCATAACAAGCTACGTATCTCATCGCTACACATAACATGCTTTTTACAATCGTACAAATAGTAGTCTTTGGGATTTTTTATAAGGCGATTCGGATTAAACACTATGAGACCCTCTGATGTTCCTACCCACATCCAGCCATTCTTATCCTGCGACATACAGCGTATTCTACGCAATCCGTAACTACTGTTGAAGAAAGACTTAAACAAGTATCCTCCATGCCCGTCAGGCACGGCGAGGTTTAAGCCACCCCCGAAAGTACCAATCCACATTCTACCGTTAGAATCACGCTGAATGGCGAACACTGCGTTATTAGAGAGTGATGTTTTATTATTCTTATCTTGCTTATACTGTCTTCCGTCAACAAACAGTCCCTCGGTACGACTGCCAAGCCATGTCTTACCTTTTGCGTCACGACAAAAAGCGTAAATATTAATACCTGTATTTACTTTTGACAACACACTATGTAACGCGACATCAGCATGATACATCATTCCCGATGTATTGGCAATCCACACACCGTCATGCCCGGCTGCCACCATTCGCACATGTCCTGTTATGGCATTGTCATCGGTTCTTAAAATTTTCTCATAGGCGTCAGAGCTTGTAACAGTCAATTTTACAGCTCCATACTGCCATGTTCCAAGCCAGATATTGCCAGACCTGTCTTCAGTTATACAAAGTTGAGAATTTGTCGGTATTATTGACGAGTCTGAATTGTCAGCCGTATAATGATAAAGTTTATCTTTTTTGATGTCATAAGCATAAAGTCCGCAACCGTTTGTTGTAATCCATGCTATTCCACCACGTGTCTCAACAATGTGATAACGCTCCTTGTCAAGTGAGGCCGCTTTTGACTCCGGCATCAGTTTAAAAGTCTTGACCTTTCCGGTTCTGCGGTCAACACGCCGTAACAGTCCTGTCTTATTCTGTAACAAGTAATTGCCTTTATTGTCAATATTTACCTCAGCGTTCTTTATGTCAAGGTCGCCGACCGTATGTTCCAGCCTATTTGTATTTGCATCAAACACATATCCGCCACGTGATGTGAACAGATACCATTTACCACCAATCACAAACTGACCCGGAATATCATATCCGTCCTTAATATCCGATATTCCGCCAAGTCTCAAAAGTTTTCCTTTATATGTATATAAGGTACCATCAGTAGCGACAATATATGTTCTACCACAAATATCGGCGACCCACATAAAACTCACAGAGTTATTTACAGTAAGCAATTTTCCATTGTTCCACAGATACAAACCCTTTTGAGCAACAATCCAAGTACCGGCCTTTGACGCGCAAACACGCCTTACATGTGAGGTGGCTATACGCTTATTTTCTTTTGTGAAACACTCTGAGGTTATCTGTCCATCCTTATATTCCACTCTACGACATCCATCTTCTCCCCACAACCAAGTGTTATTTCCTATGAATGTCACATCACGATAGTGCGTCATTTGTTCGCCACATCCTGAAAAGTCTATAAACCTCTCTGTGCGCAACTCATAGCAACTCATTAAATTAGGAGACATCTTTATCCACAGTAATCCGTGTTTATCCTCTTTCATTGAGAAGACACGTCTGTCAGCAAGCGACGGTTTCCCGTCGTTTCTCGGCATAAGTGTCTTAAAGTTATACCCGTCATAGCGGCTCAAGCCATTGATTGTGGCAAACCAGATAAAGCCTTTGCTATCTTGATATATATATCGCACAGTGTTGTTTACCAAGCCATCATCCATCGTTATAAACTTCGCCTTGACATCAATGGCATTGACCGGCATGATGAATATCACCTCCAATATCAGCGATACAAATATTAAGACACAAAACGACTTTAATGTTTTACGACAAAAAAGGGAACTTTTCATGATATTGTTTTTTTGCATATTACGATGATATTACAAACATTTGCAAATATAATAAAATTTCAAGCAGAAACTCATTCTTTATTTGAGTTTCCGCCTGAAATCAGAAATTTTATCTTATAGAACCCGTTTAAACTTTTTAGCGAAATGTCAAAAGTTTAAACGAGTTCATTGCATGACTTTTAAAACCCCATAAGCAACACGGTCTCATTTCATCAGCGATATTTCACCAAGGCTTCATACATTCAAGCTCATACTTACTTTCTTATACTCTCAAGGAAATCAACTTCAACAATCCGAAGTTCGTTCCTAACCTTAGAGCCGGGCTTCTCACCAAGCATGTCGAGTTCACCCGCCTTTGCCGCAGCCACCTCCACAATCTCGCCGAACGCATCGGCGTCATGCGTCGCGCCTTTAAGTCGTATCGTGAATTTGTCTGAAAGCACCGGACTGTCAATCATAAGGTGTACATAACCGAGACTGCGCGGCGTATCACCACTCCAAACCAGTTTATTTCCTGCATATATTTCAATCGGATATGAACGTTGTCGCCATCCTGTCAGTTTCAAGCAGACATCATCGACAAGAGTCTTACGCTCCAACTTGAAAGTTATCCATGCCGTACTTAGTTTTCCGTCATTACGCCACTCACTCATCTCGTTGTCATCATAGCAGTTCTTAGCCATATCATTATTCACTCCGGCAACCACGCTGTCAATCCTCACAGTCAACTTACGGTCGACATACGATGGCGTTTCAGGAGTCTCTCCACGTGTAAGGCGGCCCTGCAAATCCTGCGACGGGAAATAAGAAGAAAGACCGTCTTTCACATCTACAGGCAAGGTCGTATAAGAAACCTTCTCCACATTGATACCTTTAGCCATAGCTTTCAGCGTTACATTTCCTGAACGTGGAGTTGAGCGTAGCAACACTCTCGTAACGCCACATTCAACAGGCAGAGTCGTGGCACGCACATAATTATCCTTGCCCTGCCCTACTCCACCGAGCCACTCGGCCTCGCCTTGCAAGTCGAACGAAATCATATCATTTGCCAACGGACAACGTTCATTGTTATCGTCAACTACTTCAACCTGCACGATGGCAATGTCAGCACCGTCAGCATACGTTCCTTTCGGTCCCTGCATCAGAGTAAGTTTCAACTTCTTAGGTTCACCAACGGTATGTTTCTCGGCACGGCTCAACTCACGCCCGTTTTCATCATAAGCCACAGCTTCAACCTTTCCGTTCTCCCATTGAACATTATCAAATGTAAAAAGGAAATTATCCGAACGCTCACCAAAGCCTTTAGACTTTCCGTTCACAAACAGTTCTACCTTCTCGCCGGTAGACACCACATACACAGGTTTCACCGTTGAGGGTTGATAATTCCAATGACCTATAATATAAGTATGGTGCCGCTCAGGGTCAACCCAGCCATCCCAAATTGCTTGATGTACGAAGAAACCGTCCTTTGGTATACGCAGCGGGTCGACCACTCCGCTCAAACGATAGTTCATCGCACTGCGGCCGTGAGTCTGTGTGTCAGAGAAAATAATCTTTGTACCGCCGGAGTTCACACGCGTGCCTGAACCCGGACGCTCACGCCAGAAGTCATACCAACGTTTCACAAATTCTATTGCAAGCCTGTCTTGGTTATGGTTATAACTCGTCGCCGGCTGTCCCTTGTACAATGGGCCATCGCCCTCCCGGTGAAACGGATAACTGTACTCATCCCAATACTTACGCAAGCCCTCGTCTCGGCAATATTCAGTCTGAATCATCGGGCTGTGCTCGCTTTTGTTCACATATAGCATTTCACCGCCATATTCCGACTCACGTATGTCAAGCATCTCCCTTGAGCCTAACGCACGACCACCGTGAGGGTCGTATTTGTCGCGTATAGTCTTCATCTCCAGCAGATGTTCACGGCTGACAGCCTTATTGCCGGACTCATAGAACAAAATACTCGGATTATTACGGTTGTATATTATCGCATCGCGCATTAACAGAGTACGCAGTTCCCACCGCCGGCCGTTAATATCTTTCTCAGCGTCTCCGGCTGGCATCATTTGCATTATACCCACACGGTCGCATGACTCCACATCCTGCTTCCATGGTGCCACATGCATCCAGCGGCACAAGTTGGCATTGCTTTCCACCATGAGAGCATTGCTGTAATCGCTCATCCATGCAGGAACGCTTAACCCGACACCCGGCCATTCGTTACTTGTACGTTGTGCATAGCCTTTCATGTGGATTACACGGTCATTAAGCCAAATCTTACCATCACCGAACTTTGTTTTACGGAATCCGGTGCGTGTGGTTACCTCATCGACAACCTTCTTGCCGTTAATAATGAGTCGTGTCTTTACATCATACAGATATCCATAGCCCCAACTCCAGAAATGCAGACCTCTGACAGTAGCTTTTGCGGTAAGCGTCGCCATCTGTCCGGGTTGTATGATCCGTCCGTCTCCTCTGAATATCTTTATGCTTTTTCCGTCCCTGTCAACAACTTCCACCTCATATGCGACTGTCATGGCTTTGCCATACTCGTTTTTAACCTCCGATTCGGCGTTAATCACAGCTCGGTGTTCCTTAATGTTGAAATCGGTGGCATATACATACACGCCGGTAGTTTGTAAGTTACTGTAAAGCGGAAGCGTCTGATAGAGTTTATCTGTTATATGCAGCCACACATTCTTTGGTATTCCGCCATAGTTGGCATTAAAGTTACGGTCGTTCCACTGAAAAGAAGAATGCGTGGCACGCTCTTTGTAATGCCATGAGTTGTCTGTACGCACGGCTATCACGTTTTCGCCATCTTTAATATAAGGTGTAATATCAAATCCAACAGCCATAACCCCGTTCTCATGCAGGCCGACGTGTTTCCCGTTCAGATAAAAGTCAGCCCCTTGGCGCACTCCCTCAAACTCAATAAAAACTTTCCGTCCTTTCACACCGGCAGGCAGGCGAAAATGCTTGCGATACCACGCTATGGTATCGGTCATGTCTTTTATTCCCACCTTGAAAGCCTCATCCTCGTTGAAAGCGTGAGGCAGGGTTACACGTTTCCAACCCGCATCATCGAATTTTACATTCTTCGCATCTTTCACATCACCGATGTGCAGAAGCCACTGCGGATTGAAGTTGTATTTTTCTCTATTTGCGCCATATGCGCTTATTGTAGTCTCACAGGCTATAAGCATAATCACCAGACCGATGACAGCTTTAAACATATTTCGTATCATTTTTCAGCTAAATAAATCTTACTTAGAACTTATATCCACGGAAAATTCCCTTTTTCAAGTCTGCGCCAAAATAAAATCCCGGCTGTGTAGGCATATTGTAACCTACATTTTGTGTAGCCACACTGATGCGGTACACAGGGTCTTGAAGGAATGTATGGAAACGATAATCGGTAGGCAAAGTGCTGACATAGAGGCGAAGATGCTCATTATCAGGCGTGCGGAACAGCAATTCCTCGCGCCAGTCTCCAAGGATGTCAGCCGCAAGACAAGGATTTGCCTTACTGTCATTATTACTTAGCACATCATCGAATGTCGCAAGCTGAGTTAAGGTCTTTGTCTTCCAATCATATTTATTGATTACAGTACCTCCGTAAATCTCGCGCAACAGGTCTCCGTCCCACCAAATGCCCATGTTTATCGGGAACTTCTTTAACTTCGGCCCTACAAGCTCGCCTTTCACATTGCGTATACCGTCAGTACGTGAGGACCACATCTCAAGTCCGGGATTTGTCGGGTCTATGTCAGCGGCCATACAGCGTCCTACGTCTGACTTGCTCTTTATCTGCCAAATTGTTTTACCGGTGGCCGCATCACGGAATGTCGTACCATCGCGCTTATTCTCATGACATGCAAATACCTGTAATTTCGGATTATCCGCCGAGAACTGTGTCATGTGAATCGCGTCTCCATGTCCATATCCTGTTGAGTAAAGTCCCTTTCCATTATTATCAACGGTCATTGAACCATAAACTATCTCATCGCAACCGTCTCCGTCAACGTCTCCCACACGCAGATTGTGGTTACCCTGACCGTCAAACTCGGCGTTTTCAGGCTTGCTTGTGTCAAACACCCAGCGTTTCTTCAACGCTTTTCCATCCCAATCAAAGGCGCAAAGAACCGTTTTACGATAGTATCCGCGACACATCACCACACTTGGACGCACTCCGTCAAGATAAGCCACACATGCCAGAAATCTGTCTGAGCGGTTGGCTCTGTTGTCCCCCCAGTCATTCATATTGCCACGTTGCGGCACATAATCTGTGGTGTAAAGGGCTTCGCCCGTAAGCCCGGAGAACACAGTCAGATAGTCTTTGCCCTTGAAGATGCGTCCTTGCCGCACAAGTTTTTTCTCGGGTTCGTCTGTCAGGCCTTTCTTTTTCTTGGGCGTTACCCATTCTCCCGGTTCACGCCAATCGGCGTTTTTATCGCCAATCACTTTACCCTTACCGTCTGTTGTGCCGTCAGCCGTACGCATTACCACCTCGGCTCGTCCGTCGCCGTCAAAGTCATACACCATAAATTGCGTGTAGTGCGCTCCGGCACGAATATTCCGTCCAAGGTCAATTCGCCACAGCTGTTCACCGGTCAGGCGGTAACAGTCAACAAACACGTTACCCGAATATCCGTCTCGTGAGTTGTCATGCGAGTTTGTAGGGTCCCATTTAAGTATTATCTCATACTCGCCGTCGCCGTCAACATCGCCGATAGAAGCGTCGTTCGGTGTGTAACTGTAAGTGTCGCCCGCCGGTGTCGTACCGGCTGCCGGTTTGTTGAGTTTTATGTCTAAATAACCGATAGGCGAATTCGCTCTCAACGCATACTTACCAATCTTCTTTTGGAGCTCTTTTCCATTTACCACGGGACGCACCTCATAATTCGATGACTTGTCTCCGGTATTTTTATCGACATACATAGTGGCGGTATTAGCCGGAACGGTGGCAATCATTCGTCCGTCCCGATAGACGTTAAACGCAGTTTTCACGTCATCACCTTCAAGATAACGCCATGACAGCATCACTCTCTTTGAGTCCTGACGCAATGCTATCAGTCCGCGTCCGATATCCTCGCGTTGCATTTTCTTGTAGTCGTAACGAGGCTGTGCCGTTAATCCGGTTACCATAAACATGCCTAACATTACAGCGAAAGTTTTCTTGTTCATTTCTGACTAATTGTTTAAGGTTTTGTTTTCAAGTAACCGTTCAGAATTAATAGTACAATCAGATTTTTATTTTAAACCATTCTATCCGAATTTTGAGCAGTTACTCATAGCAAGTTTATACATCATTTAATTTAAGCCGCAAAAGTAGCTTATTTTTCCCACACAGACATGGAAAAACGTACAAGAAAGCAGGTGTTTTTCTACACATGCATACATAAAACGCTTTAAATCACGTATATGTAGGTTCTTACATATTTTGTACCGGGTATTCCATGTCGTGCTGAAAATAATCGGCTTACTTTGCAGCACATAACTTTTTTAACATGAAAACAAAACACTATTTACTATCAGGTTTGTTCGCCGTAACTCTGCTCAGCGGATGCGGCAACGATTATGAAGGAGCTGACTGGGTCGGCGCAAAAATGCAAATCAACGGTACAATAAGTAACAGCGGCACGCGCGTGGCCGCAGACGGCAATGGTACCGATTGGGAACCCGGCGACGCAATCGGACTTTACACTTCTAATAATGGTATCGGCAACGCCGTAAACCAAAAGTTCACAACCACAAGCGGAGGAGCGACGGCTTCGTTCGCATCTGAGACTAGCCTTTATCTCTTAACTGACCAAGAGGTAAATGTCACCGGTTATTATCCACACATAGAGGACACGAGACTTAGCGACGGAGTTTACAACTTCAGCATCGCCGATGAAAATGGAACGTATGTAGTGAATGACTTTATGTTTGCGTCAAACACCGTAACACGCGGAGACGCCAAAGACACAAAAAATGTCGACTTGGCTTTCAACCACAAAATGAACCGCCTGCAGCTCGATTTCTCAACCTCCGACGTTGAGGTAACATGCGATGAAAATACTGAAATATCATGTACACTCAACGGTCTCATCACAGACGGAACATTCAATACAAAGACAGGCGAGATTAAGGCGAACTCCACGACCGGCTCGGTTACGGTAACACACGCAGGTCCCACGGTTTATCTTATCTATCCTCCTCAGGCAACCAAAGACGTCACTCTTAATATAAAAATAGGTGATGTTTACTACACGGCGAAAATCCCCACACTCGCCATAACAGGCCCGACCGACAACGCCACGCTTAAATATAACGTGAAGATTACAGGAACACAGGTTATGATAACATTTGGCGGAGTCTCAATCTCCGGTTGGAACACTCCGGGCGAAGGAGGCGACATAGAAACTTCGAAGAAGGAACACGAGACTAACGGTACCGCCGACGGAGGCAGTTTCTCCGACGGAGGCTCGATAAACGTAACCAAGCAATAACTAATTAACTGATTTCTAAAACCCTAAAAGTATGAAACTGAATCATATTATATATACAATGTTCGCCTGCGTTATGCTTGCCACATCATGCTCACAGAACGAAGAAATGTCAAACACCATCGTGTCGGCAAAGCAGATAAAGATTAATGTCAGCGATGCAGGTATGACAGCCTCAACCGATTCGCGTGCCACAACGGACGCAACATACAAGACCGAGTTTGAGACCGGCGACGAAATTGGACTTATCGCTGTAAACAACGGCGCAATAATTGAAGGTTACGGTAACCTCAAACTTACAAAGACCGCCACCGGGTGGGACGGTCTGCCGGCAAGCGCGTCTTTCGCAGAGGGAACAAAGTTCTACGCTTATTACCCGTACTCAAAGAGTAACACTTTCACTTATTCTGACGATATATTCAGCTCTATGGTAAATTCATGGAATCCGGCAACAGCATCAAGTTATGACAAGGGCGACCTTATGACGACAAACGCTACCGACATGACCATATCAGCCGATGGTTTTACAACGACCGTCAACCTCGTGCTTAACCATAAAATGAGCATGATTGAGATTACTAACAATTCAGGCTCATCTGTTAAATACAACTTCACGAACACCGATATGACAGGACAGTCTTACACCGTAACTTCCAACAGCTCAGAGCTTGGAGACATAACACTCGGTTCTGCAAAACTTACAAACACTGATGTTGTTGACGGCAAAACCCGTGTTTTGGTCAATCCTTCATCAACCGATGCCATATCTGTCAAAGTCGGTCAAGACACATACAAATCGGACGCTCTTTCTCTCTTATCCGGAAATTATTATTCTATCGCTGTCGGCTCTTCAACAGAAAGCACAAGTAAAGACTGGGAACTTGCCGTTGGCGACTATATGCTGAAAGACGGAAACCTGCTGAAATCAACTGACAAGGACTTTGATACCAAGAAGTCTGACATTATAGGCGTTGTATATTATGTTGGCAATGCCGCTCCGACAATTCTTTATGCGTCCAGCTATGGTGCATCAGCTAAAATAGACTGTTCTGACAGTGATGGCCTTGCCGTAAACGGATGGATTCACGGTCTCGTAATGGCTGTCGATGGTATCGATATGGATAAAAACTCTTGGGGAAATGATATGCCAAGTAACGGTTTCTCGTCTTTGTATCAGCAAAATAACGGGGTACTTGCCGAGTGCAGTGTTACAAATATAGCCAGAATGAGAATATTGGGTTATGACAATACGGCCACAATAAAAAAGCTCAACGCTACCGAGAGCTGCTATGCCGGTTTGGTCTCAAAACTTAACGACACTGCCGCACCGGCTTCAACATCTGGCTGGTTCGTGCCTTCAAACGGAGATATAAACGAGATGATTACCAACAACTCTGCTTTGACAACCGCATTTGGTTCCAATCTTAACAAAACATTGTGGATCGAAGGCTCTGTCTATATGTCAAGCTCAGCCGTATTCAACAGCAAGAAGGGATTCAGCAACAAATTCTATGGTGTAACCGTCAAGGACGGCACAGGCACATATGAGACTTACGATCTTGGAGAGACTGCCCATGTGCTCCGTTTCGCCCTCGCGTTCTAATGGATATATAGACAGATAAAAATATAATTAGTTTAACTTAAAATTCGATTAGCCCCGACCTGAGCGTGTATCATACTCCTACTCATACCGACGTTGGTCTTGATACGCCTCAGGTAAAGGGATTATTAGGAAAACGCTGATGAAACATACTCTTTTATCATGTATCCTGCTCGGCATGTGCGCTTCAACAATAAACGCCCAGTCATTCAAGTTCGACTTCACCGATGGCGGAAAAAACGGATACACAAAGATAAACACAACTACCGAATATGGCTCGCAAACCGGCTACGGTTATGACGTAAGCGAACCGTGGGACGGTAAAAGCAACGCCCCTTACTTATTCTCGGTAAAAGTGCCCGACGGCAACTACCGTGTAAGCGTTACCGTCGGAAGCGAAAACTCTGATGGCAGCACTGTGATACGAGGAGAGAGCCGCCGCCTGTTCTACGAGCCGATAGCAACCCCAAAAAATGAATTTAAGACGGTGGTATTCACCATAAACAAGCGCAATGACGTGATAAAGGGAGACCGGAAAGTGAAGCTGCGCGGACGCGAGAAAGGCCGTCTTACATGGGACGACAAGCTGACACTTGAATTCAACGGTGACGCACCGAGAGTAAGCAAGATTACCATTGACCGTATTGAAAACGTGCCTACGGTGTTCCTCTGCGGCAACTCTACCGTAGTTGACCAAGCCAACGAACCTTATGCCAGCTGGGGACAGATGGTGCCGCGGTTCTTCAACGAGGAGGTAGCGTTTGCCAACTATGCCGAGTCAGGACTAACGGCCAAAACCTTTATCGGCGATAAGCGTCTTGACAAGATCATGACACAGATAAAAGAGGGTGATTACCTCTTGTTTGAATTCGGACACAATGACCAGAAAGAACATTTCTCAGGAAGCGGCGCCTACTACTCATTCGCATACTACCTGAAACAGTTTATAGACAAAGCGCGCTCAAAAGGTGCGCGACCGATACTCGTTACGCCAACATGCCGCCGCCGTTTTGAGGGCGGAAAAGTGAAGAATACCCACGGCGACTATCCGCAGGCTATCCGGGACATTGCGGCAAGAGAAAATTTACCTGTCATAGACTTACAAGAAATGACAATGACGATGCTAAACGCCGTTGGTGAGGCGGAGTCAAAGGCGATGTACGTTCACTACCCCATGGGTACGTTTGAATGTCAAACCAAGGAATTGAAAGACGACACCCATTTCTCTACCTTCGGAGCATACGAAGTGGCGAAATGCGTGGTTGAAGGAATGAAGAAACTCAATCTGCCACTCGTGAGGTTCATACGTGGCGACTATAAGGGCTTCAACCCGGCTCACCCGGACAAGAAAGGCAACTTCAAATGGTACCTGTCTCCGTTCTGCGATGCTGAGAAGCCCGCCGGAAGCTAAAAAGAATTTGAATAAAAAGTAAAACAAACAATACACCAAAATGAGAAAGACATTATTTACAATGGCATTATGCGCCATGGCTATGGTCGCACAAGCGCAAGTAACCGTTACAAACGTAATGAACGGATACAAAAGCGGAGATAAACTGGAGAAAAACGTTTACTCGGACGAGAACAGAACATTTCTCGGCAAAACGTGGAGCGGAGCTTACTATAAGGACAAGCTCAACCCGAATCCAAGTCCCGTGGTTGGAGATGGTTTGACATACGGCGGCTATCCTGAAAAGGGACCGGCCATAAAGTTCGGCGGTTTCCCTACAAAGGATAAAGGCTCGCGTGTCAGCGTTTACTCACTGAAAGAGAAAGGCGGAAAAGGGAAAGGCACTATTTACTTCAGTTTCCTTGTGAACTTCAAGAAACTCGGACTGCCCGGCATGGCTGATCTCGTAGGTCTGCATCACCACTATTTGGGTAGCGACTTGGCACGCGCCAACTTCTATGTAGGAAAAGTTAAGGATAACGCAAAAAAAATACGCTTCGGCGTAAGTATGCTGAAGCTGAAAGCCGAGTCGGCAAAGCAGTATGATTATAACACAACACATCTCGTTGTAATAAAGGTTGACTATGCCGCACAGACAGTGTCGATGTTTGTCAATCCGAAATTGGGTGGCGACGAACCTGAGGCTGACGCGACTGTAAATGGAACTGATGGCACCAAGCTCACACAGGGCATCAGCTCGATTGTTCTGCGCAACCGTTCAAATTACGAAGGCAGCATTGGAAGTTTCCGCATGTTCGGGACATGGGCTGACATTACAACCGACGCACAGGCACAGCAGTAATTAAACAATAATAAAAAATAATACCGATTTTTTCTATCAATAAGTTCTAAGTTATTTTAAGGTGTCTTGTATGGAGCGGCGTCTCCGCCGGTGGATGTTGCCAAAATTTATTCTGACACAATGACATTTATACAGAAAACCGTTCTGATAAACAATGAATAAACAGCGGTCTGCCGCTCCATACAAAACACGACAAATATAACCAAGAACCAAAACACATTGTTTCGTACAATGGAACAGCCCGCTTTACAACACACTGATAAGCAATGTGTTATACACAGACACAACAAAGTCTGACTTCCAAGTCTACACTTGCGCAGACGCACAGATTGGCCTGAACGACAATAAAACATCGAATCTTTTGCAATTATGAGACTGAAACCTTACAACATAATACTTACGGCCGCCTTAACCGTTACGCTCGGTTCATGCGGCGAGGCTCCGTTACAACTTTTAGACCCATCGGTAGGTGGTGAGAATCTTGACGAAGAAAAACCTGTAATTACAGCTGACACTGACCGGAAAATGTGGGCTTCAATCAATGGTATGGCCGAGGCCGTAGGCGTAAACAACCGAATACATAATAACAAAATACTTGTAAGTTGGCGTTTTCTTCCCTCTGACAATGAAGAAACGGCTTTTGACCTCTATCGTACGGCAAAAGGCGGCGAAGAGATAAAACTGAACAAAGAACCCATAACCAAGGCTACATGCTTTCAGGATAACACGGCTGACCGAACGGTTACGAATACATACCGCCTGACATACGCCGGGCAGGGAAACACTCTTGACGAATATACAATAGGTAGTGCGCGCGCTTCGCAGGGACTGCCTTACATTTCAATACCCATACAAAGCACCGCAGACTTGGGCGCCAACCTTATATATCGCCCGAATGACGCTTCGATAGGAGATGTTGACGGCGACGGTGAAAACGAAATAATATTGAAACGTGTTATTGACTCGGCCTCTGTCGAGAACAATGAGGATGACGGCGGCGTTGTAATGGGAATGCAGGACATATGTCTATTGGAGGCTTACAAGACTGACGGCACTTTCCTATGGCGCATGAGGCTCGGTCCGAACCTTCTGAACCGACCTACATGTTTCGCGGTCTATGACTTTGACGGCGACGGACGAGCCGAAATCGCTCTCCGCACATCTGAGGGTGTGGTGTTCGGCGACGGTACTGCAATTGGTGATACCAATGGCGACGGTAAGACAGACTATCGTGTGAGCGGTAAAAAGTTCATACCTGCGTTCCCCGAATTTCTTTCGATAGTTGATGGAGCGACAGGTAAGGAACTTGCACGCACTGACTACATACCACTCGGAAAAAGCGAAGACTGGGGCGATAATTGGAATAACCGCTCAAGCCGTTACCGCATTGCGGTGGCAAAATGTCAGGATAGCGGCTATCAAATCATCGCTACGCGCGGCTGCTATCAGAAGATTGTGCTTCAGGCCTGGAACTATAAAGCAGGGGAGTTAAGCAAACAGTGGGAATTTGATACCACCGTGAGTGGTAACGAGGCCTATCACGGACAGGGACACCACAGCCTGAGTGTCGCCGATGTTGACGGCGACGGGCTTGACGAGATTGTGTACGGAGCCATGACTGTTGACCATAACGGAAAAGGATTATACTCTAAAGGCTGGGGACACGGCGACGCGCTGCACGTAGGCAAGTTTGACACGACACGTGATGGCTTGCAAATCTACGCCTGCTTTGAGAGTAAAGCGGCTGACGCCATGGGGGCGGCATTGTGGGACGGCAAAACCGGTTCGTCAATATGGGAACATCCGCAGGCCTCTGACGTCGGCCGCTGCCTCGTGGCGGATATAGACCCGACGTCTCCGGGATGCGAATTTTGGTGGGCCGGAGGCAATGCAATGGGCTGGAACGGGTCTACGCTTACCGACCTCGGCTATAAGCCGTCATCGTGTAACATGGCTGTGTGGTTCGCAGGCAGCCTTAACCGCCAACTTCTTGATAATAAAACCATACAATACGTTAAGGTTCCGGCTATGGCTACCGGCCGGGTGTTCACCATGTACAATTACGGCGTAACCGACATAAACGGGACAAAGTCAAACCCTTGTCTCTACGCTGACCTGTGGGGAGACTGGCGCGAGGAGATTATAATGCCCTCGTCTGACGGAAAAGAACTGCGTATTTTCACTACGTGGTATCCAACAGATTATCGTTTTCCGTATCTGATGAGTGACCACACATACCATATGAGCGTACTGAACCAGAACATCGGATATAACCAACCGACCCAACTCGGATGGTATTTGGGTTCTGACCTCGACCATTCGCTTACGGCTGAAATAACTGAAAAGTAACTACAATATCTGTTTATATTTATGAAGACATATAAAATTCATAACTTTGCGGGTAACAAATACCGTCAAAAACCATTAGTAATGGCTTTACTGATGTTGTTGTGTGCCGTATCTGTCTCCGCACAAAATGATATACGGACAATCACCGGAGCCGTTGTTGACGAGAAGAATGAAACACTTATCGGCGCGACCGTTATGATCAAAGGCACACAAAATGCCACTATCACCGATATTGACGGCAATTTCAAGCTGTCAATTCCGGCCAACACGCCTTTTATTGACGTGTCTTATCTTGGCTATAAAGCCAAACACGTCAAACTGTCAAAGACCGTCAATGAGTATAAAATTCAACTTGAGCCTGACCGGTCTACACTTGATGAAGTTGTGGTTATTGGTTACGGAACGACTAAAAAGGGAAATGTTACCGGAGCCATCGCCAGTGTTAAGAGTGATGTATTTGAAGACCAAGCCACCGATAACATCGCAAATTCATTGCAAGGACAGCTTGCCGGTGTGGATGTCAACTCAAACAGCGGCTCGCCGGGTGACGAGTTGGTAATTACCATACGTGGAAACGCGTCGCTCCACGCCGAAGACACGCCGTTATATATAGTCGACGGTATTCCTGTCGACGACCTCGCAGGACTCAACAACAGCGACATCGCGTCAATAGATATTCTGAAAGATGCCTCATCATCGGCCATATACGGAAGCCGCGGCGCAAACGGTGTCGTGCTTATCACTACGAAAGACGGTGGCAAAAACAGTAAAGTACAGGTTACAACAACCGCTTCATTCGGTATCCAACAGATTAATAAGACAATTGATGTAATGCGTCCGGAGGAGTGGATCTCATTCCGCACAAAAATCAATAATATACGATACGTGAACAAATATGGCTCAAAGGGAGCCAAATCAACCGATGATTATGAAACACGCCTTGCTCTTATAGGAAAGTTTGATGCCTCTTATGTGAATGATCCGCGTTGGAATGAGGATGGCTACAGCGGGCTTTCTCTGCTTGATTGGCAAAGTGAATACTTCCGTCTTGCACCCGTACAGAACTATAACATCGCTGTAGCACAAGGCACAGACAAGTCTAAGTTCCGCGCTTCGTTAGGATATTACGACCAGCAGGGTGTGGCAATAGGCACCGGATACCGTCGTCTAAGCCTCAGAGCCAATTATGAAGGCCGACTGAACAAGATATTTACAGTGGGCGGAACGGTTACTCCTGTCGTAAGCTGGGGACACGGCGACGCGCTGCACGTAGGCAAGTTTGACACGACACGTGATGGCTTGCAAATCTACGCCTGCTTTGAGAGTAAAGCGGCTGACGCCATGGGGGCGGCATTGTGGGACGGCAAAACCGGTTCGTCAATATGGGAACATCCGCAGGCCTCTGACGTCGGCCGCTGCCTCGTGGCGGATATAGACCCGACGTCTCCGGGATGCGAATTTTGGTGGGCCGGAGGCAATGCAATGGGCTGGAACGGGTCTACGCTTACCGACCTCGGCTATAAGCCGTCATCGTGTAACATGGCTGTGTGGTTCGCAGGCAGCCTTAACCGCCAACTTCTTGATAATAAAACCATACAATACGTTAAGGTTCCGGCTATGGCTACCGGCCGGGTGTTCACCATGTACAATTACGGCGTAACCGACATAAACGGGACAAAGTCAAACCCTTGTCTCTACGCTGACCTGTGGGGAGACTGGCGCGAGGAGATTATAATGCCCTCGTCTGACGGAAAAGAACTGCGTATTTTCACTACGTGGTATCCAACAGATTATCGTTTTCCGTATCTGATGAGTGACCACACATACCATATGAGCGTACTGAACCAGAACATCGGATATAACCAACCGACCCAACTCGGATGGTATTTGGGTTCTGACCTCGACCATTCGCTTACGGCTGAAATAACTGAAAAGTAACTACAATATCTGTTTATATTTATGAAGACATATAAAATTCATAACTTTGCGGGTAACAAATACCGTCAAAAACCATTAGTAATGGCTTTACTGATGTTGTTGTGTGCCGTATCTGTCTCCGCACAAAATGATATACGGACAATCACCGGAGCCGTTGTTGACGAGAAGAATGAAACACTTATCGGCGCGACCGTTATGATCAAAGGCACACAAAATGCCACTATCACCGATATTGACGGCAATTTCAAGCTGTCAATTCCGGCCAACACGCCTTTTATTGACGTGTCTTATCTTGGCTATAAAGCCAAACACGTCAAACTGTCAAAGACCGTCAATGAGTATAAAATTCAACTTGAGCCTGACCGGTCTACACTTGATGAAGTTGTGGTTATTGGTTACGGAACGACTAAAAAGGGAAATGTTACCGGAGCCATCGCCAGTGTTAAGAGTGATGTATTTGAAGACCAAGCCACCGATAACATCGCAAATTCATTGCAAGGACAGCTTGCCGGTGTGGATGTCAACTCAAACAGCGGCTCGCCGGGTGACGAGTTGGTAATTACCATACGTGGAAACGCGTCGCTCCACGCCGAAGACACGCCGTTATATATAGTCGACGGTATTCCTGTCGACGACCTCGCAGGACTCAACAACAGCGACATCGCGTCAATAGATATTCTGAAAGATGCCTCATCATCGGCCATATACGGAAGCCGCGGCGCAAACGGTGTCGTGCTTATCACTACGAAAGACGGTGGCAAAAACAGTAAAGTACAGGTTACAACAACCGCTTCATTCGGTATCCAACAGATTAATAAGACAATTGATGTAATGCGTCCGGAGGAGTGGATCTCATTCCGCACAAAAATCAATAATATACGATACGTGAACAAATATGGCTCAAAGGGAGCCAAATCAACCGATGATTATGAAACACGCCTTGCTCTTATAGGAAAGTTTGATGCCTCTTATGTGAATGATCCGCGTTGGAATGAGGATGGCTACAGCGGGCTTTCTCTGCTTGATTGGCAAAGTGAATACTTCCGTCTTGCACCCGTACAGAACTATAACATCGCTGTAGCACAAGGCACAGACAAGTCTAAGTTCCGCGCTTCGTTAGGATATTACGACCAGCAGGGTGTGGCAATAGGCACCGGATACCGTCGTCTAAGCCTCAGAGCCAATTATGAAGGCCGACTGAACAAGATATTTACAGTGGGCGGAACGGTTACTCCTGTCGTAAGTTGGAGTTACGGTGGAAACGTGAACGGACGCAACGGAACCGCACAAACCATGCTTGCCATGTGTCCGGTAGCAGAGCAAGAGGCCGGCTACGACACCGGTGCTGAACCTTATTCTCGCTATGAATGGGCGTCATCTGATATCAGTCCGATTGCAAAAATGGAGCAAATATCCAACAATAGCGAGAAACTTGAGCTACAAATGTCAGGATTTCTGCGTGCGGAACCAATAAAAGGACTCAGGTTAGAAGTGCTTGGCACATATCGTTTCCGCAGTCAGTATAACCACACTTTTACCCCTTCATCGGTTATCAGTGGCTGGAGTAGCAGTGAGGAAGGAGAAAACACCACCGGCTCAAGACAGATAAAACGCTATCACTATTATATACTTCAGGGTACCGCAAACTACAGTAAGTCATTCGGAAAACATGACATTGACCTTATGGCGGGTGCGTCAATAGAGAGCAATACCTCTACAACGACCGCTGTGAACGCAACTGATTTCGCCGACAACTCACAACTTGGATTTTCACAAAACCAAGAAACCATAACCCGCGCGACGGCATCATTCGGAACCCCGGGACGCTTGTTGTCGTTCTTTGGCAGAGCACAATACTCCTATGATGACAGGTATATACTTACAACAAGCCTGCGTAGGGACGGCTCGGCAAAGTTCGGACGCAACCGCCGGTGGGGAGTATTCCCGTCAATCGGTGCCACATGGCGTGTTTCAGAAGAATCTTATTGGCCGAAAAACGACTATGTGCGCTCTATGAAAGCGCGCCTGAGCTGGGGTTTGAACGGCAATAACAGTCTTCAAAGTAACGCCGCCGTCGGACTAATGTCAGAAGCCGGATATTCGTTAGACGGAAGTACCGTAACGGGATACGCCCCGACTACACTTGACAATGTTGACCTGGGATGGGAGAAAACAAGAAGCTGGAACTTGGGGTTTGACTTCGGATTGTTTAAGAACCGCCTATTCTTGTCTGTCGATGTTTACCGTAAATTCACTGACGGAATGCTTTACAAGGTAACCGTTCCCTCATCTATGGGATTGGAAAACAATCAGGCGTGGTACAACATGGGAAGCATTGTCAACAAAGGAATTGAGTTTGAGGTGTCGTCAAAGAACATTGTCAAAGGAGCGTTCAGATGGACAACATCGTTCAACATAGCCTATAACAATAATAAGGTTCTGAGTCTTGGCGACGCAAACACCGCTGTTTACGGTGGCTATAACGGCTCTAACACACACGTGTTCATGGTCGGACAGCCCATACGCAGTTACATAATGTATGACGCGGTAGGTGTTTACCAAACAGAAGAAGACCTGCGCAAATATCCAACAATGGACGGACAACAGGTCGGAGACGTGCGGTACAGAGATGTAAACCATGACGGAAAGATTGACGAAAACGACAAGACATTCGTCGGAAAAGCCCGTCCTGACGGAACATGGGGTTTGACAAACAAGCTGTTCTACAAGGACTTTGACCTCACATTCACCATAACCGGACAATGGGGAGGCCACCTTTACAGTCTGATTGGCCGCAAACTCGGCAACAACTCGGGCGGTGCCGGCTCAAGCAACCTGCTGCGCGGTTTGCTGAACTCATGGTTCTCAGAGGCCGAACCGGGCGACGGTGTTACGCCTAACTATCTGTCGACCACCACGGCTGACCTTTACGACTCACGCTGGCTTTACAGCAGCGACTTTGTAAAGCTGAAAAACATCACGCTCGGATACAATGTCCCGCTGAAAAAGAGCAACAGCTACATCAAGAAATGTCGTGCGTACCTGTCGATACAAAACGTATTTACGTGGGACAAGTATGACACCGGCTACTCGCCCGAGGCCAGCACCCTCAATAACGGAACAAAGAAGACCGGATATGACTACGGCTCTTACCCGTTGGCGCGTGTCTACACGTTGGGTGTGAACATGGAGTTTTAGGCAGTAAGCTGTTACATCAATCAATATTATCGAACTCGTTTAAACAAGTTCATAAAGAAAACAAAACGATGAAGAAAATAAATATATACATAGCAGGCGGACTGATTGCCGCCGGATTGTGTCTCAGTTCTTGCGACGACTATCTTGAAGTTGAACCGCAAGACTCACGCACCATCGAGTACTTCTACAGTACGCCGGCAGAGGCACAACAGTCGTTAATGGGCATATACAACGGACTGATGCCCGTGTCAAAATACTATCTTCTAATGTCAGATGTGCGTTCAGATGACACTTGGGTCGGTATCTCGTCGGAGAGCGAGAGCGATTATCGCGCGTTAAGCAACTTCCGCAAGTACATAACAAACGTTGGTACCATACAGTCGGCATGGGATGATTACTATAAGATTGTTGCCCGTGCCAACAAATTCTTGGAGAAAGTTGAGACCTTGGAGTTTGCGGCAAACAATGACAGCATTGATGTAAGAGCGACATTCCTTGCCGAGGCGCGTTTTCTGAGAGCATTCGCATACTTTGACCTTGTACGTTTCTTCGGACGTGTACCTATGGTTACAAAAACACAAACCGTGGCTGAAGCGTTCAACACGCCACAATCAGAACCTGAAGACATTTACAACAAAGTGATAATTCCTGACCTCGAGTATGCCATTGAGCACATGAAGACCGTGGCATATAACTATAAAGGTGAGGAGTCGGCCGCAGGCCGGGCCACGCGGATTGCAGCCAAGGCTCTGCTCGGAAGGGTGTATTGGACCATGGCCGGATACCCCTTGAACGACAAGACAAAGGTAGAACAGGCAAAAGAAATGCTGAAAGACGTGCTTGACTACGCAGGGGCGTTCAACGAGACTCCGACCATGTATTGGGCAAAGGACTCAAAAGAGTGGGCCAAAATATGGATTAGCGACAACGACAATAAATATCACATCTTTGAGATACAGTACGCCAATGTCTCCGGATACGGCAATCAGATGATTTACTCATCGCTGCCGAAAGTGAAATCATTGTCGCACATAAGCATGTCGGGCAATACGATAAACTCAACAAAGGCGTTACGCAATGTCTACACCGAAAACAGCGAGGATACGATACGCTACCGCCACACCATTCATTACAGCACAAGCTCAAGCTCATCGCGCTATTTTGAGAAATTCTTTGAGAATGATGTGAAACGCGACTCATTGGGATACGCCAAGATTGACGAGACAATAGTTGACCGAAACAGTTTCCCGATAAATTATCCACTTATACGTTTGGAAGATGTCATGCTGATGTACGCCGGACTTGTCGGCAATACCACGGAGGGTATCGAGCTTGTCAACAAAATAAGAAGGCGTGCGGGCATAAGCGAATTACCGGCATCTATAACCGCAGACAGGTTTGCCGAATGTGTAATGGATGAGCGTCGGCGCGAGCTTGCCGGCGAGGGCATACGCTGGCACGACATTGTGAGGACGGGACATTTCATTGATTACATAACCAAAGCGTACACAACCGAGAGCGAGACGGCACAGTCAATACTGTCAAACATAAAGTATGGCATGTATCTGTACCCCATCCCGGAGGAGCAAATGCTTGTGCGCGAAGGCTTGTATCAACAGAACGAGGCTTACAGATAACATAGAACGGCGCGCCGGTTGACCGTCATGGCATCACCTTTAAACACCTTACGGTCAATACTTTACGCGCGACTACCCAAAATATGTTGTTTTAGCTCTCAAAACAGTATGTTTAAGTCGGTAAAATCTTAGGTTTTGGATGGCAAAACAATAGGTATTAAAAACCGTTTTTATTTATGTCCACATACCGTAACCGGATAACGATAAAAATAACATTAAGAAATAAGACGCAGAACACATCTGCAATACTATTTAAAACTATATGCAAAGAAAAACATTTCTCGCACTCCTGCTGTACGCAGGCAGCACGATTGCGGCACAGGCCGGAGACATTGAATGGTTTAACGCCAAGAAACCCGTAAGCTACCATATATCGTGCAAGACATCGCCCGTGGTGTCTGTCGCAATTGACATGTTCACGCAAGACATAAAGACCGTAACCGACAAAACGCCGGTGAGCGCAAGCACCGAAAAGGCGACTATACAAATAACACAGCTCGACATGGCATCGGCATCGGTAAAGAACACGCTGCGCAGGCTGAATGTGCCGGTAGACACACTTGCCGCAAAGAAGGACGGCTTCTATCTTGCCGCGGCCGAAGACGGCAAAATCATCATCGCAGGTAACAACGGCCGGGGTACCGCTTACGGCATATTGGAGCTTTCGCGTATGGCGGGCGTGTCGCCGTGGGTGTGGTGGAGCGATGTTATTCCACAAAAACGAAACCGCCTTACAATAAATGACACGTTCAAGACACTGCAAAGTCCGTCGGTTGAATATCGTGGAATATTTGTCAACGATGAGGACTGGAGCCTGCAACCTTGGAGCTGGAAGACTTTTGAAAAGGGAAACCCGCAAGGACGCATCGGCGCACGTACATACAAGGAGATATTCAAGCTGCTTCTGCGCCTGCGAGCCAACGCCATCTGGCCCGGAATGCACGGCATAACCACGCCGTTCTTCCTCGTACCCGGAGCTAAAGAGGCCGCCGACAGTTGTGGCATATCTATCGGAACATCCCACTGCGAGCCGCTTTTGCGCAACAATGTCGGCGAATGGAGTGTAAAGGAACGCGGAGAATACAACTATATTACCAACCGAGCCTCAGTGCATGACTATTGGACTGAAAGACTCAAGCAGGTCGGCATGAGCGACAATATGTTCACAATCGGTATGCGAGGCATACACGACGGCTCAATGGAAGGTGTGGGCACAATGAGCGAAAAAGTGTCAGCGTTGCAAGAGGTTATCGACAACCAGAGGCTTATGTTAAGCAAATATGTCAATAAGGACGTCAAGAAGATTACACAGGTGTTTGTGCCTTACAAAGAGGTGCTTGACATCATGGAGCACGGCCTCAACGTGCCTGATGACGTTACGCTTATGTGGTGTGATGACAACTACGGCTACATGACACGGTTGAGCGACTCCCTGCAGCAGAAACGCAGCGGAGGGGCCGGCGTTTATTATCATCTCAGCTATTGGGGCAGACCGCATGACTACATGTGGCTTTGCACGACGCAACCCGGACTGATTTATAACGAGATGCGACAGGCGTATGACCACAACGCGCGCAAGGTGTGGATTGTAAACGTTCATGACCTGAAGCCTTCGGCATACGACCTTGAGTTGTTTCTTGACATGGCGTGGAACATCAACAGCGTAAGTCCTTCAACAATAAACAGTCATTTGGAAAATTGGCTGTGTCGTGAGTTTGGAAATGCGGCAGGACGTAAATTGCTGCCGGCAATGCTTGAATATTACCGCCTGTGCGGCATACGTAAGCCTGAACATATGGGCTGGACGCAGGTCGAACTTGACAAAAAGCTGTATCCGCGAGGCCGCTCGCAGGTAGTTGACACGGAGTTCAGCCTGACCGAGTTCGGCGGCGAACTTGACCGTTATCTTGAGGATTATAATGCGGTTTGCAAAACAGTGGCCGACGTGGAGACAATGATTGCTCCGGAACTGAGGGACGCTTACTTCTCTCACATAAAATATCAGACACACGCCGCGGCGGCTATGGCAACAAAAATGCTTGAGGCACAAAGAGCGCGGTCTTACGCAACAGGACAGTGCGACAACACTCTATGGAAACGAGACTCGGCAATGATGGCAGCATGTGCAAAAAGCGTGAAGGCTTACAGAGATATTCAGACTCTTACCAACTACTATAACAACGATATGGCCGCAGGCCGTTGGAAGCACTCAATGTGCTATAATCCAAGAGACCTCAATGTGTTCAATCCGCCGATATTACCGGTATGGCCTACCGAGAAACAACTTGACGGACAAGCAGACCCGGCGGCTTCGGCAGCGACACATCCCATCGTTATAGACAAGGCCGTGGCTATGAATGCCTGCCGGTACAAATCGGCTTCACCGGGAACAGAGGTGATACAGGCTCTCGGGCACAGTATGGCGGCGGTGAGCCTTCCAAATGGCGGAACGCTGACTTACGATTTTGACTGTAAATATAGTGGCGACGCGACTCTCTATGTGGCAGTAATCCCCACACAGCCTAACGATAAAGGCAATATTCGTTTTTCTGTCAGCATTGACGGAGGCAGGCCTACGGTTGTATCATTCCGTGAGAAGGGACGCACGCCTAAATGGAAAGAGAACGTTTTGCGCGGTCAGGTATTGAAAAAGTTAAAAATAACTATGTCGAAAGGACACCACACACTTACCATTAAAGCTCTTGACAACCACGTGGTGGTTGACCAGTGGATGCTGGACTTTAAAGCCGACCGCAGGTTCTACATGCTTCCGCTGAAAGGTGAAAACAACTTATAGAACTCGTTTAAACTTTTTTCCGAAATGTCATGCTGTACATTAATATTTATTCTTTCCTTGCCCTAATCGGTATTTTTTGCCTGCTTTTGTCCCTCTCATCGGTTGCATAGCCCGTATGCGCCCTCTTCGAGTAACAAAACCGGACGAAAAAATACTCGATTATGGCAAGAAATAAAAAGTTTAAACGAGTTCATTGCCAATGAAGTGTTAACTCAAATAAAATAAAGCAATATGAAATCAACTATCAGCATTATACTCTTATCGTCCCTACTCTCGGCGTCTGCGGCTCATGCGCAAGAGACTGAGATACAGTATCTGTCAGGCACCGGCTTAGGTAATACAAAAACGTGGCGCTTTCGTTGTTCGGACGGTATGAATAGCGGTAAGTGGAGCAAAATAGAGGTGCCCTCACAGTGGGAACAGCAGGGCTTCGGCGAATACACCTTCGGACGTTTTTACCTAAAGAAAGATGCCGAGCCAAGCCGCGAAACGGGTATTTACATATGCGATTTCAAGATTCCGGCGGCATGGAAAGACCGCCGCGTGGAACTGGTCTTCGAGGGTGTAATGACCGATACCGAGGCCTTTGTCAACGGCCAAAAGGCCGGCGACACTCATCAAGGCGGATTCTATGCCTTCAGTTATGACATTACAGATAAGATTTTATATGGAAAGAAGAACGAACTGCGCGTAAACGTGTCAAAGGAATCGGCCGACGCGTCGGTGAACAAGGCCGAACGTAGAGCCGACTGGTGGCTCTTTGGCGGCATATATCGTCCTGTCTACCTGCGTGTGAAACCAAAAATGAACATCGCGCGCATTGCCGTCGACGCTCGCGCGGACGGTAGTCTGAACACTGTACTTTATACAAAAAGTGTTGAAAATGGCTGTAAAGCGGCTTTCTCGCTAACCTCTCTTGACGGGAAACAGGTATTTCAGCGACAGATTGTGGACATTGCCGCCACCGATAAACAGCACATAGGCACTAAATGGAATGGTGTGAGGCTTTGGGATTGTGAGCATCCCAATCTTTATAATCTGAAGGTTGAGCTGATTAACAGGAACGGTGAGACAGTCCACACGCACCATGAACGCATCGGTTTCCGCACTGTGGAGTTTCGTCCGCAAGATGGGTTCTATGTGAATGGAACCAAAATAATTCTTAAAGGCATCAACCGCCACTGCTTCTACCCTGACGGAGGACGCACGACAAACAAGGAAATAAGCATTGAGGATGTACGACTGATTAAGCAAATGAACATTAACGCCATACGTTCGCATTACTCGCCTGACCGTCATTTACTTGATGTGTGCGACTCGCTTGGTGTTTTCTATCTTGACGAATTTACCGGATGGCACGGAAAATATAGTACCGAGGCAGGTGGAAAGTTACTTGAAGAGTTCATAGCGCATGACGTAAACCACCCTTGCGTCTTCCTTTGGAGCAATGGCAATGAGGGAGGATGGAACAAAGAGTTTGACAATAGGTTTGCGGAACTTGACCCGCAGAAAAGGCATGTCATTCATGCGTGGGCTGATTTCAATGGTGTTGACACGCATCACTATCCGGCTTATCAGACAGGAACAGGACGACTGGCCAACGGATACAAGGTGTTTATGCCTACCGAGTTCCTACATTCACAGTACGACCAAGGGGGCGGAGCCGGTCTGGAGGACTTTTGGGCAAATTATAATCGTAATCCCATGTTTGCAGGAGGCTTTATATGGTCATTCGCCGATGAAGCTGTTAAACGCACAGATAAGGGCGGTGAACTTGATTCTGACGGGGCTAACGGGCCGGATGGTATTGTAGGGCCTTACCGTGAGAAAGAAGGCAGCTTCTACACAATACGCGAGATATGGTCGCCGGTACAGTTCGAGCCGATGCAAATAACGTCTTCATTCAATGGGGAGTTCCTTGTCAGCAACAAATATCTGTTCTCCAATCTTAGTGAATGTAGCATGAAATACCGTGTTTATAGCGTTCAATCGCCGCTGAACGGGCAATCATGCCGGTCATTAATAGCTGAAGGCACGGTAAGTTTGCCGCCTATCGCACCTGGTGAGACAGGACACGCGCGGATGAAAGTGCCTGAGAACTTCTTCAAAGGAGATATTCTTGAACTTGAAGCCTTTGACCGCACAGGCGCAAGCATTTGTATCCGAACGTGGCCGATACACCTTGCAAAGAGCTATTTCAATAGTCAATATGATAAAAAAACAGAAAGTCCGACCGCCACATCAGCCAATATTGCAGAGAATGACAGTGTGCTCATGCTTTCGGCCGCAGGTGTTTCAGTGGCATTTAACAAAACTAACGGCAATATCAGTGAGGTGAAAAACAACGGAAAAGTCATACCGCTGACAAACGGCCCTCTACCCGTAGGAATGAAAGCCGAACTGAAACAAATATCAAAACGTATCGATGGAGCCGACGCCGTGCTGACAATGAAGTATATCGGCGCCTTGGATTCAATACAATGGCGTATGAAACCGAACGGACTGATACAAATGTCGGCCGTCATGCTCAACCGTGGCAACGGCGGAAAGTTCAAGGGTGAGTTCTTTGACAAACAGGTTTATAACCTCGGATTGACATTCTCGTTCCCCGAAAAGCAGACAAAAGGCATGAAATGGTTCGGACGCGGCCCTTACAGAGTATGGAAAAACCGAATACCCGGAACCAATTACGGTGTTTGGCAGAAGGACTACAACAACACCATAACCGGCGAAAGTTTCTCTAATCTTGTTTATCCTGAGTTCAAAGGATACCATGCCAACCTTTATTGGGCGACAATAGAGAACGATGTCTTGCCTTTTACCGTGTATTCAGAGACTGACGGCATCTACATAAGTCTGTTCAAACCGGAATACCCAAAGAACCGTCGTAAAGGAGAAAACCAGATGCAGGAATATCCGTCAGGAGACATTTCATTCCTTTACGACATTCAGGCCATGCGCTCGTTTAAACCAATCAGTGAGCACGGCCCACTCAGCCAACCGTCAACAATACGCATAAAACAAGGTGATGACGGCCTGAATCTACGACTTTGGTTTGACTTCAGGTAAATCGCGATTCTCTGTTTGCCGAACTATTATTTATATAGAACTCGTTTAAACGAGTTCATATGTAAATCGCCGGCTTTCCAAATGGAATGTCGGCGATTTATATTGATATATTTAAATTACCCCTAATATCTTTCAACATTACTACAATCTGAATTTCAAACAGTCACTGATTTTCTGCATTGTTGTAAGTCGGGTAGGAACAAGAGGCAGTCTGAGTACATTCTCAATCATACCCATCTCGTGCAACATGGCCTTTACTCCTGCCGGATTACCGTCAACGAAGAGAAGGTTAAACAAATCCGTGAAGCGATGATGTATCTTACGGGCCGCTCCTGTCTCACCTTTCATTTCAAGACGAATCATACGTGAGAACTCCTTAGGCAGGGCATTGCCGATTACGGATATTACACCGGCCGCACCACAAGCTATCATCGGGAATGTAAGAGCGTCGTCGCCACTGATTACGTCAAAGTCATCGGGCTTGTTCTTTATAATTTCATCAACCTGTTCAAGACTTCCGCAAGCCTCCTTTATGGCAACAATGTTCTTACAGTCGCGCGCCAGTCTAACTGTCGTTTCGGCTTTCAGGTTCACTCCGGTTCGTCCCGGCACATTGTAAAGCACCACAGGCATATCGGTAGCGGCCGCTATAGCCTTGAAGTGTTGATAGAGTCCCTCTTGCGAAGGCTTATTATAATAAGGACAAACACTCAACACGCCATCAATACCGGTAAAGTCGCCGGTCTTCAGTTCGTTTACCACTTCGGCCGTATTATTGCCTCCGCATCCCATCAGGATAGGCACTTTGTCTCCGACCATTTCAACCACAAGGTTTTTAATAGTCTGCTTCTCTTCACGCGTAAGAGTGGGGGTCTCGCCGGTTGTCGCCAATATACAGAAGAAGTCGGCTCCGTTCTGAAGCTGGTATGTAATAAGTTTCTTCAGGGCGGTATAGTCAACCGCGCCTTCCTGAGTAAACGGTGTGATGAGGGCTATGCCTAATCCTTTGAATATATTTTGCATCATAAAAATATGAAATTTCTTATAATCGCTTGCAAAAATACAACTTTTAGCGCAAAGTGCAAAATAAACGGCAATTTATAAATGAACTCTTTAAACTTTTTACCGAACAGTTAAACTAAGTCCGAATGTTCATTCTTTTCTTATCCTAATCGGTCTTTTTGGCCTGCTTTTGTCCTTCTCATCGGTTGCATAGCCCGCTATGCGCCCTCTTCGGGTAACAAAACCGGACGAAAAAACACTCGATTATGATAAGAAATAAAAAGTTTAAACGAGTTCAATGCAATTATATTTTGCACAATGCAGTTTTGTCTATTGTCAGTTTACCGATTATTTTAATGGCTTCCGATATAAAGGAAGAGCATACCGAGCAAAACGAGTATAAGGTCAACTACCTTACTCTTCAGATTCTTCTCATGGAAGAAGACCGCTCCGAACAGGAATGACACTACCACGCTGCCACGACGCACCATAGAGACTATGCTTATCATAGCACCGGGTATGCTTAACGCATAAAAATAAACGAAGTCGGCTGCGCTCAGGAATATGCTTATAAAGACAATGCACCAATCCCAGCGGAACGGCGTCGTTGACTTAGCCTTGGGAAGCCAGACAAAAAGCAACACGGCACCCATCATGAAGCACTGATAAATATTGTACCAACTCTGCACCATCATGGTGTCAAGTCCTACTCCGCCATGGTCGACAGGAGCCATAAGATATTTGTCATAAAGTCCGCTTATGGCACCGAGCACGGCTGCCAACACTATGAAATAAATCCAACGGTCGTGCTTAAAGTCAATTCCCTCCTTTTTGCCGCTGCGGCTCAACATGAAGAACGACGCCACGGCCAGGCCGACACCTATCCATTGCCAAAGGTTAAGCCGTTCGCCGAACACGAGCAAGGCTCCGACAAGCACCATAACCGGGCGTGTGGCATTGATAGGGCCCACAATGGTGAGGGGCAGATGTTTCATGCCGAAATAGCCGAAAATCCATGATGACAACACTATCACACTCTTGAGCAGAATGTATTTGTGTATCTCCCAACCGCCTGTCCCTACATGGAATATGCTGCCGTCGAGCACGTTGGTGTTAGCCGAAAGCAGAATGAAAGGCAGAAAAATAAGTGATGAGAACAGTGTGTTTAGAAATAACACCGGAATAACGGCGTTGCCACCCAACGACTTCTTCTTGAATGAATCATAAAAGCCGAGCAGTGTGGCTGAAAGAAAAGCTAATGCTAACCACATAAATTAAAAATAATTATCCTAAAATCAGTATTCTATATTTTCCAGAAACAGGGCGTTGCCGGGCATACTCTCGCCGGCTCCCTGACGACTTTTACCATCAATTATGCCTCGAAAGCCATCCAAGTCGATTTTGCCTCGGCCTACATCGACCAGTGTGCCAACCACCGCCCTGACCATATTTCGCAGAAAACGGTTGGCGGTTATCACGAAGTGCCATTGGTACTCGCCATCCCTAATCCACCTCGCTTCGGTTACACGGCACAGCGTTGTCTTGGCGTCGGAGTTACTCTTGCAGAACGACGCGAAATCATCTACACCGAGCAACAGTTCCGCCGCCTTATTCATCGCGTCGAAGTCGAGTTTGTAAGGCATCTCACACGAGTAGGCACGCATAAACGGGTCTTTATGCGTGTGTATATAATAATGGTATGTGCGTGCAGTGGCCGAGAACCGAGCGTGCATGTCGTCGGCAACGAGTTCAACCCGGTCAATCGATATATCTTTTGGTAGCAGACGATTTAACTTGTAAGCCAGCTGCGGCCCGTCCACACTGCGATCGGTGTCAAAGTGTGCGGCCATCATACGGGCGTGTACGCCTGTATCGGTACGACCTGCACCGACAATCTGCACATCCTCACTTAACAGTATCGATAAGGCACGCTCCAATTCGGCTTGCACAGAATTGGCGTTGGGTTGCACCTGCCATCCGTGATAGGAAGTTCCGTCATACTTCAAATAAATAAAATACCTCTGCATTATGTTTATACCCTTTTGTTTAGGGTTGCAAAATTACAAAAATAATTTATATAAGTAACTGCTCGAAATTAATTTAACGTGTATCGAATGATTTGAGAATGTCATCAACGAGCCTAAAATCAAAAAACAGATAAACCTTTCAACTTCCGTTCTTTTACAAAATGATAAGTCTTACGGCATAAAACAAGGTGTTTTGCCAGCTGAAACTCATTGTTTTGCATCTCAAACCCACTGTTTTACAGCACACTGATAATCAGTTCTTTATAAAAACACGCCATAACAGACGCACAAACGTAGCGAAACCCGTCAAACCAATATCGATTTTTCATGTTGCAAGTTGTCAAACAATATATTAACGGACTTTTTTTTAATTCATGGCTGAAATATTTGTCAATATGGGAAATTAACCGTAATTTTGCACGGATTATGCATACAAGCGCAATGACCGCGCCTCACCGGGTCACAAAGCGCGCGTATCGGGACTTGTTGAAGATTAAAAGACAACAACACAATAAAATAAATTATGAAGAAACTACTTTGCGCCATAGCGTTTGCGGTGGTATGTTTAGTTTTAGGCGGGTGCGGAAGCAGCAAGCACATCGCTTACTTCCAGAATGCGGACTCTATAAGTTACTCCGCATCTAAAGGACTTTTTGACGCGCGAATCATGCCGAAAGACTTGCTTACGATAACCGTGAGCACAACCGATCCCAAAGTGGCGACACCTTTCAACCTTTCGGTTACAAACACTTTGAGCGCAGGCGGACAGCTGTCGACCGGTGGTGGAGCCTTGCAAACTTATCTCGTTGACAACGAGGGCTTCATCAACTTCCCGGTAGTCGGCAAGATAAATGTCGGCGGAATGACAAAACGCCAGTGTGAGAATATTATCCGAGATAAGATAATGCCTTATATGGCCGCAGAAGAAAACCCGATTGTAACGGTAAAAATGGCCAGTTTCAAGGTTTCGGTAATCGGTGAGGTAAAATCTCCCGGAATATACACCGTTGACCAAGAGAAAATCAGTGTGCTCGAGGCTCTTGCGCGTGCCGGAGACTTGACTATATACGGTCGTCGCGAAAACGTAATGCTGATACGCGAAAACGCCGAAGGACAGAAATCCGTTGTACGCATGAACCTCAACGACGCGAACCTGATTAACTCGCCTTATTATTATCTGCAACAGAACGATGTTATCTACGTCGAGCCTAACAAGGTGCAGGCAAAGAACTCTGCGATAGGTCAGAGCATCACTATTTGGTTCTCGGTATTGAGCGTTGTTACCTCGGTAGCCTCGCTTATGGTTAATGTTTTGAAATAACTCTATATAAATATATGTGTGGAATAGTCGGTTATATCGGCGGACGTAACGCCTATCCTATTCTGATTAAAGGACTGCAGCGACTGGAATACCGCGGGTATGACAGCGCCGGTGTCGCGTTGCTTAATTCGGACGGTAATCTCAGCGTTTACAAAACGAAAGGTAAGGTGGCCGACCTTAACGATTTTTGCAAAGGTAAGGACACAAGCGGTATCGTAGGCATAGCTCACACGCGTTGGGCAACCCATGGTGAGCCGTCGTCCGTCAATGCGCATCCACACTATTCCGAATCGAAAAATCTTGCCATTATCCATAATGGTATCATTGAGAATTATGCTACACTTAAAGAGAAACTGCAATCGTATGGTATGAAATTCCGCTCTGATACTGACACCGAGGTAATGGTTCAGCTCATAGAGTATATACAGACGCAACAGGATATCGACCTCCTGACATCAGTGCAGCTTGCGCTGAACGAGGTTATAGGAGCTTATGCGATAGCTATTATCGACAAGCGAGACAACAATCGCATAATTGCGGCGTGTCGCCAAAGCCCGTTGGTGATTGGCGTAGGCAAGGACGAGTTCTTCCTTGCTTCAGACGCAAGCCCTATAATCGAATATACCGACCAGATGGTATATCTTGAGGATGACAGCATCGCCGTGCTACGTCGTGGCGAGGAGCTTAAAGTTGTCAACATTCAGAACCGTGAGCTTTCGCCCAAGGTTCAGACTGTCGACCTTAATCTCGGACAGATTGAGAAGGGCGGATACCCGCACTTCATGCTTAAAGAGATTTTCGAACAGCCCGAATGTTTAAAGAACTGTATGCGCGGACGCGTAAACGTAGAGGCTGACCATGTTACTCTGAGTGCGGTAATCGACCACAAGGACAAGCTGTTGGCTGCTAACAGAATTATCATTGTGGCGTGTGGCACGTCGTGGCATGCGGCCCTTATCGGCAAACAGATTATAGAAAGCCTCTGCCGTATTCCGGTTGAGGTGGAGTATGCCAGCGAGTTCAGATACCGCAATCCGGTGGTTACGGTGGCTGATGTCGTTATAGCCATAAGCCAAAGCGGTGAGACAGCCGACACGCTTGCGGCCGTAAAATTAGCGAAAGAGAAAGGTGCCTTTATCTACGGAATATGCAACGCCATCGGCTCAAGTATTCCGCGTGCCACTGACACAGGCTCATATATACACGTAGGTCCTGAAATCGGTGTGGCGTCGACAAAGGCGTTTACCGGTCAGGTTACGGTGTTGACCATGCTCGCATTGGCTTTGGCACAGGAGAAAGGTATAATTACAAACGATCTTTATTTAAATATTGTAAAGGAGTTAAGCCATATTCCGGAGAAAATAGAAGAGACTCTGACCCTCAACAATCGCATAGCGTCGCTGAGCAAGATATTCACATATGCGCGCAACTTCCTCTATCTCGGTCGCGGATATAACTATCCTGTGGCTCTTGAGGGTGCGCTGAAACTGAAAGAGATTAGTTATATACACGCCGAAGGATATCCTGCGGCGGAAATGAAACATGGCCCCATAGCACTTATCGACTCTGATATGCCTGTGGTTGTGATAGCCACACGCAACACAATGTATGAGAAGGTGCTTAGCAATATTCAGGAAATAAAGGCCCGAAAGGGTAAGGTTATTGCCTTGGTTTCAAAAGGAGACGATACAATATCGAATATCGCCGACGAGATTATAGAATTGCCTGACACCGTAGAGTGTCTCGAACCGTTGGTGGCAACAATACCGTTGCAGCTGATGGCGTACCACATCGCGGTTTGTAAGGGCAAGAACGTTGACCAGCCGAGAAATCTGGCCAAGTCTGTTACTGTTGAATAAAGAACATTGATTAATAAGAAGCTGATGACCGACACACAAAACGAGCATTTCATAATGAAATCGAATTTGATGTTACGGAGTCGGCTTTTAATTTGAATATAATTATGGAACCATTGAAGCATGAATGTGGAGTTGCGATGGTTAGATTGCTCAAACCATTGGAATACTACCAGCAAAAGTACGGAACATGGATGTTCGGACTGAACAAACTCTATCTGATGATGGAGAAACAGCATAACCGCGGACAAGAGGGCGCGGGCATGGCCTGCGTGAATCTTAACTCTGCGCCGGGTACGGAATACATGTTCCGTGAGCGTGCCGAAGGCTCTAATGCAATCACCGAGATTTTCGGCAATGTTCAAAAGAAGTTTAAGAACTTCACACACGAACAAGTAACAAACCCGGAGTTCGCAAAACTTAATGTTCCGTTTGCCGGAGAGCTTTACATGGGACACCTGCGCTACTCTACAACAGGTAAGAGCGGACTTACATATGTACACCCGTTCTTGCGCCGTAACAACTGGAGAGCGAAGAACCTCTGCCTCTGCGGAAACTTCAACATGACCAACATTGAGGAGATTTTCGAACGACTGATAAAGCAGGGACAGTCGCCTCGCATTTACAGCGACAGCTACATAACACTGGAACTGATGGGGCACAGACTTGACCGTGAGGTGGAACGTAACTTCATTGCCGGACAAAAACTCGGTCTCGAAAATCAGGATATTACACGTTACATAGACGACCATGTGGAGATGAGTAACGTTCTCAAGACCACAATGCCTGAGTTTGACGGCGGATATGTCATGTGTGGTATCACAGGTAGCGGTGAGATGTTCTCTATGCGCGACCCGTGGGGAATACGCCCGGCATTCTGGTACAAGAACGATGAAATCGTTGTAGTGGCCAGCGAGCGTCCGGTTCTGCAAACCACATTTGACCTTGAGTGCGACGCCATAAAGGAACTTGACCCGGGTTGTGCACTTATTGTTAAGCGCAACGGTGAAACCTCAATCGAGCGCATACTCGAACAGCGTGGCGATGAGAAGTGTTCGTTCGAACGTATCTACTTCAGCCGTGGTTCTGACAGAGATATTTATAAAGAAAGAAAGAAACTTGGCGAACAGCTTACCGAACCGATTCTCAAGTCGGTTGGATATGATACAGAGCATACGGTGTTCTCGTTCATTCCTAATACTGCCGAAGTGGCGTTCTACGGTATGCTTGGCGGTTTCAAACGATATATAAACGACCAGAAGATAAAGACTCTTAAAGAGCTTGACCATACTCCGACTGAGGAGGAATTGGCTAAGATTCTACATCAATACGTAAGAAGCGAGAAAATCGCATGGAAGGATATCAAACTCCGTACGTTCATCACCGAGGGTGCGTCTCGTAATGATTTGGCCTCTCACGTGTATGATGTTACTTATGAGTCGGTGGTTCCTTATCAGGACAATCTCGTCATAATAGACGACAGTATCGTGCGAGGTACAACACTGAAAGAAAGCATCCTTAAGATACTCGACCGCCTGCATCCCAAGAAGATTGTAATTGTGAGCAGCTCTCCGCAAATTCGTTATCCCGACTACTATGGCATTGACATGCCTCGTTTGGAAGAGTTCTGCGTGTTCCGCGCCACAATTGAATTGCTTAAAGACCGTGGTATGTTCAACCTCATTGAGGAGGTTTACAACCGATGCAAAGAGGAATTGAAGAAGCCGAAAGAGGAAATGGTTAACTGTGTGCGTGCCATCTATAAGCCGTTCACAGTCGACGAGATTAACAAAAAGATTATCGAGATGCTACGTCCGGACGGTATGACAACTCCGGTAGAACTGGTTTACCAGTCTATCGAAGGTCTGCACGAGGCCATACCAAACCATAAAGGTGATTGGTACTTCACCGGTAACTACCCCACCCCAGGCGGTGTAAAACTTGTAAATCAGGCTTTTGTCAACTTTTTTGAAAATGTCTACAAGGCCTAACGTGAATCCTGATTTACCGAAAACAGCACTCTTAATCACTGAAACAAAGAAATAGAGACGGAAAAAACAATATGACAGATATGAGAAACGTAACCTTAGTCTTGGAAGACGGTACTAAATTCCACGGCAAATCATTTGGATACGATAGTCCGGTGGCCGGAGAAGTGGTGTTCAACACTGCCATGATGGGCTATCCGGAGAGTCTTACAGACCCTTCGTATGCCGGACAGCTTATGACGCTTACTTATCCTTTGGTAGGCAACTACGGTGTTCCGCCGTTCACGGTTGAACCGAACGGTATCGCCACATTCATGGAAAGCGACAAGATTTACGCTTCGGCTATAATCGTCGCAGACTACAGCGAGCAGTATTGCCACTGGAATGCGGTTGAGAGTTTGGCCGATTGGCTCAAGCGTGAGCAGGTACCCGGCATCACGGGTATAGACACCCGCGAGCTTACAAAGGTTCTCCGGGAACACGGAGTGATGATGGGAAAGATTCTGTTTGATGACGAACCGGACAATATACCCACAGCCGACTACGAAGGTGTTAACTTCGTTGACCAAGTAAGCTGCAAAGAAATCATACGATACAATGAAGGCGCAGGCCGCAAGGTGGTACTCGTTGACTGCGGAGTAAAGAACAACATCATCCGTTGTCTTGTTAACCGCGGTGTCGAAGTAATACGTGTACCTTGGAATTATGACTACACCGGTATGGACTTCGACGGTCTGTTCCTTGCCAACGGTCCCGGAGACCCCGACATGTGCGAAGACGCCGTAAACATCATACGCAAGCAGATGGATCTCTCTACAAAGCCTATCTGCGGTATCTGCATGGGTAACCAGCTGCTGGCAAAGGCAGGCGGAGCATCTATTTATAAATTGAAATACGGCCACCGCTCACACAACCAGCCTGTAAGAATGGTTGGAACCGAAAACTGTTACGTTACAAGCCAGAACCATGGTTATGCCGTTGACGCCTCAACAATTGGCAAAGACTGGGAAGAACTCTTCGTTAATATGAACGACGGTAGCAACGAGGGTATCCGTCATAAGACAAACAACTGGTTCTCAAGCCAGTTCCACCCCGAGGCTTGCTCAGGTCCTGTTGACACGGAGTTTATGTTCGACAAGTTTGTAAATGCGCTGAAATAACCTCATAATTAAAGAAGAAGACATGAAATACAATGATATAAAGAAAGTGTTGCTGCTCGGTTCCGGCGCATTGAAGATTGGCGAGGCCGGTGAGTTTGACTATTCAGGCTCACAAGCCCTCAAAGCCCTGCGCGAGGAAGGCATTGAGACCGTGCTTATCAACCCTAACATCGCTACGGTGCAGACATCTGAAGGCGTTGCCGACCAGATTTACTTCTTGCCCGTTCAACCTTATTTTGTTGAGCGAGTTATCAAGAAAGAGCGTCCCGACGGCATCCTGCTGTCATTCGGCGGACAGACCGCACTCAACTGTGGTGTGGCTCTTCACAAGAGCGGAGTCCTTGAAAAGTACAATGTACGTGTGCTCGGTACTCCCGTTCAGGCCATCATGGATACCGAAGACCGTGAACTCTTTGTTGACCGTCTGAACGAAATCGATGTCAAAACTATAAAGAGTGAGGCTTGCGAGACAATGGAGCAGGCCCGCAAAGCCGCAAAAGAGTTGGGCTATCCCGTCATCATCCGTGCCGCTTACGCACTCGGAGGACTCGGCAGCGGTTTCTGCGATAACGAGGAAGAACTTGACAAACTGGCAGAGAAAGCCTTCGCATTCTCACCTCAGGTACTCGTTGAGAAAAGTCTGAAAGGTTGGAAGGAGATTGAGTACGAGGTTGTACGCGACCGCTACGACAACTGTATCACAGTCTGCAACATGGAGAATTTCGACCCGCTCGGCATACATACCGGCGAGAGTATCGTTATCGCTCCGTCTCAGACACTTACAAACAGCGAGTATCACAAGCTCCGCGCACTCTCAATAAAGATTATCCGCCACATCGGCATCGTGGGTGAGTGTAACGTTCAGTACGCATTCGACCCCAAGAGCGAGGACTATCGTGTCATCGAGGTCAACGCCCGCCTCAGCCGAAGCTCGGCTTTGGCCTCTAAGGCGACAGGCTATCCGTTGGCATTCGTGGCCGCAAAACTCGGTCTGGGCTATGGTCTGTTCGAGCTGAAGAACTCTGTTACCAAGACCACAAGCGCATTCTTCGAGCCTGCGCTTGACTATGTAGTCTGCAAAATACCTCGTTGGGACCTCAGCAAGTTCCGTGGTGTTGACCGCGAACTCGGCTCATCAATGAAGTCAGTCGGTGAGGTTATGGCTATCGGTCGCAACTTCGAGGAGGCCATACAGAAAGGCCTTCGCATGATAGGTCAGGGTATGCACGGCTTCGTTGAGAACAAAGAGCTTAAGATCGAGAACATCGACGAGGCTCTCCGCGAACCGACAGACAAGCGAATATTCATTATATCGAAGGCCATGCACAAAGGTTACACAATAGACCAGATACATGACCTTACAAAGATTGACAAGTGGTTCCTCCACAAACTCAAGCATATTATCGACATCGACGAGCAGTTGAAGAAGTGCAAGAGCGTGAACGTACTCGACAAGGAGCTTCTACGCACAGCTAAAGTCTACGGTTTCACCGACTTCCAGATAGCCCGCGCAGTTGGCCTTGAGCAGGAAGTAGGCCACATGACAAAGGCTTCTCTCGTCATACGTCAGCTCCGTAAGAGCTACGGTATTCTGCCTGTTGTAAAACAGATAGACACACTTGCAGCCGAATATCCCGCACAGACCAACTATCTGTACGTTACATACGCCGGCGTAAAGAGCGATATAAACTTCGACAAAGACAAACGTTCAATCATCGTACTCGGTTCAGGAGCTTACCGCATCGGTAGTTCTGTTGAGTTTGACTGGTGTGGTGTACAGGCGTTGACAACCATACGCAAGCAGGGTTACCGCAGCATCATGATCAACTATAACCCCGAAACGGTTTCAACCGATTATGATATGTGCGACCGTCTCTACTTCGACGAGCTTACATTCGAGCGTGTAATGGACATCATTGACCTCGAATGTCCTCACGGAGTGATTGTATCAACCGGCGGACAGATACCTAACAACCTCGCAATGCGCCTCGATGAGCAGAATGTGCCTATACTCGGAACATCAGCAAAAGACATCGACAACGCCGAAGACCGTGCGAAGTTCTCGTCAATGCTCAGCCGTAACGGCATCGACCAGCCCGAGTGGAGCGCATTGACATCAATGGACGACATAAACAAGTTCATTGACCGTGTAGGCTTCCCCGTACTTGTCCGTCCGTCATACGTACTCTCAGGAGCCGCCATGAACGTATGTTCAAACAACGAGGAACTTGAGCGTTTCCTCAAACTCGCAGCCAACGTGTCTGAAGACCACCCCGTTGTTGTAAGCCAGTTCATAGAACACGCCAAGGAGGTTGAGATGGATGCCGTAGCCAAAGACGGTGAAATCATCGCCTACGCCATAAGCGAGCACATCGAGTTCGCCGGTGTTCACTCAGGCGACGCCACAATACAGTTCCCGCCGCAGAAGCTATATTGCGAGACCATACGCCGCATCAAGCGCGTCAGCCGCATGATTGCTCAGGAGTTGCACATCAGCGGACCGTTCAACATACAGTTCCTCGCACGCGAGAACGACATCAAGGTTATCGAGTGTAACCTGCGCGCTTCACGCTCGTTCCCCTTCGTAAGCAAGGTGCTGAAGATAAACCTTATCGAGCTTGCCACCAAGGTTATGCTCGGACTTCCGGTTGAAAAGCCGAAGAAGAACCTCTTCGACCTCGACTATGTAGGTATCAAGGCCAGCCAGTTCTCATTCAACCGCCTCCAGAAAGCCGACCCCGTACTTGGTGTCGACATGGCTTCTACAGGTGAGGTAGGCTGTCTCGGCGACGACACCAACACAGCCCTGCTCAAGAGTATGCTCTCTGTCGGTTACAGCATACCGAAGAAGAACATTCTGCTCTCTACCGGTGGTGCGAAGCAGAAAGCCGCATTGCTCGACGCAGCACGCCAGCTCGTTGACAACGGTTACTATATTTTCGCGACGGTAGGTTCATCAAAGTACCTCACCGAGAACGGAATAGAGAACACTATGGTTTATTGGCCGTCAGACGCCGACAAGCAGCCACAGGCTCTCGACATGCTTCACAACCACGAAATCGACATGGTTGTAAACATACCGAAAGACCTTACAGTGAGTGAGTTGTCAAACGGCTATAAGATTCGCCGAGCTGCAATCGACCTCAATGTGCCTCTGATTACCAATAGTCGTCTTGGCAGTGCGTTCATCAACGCTTTCTGCCGTGTCAAACTTGACGACATTGACATCAAGGCATGGGGCGAATACAAATAAAAGCAAACAGCCACACATAACAAAACCGGGGGTTTCCGATGCGGAAACTCCCGGTTTTATTTTCATTAAGTATCAGCAATCTCAACACCCGTGCCACTGTGCGACACGAAAAAATCTGATTACACGGCTGTCGATATTTGTAACTATCTATCCAACAATATACTTGCTGCCAGGCAAGAACGACAGTATTTTTGTTACCACATAACAGCTTATGTAAGTAAGCACTGTGATAAGAACAATCTTTAAAGGCAGATACATTTCGGAGGGGAAGCAGAGAGCGACACCGCTAAGAATGATGTAATGCACAAGATACATGCCGTAACTCAGTTTCGAGATTGAGAACATTGCGGCATAGGTGCGGCCCTCGTGTACAATCTTCTTGAAGACAATGAAAAGGGCGAATGACATCAACGCCACATTTGGCGTACAGAAACGCCACGGTTGCTCAACCACATACGGGTCTGACGAGCCAAGCGACAGAGTGTAGAATATCGCCGCCGAAGCTACATAACCTACAAGAAACATCGGTATGGCCACGCGCAGGGTCTTGCGCCAACTCCAATTAACATAAGTACGAATGTAGTGAGCCATCATAAGATAGCCTATAAAACCCACGTTATAATAGAGCACGTGGGAATCGTTCCAGCTGCACTCGCCATAAATCTCGCCTCCCGGCACAAGCAACTTCATGTAATTCCAGAATGTTGATACAAATCAAATGCCGAGGAAGATAAGTTCGTCACGACGGCTTACCTGTTTGAGCCATGGCGACAATATGGGCATAAATAAGAACAAGACCTATCAGCATGTAGATAAACCACAGATGTATGGCGTTGATCGGAAAATTATAAAGCAACAATATCATCCGGTCGACCGATTCGCTCCATGTGTAACCTCCCCAAACAAGCGGCAAAACCGTGTAGAGAAACGCCCATACCAAGAACGGAACAAGCACACGAACAAAACGACGCCGGAAGAAATGAAGCACATTGTCATCCTTGAGCGATAACAACAGGTATGATGACGCCATTACAAACAACGGCACACAAGACCTTATCGCACTGTCAATCAATGGTATCCACCACCGGTCGGCCTCACTTTTAAAACTGATTCCGCTAAGGTCGAAATAAAACAACTCACACGCATGTACCATTATAACCATAAAGCAGGCTATTGCACGCAGATAGTCCAAAAATACGATTCTGTTATTTGTCATAAGATAAAGTATTATTATTTGTATTAAAAACGTCGCAAAAACAATAATTAATTTAACAATCTAAAAGTTTTGAGTATTAAAAATACATTATTGAATAATCGTCTGATAATCAATACATTATAAAAGAGCCTGTTTCATCGTGTAAAAATACTTGTTTCATCGTGTAAAAGTACTTGTTTCACGGTATGAAACAATAAGTCTTACAACACAAAACAAGCCATACCATTACTTACAGTTTTATGCAGCCAATAAAAACAAGCCATACACGCATATTGAAAACATTAAACAAAACAATCATAAATCATTGCACATAACACTGTTAAATGTGTAGATTTTCTTTTAAATCATTACTATTAATCGCATGATGATTACGATTTGGCGGTATAAGAATAAAATTATCAGTAAAAATAATTGTATGTTAAAATAAAATAGTTTAACTTTGCACGCACATAACGAATAACGAGGTTGTGCGGATAACGGCAACGATTGAAATGCGACCGTATAAGCCATAATCCGCCTTACATATAAATAAGGTATATACAAAGACATGAAACATCAGTTGAGAAGTGCCGTGTGCACTGAAGGCCGCAGAATGGCCGGAGCCAGAGCCCTATGGGTGGCAACAGGAATGAAGCGTGAGCAATTCGGCAAACCTATCATTGCCGTAGTCAACTCGTTCACGCAGTTTGTGCCGGGGCACACTCACCTGCACGAAATAGGACAAATAGTAAAAGCCGAAATAGAGAAAATGGGCTGTTACGCGGCCGAATTCAACACTATAGCAATCGATGACGGTATCGCCATGGGACACGACGGCATGTTGTACTCTCTGCCGTCACGCGACATTATAGCTGACTCGGTTGAGTATATGGTCAATGCCCACAAGGCCGACGCGATGATTTGCATTTCCAACTGCGACAAGGTTACCCCGGGTATGCTTATGGCCTCAATGCGCCTGAACATACCGACGGTGTTCTGTTCGGGTGGCCCGATGGAGGCCGGACGTTGGAAGAACGAGAACGCCGACCTTATAACAGCGATGATAAAGGGTGCTGACCCGAGCGTGAGCGATGAGGAAATGGCCCAAATTGAAGGCTGCGCATGTCCCGGATGCGGTAGTTGCTCCGGTATGTTCACCGCAAACTCGATGAACTCGCTGACCGAGGCTATTGGTTTGTCGTTGCCTGGCAACGGAACTATTCTTGCCACACACGAGAACCGCATACAGTTGTTTAAAGATGCCGCACGCCAAATCGTCACCAACGCGATGAAGTATTATGAAGAAGGCGACGAGAGTGTTCTGCCACGCAGCATAGCCACACGAGAGGCATTCCTTAACGCCATGACACTCGACATAGCCATGGGCGGAAGCACCAACACGGTGCTGCACCTGCTGGCTGTGGCTCAGGAGGCCGGCGTTGACTTCAAAATGCAAGATATAGACATGTTAAGCCGCAAGGTGCCGTGCCTTTGCAAGCTGGCTCCGAACACGCAGAAATACAGCGTGCAGGAGTGTGGTCGCGCAGGCGGCATATTCGGTATTATAAACGAATTGGCAAAAGGCGGACTCATCAATCCCGATGTTATGCGTGTTGACGGCCATACTCTTGGAGAACAGTTAAAGAAGTATGACATCACCATAGAGAACATTGACGAGGAGGCTAACCGCATTTATCAGACGGCTCCGGGACGTAAGTTCTCGACAAAAATGGGTTCGCAGAACGCTCAATGGGGCACGCTTGACACCGACAGGACCGAAGGCTGCATCCGTGATATAGAGCACGCTTACACCAAAGACGGCGGTTTGGCTGTTCTCTTCGGTAACATCGCTCAGGACGGATGTGTGGTTAAGACAGCCGGTGTTGACCCGTCAATATGGAAATTTACAGGTCCGGCAAAGGTATTCGACTCTCAAGAGGCTGCGTGCGATGGAATCTTAGGAGGAAAAATAAAGAGTGGCGACTGTGTTGTCATTACACACGAAGGCCCGAAAGGCGGTCCCGGTATGCAGGAGATGCTTTACCCCACATCTTACATCAAGAGTATGCACCTCGGCAAAGAGTGCGCGCTGATTACCGACGGACGCTTCAGCGGAGGTACATCGGGCTTGAGTATCGGCCACATCTCGCCGGAAGCTGCAGCAGGAGGTAACATCGGAAAAATTAAAGACGGAGACATAATTGAAATAGATATACCTAATCGTTCTATAAACGTTAAGCTCAGCGACGAGGAACTCGCCGTGCGTCCGCAACAGCCGCTTACACGCGACAGACAGGTGAGCAAGGCTTTGCGCGCATACGCACAAAGCGTAAGCTCGGCAGACAAGGGCGGAGTAAGAATGATTTAAAAGAAATTATGAATGTGGAATGACATGCACTGAGTTGTCGCCTCATTGTTCTGATTGCCGACTTAACATGAACCGGCATTGACACGGGGCGACAATAAAGTTATTGCCGTTCGTAATTCAACGTTACACTTATGGAAAAAGAGATAATAACAGGGGCCGAAGCCCTGATGAGGGCATTGAAAAACGAGGGTGTAAAAACCATATTCGGTTATCCGGGTGGTGCTATCATGCCGGTTTATGACGCTCTCTATGACTACACCCGAGGAGAGAAAAAAGCGTTTGACCATATCCTCGTACGCCATGAACAGGCCGCGACACACGCCGCCGAAGGTTTCGCGCGTGTCAGCGGAGAAGTTGGTGTGTGCATCGTTACAAGTGGACCGGGCGCCACAAACACTCTTACAGGTGTTGCCGACGCGCTTATGGACTCTACACCTATGGTTATTATTGCCGGACAGGTGGGTGTCGGCGCGCTTGGAACTGACGCCTTTCAGGAGGTCGACCTTGTGGGCGTAGCCCAGCCGATAAGCAAATGGAGCTACCAGATACGCCGCGCCGAGGATGTGGCATGGGCTGTAAGCCGTGCTTTCTATATCGCGCGTTCAGGTCGTCCGGGTCCTGTTGTACTCGATTTTCCAAAGAACGCTCAGGTAACGACTACCGAGTATGAGCCTCAGCACGTTGATTTCGTGCGCAGCTATGTGGCTTACCCGCAGCTAAACATGGGATGTGTTGAGGAGGCGGCTGAACTTATAAACAACGCCAAGAAACCTTTGGCTCTTGTCGGTCAGGGTGTTGAGCTTGGAAACGCACAGAATGAACTCGTAGAATTTCTTGAGAAGGCTGATATTCCTGCCGCGCGCACTCTGTTGGGCCTGTCGGCTCTGCCGTCAAACCATCCGCTCAACATGGGTATGCTGGGTATGCACGGCAACTACGCTCCAAATATTAAGGAGCAAGAGTGTGATGTGCTCATTGCGATAGGTATGCGCTTCAGCGACCGTGTAACCGGTAATCTTGACACATATGCCAAACAGGCTAAAATAATTCACCTCGACATAGACGAGTCTGAGATTGACAAAAATGTCAAAACAGATGTCGCTGTGGTGGCTGACTGTAAATTGTCTCTGACCGCCATAACACGTTTGCTGAAAAAGAACGACCACCGTGAGTGGCGAGACAGCTTTGAAGAGTTCTTCAAAATAGAGGATGAGAAGGTTATTCAACCTGCCATACATCCTAAAGACGGGCCGTTACTTATGGGTGAGGTTGTGAATGTCGTTGCCGAAGCAACTAACGGAGACGCCGTCATTGTAAGTGATGTGGGCCAAAACCAGATGTTTGCCGCCAGATACTCAAAGTATAACAAGAACCGTTCGATAGCAATAAGTGGCGGACTTGGTACTATGGGCTACGGTCTTCCGGCTGCGGTAGGCGCCACTTTCGGCGCTCCTGACCGCACGGTGTGCATGTTCAGCGGCGACGGAGGCTTCCAGATGAGTATTCAGGAGCTGGGCACTATAATGGAACAACAAGCTCCGGTCAAGATGATATTGATGAACAACAATTATCTTGGCAACGTTCGCCAGTGGCAGGATATGTTCTTCAACAAGCGTAAATCATTCACGAACATGCTTAATCCCCAGTATGGTAAGATTGCCGAGGCATACAATATACCTTATACCTTTGTTTCAGAGCGTGCCGAACTGCATGACGCGGTTAAAAAGATGATTGAAACCGACGGCCCGTACATTCTTGAATGTGCGGTGCGTGAGGAAGATAACATTCTGCCGATGACACCTCCGGGTAAGTCGGTCGACGAGATGCTGCTTGAAATAAATATCTAAAAACCGAACAGTATGGAAAAAACATTATATACACTGCTTGTGTATTCAGAGAATATAGCCGGAATATTGAATCAGATAACGGCCGTTTTCACGCGCCGACAGGTAAACATCGAGAGTCTGAATGTGTCGGCATCAAGCATAAAAGGTGTCCATAAGTACACCATAACGGCATGGAGCGACGAGGATCAGATATCGAAAATCACCAAGCAGATTGAGAAAAAGATTGATGTAATCAAGGCTGACTTCTACACTGATGACCAACTATTCATACGTGAGGTTGGACTTTATAAGCTGTCAACACCTGAGGTGCTGGCCAATCCGGAGATTTCAAGGGCTATACGCAAGGCTGACGCGCGCATTATGGAGGTCAACTCAACGTTCTGTACCGTGCTTCTCGGCGGAATGACCGAGGACATCACAAATCTGTATTACACTCTTGACAAATACAAATGCCTGCTGCAATACACCCGAAGCGGCCGTGTTGCCGTTACAAGGAGTACGGTTGAGGAGGTCAGCGACTTCCTTGATATGCAGGAAAAGAACCATAAAGGCAAATAAAAAGTATTAAAACCGAACTCGTTTAAACTTTTTATTTCTTGTCATAATCGAGTGCTTTTTCGCCTGATTTAGTTTCTCGAAGAAGGCGCATAGCGGGCTATGCAACCGATGAGAGGGACAAAAGCAGGCAAAAAAGGCCGATTAGGGCAAGGAATGAATAAAAATTAATGTACTGCATGACATTTCGGTAAAAAGTTTAAACAAGTTCACTATAACATAAGACCATGCTTAGCAAAGTTGGACGATACGAATTTCTGGCCGAGCCTTTCCATTGCGACTTCTCCAAGCGCCTGTTTATGGGTCATTTGGGAAACCATTTGCTCAATGCGGCCGACTTCCATTCGACAGACCGCGGATTTGGTATGACATATCTGAACCCAATCCACAAGACTTGGGTTTTGTCGCGTTTGGCTATCGACATGAACGAGATGCCGCCGCAATATGCCAAGTTCAGTGTCGAGACATGGGTTGAAAGCGCAATGCGTTACTTCACAAACCGTAACTTTCGCATAGCCGATGCAAATGACGACAGCCATGTTTACGGTTACGGACGAAGCATTTGGGCGATGATAGACACTGACACACGTCAGCCGCAGAACATCTTTGAGATTCGCGAAGGTGAAATCTCAAACTACATAGAA
>Cebus_capucinus_imitator_PRJNA485217_SSR102__coassemble_815_pt1 | contig 45044 bp, 35 predicted proteins | sample Cebus_capucinus_imitator_PRJNA485217_SSR102__metabat2_high_PE_011 | metagenome-assembled genome bin Cebus_capucinus_imitator_PRJNA485217_SSR102
GCGCAAAGTTAGCACTTTTTTACGAAAGTAGTGCGGCCTAAACGCCTATACCTATTTCTTTACCTTCTTCTCGAACTCGTCTCGGTTGCCGAGAGCGGCGTTTCTCATGCGTGCTCGATAATTATAGATAGTGTTAAGCGAGTGGTGTAGGAAACCGGCTATCTTCTGACTATTGTCAATACCGAGACGGATAAAGGCGTATATACGTAGAGGCGTGTTAAGACGTGTGGGATTTGAGAGCAGTATGCGCTCTTCCTCACGCAGAAGTGAGTTGAACTGCTCAACGAAATCGGGAAAGAGATAAAGAAAGGCATTGTCAAAGTTAGCGTAAAACTCATTCCGGTCTTTTTCTTTGTCGGCTGTCGATTTTGTCCAATTCATAAGTCCGTCGTAGTCCCGTTTCTTTATAAGTCGGGCAATTTCATGCCTTATGGCATCTTTCTTGTCAATATTCTCAGCGCAAATACCGATGAAACGGCCGATATACTCCTCTTTTACACGGTTGCTCTCATGTAGTTTCATGTTACTGTCTGTCAATACCGAATTAGCCGTTTGCAAATTACTGTTTATCACTGACAGACAGTCATTAGCGTGGCGCAACTCATTGCGTGCGGTGGCGATACGTCGGCGTTGTCTCATTACGATTATGAGTGACGCTGCGAGCATGAGCGCCAACAGACTGACTGTCGTTGCAAGTGTCGTAAGGCGTTGGTTGTGTTGTTGCGTGAGCCTTTGAAGATTACGGTCGATATGGCTTAATAACGGCGAAATCTGCCAACTGCGTATGCGTGTGTCAAACTTCTGTGCAGCGTTCCATGCGAATGATATGTAGCGATATGCCCTTTCTGTATCATCGTTATTGTTAAGCTCGTAAGCCAGACTCCACAGCGAGGCTTGGTCGTTAATGGCATTTTCAATGTCGCATATCGCAGATACCGCCAACCAATACATCATGCTGTCGCGCTCGCCCATACGTTTATAAATGTATTGGCGGTAGTAGGCGGACAGTGCAAACTCTTGGCTACCGCTTTCACACATAGCCATTTGTTTCTTGTTAAGTTTGAGAGCATCTTTGTATCGTCCTTCATTTACGAGGTCATTAATACGTTTTTCAATACAGACATCATCGTTCGGGTCTGCAACGGCATACAACGAGTCGCGGTAAGCGTCGCACTTGTCGAAATACAGCTGTTTTGTTTTCTTATCAATGCTATATGCACCCAACTCGCCATAAATGTGGTTGGCTGCTATGAAGTAGTATTTTACGTACTTCGCCCCGAGTTCTTTTCGATTGATGTTATTCAGTTCATCGAGTCCCTCAACGTAATGTCCCGATAGCGATAACTGTTTTGCAATCAGAGTGTGGCAATATTCTGCAAGGTCATTTCTGGCGGCTCGTGTCGCGGCGGTAATGCTTAACCGCAGATAAACTATAGCCGAATCATTTTGGTAAGGTCTGTATTCATTGTATAGATTCATCAATATTTCATACCGTTCCATCGGTCTGCTTTGATGTTTAAGCCCGTTTTTCAAAGCATCGATACGTGCCTCACGTATCTTTATGTAATTGCCTGAATTCTCAATCGTTTTGTCAAGTTTGTTGTAAAGGCTGTCAATGTAGGTGTCTTGTGCCATAGTCTTAATGGCAGATATCAGAACTAAGGTTATTAAAAATATTCTTATCATTTTCGGTTTTCATAATATTAATGGATGCAAAACTAATATATTTTGTCGAAAAAGCAAAGTTTGAGGTGTGTGAAAAATATAAGAATAAAGTGCTTTTGCCCGATTTTCTCCGGTGTGTAAATGTTCTGATTACCACCAAAACAAGCATTATGCTAAGTTGCAACATATTGTTATACAGTACAATAGGGTGAAGATGATATATGATACACCACTAAAAGACTTTGTGTGCTTGTCATTAATCGATTAAGTGCATATTTTTGCAAAAGTGGAAACAAAGTACATTAAAACCACATCTGTCAATTTATTAACTTTAAAAATCTGACAAGTATGAAAATGAAAAAAATAGTATGTCTTTTGTTGGCAACCATATTGTTCTCATTGCCGGCAAACGGTAAATTGCCGATATTTGTCGAACGTGTCCCCGACTTGTCGGTTTTGCCAAATTCTATCCCTGCAAAAGGCGAGGCACGTATATATACCACAACGGCTGACGGTACTCTGCGGCTGAATGAAAAAACCATTAAGGTTAGTAATGGACATGAGATTACACCGCTGATGATATATATTGATGGGTCAAAACGTTATCAGTCAATCGACGGTTTCGGTTTTGCCATAACCTACTCGACTTGTTACAATCTGTTGCACATGCCTGAAAAGGCGCGCTCTGAGTTTCTTCGTCGCACTTATTCGCCCACCGAGGGCTATGGGGTGAGTTATGCTCGCATTTCAATTGGCTGTAACGACTTTTCGAGTCGTGAATATACGCTTTGCGACAAAGAGGGTATTGATAACTTCTCTCTGCAAAGCGATGAGATTGAGTATGTTATACCTATATTGAAAGAAATACTTGCCATCAATCCTAAGGTGAAGATTATCGCAGCCCCATGGACTTGCCCGAAGTGGATGAAAGTTGGAGATATACGAGCGAAGAAACCGTTTGATTCATGGACCGACGGTCATCTTAATCCTGATGGAACTTATGCGGCAGTGATACTGAATTCCGGCGACACTGCGGTAAGCGTTACATTGTTTGACGGGACAAAAAGTTTTGTGTGTCCTGTTCCGGCAAAAGGTGTCGCGTCATGCCGTTGGTGGCGTTGATAAACATACAGGCCTTATATATGGCATATAGGATGTAACCGAATGATAATCAACATGAAATATTACCGTATAACGATTGCAACAATATGGAGGTACCTTTGTGGCGGTGATGATAAATACAAAATTTTATAAAAACCAATTGAAATATGAGCGACTTATTTGGAAAAACGTTTGCCGAGAACAAACTTATATCAATGTCAAAACTACTTTTATCAACTTTGACAATTATGGTGTTGGGGCCTGTATGCACTTATGCTGCGGCTCAATATGTTAATCAGTCGAAAGCGAAAGTGGTATTCACATTTAAAGGCCGTGTGGCTGATGTTGCGGGGAAAGGTATTGCCGGAGTGGTGGTAAATGACGGACATGACTTCACAACGACTGATAAAAAGGGTAATTGGAAGCTCGTTACCGACACAACAAGAAGCAAGTTTGTGAGCATAAGTGTTCCTGCCGCATATTGTTTGCCTGAGAGAGACGGTCTTGCCTGCGACTTTTATGTATCGGTGGGTCGGCTTGTCGGCGATGGTCGGCACGACTTTAAGTTGGTAAAACGTAGACGTAAGTCGGATGAATTCCACTATATCGCCATATCAGACCCCCAGATAGCCAATGCCCGCGACATGAGTCGATGGCGCTCGGAGACTGTTCCGGAACTGAGGCATATGGCCGATTCTCTTGGAAAAACAGGCGATGTGGTGGGAGTAACCCTTGGAGACCTCGTGTTTGACAATATGAATATTTGGGACGAATACCGCCGGTCGGTAACCGGATTGGGTATGACGTTCTTTGAATGTATCGGAAATCATGATTTTGATAAGCGGTATAAGGCCTTAAGCAATATGCCTTCAGGCACTCCGGCATGGGGCGAGATGATTTATAACATGTACTTCGGGCCTACCGATTACTCTTTTAATATAGGTAAGATACATGTTGTTACGATGAAGAATATTGATTATGACGGCGGGAAACGGTTCACCGAGCGTATCACTCCGGCACAGATTGAGTGGCTGCGCAAAGACCTTAGCTATGTCAAGAAGGGTACGACTGTTTTCTTGAATATGCACGCCGCGGCATGGAATAAAGTGTTTCCCCGTGGAAATATACGCAATGCCGACCGTCTGAAAGAGGTTCTTGACGGATATAACGTACATGTTTTCAGCGGCCATACGCACTTTTATCAGAATGTTGTGGTAAATGACAGACTCTTTCAGCATAACATCGGTGCGGCATGTGGAGCGTGGTGGGGTGGTTGGATGAACCGTTGCGGCGCTCCTAACGGCTATTTGGTTGTTGATGTCAATGGGAATGATGTCAAGTGGCGATATAAAGCGACTTGCCGACCTTTTGATTTTCAGATGCGGCTTTATGGCCGTGGCGAGTTTAAATCGCAACCGGAGTGTGTGGTGGCTAATATCTGGGATTTTGATACCGATTGTACCGTAACTTGGTTTCAGGACGGCAAAAATATGGGAGCCATGGAACGGTTTGTCGATGCTGACGATAAATACGCGGCGTCAGTAACGCACAACAAGTCTGTTGTACCTACGGGGCATCTGTTCCGCGCACGTCCCGATGCCGGGCCACATACTGTCAAGGTGGTGTTTACCAACCGTTTCGGAGAGAAATATTCATCAAGCATAACCATGCATTGACCTGTCGGCGGCATTAATGTAGTAACTTAAATTGTAAATATTATGAAACGAGACTTCAAACGAGACTTTTACGCTCTGTTGTTGTTGCCCGCATTGACGATGACACCTCTGCCCGCATTGGCAGACAGTGGCGTAACTACCCCTCAGGCGCGGCAGTCCGGCGCGGCCGCTAATTCCGCCGTGAGAACCATAAAAGGTTTTATCGGTGATGAAAACGGCGACCCTGTTATTGGCGCTACCATTCTCGAAAAGGGTAAAACCAATGGTACCGCCACCGATATTGACGGAACTTTCACGTTAAACGTGTCGGGTAACGCCACGCTTGTGGTTTCTTACGTCGGTTATAAGACCAAAGAGGTGAGGGTGAACAACCGTTCTTTCATAATGACGGCTATTATACCTGAGGAGAAATCGCTTGATGAAGTGGTTGTGGTAGGCTTCGGTAAGCAGAAGAAAGAGTCGCTTGTGGGCGCCGTTCAGGCCGTGAAGCCCGATGATTTGAAGATGACTTCAAGTTCGTTGACAACATCTTTCGCAGGTAATGTGCCCGGAGTCATAGCCCGACAAAGCACGGGCGAGCCGGGTTATGACAACGCCGAGTTCTACATTCGAGGCATTTCGACCTTCGGGTCAAATACTCAACCGCTTATAATACTTGACGGAGTTGAGATTAACAGTACTATGCTTAATAACATACCGCCGGAGTCTATAGAGTCGTTCTCGGTTTTGAAAGACGCGACCGCCACTTCTCTTTACGGCTCACGCGGCGCCAATGGTGTTATAATAGTAAACACCCGTCAGGGGCAGGCTTCAGAGAAGATGAAGATAAACATACGTTTTGACAACACATTCTCAATGCCGACACAAATCCAGAAGATTGCTGATGGCCCGACATACATGCGCATGTTCAACGAGGCGAGCCTGTATGACGCTAAAATAGCCGGCTCGGAGTATGTCCGCCCATATTCTGACGAGCAGATAAAGAATACCGTCAACCATGCCAATCCATATCTGTTCCCCGACAATAATTGGTATGACATGTTGTTTAAAGACTTTGCCGTCAATCAGAATCTTAATGTAAACCTTAAAGGCGGAACTCGTTTTATCGACTACTTTCTTAATGCCGGTATTTTCTATGAGAACGGTATAATACGTCAACCCAAAGAGGCGCAGGCGCTTGATGTGGGGATGCGTAGCAAGAAATACCTGTTCCAAAGCAATGTTACGGCACGGCTCACGCCGACAACCAAGGTCGGACTGAACATGAATACCCAGCTTTTCTTCTATCATGGCCCTAAAACTTCAACGGCAAACCTGTTTTATTATACCATGAGAGTAAGCCCGGTGAGTTTTCCCGCCACACTTCCGGGCGAACCTGGAGATACCTTTGTGCGCTATGGAAACAACACTCGTCAAGGTGTCGGAGGCCTTCAGGTCAATCCGTATGCCGAGTTAAGCAGTGGATACACAGAGCGCAATTATGTTTATTCAACCACTTCGTTCAACGTGGAGCAAGACCTTAAATTCATAACTCCGGGATTGAAAGTGAGCGGATTGGCCTCTTTCTACAATTACAGCTTTAACTGGCTTGACCATTGGATTGTACCGTTCTACTATAAAGTGTCTGATGATTATACGCAAGCCCCCGATGGTAACTATCTGTTTGACACAGAGTCTATCGGCGACCCGGGCCAGCCGTATCTGCAATCAAACTCGGGGCGAGACCCGACCGAGAGCGTATGGTCTCTTCAGGGTACTCTTGATTATGCCCGTACATTCGGCAAACACGATGTCGGAGCAACCTTTGTGTATCACATGAAAGAGACAAAGAAAGTGAAAAACAGCGGTACCGAGTATGACCTTCTGCCTTATCGCGAGCAAGGCTTGGCCGGTCGTCTGACCTATGCGTATGCCCATCGTTATCTTTTAGAAGCCACTTTCGGGTATAACGGCTCCGAGAACTTCCGCAGCGGTAAACGCTTTGGCTTCTTCCCGGCTGTGGCTTTGGGGTGGACAATATCGAACGAGGCTTTCTTCAAACCTTTGAAGAGCGTCGTGAGCAACCTGAAAGTTCGTGGCTCATACGGACTTGCGGGTAACGACGCTTTGGCAGAGAGATTCCCTTATGTAACCACTGTGAATATGAGTGGTACGGGCGCGTGGTGGATTGGTGATAGCTACACGAACAACAAGGTGCCTATCGTAACGAAATACGGTAACTACGCGGCCACCTGGGAGAAGTCAAAGAAGTTCAATGTTGGTGTTGACATGAGCTTGTTCGGCAGTCTTGACATTACGGCCGATGTGTTCAGCGAGCGTAGAAGCGGCATCTTCATGCAGCGAAACACCATTCTCTCAGCCTCAGGATATGGCGGCTCACTGCCTTACGCCAACATCGGAGCGGTGAAAAACAATGGCGTTGATGTAAGCGTGAGCTATCAGAAAGCTTTCAGTAAAGATTTCACCTTGCGATTGAACGGTAGCTTTACCTATGCGCACAATGAGATAACCGAGATTGACGAGCCACGGAACGTTGAGGCATACTATTCTTATATAGGCCATCCGATTAACAGTATCAGAGGACTTATTGCCGAGGGACTGTTCACATCGCAAGAGGAAATAGACAACTCCCCGGTGCAGAACTTAGGCTCAACACCTGTGGTGGGCGACATAAAATATAAGGATCTGAACGGTGATAATAAAATCGACGCAAGCGATTACACTACAATCGGCAACCCCGAAATACCTGAAATAATATATGGCTTCGGCGGAACGGTTAAATATAAGAAATGGGACTTCTCTCTGTTTTTCCAAGGCTCGGGCAACGTAAGTCTGCTTATGTCGAACATGCACCCGTTCCTTGACAAGGCAGGCGATGGCTATGGCATTTCGCAATATATCGTTGACAACCACTGGTCAGAAGAAAACAACAGAGCCGACGCCGCATATCCGCGTCTGTCGACCACATGGGTGGAGAACAATATAGTGGCAAGCACGTACTATGTTCGCAGCGCAAGCTACGTCAGACTTAAGAACGCCGAGATTGGTTACACGTTCACACCTTGGCTCAGGGCGTATGTGGCAGGTACAAACCTGTTTACAATATCGCCGTTCAGCACTTGGGACCCGGAGATGGGAAGTGGCAACGGACTGAAATATCCGGTGCAGCGCACCGTGAAAGTGGGAATACAGTTCAATTATTAAATCATTTAAAAAATCATGCATTATGATAAGCGATTATATAAAATGTATTGTTGTGATGGCCGGAGCGGCGCTTTTGGCATCGTGCGACTTTCTCGATGTGGTTCCGGAAGGCAGTCCGACAACCGCAGACATATACAAAACGCAGGCTCAGGCGGAAAAAATGGTGATTTCATGTTACAAGGAAATACCGGACTACTTCCAGCCACAGCGTTTTCCTGATGTTACCGGAGCCGATGAGTTCATAACCGGATACAGAGGAACAACCCGATGGTTCCACTACAAGAGCCTTATGAACGGGCAGGAGTCGCCAAGCAGCACCTACTATGCCCTTTGGAGCAATAACGCCACAAACTATCCTACGGGAGTACAGAAAAAGGATATTTGGGGTGCGATACGTAACTGCTACAACGTGTTGAACAATCTTGACAATGTGCCCGACATAACCGAAGATAATAAGAGACATTGGAAAGGTGAGGCACTGTTCCTCATAGCTTATTACCACCAGATAATGCTTGAGTACTATGGCCCGATATTCATAATACGTGAGGAGGCGTCGCCCGATATGGCTTCTGACCTTATGCGTACTCCCTATGACGATTGTGTAGACTTTATAGCCGAGAAATATGATGAGGCGGCCAAGCTGTTACCGGCCTCTCAGACAAGTGGTAACCGCAACCGCGCGTCGGCCGCGGCCGCATTGGGATATAAGGCCCGTTTATTGCTGTATGCGGCTTCGCCACTGGTAAACGGCAACACTGAGTTCTACTCGGATTTCAAGAATCCTGACGGAACACCGCTGATGAACCTTAAGTATGACCGTGAGAAATGGAAAAAGGCCATGGACGCTGCCGAGGACGCCATAACATACTGTGAGGCGAACGGGTATAAGCTGTATGGCGGCGAGACCGATGACCCCGTGCAGGGTGCGCGTAACTACCACTCGGCGTTTGTCGGCGAGACATCAGGCGGATTTAATAACTGGGAGGAGATACTTTTCGGTCTTGGAGACCAAGGCGAGATTGACTATTGCATAAAGAACATCGCTCCGAGAGTGGGCTTCACGAAGTACTCGTCAAAGGGTTTCCGCGGTTATATGGTGCCCACGTGGAGTTGTGTGCAGAGATATTTCACGGCCAAAGGTCTGCCCCTGGCCGATGATCTTGACACGAAGAACCTGAACCCGGAGACTATCGTCGACGCTCCGTGGTTCGCGGGCGAGAAGACCTCGATTATCCATGTCAACCGCGAACCCCGTTTTTATGCCTCGGTCGGTTATGACCGTGGCCCGTATGAGGTGCAAAACCGGACTATAATGCTTAAATGCCGTCGCGGCGAGCCACAGCAGGATGACGGCATAGCCAAGAACGAGTATCAGACAAACAACGGATACTATTGCCAGAAGTGGGTGTCGAAATTCGATTCGTATGATGCCACAAACGATAAGATTACTTACAATAAGTGGGTGTTCCCTTATCTGCGTATGGCCGAGTTGTATCTTGACTATGTTGAGGCTGATTTCGAGTATAACAAGACGCTTGGCGCAAAGAGTTTGGGGTATCTGAACAAGATACGCGCGCGTTGCGGCCTGCCAACATTTCAGAAGTCGTGGAGCTATGTCGGCGGAATTCCTACCGATGAGGCCAAGCTGCGCAGTGTGATACACGATGAGCGTTCAAACGAGCTGGCCATGGAGGGACGGCGTTTCCATGATATACGTAGATGGAAAATTGCCGAGCAGGAAATACAGCCTAAAGAGAAATCGTGGACTCTGTCCGGTAAGACGGCCGCCACATTCTATAAAGTTACCGATATGGAGGACGGTACAGAGATTGACCGTTCGCAATTTAAGGCACCGCGTAATTATTGGCTGGCAATTCCGCTTGACCAGATACAGATAGACCCGAATCTTGTTCAAAATCCGGGTTATTAACACCGTTGTCACATGAATGTGGATAAGTGTTTTAACTGATTGATAATCAGTAATGTGTAAAGCTATAAGTTTTGCGTTCCGAAAGCGTGGCTTTTACATCGCAAAACTTATGGTTTTATGACTTAAAACTTATGAACTCGTTTAAACTTTTTATTTCTTGTCATGAACGAGTTCTATATATATTGCAGAATATACAAAACAAACAGTTTAAAAGAAATGAAAAATACCGGATACAGAATGTTTGCCGTTGCCCTGACGGCCCTCGCTTTTTGTAGCGCGTTGGCTCAGACACGTGTCATAGCCCATCGTGGATATTGGAAAACAGCCGGGGCTGCACAGAACAGTGTGGCTGCTTTATTGAAAGCTGACTCTATCGGGTGTTATGGCTCGGAATTTGATGTGTGGATTACAAAAGACAACAAGTTGATTGTTAATCATGACCCGGACATTCAGGGCGTAAGCATAGAGAAGAATACCCGGAGAGCACTGACCGCACTGAAGTTGGCCAATGGTGAGAGTGTGCCTACGCTTGAGAAGTATCTTAAGGCCGCGAAGACATCGGCCGTGTCAACAAAACTTATACTTGAGTTGAAACACCACAGTACCCCCGAACGTGAGACTTTGGCTGTGGAGAAAATTCTGAAAATGGTGCGTAAATACCGCCTTGAGGCTCGGACAGAATATATAACGTTCTCTCTGCACGCCATGAAGGAACTTATAAGACTTGCGCCGAAAGGCACGCCCGTGTACTATCTTAACGGCGAGCTTTCGCCCGAAGAGCTTAAAGCGTTGGGCGGCGCCGGCGCCGACTATCATTTCAATGTGTTCAAGAAGCATCCCGAATGGATTGACGAGTGCCACCGGCTTGGTTTAAAGGTAAACGTGTGGACGGTGAATAACACCGCCATCATGCGGCGTTTTGTCGATAAGGCCGATTTTATAACTACCAACGAACCTGTGCAGGCAATGAAGATTATAAACGAAGCCGGTAAGTAATCGGCTTGCACAAAATTTGCAGCACGATGAGGGCCTATATTAATAATGTGCTCTTTAAACCGCAGTGCGGGCGTACCGCAGCGTTGGAATGGCTTGGATGGCTCTGCAGTTGGAGCGGAAGATGATGATACTGAGATATTGAAGGTACAAAGCGCATGGCCTGAATGTGGCTTTTCAGTGTAAATATGTGCTGTCTACGGACTTAGGTTTATAGGTGGTGAGACACTTTAAAATGCGTCATAAGGGTTCAAATATTGCACAAACGTATATGGATTGTGCAATAACGGGTGCTTTTTATAGTGAAATATTTGCGTACTTGGATAAAAATTTGTTCCTTTGCACCGATTTTTGAGAATAGAATTTATTTACAAACATTTTTAAACAATTAGAATCATGTCAGAAATTGAAGCAAAAGTAAAAGAGATTATCGTTGAGAAACTTGGTGTTGATGAGGCAGAGGTTAAGCCCGAAGCAAGCTTCACAAACGACCTTGGCGCCGACTCTCTGGACACAGTAGAGCTGATCATGGAGTTCGAGAAGGCTTTCAACGTATCTATCCCCGATGACAAGGCTGAGACTATCGCTACTGTAGGTGACGCTATCAGCTATATCGAGGCTAACGCAAAATAATTAATTCCAATAATAAGTAAATGGAATTAAAAAGAGTAGTAGTAACCGGACTTGGTGTCGTAACTCCCGTTGGTAACAATCCTACAGAGATGTGGGAGAACATGCTCAACGGTGTGAGCGGTGCCGCTCCTTTTACATTATTCGACGCATCAAAGTTCAAGACACAGTTCGGTTGTGAGGTTAAGAACCTTAACGTCAATGATTATATTGACCGTAAGGAAGCCCGCAAGATGGACCGCTACACTCATCTGGCTCTCATCGCAGCCCGGCAGGCGGTTGAAGACTGTGGAATGAACTTCGAGAACGAAGACACTACCCGCATCGGCGTTGTCTTCGGTGTCGGTATCGGCGGTATCAAGACTTTTGAGGATGAGGTTAAATACTATGGTGTACATGAGGCTGACGGCCCCAAGTTCAACCCGTTCTTCATCCCGAAGATGATTGCCGATATAGCAGCCGGACACATCTCGATGCGCTACGGTCTGCGTGGTCCCAACTACGCCACAACTTCTGCTTGTGCCTCTTCAACAAGCGCACTGGCCGATGCGTTCAACCTCATCCGCTTGGGTAAGGCAAACGCTATTGTGGCAGGTGGTGCCGAGGCCGCTCTTTGTGCCACCGGTGTCGGCGGTTTCAACGCTATGCACGCGTTGTCAACCCGCAATGATGACCCCGCACACGCCTCACGCCCCTTCAGCGCAAGCCGCGACGGTTTCGTGATGGGTGAAGGTGCCGGATGTCTCATTCTTGAGGAACTTGAGCACGCTAAAGCACGCGGTGCCAAAATCTATGCCGAAATGGCAGGTGAGGGCATGAGCGCCGACGCATATCATATAACAGCGTCTCACCCGGAGGGTCTCGGTGCGAAGATTGTTATGCAGAACGCACTTGAGGACGCAGGCTTGAAGCCTGAGGATATCGACTACATCAACGTTCACGGAACATCTACTCCGGTTGGTGATGTATCTGAGGTTAAGGCTATTCAGGCTGTGTTCGGAGACGCCGCTTACAAACTCAACATCAGTTCTACAAAGTCAATGACCGGACACCTGCTTGGTGCAGCCGGTGCCGTTGAGGCCATGGTAAGCGTATTGGCGGTTAAGAACGATATCGTTCCCCCGACAATTAACCACGAGGATGATGATAAAGACGAAGCGATAGATTACAATCTGAACTTCACTTTCAATAAGGCACAGCAGCGCACTGTACGCGCCGCACTGAGCAATACGTTCGGTTTCGGCGGTCATAACGCTTGTGTCATCTTCAAGAAATATGAGGATTAATAATATCATTGACCGTATAAAGCTCCCTTTCCGAAAGGAAAAGGAGCTTTATTCTTCTCTTTACTCTATAATAGGATTTTATCCACACGACATCAGTTATTACAAACAGGCCCTTATGCACCGCAGTGTGGCAAAGCGTAACGCCAAAGGCCGTCTCGTGAACAACGAGAGGCTGGAGTTTCTTGGCGACGCCGTGCTTGACGCTATTGTGGGTGATATTGTTTATCGCCACTTCGAAGGCAAGCGCGAAGGTTTTCTTACCACTACGAGGAGCAAGATTGTGCAACGCGAGACCCTTAACCGCCTGTCGCAGGAAATAGGCATCAGCCGCCTCATAATGTCGAACGGACACACTTCTTTCCACAATAGTAATATGGAAGGAAATGCTTTCGAGGCTCTTGTCGGGGCCATATATCTCGACAGGGGGTATGCCGCCTGCATGCGGTTTATGGAGAAACGCATATTGGCACAGGTCATTAATCTTGATAAGGTGGCTTATAAGGAAGTCAATTTCAAGAGCAAACTCATTGAGTGGTGTCAGAAAAACAAGGTCAATCTTGAGTTTAAAGAAGTGGAGCAGAAGCGCGACCGGAACAACAGTCCGGTGTTTACATACAGTGCCGTGGTTGAGGGTCTTGAGGCCGGGCAGGCTACAGGCTACACCAAAAAGGAAAGTCAGCAGCAGGCCAGTAAGACGGCTTTGCAGAAACTGCGTCGCAAGCCTCAGTTTATTGATGCCGTGTTTGCCGCCAAGGCCGAACGCACAAAGATGGAGGAGGAACCCGTACAGACCGTTCCTGACGTTGAAGTGAAGCCTGATTTTATAATATCGGCCACTGAAAACGATGCTTCTGTAACTCCGGTTACGGCCGAGACAGCTGAAAGAATGGCAGAGCAAATGACCGATGCGTCGGTGTCTGAACCGTCAGCGCAGCCTGAGCGGACAAATAATGGCAAAGCCTGTAATATGGATTTTGACTTCTCTGATGTCGACACACGTGTGCGTACATTGAGTAAGGAGGATATTATCGCCGCTGCCGAAGCCGCCGCCTTTGGTGACGAAAAGTAATGTTACCACCTGTTTAAGTGGTTTTTACCATTGTTACTGTGGATATTCATAGGCATGTAAGGTTCATAAATTCATGTTGTAAAGTATCTGTTACGGATGTATATCCATAACAATGTTTTCAGGTCGCGTTTTGTGAGATATACCGAAAAATCTTACTTTTGCATATCTTAATTATGAACTATAATACTTTTACATTACCTAACGGATTGAGAATAATCCACCTGCCGTCAACGTCGCCGGTGGTTTATTGTGGCTACGGTATCTGCGCCGGAGCGCGTAACGAGCGTCCCGATGAGGAAGGATTGGCCCATTTCTGTGAGCATAACACGTTTAAAGGCACTTGCAAACGTAACTCGCTGAAGATAATAGGCTGTCTTGAGAGTGTCGGTGGAGACCTCAATGCCTTTACCAACAAGGAGGACACGTTCTATTATGCGGCCATACTTAAAGACCATTTGCCCAAGGCTGTGGATCTGCTGACTGATATGGTGTTCCACAGCACATACCCACAGAGCGAAATCGACAAGGAGGTGGAGGTGATATGCGACGAGATTGAGATTTACAACGACTCGCCCGCCGAGCTTATTTATGATGAGTTCGAGAATGTTCTGTTCAACGGGCATCCGCTTGGTCATAACATTCTTGGTCGTAAAGACCGGTTACACGAGTTCACCACCGAGACGGCTTTGTCTTTCACCCGTGGTTTCTACACACCCGACAACGCCGTGTTTTTTGCTTATGGCGACATAGATTTCAAGACTCTTGTGCGGCTTATCGGTCGCGCCACGTCAGACTTTGATGCTCGTGAACCAAAGATTGACGTTCGTCCCGAAGGCGTTCTGCCTGTTTATAATCCGCAGGAAATTGTCAAAGAACGCGGCACTCATCAGGCTCATGTCATGATTGGCAACCGCTCGTATGATGTTCATGACGACCGTCGCATGGCACTCTATCTGCTCAATAACATGTTGGGCGGTCCGGCGATGTCGGCCCGTCTCAACATCTCTCTTCGTGAGCGCAACGGTCTTGTTTATTCGGTTGACAGTTCGATGATAAACTATTCTGACACGGGTGTGTGGTGCATGTACTTCGGTTGCGACCCTCATGACATCAAGAAATGTCGTCGCATAGTGCGTCAGGAGCTTGACAAGGTTATGAATCGTCCGCTCTCAGCGGCCGGACTTACTGCCGCCAAACGCCAGATAAAAGGTCAGATAGGTGTGGCGTTTGATAATCGAGAGAACTTCGCTCTCGACTTTGCCAAAGGTTATCTGCACTACGGTTGGCAGAAGGATATTCCCGCCCTCTTTAAGCGTATTGACGCTGTTACCGCAGATGATATACTCGAAGTGGCAAATGATATCTTTCCTCACGACCGCCTTACCACTCTTACTTTTATTTAGTGGTCTCGGCCGCACTCGGATATGTTTGTTCGCATATGCCGTGCGATTGGTTTTGTCGGACGACAATAATTAAAATATCCCTGCACCCAATTATATTCGGGTGCAGGGATATTTTATATCGAGTTCAATGTGTGTTAGTTTTAATCGGCTGTAAGCGTGCGCATTATGCCTTTATCACCAACCACGTAGGTCTTTCCTCCTTCAATAAGAATTGCGCGTCCGCGTTTCTCTTTTCGGTTTTCGGCATTATCAACATTTACTCCTATAACCCGTCCGCCGTAGAAAGTGGATATGTCAGGGAATATGGTATGTCCTACGATGACTCTTTTTACATGATAGCGGTCAAGAATCATATTCAATGAATCTGAAGCCAAAGGATGATACTTCTCAGCGTCCCTTACCATGCCACGGTACCATATAGGGCCGTAAGAGCCGAACAAAAAGTAAACCAATGGCGATGTGGCCTTACGCTCGGATTTTCTCTTATATAATCCGAGCGGCATCTGCTCGTTTACAGTGGGGATGGTCAGATTCTCGTCATAGAACTGCTTGCTCAGTCCGGCGTGGACAAAGAGGTCGTCGCCAACGGTTATTATTGTGTTGCGTGAGCAAATCCACCGGCCCAACTCCGTGTCGCGGCTTAACAGTTCGGGGTATTTCATTCCGAGCTTTTCAGCCAGCATCTTATATTTAGGCTTTGTGTATCTTAGGTCGTTCATAAGCACCAGCGGCTCATGATTGCCGAGCATGACATCAACGCTGCCACCGGCATCGGCAGCCTCTTTCTCCAGCTTATACAGCAGCCAATATATTTGCATAACGTCATATCCGCGGTCAAATATATCGCCTATTACAATCAATTTGTTCTTTCCAAAATTCCACCGATAGTGTTTGTCAATTACGCCATTGCCCTGCAGCAGGCTTATAACGCAGTCAAGATTACCGTGCGGGTCAGACATAACGAATACCTTCTCAGGTTGGCGATACTGCCATGCCGGTCGGCTGAAAGAATGAAGTTTCACGTCAAACTTATGCTTTCCGTCATGCGATGTTATCTTAAAACCGTAGTCAGAGGGTAGGGTAGTGTAAGTCTTCTCGTTGATATTTCCTTTTTTATCTACCGTGATTACTTTAGCCGAACCGTCATTACCATATATGATATAAGGTCCGTCAGCGGTCATTTTCTCTTCTACGTCGGCTTTATTCTCATTGCCTGCGTATGTGTCGGTCGGCAGGTAGCCAAGCAGACATACAATAATCAGCAGACCGTAAAGTCTCAGCTTTGTCATATCTTAATGTGGGTATTAATATGATGGGTTTTGTTTGATGTTACCGTTCGCGTCAATCTCAGCTTTCGGAATAGGCAATACACACCTGAAGAAGTTCCAATCATAGTTCATTCTGTCAGACACCAATTCTGTCAGATGCTTTGTGCTTGATATCTCTTTAGGGGTTTTGGAGGCGTTTTTACGGTCAACCGAGCCTCCGTCACGCAATGCGTCAAACATGCGGTGTCCTTCTCCGACAAGTTCCTTTCGGCGTTCTGTCATTATGCGATCAAGCGTAATGTCGTTCTCGTCAACACTTTTGTCAGGGTTCGCGCGGCTTACTATGGCGTTAAGATATTTTGCCGCAGCCTTCTTGTCATTAGTCTTGAAAGCCGCTTCAGCCGCATTAAGATACGTCTCAGACAGACGTATAAGCGGTATGTTCGCGTCTTGGGCAATCTCTCCGTCCTGTGGCTGGTATTTGTTTACAAACGCGCGCTTGCTTGAGAATACGAGCAACTTCAGGCGAACGTCATAGGGATCCTCGTTAAGCAATACATAAAAGCTTGATGTCAGGCATATGTCCTTGTATCCCGACGGGTCATGCAGTCGTCCCAGAGATTCTTTTCCGGGGCTGTCATCAGTCGTGTTTACAATCTCAAACAGAACCTCGCCCGGGTTCAGCCGGCTTGCGTCAGCACCCCACGCCGTGGGATATTCTTTATTTGTCCACAGTCTGTAGCCTGTGTCTTCGGCTCCTTTGATGGCTTCTTCAGCCATATTCAACGCCAAAGCATCATCACCATGATACAGATACACACGACTCAGCAGAGACATCGCGGCCCAACGGTTGATGTGTCCTTTCGTAAATTTCCTGCCATAGTCATTATCCATCAGCCCGACAGCCTCGGTAAGATCCTCGATTATCGCCTTATAACATTCGGCCACAGTGTTACGTTCAGGCTTATCCTCTTTCTGAAGCATCTTTCTCGTAACAGGTACGCCGAGCGACGCTCCATTGTCTTTCTTGTAAGGGTAGCCATAGAACTTTGTCAAATCGAACAAGAACAAGGCTCTTAAAGCCAAAGCCTGACCCTTATAAAAATCGCGCAGCTCATTGTCATTGGTCGGAATGTTGTCGATTTTCTCCAATATCATGTTGCAGCTTGCTATCAGATTGTTAGGATAAGACCAGAAAGAGGTGGGCGCATTATCCTTTGTGAACTCCATCAGGTAATAACTTCCTGTTCGTTTTGTGGCACTGTATGCCTGCATATCATCACCGAGCGCGTCTCCGTAGTACACCAGTCGTCCCGAGTACGCATATGCGTTCTGCATGGTACTGTACACACCGTTCAGCGCGAAGTCGCAGTCTGAAAGTATATTTATGACCTTATCGGTCTGTTCGCTTGTTTGCGGTTCCAGATTAAGCCAGTCATTGCCACATGATGACATTGTGATTGGCAATAACACCGCCATTATATATTTTATAGCTTTCATATAGCCTATGTTTTAAAAGAGCGCGCTATAAACACGCGCGCCGTGTTATTAATATTATATTGTCTTCGGTTGACAGTCCGGCAACGAGCACAATGTTCAAATGCCGGACAGTCATCGTCGCTTAAAAGTTTACGTTTAATCCGAACGTAAGCGTTCTTAACGGAGGTGTTCCCCATATAGCCGAACCGCCGCTTACAGCCTCCGGGTCATACTGGTCATACTTAGCCCATGTGAGCAGATTGTTTCCGGACGCATATAGACGCACGTTGTCAATACCCAAAGCGTTGGTCCACTGTTTCGGGAACGTAAATCCGAAAGTGAGGTTCTTCAGTCTTATGAAGTCAGAGCTATGCAGTCTTCGACTTGTATCATAACTCTTCATCGAGTATTCACTGTTTGCGTTTGGCCGTTCAATGTCGGTAATGTCTCCCGGTTTTTGCCATGCCTTGCTGTAATATTCGGGCACGTTTGCCGCCAAATCATCACCTCCGTGCTCGGTTTTCTGTGCCCAGTTGTCATAAGAGTATCCGCCGAACTGTCCTGAAATTGTGAAATTGAGGTCAAACCACTTGTATCTGAAAGTGTTTATAAGTCCTCCGGTAACGTTCGGTTCGGCGTGCTTCATCGGTATGGCGTTCGCCTCTGACGGATTGAACGTCTTATCCTTAACATAGTTTCCGTTCTCGTCGAGAGTGTTTGTATAGAACTGCGGATTACCGGTCGCGGGGTCAATACCTGCGAACTCTATGAGATAGAATGTACGGTAAGAAGAACCGACCTTGTGTATCTGTGAGCCGCTTACTATCTGTGTCTGCATACCGTCAAGAGTTATAATCTTGTTCTTGTTGTGAGCTATGTTCAGCGTTGTGGTCCAACTAAAGTCTTTAGTCTTGAAGTTTGTCGATGAAATCTGTACCTCGATGCCCTGATTGCGCACCTTGCCTATGTTAAGCAGATAGCTGCTGAAGCCTGTTACGTATGATATAGGATAGTCCATCAGCAAGTCCTTCGTTGTTCTGGTGTAATACTCGATGGTCGCGTTAATTCTGTTCCACAAGCTGAAGTCCACACCAATGTTGAAGTTATAATTCTTCTCCCATGAAAGGTTCTCATTCTTTATCTGTGAAAGAGTGTATGCGGGGTTGCCGATGTATTCGCCCGACAAAGAAGTCAGTCCCATATATCCGAAATAGTCAGACGGAAGAGTACCGTTAACACCGTATGACGCGCGCAGTTTCAGATCGGTAAGCCAGCCTGACACGGGCTTCATGAAGTCTTCCTCAATCATTCTCCAAGCTCCTGACACAGACCAGAATGTACCCCAACGGTTATCAGCGGCAAAGCGCGAACTTCCGTCAGTTCTGACGCTTCCACCGATATAATATTTATGCTTGTAGTCATAGTTAAGTCTTGCAAGGTATGACACCATTCTTGTGCGAGTACCCGAACCACCCGCGCCTTCAAGTGTCGCGCCGTTGCTCAGCGTCGGCTTGTTGTATGAGGCGAAGTTGCTGCGCTCGCCATACACGTTATCACGGCGTTGGTCGTCAGTCTCATAACCTATAAGTGCGTCGATATTATGATTTTTGGCGATTGTCGTAACATAAGTCAGCTGGTTTTCCCACACCAGTTTGCTGCGCTCATACATTTGTTTGTACAGGCTTCCGTTCACATCTTCTCCGTTTGAGGTGCGCGGGTCGTTCCATGACACACCTTTTGTGTTTATGCGGTCATAGCTGATTGTACTCTTGAATTTGAGTTTCGGTATAATCTCATATTCACCGTAGACGGTATTCATATTTCGGGTGATGTAATCGCGTCTTGTGTCATACATCATAGCGAGCAGAGGGTTACGGTCCTCGTTACGGATAAACTCTCTGTTCCATGAGCCGTCCTCGTTATATACGGGGTCAGACGGAACCACGCAACTTCTTGATGTGTAGAACGGAGATGTGTATGATGTACCCTCACCGTACACATCCTGATTGACGTGTGAGAAGAGCATGTTCACGCCTATTGTGAATTTGCGTGTGGCTTTATATTCGGCGTTTATGCGGCCGCTTATGCGCTCCAGACCCGAATTCATGGTGATACCGTTCTGTTTGAGGTATCCGAGCGATGAGTAGAACTTGAAGTTATCATTGCCTCCGGCGATAGAAGCCTCATAATTCTGGTGATTTCCTTTCTTAAAGAGAATGTCATCCCAGTCAACATATCCGCACCATGGCACGGGGGCGTAGTTGTCGATTTCATCGTTCGCCATTGCCATAGCCTCTTCCTCGGTGTTTCCCTCGTCGATATAACCGTTTTTCAAAGCCTGCAACATGAAGTTACGCCTTTCCTCGCCGTTCATTATCGGACGGTACTGCATGGCGAAATCAGTATATCCCCAGTCAGCTTTCAGTGAGACCTGAGGTTTGCCGGTGCGTCCCTTCTTTGTTGTTATAAGAATAACACCGTTGGCAGCGCGTGAACCGTATAGAGACGCTGCCGCGGCATCTTTGATTACGGTTATGTTCTCAATGTCTGATGTATTGATTGTAGACATGACATCGAGTCCGGCATCACTGCCGATTGTAGACATGTCGCCCGACATTACCGGCACTCCGTCAATTACATAAAGCGGAGAGTTCGAGGCGTTGAAAGAACCCATACCGCGTATGTTTATCGATGTCGCCGAGCCGGGCTGGCCGGAGCTTGACGAAATCTGCACGCCGGGTGCGGCACCTTGCAGCAATCCGCTGAATGACACCGCCGGAACATCCTTCAGCTCGCCGGTCTTTACGGTCGACGCCGAACCAGCGTAAGCCGATTTCTTGAACGTTCCGTAACCGGTTACGATTACTTCCTCAAGCGACTTGCTGTCAGGTGTAAGTTTAATCTGCAAAGTACGTCCTGAAGTTACTTTCGTAGTGTAAGACTCATAGCCCATGTATGACACTGTTATGGTCGTGTTACCGCTGACAGGCAAGGCGAAGTGTCCGTTAATGTCGGTGGCTACACCGTGCCGCGTGTTTTTAACGATTACATTCGCACCTACTATAGGCTCGCCGTTTTCATCCAGCACGGTTCCTTTCACAGTGCCCTGTTGTGTTGTGGCGTTAAGTCCTTGAGCCGGGCTTCCGGCGGTGTTTGCGGCTGTATTGCCAAGTGCGGGTGATGACAGTAACAAGAATAATGCCGACATCGGTATCAGTCTTGTTCCATGTTTGAAGCTGTAATGTCTCTTCTTCATAAACGTACTTATTTAATGAATAAAATGTAAGTCTACATATAAATGAATGTCAGATTATCACTAATCAATATTCTTGCCTGATAAATTATTAAATACAAAATTAAGAAATATTACTTAACTTTCAAATAAAAAGACTTAAAAATTACGTTTTGAATAATGGTTTTAACATATAACGCAAAATTGTTATATGTTAAAATCAAAAAGATTAAAATTTTGTTACAGCGGTGATACGGCTTGTTTGAAATCTAATGTCTAAGCCTCAAACCTCTCACGCCTCAAAGGGTAATTACCTCTCAGCCATTCAAACGCTTCGGGATGTTCTCGCAGGCGGCGACAATCGTCCGTCGGATTGTAAAGTTGCAGGCGCAGAGTGTCCCTGTCGTCCGACGGATTAAAGTCTGCCGGTAGTTTCGGTGCGCTAATGTGCCAACGGTTCTCTATGCCGAAATGTCGGCACAGACCGGCTATTACCATATTGTCGGCATTCGTCTTACCGTCAGCGCTGTATCCCGCAATGTGAGGTGTGCCAATCCACACACGGTCAAGCAAGTCGAGGTCAATATTCGGCTCGTTCTCCCATGTGTCGATAACCGCGGCCGATACCTTATTTGCCATAATGGCGGCTTTTAACGCCTGATTGTCAACAACGGCTCCGCGCGATGTGTTTATAACCACGGGGCGGCGTTCAAGACCGTTAAAGAAAGCCTCGTCAGCCAGATGCAGTGTTCCGTACCGTCCCGAACGTGTCAGCGGTGTATGGAATGTTATCACGTCGCACTCTCTCATGATAGTGTCGAGCGACACAAAGACAGGTTTGATTCCGTCAACAGGCTTTACTCCGCAAGGCTCATACGTCTCGGTCTGTCCGGCTATCTCGCGTGGCGGGTCGCAGACCATCACCCTCATGCCTTCATCCAACGCTACACGCGCCACCTTCGAGCCGACATGGCCGCAACCAACAACACCGATAGTCATGCCTCGCAGGTCAAGACCTTTCTCACGGCGCATCAGCGTGAGCGCGGACTGTACGTACTGTGCCACCGAAGCGGCGTTGCAGCCCGGGCAATTCATCCACTCCACACCGGCGGCACGCATGTACTCGGTGTCAATATGGTCAAAGCCGATAGTGGCTGTAGCCACAAACCTGACACGGCTGCCGTCGAGCAACGCCGCGTCACAGCGTGTGCGTGTGCGCACAATCAACGCGTCGGCGTCATGTACATCAGCCGCGCTTATCCGTGCTCCGGGCAGACTCACTACCTCGTCGGCCAGTTCGCGGAGTGCGTCGTTTATATACGGAATTTTATCGTCAACAACTATTTTCATCGTATTTTGGATTTGTCTGAATATAATCAGGTAAGTAATGTTTTGACAACCGGCGTTTGCCCACACTTATACGCTTATACATACATTCTGTAAGTGTCTTGTAATCGACTGGTAATCATGTGGTTATAAAACATGGGGTTTTGTGTCGCAAAACAGTGTGTCTTGCGCGCCGGTATTTATGGTTTCGCGGTGTAAGACAACCCGCTTTGGCAAGCGTCGGCGTGAGTGGCACTTCACTCTGAATATGGCTTATAAAACAAACGGGCGCAATCAGTGCGCCCGTTCATATTCGTTTATGAAAGTGTTACTTGTTCAGTTTCCACACACAACCGTCTTTTGTGTCTTTCACCTCGAAGCCGGCGGCGGCGAGGTCATCACGAATACGGTCGCCGGTAGCCCAGTCTTTGGCGGCTTTGGCCTTTGCGCGCAGGTCGAGAACCATGTCAACCACCTTTCCGAAAGCCTCCTCGCGCGAGCTGCTGTTATTGGCCTTGTCGTTCTTCAATCCGAGAAGGTCGAATGCGAAAAGCCGCATAACATCAGTCAGTTCATTGAGGTCGGTCTCGTCGATGGCCGCCTTATGGTCAACAAGAGTGTTGATGAGGTGGCACGCCTCGAAGAGGATGCTTATGACAATCGGGGTTTGGAAGTCGTCATTCATTGCGTCATAGCAGCGTGAGCGCAGACCGCTTACCAACTTGTGGGTATCGTCGTCGCTCGCTTTGGCTGTCTGTACACGCTTCAGATCCTCAATTCCGGCCATGAGGCGGTTCAAGCCTTTCTCGCTGGCCTGCAGGGCTTCGTTTGAGAAGTCGACAGTTCCGCGGTAGTGCGCCGAGAGAATAAAGAAGCGGATTGTCATCGGGCCGTAAGCCTGAGCGAGACTGTTGTGATTGCCGGTGAAGAACTGCTCAAGAGTGATAAAGTTGCCAAGCGATTTACCCATCTTCTGTCCGTTGATGGTAATCATGTTGTTATGCATCCAGTATTTTACCATCTGGTCGCCCTGCGACGCCACGGCTTGTGCAATCTCACACTCATGGTGCGGGAAAACGAGGTCCATTCCGCCGCCGTGAATGTCGAAGTGGTTGCCGAGATATTTGCGTCCCATGGCCGTACACTCACAGTGCCAGCCGGGGAAACCGTCGCTCCATGGGCTGGGCCAGCGCATAATGTGTTCGGGCTGGGCCTTCTTCCACAAGGCGAAATCGGCCTGATTGCGTTTTTCGCCTACACCGTCAAGACGGCGTGACGCATCTTTCACATCGTCAAGATTGCGGCCTGAAAGAATGCCATAGTGGTATTTTTCGTTATATTTAGCGATGTCGAAGTATATGCTTCCGTTGCTCTCGTAGGCGAAGCCGTTATCGATAATCTGCTTTACCAGCTCCTCCTGTTCGATTATGTGGCCCGTGGCATGAGGCTCGATGCTGGGCGGCAGCACGTTGAGAGCCGCCATGGCGTCGTGATAGCGGTTTGTATAGTACTGGGCAATCTCCATCGGCTCAAGCTGCTCAAGGCGGGCTTTCTTCTCAATCTTGTCATCGCCGTCGTCGGCATCGTGCTCAAGGTGGCCCACATCGGTGATGTTACGCACGTAGCGCACCTTGAAACCGAGGTGGCGCAGGTAACGGAAAACGATGTCGAAGGTAATTGCCGGGCGGGCGTGGCCCAGGTGCGGATCTCCGTAAACCGTAGGACCGCACACATACATGCCAACATTAGGCGCATGTACGGGTACGAACGGCTCTTTACGGCGTGTAAGTGTATTGTAAATAATCAGTTTCTGTTCCATACTGTTCACTTTGTTTGAATTTTAAATGCAGAGATAGTGCAAGCCGAGCGCAATGAAACTTGTTTCAGATTGCCGAGGCACTGCCTATCTTATGCAAAGGTAATGCAAATGCGAGAAAAAGCAAAACAGAACCCATTTAAACTTTTTATTTCTTATATAATAGAGGCTTTTTATACGTTTTGGGGCGTTCCGTGCCGTCAAAACTGTTGCCTGATGCGGTGCGTCCGCCGTGCGTTACTCGCTCGGCAAATGGCCGAAGTACTCGCGAAAACACTTTGCGAAGTACGAGGGAGACGAGAACCCCACGTCGTATGACACCTCGCTGACGGTGTGTCCGCCCTGTTTCAACATGCGTTCGGCTCGTTTCAGTCGGGTTATGCGTATCAGCTCGACGGGAGTTGAGCCTGTCAGAGCCTTTATCTTGCGGTACATCTGTACGCGGCTGAGGCCGATTGCCGCGCTTACATCCTCGACACTGAGCGACGAGTCGGCCAAACGTTCCATAACGATACGGTTGAAGTCGGCTATGAAACGGCTGTCGGCGTCGCCGGGTTTGACCTCAGGCACATCGCCCGCTCCATACAACGACTTCAGCTGTCGGCGGTTTTCGAGCAGGTTGCGCACTCGGGCCGTAAGCACTCTGCCGTTGAACGGTTTAGTCATATAAGCGTCGGCTCCACAGTCATAACCTTCGGCGCGCTGGTCGGCCATGGTGCGGGCGGTTAGCAAAATCACCGGTATATGGCTTGTGGCGGTCTCGGTTTTCAATCGTCGGCAGACCTCCAGACCGTCGGTTCCGGGCATCATGACATCGCAGACCACGATGTCAGGCACCTCACGTACAGCCCGCTCAAGTCCGGCTGTGCCGTCGGCGGCCTGAATTACCTCATAGTCGGTGCGAAGAAGGTCAACTACGTACGAGCGCACATCGGCGTTGTCGTCAACCACAAGCGCCACGGGTTTCTGTGTCGGCGCAAGGTCGGGGTCGGTAATGCGGTCAACGCCGCTCGGCTCAGCCAGTCCGGTCTCAATGTCGTAGAGTGGCTCAGCCGAGGTAACGGTCGCCGTCAGGTTATTGCCGGTGGTGTCAATCACGGCGTCGGCTTGTTCGAGTGGCAATGTTACAGTGACAACCGTGCCCTGTCCCGGAGCGCTTTCAACCGCCACACGACCCTTATGCATCTCGGTGAAAGCCTTTACGAGAGCAAGTCCTATGCCGGTGCCGCCGGTGGAATTTCCGGTTTGGTAGAAGCGGTCAAACACATGCCGAGCCTCGTCGGCGGCCATGCCACACCCGTTGTCAGCCACTTTTATTGTTACGATTCCGTCTCCGGTGGTTGCGCTGATACAGACATTTCCGCCTTCAGGCGTATATTTAATAGCGTTTGACAGCAGGTTATAAACGATTTTCTCAATCTTGTCGTTATCGGCAATCATGGTTATTTGCGGGTCAACGGCGGTGTCGAGGGCAATCCGTTTGCGTCCGGCTGCATGCCGGAAACTCTCAGCCCACTGTGTGATACCGTCGCTGAGGCTGAGCCGTGTGAGCCTTAACAGCATTTTGCCTTTCTGCACTTTGCGGAAGTCGAGTATCTCGCCGACCAGTCTCAGCATGACATCCACGTTCTTGCGTATCAGTCTAAGCAGCTTGATCTGGCCGTCGGTGAGCCGCGGGTCGTCCAACAGGCGGTCAACGGGGTCGGCAATCAGCGTCAGCGGGGTGCGGAACTCGTGGCTAACGTTTGTAAAGAACACCAACTTGGCGTCGGCGGCCTGTTCGGCCAGACGACGTTTGACAAGTATCGTGCGATAAATCATGGCGAACGAAATCAGCAGAAGCGCGATTATGATGACGGCCATTGTGGCGTAAACCCGTTGGTGGCTGTACTCGGCAAGATACATGTCCACTTTGTCGTGCAAGGCATAAAGGCGGTCCCGCTGTTTGTTGAGTTCTTCGTTCTGCAACAGCAGCACCCCGGCGTTGTCGGGCGTAACAAGTGCGCCCTCAAGCCTGTTCTCACGCTTGAAAGGCTTGTTATGCAGTATATTCATGGCGAGCTGCATTACCAAATCGCCTCGTGTGGGGTAAATGTAGCTTGCGGTAAGAAGGCCTCGGCTGACACATTCCATGCCGCCGCCTTTAGCCGGCAGGGCGTCGACACCGACATAATCGATATGGCGTTTCAATCCTTTCTTCTCGACGGCTCGGCGCGCTCCGATGGCCATGCGGTCGTTTTGGGCGAACACGCAGTCTATGTCGGTTGTGTGGCTCAACAGGCTGTCCATGGCGTTGAACGCCTCGTCTTCAAACCACCCGGCATAGGCGTTACCTACAATCTTTATGTCAGGATGCTTTTTGATTACCGACATGAAGCCAGAGTCGCGCTCTATCGCCGCCGACGAGCCTTTCAAGCCCTGTATCACGACCAGATTGCCGCTGCCACGCATTAGTTTGGCTATGTATTCACCCATGTCGCGTCCCACCTTGTAATTGTCGGCCCCTATGTAAGCCGTGTATTTGTCGGTGTCGGTTTTCCGGTCAAAAAGCACCACCGGAATGTTTTTGCCGTAAGCTCTGTCGATGGCCTGCGATATGGTTTTGAGTTGGTTTGGCGATACGATAAGCAAGTCGACGCCTTGGTCGACAAATCGGTTTATCTGCTCGATTTGACGTTTGTCGTTATCGTTTGCCGACGCTATTTTAATTTGGACATTGTCATACATGTATGTGCTTACGGTAAGTTCGTCGTTAAGTTTCTCGCGCCACATGTCGTTACTGCATGATGAAACTGCTATGACATAGTGCTCCTTGCGTGTCGTGCAAGCCACTGACACCGCAAGAATGGTAAGGTAAATGATTATACTCCGTAACATGGATTTCTTGTTTTATGCCACAAAATTAGCATAAAGATACTAAAGGCGCAAGCATAAGACTGTGAATTGCGCGAATGAGCATAATTTGTAGGTGGTGTTTTCTCGGAAATGAAAATAAAACAGCGTTTCACTTCGTTTTATTTTGCATTTGGCTTGCGCCGATTTGACAATTCACCAGGTTTGCACTGAACTCATTTTGAATTACAGTATCGAAAAATTAATAAGGTCGCAATCATACTTATGTTGAGGCTTCCCTAAGTTTAATATTTATAAAAGTGTAATAAATATACATTTTGCATTGCTAATTCATGGAATTAGGTAGAAAGATATTATATAATGATATAAAACCTCTAAAATATTTTGCTATTTGTGATAATTGCTATAAATTTGCGATGTAAAAACAAAATGTTATGATTACAGTAAATAAAATTACATATGTCAATTGTAGCTCATAAATTGCGGATAAATATATTGTAATAACCGTTTATAGTAACATGTTTAGACAACAATTCCAATTTGCGATAGATTCTCAAGGTAATATATATAGTTGTCTTGAGAATATGGGTGTTTCGTCAGCAAAGATTGATGATCTGAGTACAGGTAAAATGTCTAGTATAAAAATAGCTCAAACAACATTTCAAGACAATCCTTTCGAAGATCCTAAATGTCTTGCATGTAGTTATTTACCGATATGCGGTGGAGGATGTCCTATTGTCAGACATAAGAAGCAAGAGAATTATATGGAATATTGTTCTTTATATAAAGATAATCTTGCAGAATTACTGCCATATTTTTATAATTATAAACAATTTTGAGTATGAAAATAAAAGTCCAACTATTATTGTTAGCCCTGTTGCCGGGATTCATCACTGCACAAACCACAACAAAAGACAGCCTTGAAATATCAAGAAGCATCAGTATGGATACAGTTGTTGTTACAGGACGCACACCTCAGATTAAAAATAAAGGCAACATTACAAAAATAATGGTTACCAACACTGTTTTGGCAAAAATGGGAGATGCTTTAACCATGCTTTCGCATACACCGGGATTGCATGATGAAAATGGCAAAATTGTTGTAAACGGATATGGAGATCCAACTTATGTACTTAACGGACGTGTCCTTAAAAGTTCGGATGAGCTTGGTACACTTCAGGCTGACAACATAAAATCAATAGAAATCGATAAGATGCCTTCAGGTGAATATGGAGCAAAAGACCAACCGATAATAAAAATTACAACTATTAAATATGTTAAGGATTACATTTTTCTTAACATAGCCAATTCAATGCGTCAAACGCGTTTGTTTCTGGATAATCCCTCTTTGAATTGGCGAGGCCAATTCGGAAAAGTGTCTTTAGGTATTTCGTATACGGGTTCTTTTGGTGGTAGTGAAAATAAAGAGACTTATTTTCGCGATATTTACCATACAGACGGTTCTGTTTACCACGTTATTCAGCAAAGAAAATCGCCTTTTTATTTCGATACAAACCGTTTGAATTTTGCCTTGGATTATAATATAAATAAGAATAATCGTATTGGTGTGTATTATTTGTTTTATTCAAGGCATGATAAGGATATTCCTACCGGTACAAATTCTATAGGGTACGATGACCGGCTCAGCTCTACAGATATCTTTTTCAGGACAATCAAAGACCAACGCCTGCACAACATATCAACTGATTATGTATATTCAAAAGGAGGGAGAAGTTTACAACTGACTCAAGATGTAGCATTCAATGATCGTAACAACAATGGGCATATGAAAGAAACTTCTGATAAGTATTTATCAGAGTACAATAGTTTGATGAAAACAGATTATACATCATCATCAACAAATGCAAAATATGCCTTTGCGTTGCCGAAATCTGTAAACGCAACGGTTGGGGCACGTTTTAATTTTGTCAAATCAACAACTCGCAGTCTTTCTGATGCGGCATTTGTCATGGACGGGAAATACTCTAACTATGTTCGACTTGTAGAACGTAATCCTGAAACTTTTATATCATTGGCAAAGACATTTAAGCATTTTTCCATATTGCCGTCAATCACATACCAATACGTGTACCGATGTATTAATACCCGGTTGGGAGAGGGCGAGAATGAGCGTACAGTGCAACATTACTCTTCAATTATCCCGGCAATAATTCTTAAGTATGTGCCGAACAATGACTGGGAACTGGCGTTGAATTATCGTAATTATCTGACCCAACCCGGATTTAATGATATAAATGCCGGACTTACATTCAATGATTCTTTGTCATATAGCTTTGGTAATACTGCTATTCGGGCTACCCGAACCAATAGAATTAATCTGTCAGCAACGTGGAAAGACTTGTCTTTCTCAGCGAGATACATCCATAAACACGCTCCGATAGTCAGTGTGATGACCCCGCTTGGCGATGACAGTAATATTGTTACGGAGCAATCTGTGAATTTTTCGTCATACAGTGAAATAAACTTTGGTCTGTCATATTCGCATACATTTAGGCGATTGACGTTTTCCGCCGAAGCTGACCTGTCGTTACCCAATGGAGAGTACACGTTCATGGAAAAAACTCATAAAGCCAACAGACCTCAATTCTTCGGACAGGTTAATATGAACTATAGATTTAATAAGGTTTTCTATGTTTTTCTTGATTACACACATCAAGGAAGTAATGTTTATCTTACAATGAGCCAAAAGCCTGTAAATGCTTTTAATGTAGGCACCAATGTCTCGCTTCTTAAAAGCAGACTTAATATGAACCTTTTATTCAGTGATTTGTTTGGAGAAGAGAATTATAATAATGTGAGAGATTCTTACGGTAATGTGGTGAATGGTACGTTTGGAAAGAATGATAGTCGTGGTGTTACATTGCGTATGAGTTATACGATTTTCGACAAGAAGGTAAATGTCAAGTCGACCAATCAGAATAAAGGGGTACTTGAAAGAATGTGATGAACTCGTTTAAACTTTTTAGTTCTTGTCATAATCGAGTGTTTTTCGTCCGGTTTTGTTACTCGAAGATGGCGCATAGCGGGCTATGCAACCGATGAGAGGGGCAAAAGCAGGCAAAAAAGACCGATCAGGGCAAGAAAAGAATGAAAATTCGGACTTAGTTCAACTGTTCGGTAAAAAGTTTAAACGAGTTCGATATAAACGTAAGTAAAATCAGACGAAGATAACTTGTAAAGAAAAGCGGTGTCAGATAGTCGAAGACGCATGGTGTCTGATTGTCTGATACCGCTTTTAGTATGGTGTTTACGGTCGGCTGACCGTTTAATTTATGCTTTTACATGTATCCCAACCAGCGCAGCACGTCATTGAGATTGGCCACAAGCATCAACAGTATAAGTATGCCGAAGCCTACGTATTCGGCTCTTATCATGAAGTTCTCGCTTGGCTTTCGGCGTGTTATCATCTCGTAGAGCAGGAACAGCACGTGTCCGCCGTCAAGTGCGGGTATGGGCAGAATGTTCATGAAGGCGAGTATGATGCTAAGGAAGGCCGTCATGCGCCAGAACACCATCCAATCCCATGTGGGCGGGAAGAGGCTTCCTATCGCTCCGAAACCGCCGAGAGACTTGGCTCCGTCAGCTGTGAAGACATATTTAAGATCGTCGACATATCCGCGCAGCACCCCAATACCATATTCAACACCGGCGGGGAAACTCTCAAAGAAGCCGTACTTGATGTCGACAGGCTTGTAATAAGAGTAAAGTCCTGACTGATAGAAACCGAAAGTCATGTCTTTTGTCAATGTAACACGGGTCGAATATGCATGTGTCGGGTCGCTCTTTGAAGTAAAGACCACGCTGACGGTGCGCGTCTTGAGACTGTCGGTGCGGGTCTGTGCGGTTGAGAGCACATCGCGCAACACGGCAATGCTTTCGTCAAACTCGTTCCATGAGCTTATGTGTTTGCCGTTAAGGGCGATTATGCGGTCGCCTTTACGCATACCGATATGTGCCGCCGGACTGCCCGGTGCCACCGAGTCAATCTCGGATGGAATAAGCGGACGGCAGAACACCGGTTGCTCTTTCAGCATGGTTAGCATACTCATCTCGTCAGGCATGTTGACGGTTACGGTTTTGCCGTCGCGTAGCACGTCGACCGTTGAGGCCTCTGACAATGCGCGATACATGTCCATGTCAAAGCGTGCGAGCTTGGTCTCGTTGGTGGAAAGAAGCACATCGCCGTCGCGGAAACCTATGTTTCGGGCCGACTCGTTGAACTTCATTCCCATTGACATCTTGTCGAGCGGAACGTAAGAGTCGCCCCATGTGAAGAGTACCATAGAGTAAATGAACAACGCAAGCAGGAAGTTGACCAGAACACCGCCTATCATTATTAGCAGACGCTGCCATGCGGGCTTTGCCCTGAACTCCCATTGTTGCACGGGTCGCTTCATTTGTTCGGTATCGAAAGACTCGTCAATCATTCCCGAAATCTTACAATAGCCACCCAAAGGGAGCCAGCCTACACCGTAAGTCGTGTCGCTGTTGCGGGGCTTGAACTGGAACAGGTGAAACCAAGGGTCGAAGAACAAATAGAATTTCTCAACCCTTACGCCGAACAGTTTGGCGAAGAAGAAGTGGCCACCCTCGTGGAGTAGCACCAAAATCGAGATTGCCAGCATAAACTGAAGCAATCGTATAAGAAATATTTCCATGTCGTCTTAATGATTGTCGGCCATAATCTCACGGCCGGTAATTGTTATTTGTTTCGGATTAGGGATGCATAATTAACTCCTCGGCAACACGGCGAGCCTCGGCGTCGGTGGCCACATATGTCTCATAGTCGGCCGTGGCACTGAAGCTGACGCGGTTCATCGTCTCGGCTATGACATCGGCCATACGGCTGAACGAGCAGCGATCCTCAAGGAAAGCGCGGTTTACAATCTCGTTGGCGGCATTGACTATGCACGGCATGTTGCCGCCCCGTTCGATTGAGTCGAAAGCGAGTTGCAGGCAACGGAAACGTTTGAGGTCAGGTTCGAAAAATTCCAGCGGGTGGCTGAACAGATTGAGTCGTTCGCCTTTCATTGTCAGACGGTCCGGATAAGAGAACGCGTACTGTATTGGCAGGCGCATGTCAGGCACGCCGAGTTGGGCTTTTACGGCACCGTCAACAAATTGTACGGCACTGTGTATGATGCTCTGGGGATGCACCAAGACCTGTATTTTTGACGCCGGAACGCCGAACAGCCATTTTGCTTCGATTACCTCAAAGCCTTTGTTCATCATAGTCGCGCTGTCGATGGTTATCTTTGCGCCCATATCCCATGTCGGGTGATGCAGGGCGTCGGCCTTGGTTACACAGGCCATCTGTTCGTCGGTGAGTGTGCGGAACGGGCCGCCTGAGGCAGTGAGAAGTATCTTCTCGATTTCGTTGTCGCCTTCGCCGGCTATGCTTTGGAATATTGCAGAGTGCTCGCTGTCTACCGGCAGAATGGGCACATGGTATTCGGCGGCGAGGCGGCAGATAAGCTCTCCGGCCACTACAAGAGTCTCCTTGTTGGCCAGACAAATCTTTTTGCGGGCTTTTATGGCGTGTATTGTGGGGCCAAGTCCGGCAAAACCCACCATGGCGGTAAGCACCATGTCAATTGGATCGGCCTCGACAATGTCGCAGAGTGCGCGCTCTCCGGCATACACCTTTATGTCCGGCATATCGGCGAGCATGGCTTTCAGCTCGTCATATTTGTCTTCGTTGGCAATGACCACGGCCGCCGGATTGAACCGACGCGCCTGTTCGGCCAGCTCTGTTACACGGTTGTTGGCCGTCAGACAGTAGACCTCGTAAAGGTCGGGATGATCGGCTATAACCTGTAAAGCCTGTGTTCCTATCGAGCCGGTTGAGCCTAATATGGCTATTTGCTTCTTCATATTTGTAGTTTAAACTATGTTCGTCAGTGTATTAGTTGCCAAGTTCGAGCAGACCTTCGGGCAGGCTGACTGTTATTCGGCCTGCCTTTGCGTCGACACCGAGTATGAAATCCTCGGCGGCGGGCACGAGTATGTCGCGTCCGTCGGGCGTATTGACGTTGAAAAGTATGTTTATGGTTGAGTCGTCGACTGATGTTATGGTGCCGATGACCTTATCGTCAGAGGCGGCGTTAACAAGTGTGAAACCGCAAATCTCGCTCCATGTAAGGTCGTTCTCGTCTCTGTCTGACAGTTCTTTAGGGAAATATACCTCGCAGCCCGTAAGTTCTTGTGCCCGTTCCTTGGTGTCGATGTCGCAAAACTTCACGAGGGCCGTGCTGTCGCTTTTGAAGCGGTATTCGTCAAAAAAGAAAGGAACGAGTATTCCGTTTACAAGCAACACGAGATAGTCGGTGTCGACACGGTCAAACACATCATCGTCAAACATGAACGACACTTCGCCTTTAACACCGTGCGGCTTGCCTATTTTTCCTATTTTGTAAACTTCTTCCTGTCTTATCATTGTTGGTTTGAGTGTATTGGGAGGTTATTTCACGCGCTCGATGCGGGCGCCGAGAGCGTTAAGGCGCGCCTCGATGTCCTCGTATCCGCGGTCAATCTGCGATATGTTGTCGATGCGGCTGGTGCCGTTCGCGCTGAGTGCCGCAATAAGCAGTGCTATACCCGCACGAATATCGGGACTGCTCATGCGGCCCGCCCGGAGTCTCATGGCGTGGTCATGGCCCACAACCACGGCTCTGTGAGGGTCGCAAAGTATTATCTGCGCGCCCATGTCGATGAGCTTGTCGACGAAGAACAGTCGGCTCTCAAACATCTTCTGGTGGAACAGCACACTTCCTCTTGCCTGTGTGGCCACGACGAGAAGCACCGAGATAAGGTCAGGTGTGAGGCCCGGCCACGGCGCGTCGGCCAGTGTCATTATAGACCCGTCGATGAATGAGTCTACCACATAGTGAGGCCGGGCGGGAATTATAAGGTCATCGCCCTCAACGTCTATGCGTACGCCGAGACGGCGAAAAGCGTCAGGAATAAGTCCGAGATTGCGCAGGGATACGTCTTTTATGCGTATGCCGTCGCCCACCATGGCCGCCATTCCTATAAAAGAGCCGACCTCAATCATGTCGGGCAGTATGCGGTGGCGGGTGCCGTGAAGACTCTCAACACCTACTATTGTAAGCAGGTTTGAGGCTATTCCGCTTATACGTGCGCCCATATGGTTAAGCATGTGGCACAGCTGCTGTATGTAAGGCTCACAGGCCGCATTGTATATGGTGGTTGTACCTTCGGCCAAAACCGAAGCCATTATGATATTTGCCGTACCGGTTACCGATGCTTCGTCAAGCAGCATGTAACATCCTTTCAGGTGTTTACCATTGATTTCGAAAGTGTTGCGTTCGTCATTATGAACGAAGTCAGCTCCGAGATTCTTGAATCCGAGGAAGTGAGTGTCAAGTCTGCGACGACCTATCTTGTCTCCGCCGGGCTTTGCCACCACGGCTTTTCCAAAGCGTGCCAGCAACGGTCCGATCATGAGCACACTGCCGCGTAACGACGAGCATTTGCGAATGAACTCGTCGCTCTCAAGATAACTCAAGTCTATGCTGTCGGCCTTGAACAGGTATTCGTTACGTCCGGTGCGTTCTACCTTAACACCCATGTCGGTAAGCAGGTGTATAAGGTTGTTTACATCGAGAATATCGGGTATGTTGCTTATTCTCACTTCGTCAGCTGTAAGCAGTGAGGCGCAAATCACTTCGAGTGCCTCGTTTTTGGCTCCCTGCGGCGTAATGGTTCCGCTCAGTTTATGGCCGCCTTCAATTATGAATGATTCCATGCGGGGGTCGGTAGGTTTGTCAGTTATACATATGTTCATGCGTAGCGCAAGCCCTTAGCGGCGCTTGCGTTTCCTGTCGTTAGGCTCCCTCATGCTTCCGATGTTGAATTTGAAGGAATCGAGATCGAGCCGGATTTTTCCATCGGTAAAGCGTGCGAGGTCTGATGCTATCTTCTCGTCATCGCTTGAGCCGTGGCTCCACAACAAGAGGTTGCGCTTCATCTGGTTGGCGGTGAGGCGTGTAAGTTCGTCGCGCTCCGGGCCCGGCTCCATATTTTTCAACCGTTCAAACAGCTCAAACACCATGCTGCCATAGTGCTTCACAGGGTTTGTCTGTCTCGGGTAGTCCATCGGTTCGGGCTTGGCCGTTATCTTTTTAGCCTCGTTTATGTCCACGGGATAATCGATGTCAAGCTTAAAATTGCTCATCAACGCAAGGTGGTCCCACAGTTTTTGCTTGTAGTCTATATTCTCGCGATTCTGCGGAACCATGCGTTCCATAATGTTTATTATGGAATATGCGCAACGCTGACGCTCGCTTTTTGTTTCGAGAGTCATGGCGTAGTCGACCATTTTCTGCACCTCGCGTCCGTATTCGGGCAGAACGAGCTTCTCGCGCCGGGTGTTATAATCCAGTCCTTCGATGTTCATTTACGTTTATTTGTTATTGTTTCTTACAGTAAGGCTCAAAGCAACTTCTTCGGAGTCTTGGCCACAAAGTCCTTGAGATAGAAAGGTGTGTAATAAGCCACATCCTCAAACTCCTCACGGGCTATGCGCTTCTCTGCCAGCGGAAACATGTTCTTGGCCAGCGGTTCGATGCCTTTTAGCAGTCGCGCGTTGGGGTGATTGATTGTCTCCATGCACTTGCAGGCACCGTTCCCGAAGAAGTAGACCGGGCCTCGGTCAAGATACTCGCGGTAAGTGTCGGCATCTACCACATCGGCCTGAACTCCTCTTACCTCATTGAGGGCACGGTCGTAAACGGCCGAATATACCTCCATACGGCGCGCGTCGAGCATGGGGCAGAGCAGGGCATCGTCTTCCAATTCATGTCCGAGTAACACGGGGACAGCTAAAAGTTGCAACGTGGGCACGGATATCAGTTTTACATTACGACCGTAACATATGCCTTTGGCCATTGACACGCCGATGCGCAAACCGGTGTATGACCCCGGGCCGCCGCTTACAGCCACCGCGTCCAAGGGAATGGCGTGGCTCTCGGCGAACGAAAGGGCCTCATCTACAAACGAACCGAGCTTTACGGCATGGTTGGGAGCGCCGTGTTCCTCCTTATTAAATATACACTGACCGTCCTGACTGACGGCTACTGAGCATACATTGGTGCTCGTCTCAATATTTAAAATACACGACATAATGTGAATTATCTTCTTAATAAAATGCAAAAATAGATGTTTTTTCGCAGAAATGTGTACTTTTGCAGAAATTTAACTACATAGATTATGATATTGTCCATGACCGGTTATGGCAAGTGTTCCGTAACCTTTAAAGAAAAGAAAATAAGCGTTGAGATTAAGTCGCTTAACAGCAAAGCTCTCGATTTGTCCACACGCATCGCGCCGCTCTACCGTGAGAGGGAAATGGAAATGCGACAGATGATAGCGAAAACCGTTATCCGTGGCAAGGTTGACTTTGCCGTATGGATTGAGAAAGACGCGTCGGCCGATGCCACACCGATAAACGCAGGACTCGTTGAGAACTACTATAAACAGATAAAATCAATCGCCGAACGTACCGGAATACCCGCTCCCGAAGATTGGTTCAGCACACTGTTGCGTATGCCTGATGTTATGGCAAAGACCGAGACCGAAGAACTTTCGTCCGAGGAGTGGCGGGTGGTAAGCTCTGCCGTCAGCACCGCTCTCGACCAACTCATGGCTTTCCGCCGTCAGGAGGGTGAGGCTCTTCAGCGTAAATTCAATGAGAAGATTGATAATATCGCTTCGCTGCTTGCAAGTATTGAACCGTATGAGAAGGCACGAGTGGAGAAGATACGTGCCCGCATCATTGACGGATTGAGCGGTATTCCTGAAATCGACTATGACAAAAACCGTCTTGAGCAGGAACTTATTTATTATATCGAGAAGCTAGACATCAATGAGGAGAAACAACGTCTTACAAACCATCTCAAGTACTTCCGTGAGACGATGGACGAGGGTATGGGTCAGGGCAAAAAGCTCGGATTTATCGCTCAAGAGATGGGACGCGAAATAAATACCACCGGCAGTAAGAGTAATCAGGCGGAAATGCAGAATATCGTGGTGAAAATGAAAGACGAGTTGGAACAGATAAAAGAACAGGTGCTCAACGTGTTGTAGTAACGTGTAGGTGAAATTATTCAAAGTAGTTACCGGTTCTATTGTCTCACATTCGTTTTGAACTGTATTTACATAAGACAGGTCGCGCTTCAGGATATCGACCAACTTCGTTTTCGTTTGTCTTACCAGGTCTTTGACTAATCTAATTCTAAAAAATAAAACCATATGGCAGGTAAACTTATAATATTTTCAGCCCCCAGCGGCACCGGTAAAAGCACAATCATAAACCGACTCATGCGGCATGAGGAGCTACGAATGGCATTCAGCATATCATGCACAAGTCGCGCGCCACGCGGCACCGAGCGGGATGGTGTTGAGTATTTCTTCCTGTCGCCCGAGGAATTTCGCCTGCGTATAGCAGCCGATGAGTTTCTTGAGTATGAGGAAGTGTATAAAGACCGTTTTTACGGCACGTTGAAGCGGCAGGTCGAACGTCAGAGCGAGGCCGGACAGAATGTTGTCTTCGATGTAGACGTGAAAGGCGGTTGCAATATCAAGAAGTATTATGGCGACCGTGCGTTAAGCCTTTTCATCCAACCTCCGTCGGTTGAGGAACTTCGCCGCCGGCTGGCTTCACGCGGAACCGATGCCCCCGAGGTTATTGAAGACCGGCTGGCACGCGCCGAGTTCGAACTTGGCTTTGCCGATAAGTTCGACCGTATCGTCGTTAATGACGATCTCGAGAAAGCCGTAAACGAGGCTTATACCATAATAAAAGACTTTATCAACGGCTGAAAAATGCCATCAAACCTGATACGTACAGGCATATTCGGCGGTTCGTTCAACCCCATACACAACGGCCACTTGGCGCTTGCCAAGCGGCTGTTGTCTGTCGGCGCGGTTGACGAAGTCTGGTTTGTCGTGTCTCCTCTGAATCCTTTAAAGCGTCAGGCCGATCTTCTTGACGATGCCTTCCGTTTACAGATGGTCAATCTTGCCGTTGCCGGTGAGTCTCGTATGCGCGCTTCCGACTTTGAGTTCAGCCTGCCACGTCCCTCTTACATGTGGCACACGCTCAGCGCAATGTCATGCCGTTGGCCCGAACGGGATTTCCGTCTCATTATAGGAGCCGACAACTGGTTATGTTTCAACCGTTGGTTCGCCCATAAGGATATAATCAACAATTACAGAATAATTATCTATCCGCGTCCCGGTTCTCCGGTAGATACCGCCTCGCTACCTTCAACCGTCAGTCTTATAGACATGCCTATGACAGCCGTCAGTAGCACAATGATACGTCAATTCGTAAGTCGCGGTCAGCCCGTCGACCGACTTGTTCCATCGGCTGTGGCCGAATTTATTTGTTCACACAAACTTTATTTATAACCATCTCATTGAGGCTGAGGGACTGGTTTGTTGGGTTTTTATGGTGGAAAAGCAACTTGATGCCTGGGGAATATTAGAAATTGTAAACTAAAGAACATTGTAAATATCCTGGCGTCTTTTTATACACGGACGTACTCGTGTAGTATGATGTGGTGTATACACCTATCCATTCTTGATCTCTTAAGTGTAACAGGTTTTTTCCTAAAAGTTTTACCTTTATGTTTTTTATTTGATATTCGTAACTAAATCCAATATCGAAGTTTTTTTGTTTATAAAATGGGTTTTCTACATTTTGAAAGCCTCCATAAATATATGAGCTTATTCTTTTATGCGAATAATGCAATTTTGTTATTGCATTCCATTCGTTCAGGTCATTATTAATGTTTATACCGGATGTAGTGCTGTTGTTGTATCGATATCGTACTTCTACTTCAGTATTAAAGGCAGATTTAAATCTTGATACGAAACTTAATCCGGTAGTGATGTCTTTGGTTTTGATGTTATTCTCAGTTCCGTTTAGTGAAATATTATATTTTGTTTGGGAGTATGAGCAAGTTAATTTCATATCAACAGGTATGAATGCCAGCCCTTTGTTGATATAGGATTTTATCGTATAGACATTTTGGTTACCACCATCTTGATATGTGGTTGTACTTATAATCCCATTTTGTGTAATATTCGATTTAGGTAAGTTCTTCTTATTTATATAGTTTGCAAACAAGAAAAACATTGTATTTGTATATAAGTCATAAAAGTTATAATTCAAGGATACATTAGTCTCATTATTAAATGATTTTGTAATTGTGGAACCTTTTAAAATTTCATTATATCCAATAACCTTAGGCTCTTTGGATAGGAATTCTATACCTATCGGTTTTGTATCATAGGTAGCAAAAATATTTAACTTATGTTTAGTGCTGAAGACTAATTGCATGGATAGTTCGGGAGAGATGAAATTTTTAGTATTCTCACTATCTTCAAATATCTTTGCTCTGTAATTATTGGTAGAGAAGTTGGCTCCTAATCCAAATCTGAAAAAACCTTTGTTTTTTTCAATTCTTATATTTGCTTGATATTTGTTGAATTTGGATATATCTAAGTTTGTCTCATTTTCGGAATATGTTAATTTTTCTGTCGAGTGAAGATATGATAATGAAGAGTTTAGATTAATCCCTTTAAATAATGGAAATACATATCCAATTTCAGGAGAAATACTGACTACCTGACTGATGGTGTTGTTTATAAAACCATAAGGAAAATCTTCTTCTTGTGTAGATACATATTGTATAGGTAATAGTTGATTGTTACTTAGTATTTGAAAATCATTGTTTCTATTTAATGCCTCTATATGTATATATGAGTACAGTATACCATTACCAATATTACTATTGGTATTCAGTTCTTGTACGAATTGTGTGCTAAGCAGGTTGTTCTTGTTGTTTGATGATATTGATTTATTATTAGTGGTACTATTCACTATGTGTCTCGTGTCATATTTTCCAAGATTAAAACGAGTGGAAGCATTAAATTCAAAGTTATCATTAATCTTCCATGTTTCTTGTAAACTTGTTGTAATATAATGATTTTTATTGTTGTTCCGTTCATCTTTCTTGTTGGTAATATCTCCTGAGTAATATAAATCCTCGCTATGATTATTTGCTTTCAGGAAAGAGCCGTTGTAAATAATGTTTCCTTTGATGTTAAACTTGTTTGAGGGAATATAAGTTGTGTTTATTGAAAGAGCTCCATTTGTGTGTGTATACACGTTCTCCGGAGGCAATAACATTTTTGCTTCCTCGTTAGATAAAGTATATGTGTTCTTTTTCTGATTTAATAAATTATCTATTCCAACAATATTACTGATATAATCTTCTATTGAGAAAACCGCATCCCCTATATTGTTTGCGGATAAAATAGCAGAGAAAGAACTTTTTTCACCTATATAAAGTAAGTTGGATTTAGTTTGGTATTTATTTTTATATCCCCCGGCACCTTGTATGGATCCATTTACTTTTTTATTTTTTGATGTCTTTATGTTTAATGCCAAAGTTTCGTCTTTCTTGAATGAATTGGTAATACTTTTATCCTTGTAGTTCATCAGTACCTCTGCACTTTCCATTAAGTCGGCAGATAGGTTATTTATGGCAAGATTATTGCTTGAAGATATAATGTCTTTACCGTCTATTAATACTTTTTCTATGTTTTTTCCTGCATATGAAACCTTTCCGGTTTCATTTACTTCGATTCCCGGAATTTTTTTCAGTACCTCTCCGATGTTTTCTTCTGTACCAATGGTATAGTGTTTTGTGTCTAATGATATTGTGTCATTCGAAAATTTAATTCCCGAATAGTTGGCTTTGACGGTTATTCCATTAAGAGATAAAACATCTTCCTTCATTTGTAGATGAAAGGCTTTATGTGTATCGGTTATTTGTTTTTTTAATTCTTTATACCCTAAGCAACGAGCTATCAGCCAGTCATTCGTTTGGATGTCAGCTTCAATCGTAAACTCCCCTTTATCGTTAGTGATCGCATAACCTTTAATGGTTGAAGATGAAGTGCTGTCGGTATTTAAGGTAATGGTCGCATACGGTATAGGGTTTTCTTCATTGTATAAAACTCCCGTTATCTGACTTTGTGCATTTATGGATAGAGTTCCGATGGTTATTAAGATAATAGCCATCGGAACTCTGAAAGAAAATATCCGTGTTTGATTATAATTTAGCATATTTACATTTTTATGATTTTTACCTTATTTTCATTTTCCACACCAAAGCTTTCTTGTTTTTTCTTTTTTAATTTATCGAATTCTTCTCTGCCAATTTCTTTTCCCTTATTAGGAGCTTCTATGGATAATATTTCTTTTTGTGGCAATATTTCTTTTATGAGATAGTTTTTGGTCTTCGTTTCCAATTGGAGAATAAGTCCGGGTAATCCATAATAGCCCATTGGCCCGAAGCTAATTGGAACTTCTGTCGTAAACCATGCCACAATAGCCGGATTTTCTTTTAATGTAGCCTTGGTGCATTTTTTATTGAGAATATACTTGCTTTCTGTTGTTATATTCCAATTGTATGTTTTCATTTCTTCTTTAATAAGGAACGCTCTGTCAAGTATATTCTCTTGAGATATGGATATTTTTTTGTTTATATCCATATATATGGCAGAACTTCCACCAATATTCATGATATTACCACTATTTTGGTCGTTAGATATTTCTTCAAATAAGTATTTCCCATTAGAGAATTTTAATGAAAAAATTTGTTTGTTGTTGGAGAGCCTGCTGATTACAAGATTTCGTATGTTGATGTCTTGTATGTTTTTTACATCTTCCGATATTATGTTTGTGGATGTATATTTGCATTCAATGTTTTGAGCAAAAGTATGGCTATACATAAACAAAAAGAATAATATAAATAAAGTTCTGTTCATTGCCTCGTTTTTTATGTTTAGTAATAAAAAGCGAGGAAGACTATTGTAGTATTCCTCGCTTATGAGAAATTGATACTCTCCATTAGCGAATAATGATAATGGTACCATCAGTAATGATGATTATTACATCTGATTGAGCCTGTGCTGCTTGAACTTTCGGAGCTGCTTGCTCCGACATGACTGTTGGTTCTGCGGCATTTGCTACACTTGGAGCAAAAAACATCGCACATATTGCGATTGCCATAAATGAGAAAATTCTTTTCATAATAGTTGTTTTTTTTTAGTTTGATAATAAAATCAGGTGCAATATTACGGAATATAACTTTATTGCTCAAATATATAATGTTAAATAAGTGTAATTCGGTGTATTTATATTGCAAATATGGATTATATGTATAGTATGTCGGCGTTAGTTATAAATATTATGTTATTCACTTGTTGTCGTGATAAATTATTATTTCACACGGCACATGCTTTTCCTTCGGCAGGAGGGTGAGGCTCTTCAACTTAATTTAATGGGAAGATTGATAATATCGCTTCGCTTCTTGCAAGCATAGAGCCATATGTGAAGGTGAGAGTTGAGAAAATACGCACCCGCATCATTGACGGATTGAGCGATATACCTGAAATCGACCATAACGAAAACCGTCTTTTCTGATTTCAGAAACACGGTAAAAAGAATTTTGTCGTATGAGTTCATTGTTTTGAGACGTAAAAATTGTTTATTTCAAAAATAATATCTATCTTTGCAATCGAAAAATACTGAACAACATAGGGACAAAACGCAGGATACCGGCATTAGGATTTTATGCCGGTATCCTTCGTTTTGCGTTACCCGATAAAACTACAAACATAAAAATCATTTATTATGGCTTACATGTCACAAGAAGGCTACGACAAGATGGTGGCCGAACTTAAACGCTTGGAAAGCGTTGAACGTCCGAAAGCGTCTGCCGCGATAGCAGAAGCCCGAGACAAGGGAGACCTCAGCGAGAATTCTGAGTATGATGCCGCAAAGGAGGCGCAGGCTCATCTCGAAGAGAAAATCAATAAACTGAAGTTGGCGCTGACCGAGGCTAAGATTGTTGATACTTCACGTCTGAGCACCGATGCGGTACAGATTCTCTCGAAGGTAGAGATGACAAATCTTGCAAACAAGGCCAAGATGACTTACACCATCGTCAGCGAAAATGAGGCGAACCTTAAAGAGGGTAAGATTTCAATCAAGACACCCATCGCTCAGGGATTGCTCAACAAGAAGGTCGGCGATGAGGTTGAGATTAAGATTCCGCGCGGAACGATAAGACTGCGCATAGAGAAAATAACCATAGAATAAGAATTATGGACATATTCGCAAAAATCGCGGCGGGCGAGATTCCCGGCTATAAGTGTGGAGAAAACGACAAGTTTTACGCGTTTCTTGACATCAATCCGCTGGCCGTAGGCCACACACTGGTTATTCCGCGCAGGGAGGTTGATTATGTGTTCGATATGGACGATGACGAGATAGCCGAGTATATGGTATTCGCAAAGAAGGTTGCCGTAGCTTTGAAGAAGGCTTTTCCATGTCTGAAAGTAGGCATGGCGGTACTCGGTCTTGAGGTGGCTCACGCCCATATCCACCTTGTGCCCATGCAGAGCGAGAAGGATATGAACTTCGCCAATCCCAAACTGAAACTCACCGATGAGGAGTTTAAGGCGGCTGCCGACAAGATTTATGCTGAGTTCAAGCAGCTTTAACCTTTTGTTAAAGCCGCTTTTATAAAATGTGCCCCTTTATGTCGTGTGACGTAAAGGGGCATACTGCTGTTATAGGTTTTATTGATTATCGGTCATCGCTGACGATATTGCCGATGGGTACGACCGGTTATTGGCCGTATATGATTTGTCTATATGAACTCGTCGCCATACTTTATCTGTACTTCGTTTACGTATTTGCGTATCAATGCGGACGAGTCTTCCTTGCGGCATATAAGGAGAACATTGCCTTTTTCGGCCACGATGTAACCGTCAAGACCGTTTATTATACCCATATGGTCATCAGGTAGCTTGATAACGTTGTTACGGCTGTCTTCGGTAATCACCTTCGAACCGATTACAACATTATCACCCGGGGTACGGCTCATGCTCTCGTAGATGCTGTGCCACGTGCCGAGGTCGGCCCAGCCGAAGTCGCAGTGCATGACAAACACATTGTCGCTCTTGTCAAGCAAACCGTATTCAAGCGACAGGTTAGGGCAATACGGGAAGTATTCGTTTACAAACGCGTTCTCATTCTCTATGCTGTAAGAGCCTGTCCTGTATTTTCCCACCATGGCAGACTCTATCGGGAACACCTTTTTAAGGCACTCCATAAGGTAACGGGAGTTGGAGAGAAAGAGACCTGTATTCCAATAAAACTCTCCGCTTTGCATAAACATTGTGGCAAACTCGCGTTCAGGTTTCTCGGTGAACGACTTTACTTTGAACACGTGTTCATTCTTTACGGCGTCGCCTTTCTGTATATATCCGTATCCCGGTTCGGGACGTGTGGGCTTCACGCCCATGGTCAGCAGGCAGTTGTTCTGGCCTACAAAGTCGAGACCTTCGGTTATGTTATCGGCGAAAACATCGTCTTTGAACACTGTTTGGTCTGACGGTACAACGACGATACGAGCGTCGGTGTCGCGGTGGTTTATGCGGTATGTCGCCCAAGCCACACTCGGTGCGGTATTGCGGAATATAGGCTCACTCATCAGATTGTCATCAGGAAGCTGCGGCAGTTGCTCTTTGACAAAGTGGGTATATTCCTGATTGGTGCTTACATAGATATTTTCGGCGGGAATAAACTTACACATACGGTCATAAGTCTGTTGCAGAAGCGTCCTGCCGGTAGAGAAAAAGTCCAAGAATTGTTTAGGGCTGTTCTCCCGGCTGCACGGCCACAGCCTGCGCCCCTTGCCTCCTGCCAGGATTACACAATAATTGTTCTTGTTTACGTTCATAGTATTTTACAGATTTGTTATATGTGCGAAGTTACTCATAATTGCCAATACGCACAACTATTTTAAGGTTTTTCAAATAATTCAGAGGATATTTTGCAGACCAATTGAACCGATTTTTATATTTTATATACTGAACTCGTTTAAACTTTTTACCGAAGAAGTTGTTTAAACTATTGTGATTTGTGAATTTTTTAAGAAAAATAACGATAAATGCCAAATAGTTCCATGCCTTCCGGCCGGAAA
>Cebus_capucinus_imitator_PRJNA485217_SSR102__coassemble_820_pt1 | contig 42571 bp, 30 predicted proteins | sample Cebus_capucinus_imitator_PRJNA485217_SSR102__metabat2_high_PE_011 | metagenome-assembled genome bin Cebus_capucinus_imitator_PRJNA485217_SSR102
TAGCATACTTCCTCGCAAAAGACCGTGAGGCAGGTTACAATGTTGAGCAGATACAGGTACTGAACGCCATACCGACATTCAACATTTACGGACATCAGGCCAACAATGCCGAATTTGACTTCAGTAAGTTCACAAAACCGGGTGTTTACGGCTACTGGGAGCACCTTGACCATATTGTCGACGTGGCCGCAAACAACGGTATTTACATCGCAATGGATTGCATCTGGGGTTCGATGATAAAGCAGATGGACGTTAAGAAAGCACAGGCTCTCGGCAAGTTCCTCGGCGAACGCTACAAAGACAAGCCTAACATCATATGGATGATTGGCGGCGACATAAAGGGCGACAAGTCTCCTGAGGTGTGGGACGCTCTTGCCCGTGCCATTCGAAAGGTTGACACTCACCACGTGATGACTTTCCACCCGCGCGGCCGCACAACATCGGCATGGTGGTTCAACGACCGTGAGTGGATGGACTTCAACATGTTCCAGAGCGGTCATCGCCGCTACGGACAGCGCAAAGGCGATGGCGATTATACCATTAAAGATAACACCGAGGAGGACAACTGGCGCTATGTCGACATGAGTTTCGAGAAGAAACCGCTGCGACCGGTTATAGACGGTGAGCCGTCATACGAGGATATTCCGCAGGGACTTCACGATGTTAACGACCCTCGCTGGATGGATTATGACGTGCGCCGATATGCTTATTGGGCTGTGTTCGGAGGTGCTTTCGGCCACACTTACGGCCATAACTCGGTAATGCAGTTCATACGCCCGGGACTCAACGCCTCGTTCGGAGCGGAGAAACCTTGGTGGAACGCCATGAAAGACCCGGGCTATAACCAAATGAAATATCTGAAGTGGCTCATGCTTAGCTTCCCTTTCACCGAGGGTGTGGCTGACCAGAGCATAATAGCCGGACAGAACGGAGAGCGTTATGACCGTATAATAGCTACCAGAGGCACCGACTACATGTTGGTTTACAATTACAGCGGAAAACCGATGCAAATAGATTTGAGCAAGATAAGCGGTGCGAAAAAGAATGTTTGGTGGATGAATCCTTCTGACGGAACGCTTACTTACCTTGGTGAGTATGACAGCAAAGTAACGTCGTTCACCTACGATGCGGCTTATCTGCGTGGTTCTGACCGAGTTCTTATTGCCGTTGACACAGCCAAGAACTACATAGGAAAGACCGACAAACAGCTTACGCAAAAGGATTAATTCTGCTCAGTAGTTATAGTGGTTAAAGTGTTCAAGGCGGTTTAAATCAATATCAGCGGTGATTTAATGATAAATCAGACACCATGAAATAATTATTTTGACCGTAAAGCCGATGAACTCGTTTAAACGAGTTCGATACAAACGGCATAAAAACGCTTTAACCGCTGTAACTACTTTTCTCAATTATAACAACTATGAAAATAAAACTTATAACGCTTACATTGGCTCTGGGCGTGTGTCTGACAGCCACGGCGGCACGCAAGAAGTCTGCCGGAAGATCGGCTTTCCCCGTAGCCGTAACGACGCTGAAAACCGAGCGTATGGTCAATCCGATGAGCATTGACACGCCGACCCCACGCCTCGGTTGGGTCATAACGTCAAATAAAAACGACGTTATGCAGACCTCTTGCCACATAATAGTGGCATCGTCAGCCGATAAGGCAGAGCGTCTTGAAGGCGACTTGTGGGATGCCACTCTCCCTGGAGATCGGTCGCAATGGGTTAAATATGCCGGTAAAACGCTGCGAAGCAACACTCCTTGCTACTGGCGTGTGAAGGTTTCGACTACAAAAGGCGACTCAGACTGGAGTAAAACGGCCATGTGGAACGTGGGGTTACTTAACGAATCTGACTGGAGCGGACAGTGGATTGGTCTTGACCGGGCCATGCAGTGGGACTATGAAGGTATTCACAGCCGATTGAGCACCCGCTATCTTCGCACGGAGTTTGATACGGATAAGGCCGTAAAACGTGCCACACTGTACATCAGTGGTCTCGGAATGTATGAGGCATTCATTAACGGTAAGAAGGTTGGCGAACAGGTTCTGGCACCCGCACCGACCGACTATCGACGCACGGTGTTGTATAACGCTTTTGACGTTACAGGCATGTTGACCGCAAAGAACGCTATCGGCGTTGCACTGGGAAATGGTCGTTATTATACGATGCAACAGAACAAGAAACCGTATAAGATAACAAACTTCGGATATCCGAAACTCCGTTTGAATCTGATAATAGAGTACACGGACGGTACAAAGAAGACGGTGGCGTCAAATAACAAATGGAAACTGACTGCTGACGGACCCATACGCTCAAACAACGAGTATGACGGCGAGGCTTATGACGCACGCCGTGATATGGTGGGATGGGCCGAGACAGGCTTCAACGACGCTAAATGGATGAACGCCGAACGTGTGGCTATACCACCGGGAACGCTGCGCGGAGCGATGAGTCCGAACATGAAAGTGGTTAAAACACTTACACCGATAAGCGTAAAACGCCACGGCAATGGTTTTATTGTTGACTTCGGACGTAACACAGCAGGATGGGCGAAGACGCGTATGGGTAACCTTAAGGCGGGCGACTCGATTAAAATTGTTTATGCCGAACGTCTTAACGCTGACGGAAGTCTCTATCGTGAGAATCTGCGCCATGCCCTTTCGACCGACAGCTATATAGCATCAGGCAAAGAGACCGGTGGCTGGTGGTCGCCGGTATTTACATATCACGGATTTCGTTACGTAGAGATTACAGGTTTGAAAAACATTACGAAGGAGGACGTCGTGGCCGAAGTGGTCAGCGATGAAATGGATATGACCGGTTCGTTCAGCTGTGCTGACCCTATATTAAATAAGGTATATGAGAACGCTGTTTGGGGTATTCTCGGCAACTATAAAGGTATGCCGGTCGATTGTCCGCAACGTGACGAGCGCCAACCATGGCTCGGAGACCGCACACGCGGCTGCTTTGGAGAGGCGTTCGTCTTCAACAACAACGCGCTCTATGCCAAGTGGGCACGCGACATTGTGGAGGCTCAGCGTGAGGATGGCTGTATTCCTGACGTGGCTCCGGCTTACTGGAACTACTACTCTGACAATATAACATGGCCTGCGGCCCTTCCGTTCTCATTGGAGATGATGTATAACCAGTTCGGCGATGAGGCTCCGTTGCGCAAGTATTATCCTGCCGTGAAGAAATGGCTTGACCATATGAGCTATCAGTATGGTAAAGACGGACTGATGCCTCGTGATAAGTATGGCGACTGGTGTGTTCCGCCGGAGGATATCAAGATGATTCACAGCCGAGACCCTAAACGTGTTACCGACGGAACTCTGATTGCCACGGCTTATTACTATCGCTTAAACAAACTGATGGAGCGTTTTGCGGGTATTCTGTCAAAGACTGATGACGCAAAAAACTTTGCCGCCGAAGCCGCCAAAACAAAGGATGCTTTCAACAAGAAGTTCCTTACAGTCAACCGTAACACAAGTTCTGTGCCGGGACTTATGCTTTATCCGGACAGTACTTTCTACGGAAACAACACGGTTACTGCAAACTTATTGCCGCTGACATTCGGAATGATTGACGACGATTATGTGCGCGGAGAGGTTCAAAAGAATATCATCGAGAACATAATAACAAAGAATAAAGGCTTTATTTCATGCGGTGTTATCGGTGTGCAGTGGCTTATGCATGGACTGACCGATATGGGTCGTGGAGACATAGCATGGCTGTTGGCCAACAATAATAAATATCCGAGCTGGGGATACATGGCCGAGAATGGCGCTACAACTATTTGGGAGCTGTGGAACGGAGACACCGCCAATCCGCGAATGAATAGCGGTAACCATGTCATGTTGCTTGGCGACCTCGTTTCATGGATATATGAGGATGTGGCAGGAATACAGTCGTCAACCGAGAAATCCGGTTTTAAGCATATCGTTATGAAGCCGGCGTTCAACGTAGACGAGATTGATGATATTAACGCTTCGTATGTTTCGGTTTACGGAAAGATAGTCAGCCGTTGGCATAAGAAGGACGGCAAGCTGTATTGGCACGCTGAAATTCCGGCCAACACAACCGCCGAGATGCATATGCCCGACGGTTCGGTGCGTCAAATCGGTTCGGGTGTGCATGACGTTGTTATGGAAATGCCGCTTCGCGATAAGGCTATCGTGAAAGACGAGTTCCTCTATAAGCGCACATCGTTCCCTGAATGTCATTCCGCAACAATCGCCGAGACTACAAAAGGAGACCTTGTCGCAACCTACTTCGGCGGAACCAAAGAGCGAAACCCTGACGTATGCATATGGATAAGCCGTAAAACGAAAGGCTCTAATGAGTGGAGCAAGCCTCAACCGGTTGCCGACGGTGTGTTCAAGACCGGAAGCGAGGAGGCGAAACTGGCCGGCTTGTCAGGTCTTGACAGTACCACTGCCGCCGCAGATAAAGGTCCTATAATCGACTCTAAGGTTCGCAAGAACCCGAAAGGCTATCAACGCAAGGCCTGTTGGAACCCAGTTATATACCAAAACCCTAACGGTGAGCTGCAAATCTACTTCAAAATCGGTCTCAATGTGGCTGACTGGACGGCTTGGGTGGTACGTTCCAAAGACGGTGGAAAGACTTGGAGCCGCCGAGAGCCTTTGAAAGAGGATTATCTCGGACCAGTTAAAAACAAGCCGATAATGAGCAAAGGCAGGCTGATAGCTCCGACAAGCATCGAAAAAGGCGGCTGGCGGTTGTACTTCGAGTACTCTGATGATTACGGAAAGACTTGGAAACGCACTGACTATGTGGCTGCCGACGAAGGCGTAAAAGCCATTCAACCGGCTGTAATAACATTGGCTGACGGCCGACTTTGTGCCGTTGCGCGCACCAGAAGCGAGCATATTGGGGTTACATACAGTTCAGACAATGGTTTGACTTGGACCAAATTGCGCCTTATCAACACACCGAACAACAACAGCGGCCTTGATGCCGTTACTCTGAAAGACGGTCGACAGTTGATGATATGTAACGATCGTCCGATACCAAAAGGTATCAAAAACGGAAAAGGAGCGCGCACACCGCTCTCTCTGATGCTGTCTGACGATGGCGAGAACTGGCACAACTGGGTTACTTTAGAGGACTCGCCGGTAAGCCAATATTCTTATCCGTCGGTCATACAAACCTCTGACGGCCATATACATTGCATTTACACATGGCGCAGACAGAGAATTAAGCACATCGAACTGATACCGTAATGTCAAAAACAACAGGCTGTGTCAAAACAGGAATATATACGCCCGACATGGTGAGATAACGGTTTTGGCACACCTTCAACAAAACAAATAATTATGAGAAAACTTCTTCTTATCATTTCATTGTTCATCGCCGTCGCAGCCGGAGCGGTGGAAACAGGACCGTCGGTGGCCGGTCTCTACCGGTTACAAGGTAGCGGACGTGTGGTTTACAACTTCAATCAGGGCTGGCGTTTCCACCTTGGAGACGCTCCCGGAGCCGATGCAAAGAACTTCGACGACAGCCGTTGGACAGTGGTTTGCGCCCCACACACAGCCCGTCTTGAGCCTCTTGAGGCCAGCGGAGGCCGAAACTATCAAGGCATTTACTGGTACAGAAAGCACTTTACCGTACCGGCTGACATGAAAGGTAAAAACATTACTGTCCATTTCGAGGCCATAATGGGCAAACAGGAACTTTATGTTAACGGCCTAAAGGTTAAGGAACATCTCGGCGGATACCTGCCCATAACCGTCGATTTGACAAAACTCGGAGTGAAAGCAGGCGATAAATGCGTCATAGCGGTTAAGGCCGATAATAGCGACGACAAAAACTTCCCTCCGGGAAAGAAGCAGTCTGCCCTTGACTTCTGCTACCATGCGGGAATGTATCGTGATGTATGGCTCATCGGAAAATCACCGGTTGCCATTACCGACGCACTCGAAGCGAACCATGTGGCAGGTGGAGGCGTTTTCCTGCATTATGACAATATAAGCGAGAAAAGCTCTGAGGTGTTTGTCAATGTTGACGTGGCAAACTTGTCGAACAATGTGTCCGCACCGACCGTGATTGCCCGAATAAATGACAGAACCGGCAAAACCGTCGCCACAATAAAGAAAAAGATAAACATAAAAGCAGGACAATCAGCCACCGCCATATTGGGAACAACACTGAGAAAGCCTAACCTGTGGTCCCCCGAAACGCCTTACTTATATAATGTTGAAATCAGCATCGTACAGAACGGAAAGAGCGTTGACGGCGGAATAGTACGCATGGGTATCCGCAAAGCCGAATTTCGAGGAAACGACGGCTTTTGGTTGAACGGCAAACCGTATCACCAACTTATCGGCGGAAACCGCCATCAAGACTTCGCCTATGTAGGCAACGCATTGCCAAACAGCCAGCAGTGGCGCGACGCAAAACGTCTGCGAGATGCCGGAATGACCATTATACGCGCCGCCCACTACCCTATGGACCCGTCGTTCATGGATGCCTGCGACGAGCTTGGCCTTTTTATAATCGTGCCGACTCCGGGGTGGCAATACTGGAACAAAGACCCTCGCTTCGGCGAACTGGTACATGAGAACACCCGCCTCATAATACGCCGCGACCGTAACCATGCTTCTGTACTTATGTGGGAGCCTATTTTGAACGAGACACGCTACCCAAAGGATTTCGCACTGAAGGCTCTGCAGATTACAAAAGACGAGTTCCCTTATCCGGGACGACCTGCCGCTGTGGCCGATATGCAATCGACCGGGGTCAAAGAGAATTATGACCTCGTTTACGACTGGCCCGAAAACATCGGAAAAGAGACAACCGTAAAGGACAAATGTGTATTTACACGAGAGTTTGGCGAGATGGTTGACGACTGGTATGCCCACAACTGCCTCAACCGTGCGGCACGCTCATGGGGCGAAAAGCCGATGCTTACAGCCGCCTTGTCGCTTTGCGACACATACGGGACAATGTTTCACGGTCAACGTCAATTTATAGGCGGTGCCCAGTGGCATCCCTTTGACCACCAGCGCGGTTACCACCCCGATCCGTATTACGGAGGAATCTATGACGCTTTCCGCCAAAAGAAATACGCTTTCGAGATGTTCCGCTCACAAGACCGCAAGGCCGAGCCAATGGTTTTCATCGCAAACGAGATGACACAATTCTCTGACAACGACGTAACTGTGTTCTCAAACTGCGACAGCGTAAGACTGACTGTATTTGAAGGCGACAAGAGTATGACTCTGCCAGTTGTACATAATTACAACGACAAACCTTGCGCCCCGGTAGTGTTCAAAGGTTTCTGGGACTTCTGGCAGGCTCGCGAATACAGCTATAAAAAGAAAAATTGGCAACGTGTGTCGCTCGTGGCCGAAGGTATAAAGAACGGTAAGGTTGTCGTTACAGAGAAAAAGATGCCCTCACGCCGCTCAACCAAGATACGCCTTTATGCCGACCGTCTCGGCAAAGAACTGACCGCCGACGGCAGCGACTTCATTGTTGTAGTGGCCGAAATCACCGATGACAACGGTAACGTGAAGCGTCTGGCCAAAGACAACATACAGTTCACCGTTGAAGGTGAGGGACGAATAATCGGCGACGGTGAGCAGATTATGGCCAATCCGCGTATTGTTGAATGGGGAAGCGCACCGATACTCGTTCAAGCCACCGACAAACCTGGCAAGATTACCATTACGGCCCGCTCGGCCTACAGCGGAAACTATGCTCCGGCAGAGGCGTCGATGACAATCGAAAGCGTAGCCTCCACGCTCCCGTCATGCTTCACCGACCGTCAATCGGCCAAAGCCGCAAAGGTTACATCACGCCGTGATAACGGCAATTCGTCAATGACTGACGAGGAACGCCAACGTGTGCTTGAAGAAGTAAACAAGCAACAGGCTGAATTTGGAATACAATAACATAAAATAAAAGAGTTAAGAATAAAAATGTATTCTTAACTCTTTTATTTTTATCTGCTTTATCTCAAACGGACTTTTATTACATTGCGAAGGCGTTGAAACCACCGTCAACCACAGCCACCGTGCCTGTAACGAACTTGGCGGCATCGCTCATAAGGTAATGTATTGTACCGCAAAGCTCATCGGGGTCTCCCATACGGCCAAAAGGAGTCTGACGCACAACGTCCTGACCTCGCTGTGTGTACGAACCATCGGGATTGGTCAGCAGGGCGCGATTCTGCTCGGTGATGAAGAAACCGGGAGCAATGGCATTAACACGTATGCCCTCACCGAACTTCTTGGCACACTCTGTTGCCATAAAAGCAGTGAAGTTGCTTATTCCGGCTTTGGCTGCCGCATAACCGCAGACACGGGTCATGGGACGGAAAGCCGCCATTGACGAGAAGTTTATGATAGAGCCTTTACCCTGTTTCGTCATCGGACGCAGGAACACCTGTGTAGGAATGACTGTTCCTGTAAGGTTAAGGTCGAGCACACGCTGGAACTCAGACACCTTGAGGTCAAAGAAGTTGTTGTCAGGACCGATAGTCGCTCCGGGCATGTTTCCACCGGCCGCGTTGAGCAAAGTGTCGATACGACCATACTTATTGATAATGTAATCACAGTTCTGCTGAACCACAGCCTCATCCATTACATCGGTTTTAAGGAACTCAGCCTCATGTCCGGCAGCCTTTATCTCAGCTACTATCTCGTTGCCTACTTCCTCTTTACGACCAAGAATAATTATTTTTGCGCCGTTTTCGGCCAGATATTTTGCGATGGCACGGCCGAGTACGCCGGTACCGCCTGTGATTACCACTACGTAATCTTTGATATTAAAAAGATTGTTCATTGTTGTTTTATTAGAAATAATAATTAGTTTTTCAAGAAACTGTTATTTATTTTCATCAGGACTAAAACCGGTTCAGGCACTTCTGATATACGGATATAAGTCTATTACCGTTACTCGAAGAATCCGGGCTGATGATATTCGATGTCCAACTCACGGTCAACGGTGGCAAGGATACCCTGCACCTGTCCCATGGCGAACATGCGCCCAAGGAACGAGTAACCGGCATTATAACCGCGGCTCTCATCGCCCAGCATCGTCATTCCGTGGTCAACACGCATCGGGAGTTTCGGATTTGTCTTCTCGAAGATGCGTGCCAGTTCGATGATGTCGGCACGACCGCCAAGGTGAGACGCCTCTGTGAAGTCACCATTGGGGAATATGTGGCATGAACGCAGATGAACAAACCAAGTGCGAGAAGCGTACTTGCGGGCCAAATCTACAACATCGTTGTGTGCTCCGGCCGAGAGTGAACCAGCACAGAATGTAAGTCCGTTATGCTCGTCGTCAACCGCATTAAGGAACCAACGTATGTCATCGTCGCAAGTAACGATGCGAGGCAGACCGAGAATGGGAAATGGTGGGTCGTCGGGGTGTACGCACATAAACATGCCATACTCATGACAAGTAGGCATTATGGCTGAAAGGAAGTAACGCATATTCTCGCGCAGCCGGTCTTTGGTAATGCCTTTGTACAGGTCAAGCAGTTGACGGAAAAGCTCAACGGGATGCTCGTCGTCCTCTTTAATATTTCCGCTGACAAAACCCTGAGTCTTAACAATGATATTCTCAACAAGTTTATGGTCGTCGGCCGGAGTCATTGTCTTCTTCAACTCCTCAACTTCTTTCAGCACATCGGCAGGCCAATCCTGCTCGGCACCCTCGCGTTTAAGGATACAAATGTCGAAATATGCGAACTGTGCGTGTGAGAAATAAAGATTGGTTGTACCGTTGGGATTAGGGTGATCGAGGTCTGTACGCGCCCAATCAAGCACCGGCATGAAGTTATAGCAAATTGTGTGTATTCCCTCAAGACCGAGGTTCTTAAGGCTCTCTTTATAGTTTTCGATTAGTTGGTCGCGGTCAGGACCGGCGTATTTTATGCTTTCACTTACGGGGAGACTCTCCACAACCGACCAACGCATACCGTAGCTCTCAATATATTCGCGCAAGTCGCGAATCTTCTCTCGTGTCCACACCTCGCCGTTAGGCACATCGTGCAGAGCGGTAACGATACCCTCCACGCCTATTTCTCTTAACATCGACAGAGTGATTTTATCATTCTTGCCGAACCATCTCCAAGTTCTTTCCATATTTATTTGTTTGTTTTATGTATTCTTTAAACGATATTATTCGTGATGATAAGGCTCGCCACGCATTATGGTGCAAGCCCTGTAAAGCTGCTCGACAAAGATAAGACGCACCATTTGGTGTGAGAATGTCATCGGCGAGAGCGATATTTTAAAGTCGGCACGGGCATAAACGGCATCCGAAAAGCCGTAAGGACCGCCTATTATAAATGTCAGCGGACGGGCCTCATGCAGGCGTGTGCTTATCCAACGGGCAAACTCGACACTGCGAAACTGTCGGCCATGCTCGTCGAGCAACACCACAAAATCTTTTGTCTCTATGTTTTTAAGTATCAACTCGCCCTCTTTTTCCTTCTGCTGGTCAAAGCTGAGGCTTTTCGTGTTGCGCAACTCGGGTATAACTTTTATATTAAAAGGTATGTAATGGCCTATGCGGCTCTCATAATCGGCTATACCTTCTGAGTATAGCTTGTCGGCCGTGCGGCCTACAAGTATAAGTGTAGACTTCATTGCTTTGTCTTTTCGTATTCGTTCTTACGCTTAGGATTCATCGGGAACCAACCGTTCAACACACGTTCGCGCTGCTCGAAAAGCTCTTTTATACTCCACAACGATGAGGCTCCGACGATACCGAGTACGGCTGAGAGCAACGAGTTCTCAATGAATAACGCTCCTGACACACAGGCTATTCCGGCCACAAGGAACACCCACCAGTAGCGGGTGCCGGTATAATACTCGGTCTTTATTACTATTGGGTGAAACACGCCGATAATCAGAAAACATGATATGGCGATGATGATGCCCGAGAAGTAAATTTCCATTCTTTGGTATTGTTTTTCGTAAATAATATATATGCAAAAATAGTCATAAATCCTACAAATGGCAAAGTTATTGAATAAAATCACATGTTTTATATAAAAAATACATGAAAAACAACAAAAACTTGCAAGCAAAATATGATATTTCAATGAAAATCATTACCTTTGTAATGTGCTGAATTAAAAGCATAAAACACTACAAACCTTAAAAAAAGAATCTCTAACATTAAATTATAATATGGAAAATAACGCAGAATTAATTGCTTTGTGTGAGAAAAAAGCACAGCAGTGGCTCACACCTGTATTTGACGCGGACACTCAGACTGCCGTAAAGGCCATGCTCGATAACGAGGATAAGACTGACCTGATTGAGTGCTTCTATAAAAATCTTGAGTTCGGTACAGGCGGACTGCGCGGCATTATGGGCGCAGGCAGCAACCGAATGAACGTTTATACCGTGGGCATGGCCACACAGGGCTTTGCCAACTACCTGAAAAAGAACTTTGCTGACCTGCCGCAGATTTCGGTTGTAGTTTGCCATGATTGCCGCAACAACAGCCGTCTGTATGCGGAAACCGTAGCCGACATCTTCTCGGCCAATGGCATAAAGGTTTATTTGTTTGACGATATGCGCCCCACACCGGAGTGTTCGTTCGCAATACGCCACCTCGGCTGCCAGAGCGGTGTCAATATCACGGCAAGCCATAACCCCAAAGAGTATAACGGATATAAGGCCTACTGGGCCGACGGCGCTCAGGTGCTGGCTCCGCATGATACCGGCATAATCGACGAGGTTAACAAGGTTAACGTCGAGGATGTTAAGTTTGAGGGTAACAAAGAGCTGATTCAAATTATCGGCGAGGATATAGATAAGGTTTATCTTGACCTTATTCACGGTATCTCTATCGACCCCGAAGTGATAAAGAAGCAGAAGGATTTGAAGATTGTCTACACTCCGCTGCACGGAACCGGTATGATGCTTATTCCCCGCGCTTTGAAGGAATGGGGCTTTGAGAATGTTCATTGTGTGAAGGAGCAGATGGTAAAGAGTGGAGACTTCCCTACCGTGGTAAGCCCTAACCCTGAGAACAGCGAGGCTCTGACGCTGGCTCTGCGCGATGCCAAAGAGCTTGATGCCGACATCGTCATGGCAAGCGACCCTGACGCTGACCGTGTTGGTATGGCTTGCAAGAACTCTAAGGGTGAGTGGATTCTTATCAACGGCAACCAGACTTGCTTATTGTTCCTCTACTACATCATACGTAACCGTCAGGCTAAGGGTAAGATGCAGCCTACAGACTTCATCGTGAAGACTATCGTTACAACTGAGGTTATACGTCAGATTGCCGAGAAACAGAACATCGAAATACGTGATTGCTACACAGGCTTTAAGTGGATTGCACGTGAGATTGCTCTCTCTGAAGGCAAACAGCAGTATATTGGCGGTGGTGAAGAGAGCTACGGCTTCTTGGCCGAGGACTTTGTACGTGATAAGGATGCTGTTTCAGCTTGTGCTTTGTTGGCCGAAATTTGCGCTTGGGCTAAAGAACAGGGCATGACTCTCTATGACGTTCTGATGGGTATTTATCTTGAGTATGGTTTCTCTAAGGAGTTTACCGTTAATGTGGTTAAACCCGGAAAGACCGGCGCCGACGAGATTAAACAGATGATGACAGACTTCCGCACTACTCCTCCGACCGAGCTTGGCGGCAGCACAATCACTGTATGGAAGGATTATAACTCTCTTGAGCAGCGCGACGCTGACGGTAATGTTACTAAACTGGATATGCCGACAACAAGTAATGTGCTGCAATGGTTCTGTGCTGATGGTACAAAGATTAGTGTTCGTCCGTCGGGTACCGAGCCTAAGATTAAGTTCTACATTGAGGTTAAAGACACTATGAAGTGTCCTGACTGCTATGAGCGTTGCTGCGAGGCTGCCAACGCTAAGATTGCGGCAATAAAGAAATCTCTTAATCTTGACTAAAGACTACCGTATATTACCAATTTGTGGTTGACGATTAACCGCTGTATGGTAATTATAATTGATAAATAAGTCCCGTGGTAAATGTATTTTTCCACGGGATTTTTATTGAACTCGTTTAAACTTTTTACCGATATGTCATGTGGTACATTAGTATTTATTCTTTCGTCCGACATTTATTTGTCGAGTCTTGACTCTATCAGTCTCACAAGGTCGGCGCCGCGAAGTCCGGCTGCGACTACATTACTATTCGAATCTACAACTATCGTAAACGGTATTGACCGTATTCCATACTCACGTGCGGCGGCATTGTCCCACCCTTGAAGGTCTGAGAGTTGCAACCATGTCATGTTCATTTGGTCAACAGCCGAAGTCCATTGTGAGTGGTCTTCGTCAAGAGAGACACCGATAACACCAAGCCCCTTGTCCTTATACATATTATAAAGGTGTACGAGTGTAGGCATTTCACGACGGCACGGCCCACACCAGCTTGCCCAAAAGTCTATTACAGTGAGCTTATGCAATGCCGCCTCGGTCGAAACACAACGGTTATGACCGTCCATATCAGCCATTGTGAAATCTATCTTCATCGTGGCAGACCGGCTTTCCGACACTGTCTCAGCCTGAATTTCAGTCTCACTTGTCCCTGCGGAAACAGAACTCTCACTTGTCGGAGTACTCTTTTTTCCACATGAAACAAAAAGCATTGCGATGACAACCATGGCCGGTAATATATATTTCTTCATAAGTATAATTTAAGTTTAATTCATTAAACAATTATTCTTAACGAATAAAGGGCATAACTGAATTGCTTCAGAACGCCCTCTAATCTGTTTATTTGTTTATCTTTATTACACCAAGTACTGAGAACTGATGCTCTGATTGTTCTCAACACGGCGTATTGTCTCGGCAAACATATCGGCTACCGAAAGCTGTTTTATCTTTGCACAACGGTTAGTGTAAGGTATAGAGTCTGTGAAGACAATCTCCTCAAGTGCCGACTCCTGCACACGCTCACTTGCCGGACCGCTCATAACACAGTGAGAAGCACATGCGCGAACACTCTTTGCACCGGCCTGCTTCATTATGTCTGCAGCCTTTGTAATTGTTCCTGCGGTATCAACCATATCGTCAATGATAACAACATTCTTGCCTTTCACATCACCGATAATCTGCATACTCTCAACAACATTGGCACGAGCGCGTGTCTTATTGCACAGAACGAGCGGACAACCAAGGTATTTGGCATATGTGTTGGCACGCTTGCTACCACCAACATCGGGCGAAGCTATAACGATGTCATCAAGTTTGAGGCTCTGAAGATAAGGCAGAATCACTCCCGAAGCATAGAGATGATCAACCGGAACATCAAAGAATCCCTGTATCTGGTCGGCATGGAGGTCCATGGTTATAAGACGATCAATACCGGCCACACTGAGAAGATCAGCCACAAGTTTGGCACCAATGCTTACACGGGGTTTGTCTTTACGGTCCTGACGAGCCCAGCCAAAATACGGAACAACGGCATTAATGCTCTTGGCCGACGCTCGCTTTGCGGCGTCAATCATGAGCAGAAGCTCCATGAGGTTGTCCGAGTTGGGGAAAGTACTTTGTACGAGGAAGACATCACGGCCACGTATGGACTCCTCATAAGAGACAGAGAACTCTCCGTCAGAGAACTTTGTTATGAGAAGATTGCCCAACGGACAGTCAAGACTTTGGCAGATTTTCTCCGCCAGATATCTGGTGCTTGTACCAGAAAATACCATAAAAGAGTTGTTCTCACTCATTGTGCGTTACTGATTTTATGTTTTAGTTATGATACTGCTTTTCTGAGTTTCTCGAAGTGTGCAATCAGCTCTTTATAATCAAGCTGGTTGTGTATGTCGAACTTACTCCAAAGGTCTGTACTTACCACTACCCCGCCGAAGCCAAGGTCTTTCGCCATACGTATATTGTCAAGTCCCACACCGCCCAAAGCATAAACGTGCTTATCTATAAGTCCGCTTCGCGCAGCGGCCTCGAGGTCTGCCTTAGCAAGCGTCGGCATATCGGCAAGACTATCGGTTTGTGCGAAAACATTTGCAAGAAACACGTATTCTGCCTTGCGTTTCATCTCCTTCAAGGCGTTTATATCGGTACAGGTACGGCTGAATTTACCTTTATAATCTTTAGGCAACTCACGCTGCGGGTCATCAAGGTGTATTCCTGCCAGTCCATATTCACTTTTCAAGTAGTAATGGTCATGCACCACAGTCTTGCCGTATGAGGCCTCAGGCATAAGTGAGAGCAACCTCTCCGAGTACATCGGTGATGCTCCGGGTTTACGCAGATGCAGGCAATCCATACCCTCATCGAAGAGTGTGGACAATATTTTATCCTCCTCAACGAAAAACACCGGTTGTGTCATTATAACGAGTTTCATCGTCTTCTTCGCTTTTTATAAGTGCAAAGATAGTGCAAACCAGTCGTAAAACAAAATAAAATGAAAAGAAATTATTTTTTGGTCTTTGTGAATGACTTTATCGCACTATAAGCATTATACAGTCCAAGCTCACCCGCCTTGCTCAAGTCCTGTATTCCGGCCTCACGTTTATTACTGTAAATATAAACCAATCCGCGGTTATAATAAGCCTCAGCCAGACGCGGGTCAAGACGCAAAGCCTCGGTATAGTCGGCTATGGCACGCATGTAATCCTTTGCCACAGCATACAGATTAGCACGGTCATAGTACAGATAAGCATTGCGAGGACTCATTTTTATTGCTGTGTCCATATCGTTCAAGGCTCCGGCCGTTTTAAGACGGACATCCATTCCGCGCGAAGCCTCATACTCATTCATACGTGCCTGACACACAGCACGCTGCCAATAAACAAGCGATGATGTAGTACTGTCATTCTGAATATAAGCCGTAAGGTCGTTAACGGCATCGGCATAATTCTGAGCCACGCTGTTAGCCACGGCGCGCTGTATCAGCAATCCCTTATCCCTACGCAAGTCTCGTGTGGCATCGATGGCAGCCGAAAGCGAGTCAATTACGGCAAATATCAGTTTAGTACCCTCTGCGGTAAGTGTCTTAGTGCTACAATTAACATAAAGACGATGCGCCGGACGCTCTTTTATATTGAACGCCTCAACATCAGCATCAAAAGCCTGATAAGTCTTTATGCCGTTGTCATAACGCGCAAACGACAACATAAACATAGGCATGTAAGCCACTGTTGTCTTACGATCCTGCACCCGTCCGCGGTAAGCCGACGAGTACTCATGCTCCACAGTTTGCTCATCAGCCACAACCAACTGATTATACTTATCAAAGTTAATCTCGCTCTTCTTTCTGACCTCATGTTGAGTCTTTTTATTCCAACGCGGCTGAATACCGTTATGCTTATCCATCTGCGCCTTGAATATGCGGAACTCATCCATCTCAGCCTTAGCAGTCTGTCCCATTCTGCGATACAGGCGGGCACGATTGCTCAGACCGATCCAGAAGTTCGGATACTGACCTATAAGATAAGAATAATCACGCACTGCACCTTTCAGGTCGCCGGTCTTTTCAAGAAGAAGCGCGCGGTTATATATAGCCATGACATTGTCAGGCTCCATGCGTATGACATAATCGAAATCTGCCACGGCACGGTTATAGTCTCCAACCTGCACACGCATCTGTCCGCGATTGTAATGCGCCAGAAAATTATTCGGATCAAGCTCTATAGCCTTATCATAATCAGCCAAAGCACCACGAAGATTATTGATATTATAACGCGCCAAAGCACGATTGACATAATAGCTGGCCGTGGTAGGCTTCAGGTGTATTGCTTTTGAAAGTTGAGTGTCGGCATCGCGCCATTTACGCTGACTAAGACTAATCATAGCGCGCATTGTCCACGCCTCACCGTCATAAGGGTCAAGCTCAAGACTTCTGTCAAGATAACGCGCGCCGGCTATAGTATCCTTCTGCAGCATACACACCTCGGCTTTCAGCGAGAACGGTTTGGCGTATGTCTTCCACATCGTCATCATCGAGTCGAGGTCGGCATTCGCGTTTTTATAATCCTTATCCTCAATGCGGCACAACACACGGTTATACCACATACCCTTATTGTACGGATTAAACTTTATGGTTTTGTCATAATCAGCCACAGCATCCTTAAAGCGTCCCTGACGTATGCGGCACAGTCCGCGAAGCTCAAACAAGTCTGATATGTACGGATTTATCTCTATCGCCTCCGAACAGTCCTTCTCGGCTCCGGTGTAATCATCGAGATAATACTTAGCCACACCGCGCAGGAACCACGGTTCGTACAGATAAGGTTTGGCGGTTATTACCTGACTGAAATATTGTATCGACAGGACATAATCCTCATAAAACAGCGCACTGCGGCCAACATCGATAAGCCGGTCGGTTTTATACTGTGCCGCGACCGACAGATGTAGGCTTATCAATAATAATGTAATTAAGACCTTGCGCATAAAAGATTAAAGAATGTCCTGAAAAGTTTTATATAATAAAATGTGCCATGGCCAAAACAGCCGTGGCACACTCCATGTGTAATATTTTTATTTACGTGCCACTTTTGTGCGATAACCACAACGGAAGCGACCCTGCAGTATAGCCTTGAGCTTGCTGTTTATAAGCTGGCGGCGCAGCGGTGATACACGGTCAATGAACACCTTGGCGTCAAGGTGGTCAAACTCATGCTGCATTACACGCGCCAAATAGCCGCCAACCCACTCATCATGCTCGTTGAAATCAGTGTCCATATACTGCACACGTATGCGTGTGGGGCGTTTCACCGTCTCGTGTATGCCTGGAAGAGAGAGGCATCCCTCCTCGGACGAGCTGAACTCTGTCTCGTCATACTCCACAATATGCGGATTGATGTATGCCTTACGGAAGTCCTTGTACTCAGGGAAATCCTCCGAGAGCACATCGAGGTCAACCACAACAAGACGGATGTTTAGTCCGATCTGCGGTGCGGCAAGCCCGACACCGTCGGACGCGGTGAGCGTCTCGAACATGTCGCTTATCAGTTTGGGCAGCTCCGGATAGTCCTTGTCAATGTCCTCCGACACCTTGCGGAGCGCAGGCTGGCCGTAAATATAAATAGGTAATATCATCTTTTTTTTATTGATTCCAAATAACTCTGCAATATTATCGTTGCGCTTATCTCGTCAACCAACGCTTTGTTTTGGCGAGCCTTACGGTGCAGCCCCCCGTCAATCATGGCCTGATGCGCCAACACCGACGTGAAACGCTCGTCGTAGAGGCTGACGGGTATGTCAGGACGCGCCTTGCGCCACCGGTTCACAAACTGCATCACCCGGGCGTGGTTCTCGCTCGGCGTGCCGTCAGTCTGCTTCGGCTCACCAACCACAATCAACTCCACCCGCTCACGACCGGTGTAATCCTGAAGATAGTCAAAAAGTGTCGATGTGGCCACAGTGGCCAACCCGCCGGCTATTATCTGCAGCGGGTCGGTAACGGCGAGGCCTGTACGCTTCTTGCCATAGTCTATTGACAGTATACGGGCCACTCGGTCTTATTTCTGGTGGAACAGCAACCAAGCGTCGGGATACTGGGCGCGAAGCTCGTTGCGGCTACGCACGGCATCAGCCTTTACGTCAGATGTAGAAGCGATTACACGATACATGCTGTTGCCTGAGTTGAAAGCTACCTGTGCGGCATATCCGCGGCTCTTCAGTGTACTCTGCAGACCCTCGGCGTTAGCGCGTACAGAGAATGAGCCGACAACAACGCTGAAGCTCTTGAGGCCCTCACCGCTTACAACCGAAAGGTTCTCACGGCGAACGGGCACATTGTCAGCGTTATCGACAACAACGGTCTCGGTGGCGGGTTTCTCTACCACCGGGGTTACCACAGCCACGTTCTCGTCGCCGGTGTTCTGATTGCCGGTCTGCTCCTGAGCCTTAGCCTTCTCGTAAGCCTTGCGGTAAACACTATCAGATGATTTACAGCTTGTGAAAGCCAGCGCCACACACAATCCGGCGCACAAAACCATATACTTTTTCATTCTGTTCGTAAGTTATTAGTTATTAAATTACTTATTTTCAATATTTCGTGCGAAATTACACAAAAACCTTTGAAATACATATTATTATGCGCCTAAAGTTTGTTAAATGACAAAAATAGCGTGATTTTAACAAAAATGAGCACTCAAAACCATGGCTTTCAGGAAAAAACACTGTATATTTGCTAAACGATTATTATGCGTCGCGCCCTCAGCAGACCGTAATATCGATTGAACTCATTGTATAACTTAAAACATCAAGATTATGAAAACATTAGGTTACATCGGCGCATTTATCGGCGGAGCCATCGCCGGAGCCGCACTCGGACTGCTCGTCGCACCGGAAAGAGGCAAGGACACACGTGAGAAGATAACCGACGCCATCGATGATTTCTGCCAGAAGCACAACATCAAGCTAAGCCGCAAACAGATGTGCGACCTTGCAGATGACATTAAGGACGCTGCAGCTGAGACTGAGGAGGTTTAAACAAAACGTTATGTTCTCGACAGACAGAAATATTGAGACCATAGAACAGTTGGTGAAACTGGTCAAGAATTATATCGGGCTTCAGAAGGAATACATGAAGCTCGATATAATTGAAAAGACCGTGCGCCTTATCACCGCCATGATAATATTCATCGTCATAGCTTTCATCATGATTGGCGTGCTTACTTACGCGTCATTCGCCGTATTGTTCGCATTGGCTCCGGTTTTCGGTTATCCGCTGTCATTCAGCATTATTGCCGCTTTCTATTTTGTTGTATTCATCCTGTTTATAGCTTTCAAGAAGAGCCTCATCGAGAGACCGCTTGTAAAGTTCCTTGCAGGTATTCTAATGGGTAAATAATCATGAGCAACGACTCTCAACAACAAACCTCTTACGGCTCACTCGACGAACTTCAGCTGCGCAAAGAGCGTATTTTGAATGAAATACGCAAGAACAACAACGAAATAGGTCAAAAGTGGCACAGTTTGTTCTATAATAACACGCCCGGCCGAAAGAAAGGCCTCAACATGGCCACAATCGTAAATACCGGTACAGGCCTTTTTGACGGCTTCATGCTCGCATGGAAGCTGTATAATAAATTCCGCCGATAAGCAGCAACACTTAAACACTGCGTGTGTTTAAACAATTTCATTCCATAAGGTTTCGTTTTCATTTAAACGATACCCATATTTTCTTTTATTTAAACTTAATTCTGTGGATAGTATTATCGGGGCGTGTAAAAAATAAATTCATGTCCTTACAACGTGGATGTTCGTGGGGTTTGAAACATAATCCTGTAAACCATAAATATATCTACTAATATACATACACCGAAACATATTATTCAGAACAATAACTTTCACACTGCGAAACAATGTGTTTTACAGTGTGAAAATTATTGTTTTAACCGGCAAAACAATATATTTTGTAATTGATTATATACCAATATGTTACAAGATTACAACAAAGCAGTGTTTTATCAGTTGACCGAATAATCGGACAAAGCGTACATTATAAGGTATGCCCGACTGAAAGCCATACATACAAAACGGCACAGCCGGCAAATAATGAAAACTGAACACTAAAACATAAATACAGCCCGAAAGTTGTATTTTTTATACCACGTATTGAAATTTATTTTGTACTTTTGCAATCAAAAGGTTTTAATACAAAATAGATATGCTTACACTTAAACTTATCAGTGAAGAAACTGAACGTGTAATTAAAGGCCTTGAGAAGAAGCACTTCAACGGTGCAAAACAGGCCGTTTATGATGTGCTGGCCCTTGATAAAGTTAGACGCGAGACTCAACAGAAGCTCGACAAGGACTTACAGGAAGGTAAAAAGATGGCCGCCCGGATAGGTGCCCTCATGAAGGAAGGCAAAAAGGACGAGGCTAACGCCATAAAAGAGAACGTGGCTCGCCTGAAAGAGGAGTCAAAGGTGCTTGAGCATGACTTGGACAGAACACAGAAGGAGCTGACCGAACTGCTCTGCTCTATACCTAACATACCTAACGATGATGTGCCGGAGGGTAAGGACGCTTCTGACAATGTTGTGGTTAAAGAAGGCGGACTGGTTCCTGACCTGCCCGAAGACGCTCTCTGCCACTGGGATCTCTGCAAGAAATATAATCTTATTGATTTTGACCTCGGCGTGAAAATCACCGGTGCCGGTTTCCCCGTCTATATCGGCAAAATGGCACGCCTGCAACGCGCTCTCGAGGCTTTCTTCCTTGAAGAGGCACGCAAGAGCGGATATTTGGAAATACAGCCTCCTTATGTTGTCAACGAAGCCTCAGGATATGGCACAGGACAGCTGCCCGACAAGGAGGGACAGATGTATCACTGCAATCTCGATAACCTCTACCTGATTCCGACTGCAGAGGTTCCGGTTACAAACATTTTCCGCGATGTCATTCTTGACGAGAAAGACCTGCCAATCAAGCGTTGCGCTTATTCGGCTTGTTTCCGTCGCGAGGCCGGCTCATACGGTAAGGACGTGCGCGGACTTAACCGCCTGCACCAGTTTGACAAGGTTGAGATTGTGCGCATCGACAAGCCGGGTCACTCATATGAATCGCTCAACGAGATGCTCGTACACGTAGAAGGACTTTTGCAGAAATTGGAGTTGCCTTACCACATACTGCGCCTCTGCGGTGGCGACATGAGCTTCACTTCGTCTATATGCTATGACTTCGAGGTGTGGAGCGCGGCACAGAAGAAGTGGCTTGAAGTTTCGTCGGTAAGTAACTTTGAGAGCTATCAGGCTAACCGCTTGAAGTGTCGTTATCGTCATGCCGATGACAAGAAAATCGAGTTGTGCCATACTCTCAACGGTTCAGCGTTGGCTCTGCCTCGCATCGTTGCCGCCATACTGGAGAATAACCAGACTCCGGAGGGCATACGCGTGCCGAAGTGCCTCGTTCCATATTGCGGATTTGAGATGATTGACAATAATAATTTCTAAGTCGACCATGATACCGGCTTACGCCAATATTGCAGGAATATATCAACAAAATGAGTTGCGTTCAAAACACGCTTATGAGTTTTGACATACATTCTGAGACATTGCTGTTTGCCGATTTTGCCCGACATATTGTTCATAATAGATTGAACTTACAAAAAAAATCCCCAAAGCAACTTTTAAATAATAGCTTTGGGGATTTTTGTTTCTATCGTTTGCCTGACCTTAATAATATGGCTCGTCAGGCTTTTATTCGTACCTCATAGACTTGGCCGGATGTATATGCGATATCAAATAGCTCGGTGCGACAAGCACAAAGATACTTATTATCAGTGTAGCAGCATTGAGCAGAAGTATGATTGGCATATTAATTTCAACCGGAACTGTCTTTACGTAATAGGTTGAGGCGTCAAGTGTTATCACACCGGTGAAGTGCTGCAAAAGCACAATACCAAGACCTATGAGGTTTCCTATTATCAGTCCTTTACCTATAATGAAGACCGAGAACCACAGGAAGGTATGCCTGACGGTGCTGTTTCCGGCTCCAAGAGCCTTAAGCACTCCTATCATATTGGTGCGCTCAAGGATTATGATGAGCAGACCTGATATCATTGTGAAGCCTGCCACACAGAGCATCAACGCCAAAATTATCCATACATTGAGGTCAAGCAGGTCAAGCCATGAGAAAATCTGAGGGTTTGACTCTTGTATAGTCTCTGATGAATAAGTCTCTCCGTATGAGTCTGAAGTGCGGTTTATCTTCTTTATCACAATGTCTTCAACCTCATCGACACGGCTGAAATCGTTTACTTCAAGTTCGGCTCCGCCGGCTTGGTCGCTCTGCCAGCCGTTAAGACGCGTTGCCGTATATAGGTCTGTGAAGCAGACAGCCTTGTCGTATTGTGTAAGATTGGTCTGATAAATGCCTGAGACTGTAAACCTACGCATACGCACGTTGTTGTCGTCAATGAAGTATGCGAACACTTTATCACCGGTTTTCAGCCTTAACGCATCGGCCATAATCTTGGATATGACAATCTTATTACCGCTCTTGGTGTCGCTGAACTTAGGTATCAAGCCGCTCACCATATTGCTGTGGATGAATGTAGTGTCGTATTCGGCGGATACACCTTTGAACATCACTCCGAGAAAATCATTGTCGGTCTTGAGTATTCCTTGCTTTACGGCGTACCGCTGAACGTGTCTCACGCCTTCAATACGCTTCAACACCGTCATCATACTGTCATTCATCACAATTGGAACTTGCTCACTGCCATGCAATGAAATAAAGTTTGCCACGGTTATATGACCTCCGAAACCGATGACTTTATCGCGTATGGTATGCTTGAAACCTAATACCACACATATGGATACTATCATTACGGCAAGTCCGATGGCCACTCCTGCCGTGGCTATACGTATGGCGGGGCGGCTCACTTTCTGCTCCGATGTATTGTCAGAGTAGATGTGTCGTGCTATGAAAAGTGGCAGATTCATTCGTCTTCAACCCTCCCGGGGTATGCTTCCAAAGCCTTACGAAGCACTATAAGGGCGCGTGTAAGGTCTTCTTTTTTCAATACGTATGCTATGCGGACTTGGTTTCGACCCGCTCCTGGGGTAGTATAGAAGCCTGATGCGGGTGCCATCATCACGGTCTCACCCTCATAATTGAAACTCTCCAAGCACCAACGGCAGAACTTCTCGCTATCGTCCACGGGTAGCTTTGCCACGGTATAGAACGCTCCCATGGGTATCGGCGAATAGACTCCGGGTATGCGATTCAAACCGTCAATAAGGCATTTGCGGCGGTCAACATACTCGTCGTAAACATTGCGATAGTACTCTTCGGGGGCATCAAGAGAGGCTTCGGCCACAATCTGACCGATAAGCGGCGGTGAAAGACGTGCCTGACAGAACTTCATAACGGCACGACGAATCTCTTCATTTTTTGTTATCAAGGCCCCGATACGTATTCCGCACTCGCTGTAACGCTTGCTGACAGAATCTATAAGCACCACATTCTGCTCTATTCCTTCCAAATGACAGGCACTGATATAAGGAGAACCGGTGTATATGTATTCACGGTAAACCTCGTCAGAAAACAGATAAAGGTCATGTTTCTTTACCATATCGCGTATCTGGTGCATCTCCCGACGGGTGTAAAGGTAACCGGTCGGGTTGTTAGGATTGCAGATAAGGATGGCTCGGGTACGCTCGTTTATGAGTTCCTCGAACTTCTCTACCTTCGGCAGAGAGAAACCTTCTTCTATCGTTGTGGCTATTGTGCGTATCTTGGCACCTGCCGATATGGCAAACGCCATATAGTTAGCATAAGCCGGCTCGGGCACTATTATCTCATCACCCGGATTAAGACATGACATGAAAGCGAACAAAACAGCCTCGCTACCGCCGCAAGTTACTATTATATCGTCAGCCGTAACGTTGATATTGTACTTGGCATAATAGTCTACAAGCCTTTTACGATAGCTCAAATAACCTTGAGACGGTGAATATTCGAGTATCTTTCGATCCACATTCTTTATCGCGTCCAAAGCCACCTGCGGCGTCGGCAGGTCGGGTTGGCCTATATTCAGGTGATATACCTTTATGCCGCGGGTTTTGGCTGCGGCCGCAAGCGGAGCGAGTTTTCTAATCGGCGACTCCGGCATTTCCAATCCGCGTACTGAGATTTGTGGCATAATGTATTTCTTTATTTATCTTTATTGTGTGAGTTTTGTTATTTTTTTAATTGAAGAAGTTCCAAGAAACGCCGAAGTGCAGCACACGTCCGTTGGCCGGATAGTGCGGCGTAAGGAAGAAGTCTCCCTTACTTGCGTTAATGTGACTCATCATCAAGAAGAAGCGTGTGTGCTTCAAATGCATATTGGCATATACTCCGACAAAGGGATAATTGCCTGTTTCCACATTCTTTTCGCCATTGTCCTGAACGGTGTATTGGCCAAGCGCAGGACTGTAATCGGGTGCTTTATACTTGCTGAAATAACGCACATCAGCGCCTAAATCGACACTTAAAACACGAGCTATCTTAAAGTGCAGATACAGGTTCGTGTACACATTGAGCGACGGAACAGCCAATATATCATCGTCCGTCGACTTCTGATATGTTACTTGTGTCTCCCAGTTAAGCGGTCCGAAAGTGAAATCCTGCGACAACTGTGCCGTTAACAGGCTTATATTACCTGAGGCTTGCTTAACGCTGACGGTGTTTCCGGTACGTCCGTAAGCCTCGGTTACATTGTATTTCTGGGCGAAATATGTATAATTCTGTATGTTGTCATACGCCACACGCAGGGTTGTGCGAGTCCGTCCGATAGTGAACAATCCCTCAACATGTGAACGCATCTCCTTGTCAAGCGATGTATTGTCCCACCATAAATGGCGCGAATGATAGTGGCGGTAATAAAATGTCGGATTCAAACGGTGGAAATAAGCCCGCGCCGCCAATGTTACCGTATCGCGAAGAAAACGGAAATTCAAGTCAGCACGGCCATCTATCTTCAGCTGTCCGGCATCCTCACCGACCAACCAAGTCTCCGCCGTAACGTCATAGTGGAACATCGAGCCTTGAGTCTTTATCAACTGACCTCCCACACTGATATTATGCTCGTTATAAGAGTCTGTACCTCCGGTGGCGTTAGGCAGAGAGAAATGGCGCAAATCAGATGTCGCGAAGGCTCTCAAACCTGCCTTTGCCCACTTGTTAAAGCCTTCAAGCAAAGCGATACCGAATGTATTCTTCAGCTCATAATGGCGAGTCATATCATATATTGAATCTCCCTCAAAGCGACCGACTGTATAATACTCATCAGCAAAGAAGTTCTCCGGCACCTGATAAGCCTGATATATTCGACGGTAATTATCAAGTTTCAACGTGTGTATGAAGCTCGTTACCGGTACATATTCATCTTTCAGCCAGCTTGTATCTACCGCAGCCTTCTCGCTTTTAGCCATCAAGCTGTCGGCCATCGCCTTATCTACCTTTATGCGGCCGGTGCTTTTAGCGATTGTGTCAGCCGGTTCATCGCCGGCAATCTTAGCGTCATCGGGACGTCCTGAGTAAGTTTGCTTACCGTCAAAGGCATCCTCATCAAACGTGCGACCCTCCTTCTCAGCCTTTTTGCGGGCCTCTTCTTTGGCTTTAGCGGCATCGTTCTCCTTCTGTGAAGCCATAGCGAACTTACGCGCTTTTATCTCCTCGTCAGTCATTTTTACCTTACGGCTGAAGCCGAGACTGTATCTATGAGAGAAAAAGACATGCTGATTGTCATTACGGTTCCAGTTCTGCTCAAGTACGGTAGGTATCTCATTTGAGCGGAAATTATCGTCAAACGCCTCAGGATGAGTTATATAACGGTCATCGGTTATACCGCCATTCTCAGTAACCTTCTGATGATTGGTCGACATAAGCAGGTGCGCCTGATAGCGGTCGCCAAGATACGAGGCGTACATACTATAATTAAAGTGCGACGTACTCTGGCTGTTATAGTATCCACGGCCATAAATATAGTCAAACTTAAAGCCCGCGCCGATTTTCTTTCCGGCATTAACGCCGAACAACGCTGTGAAATGATCCTCACCGTTTGTACGGTCTCCACACTCGTTATAAGTGATATTAGTTATAGGCGACAGAGTATTGGTGAACAGGAAACTGCTCACCGGCGTTACAAAATAGTCATACGGCTGCGTAAATATAAACTGCTCGCCCACAGGACGGTCAATAAATATGCGGCTGATACGTGGCGAACCGAGGTTACCGGTGGTGTTATACTCACCACGCAAGCCCGACGTAAAGCCACTATTCATAAACATATGCTGCAAAGTATCGGGAGTTGCAGCCACACGTTCACCAAGACGCTCATCGACAGTCCACACTTTCAGGCCGATAGGAATTTCCTTATCAGACGCGAGCGAGTCTCTGCCCTTGTTAATCCGTGTAGGATCCGATTCGGTATATCGGCCGTCATCGGTAATCTGATTATAGTTTTGCGCCTGCGCGAATACAGCCGCACACAGCAGCAGTAGGCTTATGAGGATTCTCATCTTTTAAGTCTGAAAACACATTCAACAATTTTGAACAGCATGGCCACGAGTATCACAATCGTGCCAGCGGTGCGGTCGGCCCAGAAGTAAACCGCCGCGCCTATTATCGCCCCCAGCATAAAGATGATGTTGAGCGTGTTGCGCAAAGCGAAGTACGGGTCATCAGTCCGCCTGTGTTTCCGTGCCGTATTATCGGCGTTATTGTTATTCTGATTTATATCCATTTTCATCCGGTTTGGTTTCATGGCCGCTAAAGCGCCACGTTTTTGCCTTCAGGAGCGCTTATTTAAGCACGGTCTGCCTGATTATGCCAAATATATAGTCCTTACGGTCAACCGTCTTACGGCGAAATTTGGCCGAACCCGGCAGCAATTTTGTCTTTTTGCGGTTCAACGCATATCGGTCACTTATCCATTCTTCGGCCGTATAGCGCGAATCGCGGTTGCCGCGGCGATCCTCCTCATACTTGTATGTCAGTCGATTCATCTTCAGTTTCAGATGTCCGTCAGAGCAGTACGCCATTATATTATAGAAGAACTTGGCTCTGTCAAGCGAGAGGAAGTTGTCTTTAAACACCAACCACTCCTTAACGCTTGCCACCACGACATGCTCTTTCTTGTTTACCAACGCCACACAGCTGCCATCCAGCTGGTTCTCGGTTTTGGTAAGGTCGGTCAGACACTTCAGCATTATGTTGTAAATCTGTTCGGCCGATTTTCCCGGCACGCCCACATCCATAGTCCACTCCACCTTTCCGTCCGTCTCGGTTACGGCTCCTGCCAAATACTTGGCGTCCGGATTAGGTTTCACAGGCTTAGCCTCTTTAACGGTGGCTTTTGTCTGTTCCGTCTGTTTACCTTCATCGGGACGCTCCCACACATTCTGTGCCACAGCGGCAATCGGAAGGAAATATAATACTAAAAAAAGCAGTCGTTTCATCTTCAGTAAAGTTTGGTTATAAGTATAATCAATGCAAAATTAATAAATAATGTGCGACAACGGTAATAATAAGCATTATTTAACAGCATCACACCATTATTTTATCGCATCGAGATACTCTTTTACGGCTTCGGCACAACGCTCTCCATCAACACCGGCCGACACTATTCCGCCTGCATAGCCGGCACCCTCGCCACACGGGAATAATCCTTTCAGCCCCACATGTTGCAGTGTCTCATCGTCGCGCACTATGCGCACCGGAGCCGACGTGCGTGTCTCGGTGGCAATCAGTGTAGCCTCGTTTGTAAGAAATCCGCGGTTCATTCGGCCGAACTTCTTGAAGCCTTCGCTCAACCTATGGCTTACGCCATCGGGAAGCCAAAAGTGGAGCGGACTCGACACCAAGCCCGGAGCATACGAAGTTTGTGGAAGATCATAACTCAGCTTACGGTTCGTAAAGTCGACCATGCGCTGTGCCGGAGCCGTTTGCCTCATATTGCCCTGCTGCCAGCAGTCGCGTTCCATTTTCTGCTGAAAGCGCATCATGCACAAAGCGTCGTCGGCTGAGCATCCAATGTCTTCAGGATGCACCTCAACAACCATTCCGCTGTTTGACCAGCGTGAGCCTCGGTTCGACGGACTCATGCCGTTCACCACAATCTGTTGGGGGCCTGTGGCGGCCGGAATAACGAAACCGCCCGGACACATGCAGAATGAATAAACACCGCGACCGTCAACCTGAGTCACAAAGCTGTATTCGGCGGCAGGCAGCCAGCGTCCCCTACCTTTCGGATTGTGATACTGTATGCGGTCTATAAGTTCAGACGGATGCTCCAATCTCACACCTACGGCCAAAGCCTTCGGCTCGATAAGTATGTTGTTTGCATTGAGATACTCATACACATCACGGCTCGAATGTCCGGTGGCCAATATGACAGGTCCGCGGAAAGCGACATCCTCACCGGTATCAAGGTTCACGGCCTCAACGCCGACCACAGTGTCGCCACTCATCATAAAACCGTTCATGCGGGTACGAAAGTGCACCTCACCACCCGATTTAAGTATTGTCTGCCTCATGCTCTCTATGACACGTGGCAGTCGGTCTGTACCTATATGCGGATGAGCGTCTGCCAGAATAGACGTTGAAGCACCATGCTGACAGAACACGTTAAGTATCTTTGTTGTGTTACCACGCTTCTTGCTGCGGGTGTACAGTTTACCGTCAGAGTATGCCCCTGCGCCACCTTCACCAAAACAATAGTTACTCTCCGGGTCTACTTTATGTGTGCGACTTATCGCGGCTATGTCTTTCTTGCGTTCGCGCACATCCCGGCCACGCTCGATGAGCACCGGACGCAAACCGAGTTCTATCAGTCTGAGCGAGGCGAACAGTCCTCCCGGCCCCGCACCAACAACAACCACTCTCGGCGCACACGACACATCACCATATTCAGTGTGCTCATAAGCGTCGTCCTGCGGTTCTTCATTTATGTACGCGCGTACTTTTAAATTTATATATATAGTGCGTTGGCGGGCGTCGATGCTACGTTTCAAAACACGCACATGTTTCACAGTGCGAGCGTCCAACCCTTTCTCACGCGCCAAAAATTCTTTTACCGTACTCTCGTTGGCCGCCTGTTGTGGCAGCAGTCTCAGTTGGTATTCATTAATCATAAATCATTTTTTTTATCTCATCCGAACGGGGATTACAATTCTTTTGTCCGCATGTTCGTAATGTTCATCCAACCTTCCATATTGAAAAAGGTGTACGAAAACATCGAGCACTCACGAGACTTGTGTTAAAAGCCACAATTATGCAAAGTTAAGTAATTAGTTTTTTGTTCGCAAATTTTGTGAACACTATTTCCACATCAAACAATTTTTGCTGATTTAGAACTCGTTTAAACTTTTTACCGAAATGCCATTCGTTACATTAATATTCATCCTTTCCTTGCCCTAATCGGTCTTTTTTGCCTGCTTTTGTCCCTCTCATCGGTTACATAGCCCGCCATGCGCCCTCTTCGAGTAACAAAAGCAGGCAAAAAAATACTCGATTATGGCAAGAAATAAAAAGTTTAAACGAGTTCTTAAATATGATTGCAAATACAATTATCATGTATAACTCATCTTCAATCTTATCGTTTCATGTTGTGAAACACACTGTTTTACCTGCTGAAACATATTGTTTCACACCGTAAAACAACATGTTTAACATTTCGAACATTCAGACCATAAATATTTACAATCACAACCTTACAAAAGACATGTTTCAATAAACATTTATAAAACAAATACTTAAAACTTATAATCCAAAACATGATATCTTATCAGAATCAGGAATTATTTTCAAAGGAGATTAAGTCCACGACATACAAAAATATTGCTATGACGAACAAAACACAAAAAAGTTTATTCAAGTTTTCACTTTTTATTCTTAAAAAATGGTTACATATTAAAACTCTATTCGTCTATAAAATGTCCGTCAAGGCACGGACATGCAACCCGAATGCTTAAAGACTATAGTCTAACTCAATTTTAAAACTAATGTTTACCCCTGACAATCAGGGTGTTGACATAATCATAATGCGATGAAAGGCGACTTTACATGCGGCCTAAATCAATAAGCAACAACCGTGGAGTGGGCTTCAGGCTCATTCGCATAAACTGTGAACACCAAGTAATAAAAAAACTAATGTACAACTTTAAAAATAGATTTATGAGAAAAAATCATTTGTTTTACAGAGGAAGAACCTTAGCTCTGTTGGCTGTCGCCGCAGGCTTTATAGGTTTTTCATCATGTGCTCAAGATGGTTTCGATAAGGAGAAGTGGGACAACGGCGTGTACAACACACAGCTGGAAAATCCCGCAGCCGACGACATCCTGATCACGCCTAACGCCGACGGCACAATGCAAACCATTAAATGGCCTGTTGTCTACGGAGGTGGCGGATATAAGGTTCTGCTCAAAAACCTTACTACCGAAAAGACCGTACTGGACACCATAATGGACGTTACAACCATAACGGTAAGCCGTGCCGAAGACTCCAACTACCAATTGGAATTCGCCGTGCTTGATAACAAAGAACACAACAACACCGGCTCTTCGACTTTGATTAAAACATTTACGACATTCGCCACCGCTGACGGCTCAATCCCTGCAGGCGACCTTAACCAGTGGTTCGCAAGCAATCCGCTGCCGGAGGGCAAAAACGAGGTTGTTTACGACCTCGCCGAGGGCGGCTCTTACACCCTTTCAGGTAAACTTGACTTCGGCGCTCAGAGCGTAACGCTGCGGTCAGTAGGTGAAAACGCCAACTTAACCACGAGCGACGGAGCATGTTTCGTAATCGGAAACGGCATCAAATTGCAAAATCTTAACATAGACTGCACCGGCAACAAGGCGAATGCCCTGCTACTTATGACCGACAAACCTAGCGAGGCTCTTTCAACAGAAGCTTTGGGCTACAAGGCAAAGGGCGCAAATCAAGACGGCTACGTCATGACAAACGCCGTTCTCATAAAGAATGTAAACATAAAGAATCTCAACAAGAGCCTTATCTACGGAAACAAGAAACCGTGGAGCCTTACCTCGCTGATTATCAACAACTGCATGATACAGCTTGACAATGGCGATAACGGCAGCAGCCTTATCAATATGTATGGTGGCGGAAACGGTCTGATAAAGTCGCTCACAATAAAGAACAGCACTCTGTTTAACCTGCAAAAGAACACTAATGCTTACGTCGTAAGATACAGCAACGGTAGCGCGGCACAGCCTCAGAAGATATTCGGCACCGGCGCAACGGCCACACTGTCATTGACAAACAACACGTTTGCCAATGTCTATACCGGCAAGGACTTCGCGAACAACATGGCGAACACTCCGTCCATAACCACGACATTGACCGACAATATCTTCTACGATGTGTTCCGTATATATCAGTTCGTTCAAACACAGACCGTACGCAAGACCGTCAACAACTACATCTGGTGGGTTCAGTCTTCAAAACAAACAAACGACATAACACGTACAGACTCTGACGGTAATCCGCTCTGCACAGAGGCAGACCCGGGTTTCCCGACAATGGACGCGCTGAAAGCTCTTGACTTCACACAGCAGAATTGCGGAGCCAACTTCACTCCGTCAGGCACACCGCTTGACAACAAGGCCGGCGACCCGCGCTGGTTGCCTACGGCTGAATAATAACCGATAACAAAAAAGAAACACGATATGAGAAAGAATCTTATAGCAAGTTTGGCGTTCGGCTGCATGATGATGTCAGCCGCGCCGGCCTTGGCTCAGCAGGCCGGCACCGTGTCGGGTGTCGTTGTCGATGAGAAAGGCGAGCCTGTAATCGGCGCGTCTGTACGCCTCGCGGGAAAAGCCGGCGACAACCTCGGCGTAATAACCGACCTCGATGGTAAATATACCATCAACGCGCCCAAAGGCAGCAAGGTTACTATCACATACATAGGGTACCTGCCGCAGACAGTGGTGGCCGGCGGAAAGGTGCGGCTGAAGGAAGACTCACAAAACCTCGAAGAGGTGGTTGTGGTTGGTTACGGTGTGCAAAAGAAAGCTCACCTTACAGGTTCGGTGGCGTCTATTCCGGTCGACGAAATCCAAGACTTGTCATCAGGCGGCCTCAGCTCCACCCTCAGCGGACTCGTAAACGGCCTTAGCGTAAACGGCGGTAACGGCCGCCCGGGTGAGAACGCCAGAATATATGTGCGTGACACGAACTCGCTCGGCGATATAGGCTCAACCGCACAGGAGCCTCTTTACGTAATAGACGGATATATTTATCCTAATGACGTAAAGATTGGCAACACCACACAGAATCTCGGCTCGCAGGCTTTCAACAACCTCGACCCGTCAGAGGTTGAAAGCATCTCGGTGTTGAAAGACGCCTCGGCCGCCGTTTACGGCGCGCGCGCCGCCAACGGTGTAATCCTTGTTACGACAAAGAAGGGTAAAGTGGGTGCTCCGCGCATATCTTACAGCGGCACATTCGGTTTTACCGACGAGGTGGCACGCCCGAAGATGCTCAGCGCGTATAACTACGGTCGTCTTTATAACGCCGTTACCGCCGCCGACCCAACCAACACATCGCTCAACAATCGTCTTGACATCTTCCAGGCTGATGAGCTTGAGGCCATGAAGAGCCTTAACTATGACCTGCTTGACAAGTATTGGAAAACCGGTACGACAATGAAACACAGTGTCAATATCAGCGGTGCTACGGAGAAGGTGAACTACTTTGGCAGCATTTCTTACTTCGACCAAGAGGGTAACCTTGGTAAACTCGACTATGACCGCTGGAACTACCGTGCCGGACTTTCAGCTAATGTAAGCAAATGGCTTAAAGCCGGAATCACCGTAAGCGGAGACTATGGCAAAAAAGACAAGCCGCTCGTAAAAGTCGGCGGTTCGGGCGATGAGAAAGATTATAACCTCTTGCTCACACGTCCTTACTACATACCTGAGTCGATTGGAGATTATCCTATCTTGGCTTACGGTCCGAGCAATAGCGAGAAAAATCAGAACCAGCGTTACAACTTCGCTTTGTTGCAGGACAACGGCGATTATAGCAAGTCAATGAGTTCAAATATTAACATTAACGGTAATATTGACTATGACTTCGGCTGGAATAAGATTTTGAAGGGTCTGCGCTTGCGTTTCTCTTACTCGAAGAGTATAAACACAGACAAAGGCAATGAGTATGGTACTACATACAAGCTGTACAAGATGAATAACCGCTTCGGTAGCGGAAACCACTTGTACACTCCGACAGCCGGCCAGAACTATGATGATTTCATGTACGAGGGCAACTTCGTTGAGAATACTATCAGCAACGGCGATTATTTGCAGCGTACAATGGTTCGTACCGATAACTATCAGATGAACTTCACGGCTACTTATGCCCGAGATTTCGGCCCGCACAGCATCAACGCGCTGTTCTCTATAGAGAAGTCGGAGACTGAGAGCGAGTATCTGCTCGGTAAGGCGACACAGCCTTATGAGTTTACAACCGGCCAGTGGAACTCTGTAAAACCCGACGCCGAGTACTCGACAAACTTCACACGCGCGGAGTCAGGTACATTATCATATATAGGTCGTATAAACTACGCTTATGCCAATAAGTATCTGTTGGAGTTCTTGCTCCGTTCGGACGCTTCTACAAAATTCGCTCCCAAGAACTACTGGGGTCTGTTCCCTGCTGTGAGCGCAGGTTACGTTATCTCAGAAGAGGAGTGGTTTAAGAAGGCCGTTAAATGGGTTGACTATTTGAAGGTACGCGCCTCATTCGGTATGACAGGCCGTGACAACACCGCCCCTTGGCAGTGGATGCAGGTTTACGCTCAGGACAAAAACAAGGGTGCCGTGTTCGGTATCGGTTCTGATGCCGGAAGCCGTATAACCATCAACAAGAATAATTCGGCCGTAAATGCCAATGTCCATTGGGACAAATCATACAAGGCTAACCTTGGTATCGACTTCAACGTGCTTAACAGCCGTCTGGCAGTAACATTCGAGGCTTACCGCGAGTGGAACCGCGAAATGCTTATGAACATCGCACAGACCATACCGACAACCGTAGGTACACAGTCAGCCGCCACTAACCTCGGTAAGATGGACAGCTGGGGCTACGAGCTGAGCCTTACATGGCGAGACAAAATTGGCAAAGACTTTAAGTACCGCATCGGTCTTAATACCGGCTACAGCGACAACCGCGTGCTCAACATGGACTGGGAGAAAGATTACATTTACCGCCAAATCACTCATGGACACCGCACCGACATCGGCGTTTGGGGTATGCAGTGCATAGGTATGTTCCGTTCATTCCAAGATATCGAGGAGTACTTCGACAAGTACAAAATCACATCTTACATGGGATTGTCCAAAGACCAAGTCCGTCCGGGTATGCTTATATATAAAGATGTACGCGGAGCATTGCAGCCCGATGGCACATATGCCGGTCCCGACGGTATCGTAGACGCCAGCAACGACCAAGTGCGCATCTCAAACCGCTCAAATAACATTTACGGTTTCACTGTGAACCTCGGAGCTGATTATAAGGGAATATCGCTTACGGCACAGCTTAGCGCCAGCTGGGGCGGATACACAACCGTGCCGTCAGCCGCGCTGAAACCCACCGGAAACCTTGAATACTGCAACATGCCGTCATTCTGGAATCCTGACAACATGTATGCTTATGAGGATATTAAAGATGCCGCAGGAAACATCGTAGTAAGCGAGAATCGTAACGGTTACCTGCCTAACCTGGCTTACTCAAGCGTAAACAGCGTGGCATCAACATTCTGGCAGATAAGCAATACACGCGTTACACTGAACCGTCTGACATTGGCTTACACCATTCCGTCAGCTTTGGTTAAGAAAATCGGTATTCAGAGCGCGCGCGTAAATGTTACCGGTCAGAACCTGATAAACTTCTACAACCCGTATCCCGACCACTTTACAAGTCCGATGGCCGGAACTTATGGAAGCTATCCTAACCTTAGGAAGTTTACAGTGGGTGTGAATCTGTCGTTCTAAATACAATAAAGTAAACGATAACTTAAAAAGAGAATTTACAATAATGAAACATAGAATGGTAAAACTGTTCAGTGTCGGTCTGCTCTCAGCAATGGCATTGTCGTCATGCAGCGACAGTTTTCTTGAAGACAAGAAGAACTACGACAACGTGAACACAGATATTTATAACTATCTCAGCGGTTGCCAAGGACGTGTCAATGATGTTTACTCATGGGATTTGCCCTCCGTAAATGACCTTACATGGAAATATCCTTCAATGGGTAACGCCGACCTCGCCGGTAAATCGACTGAGGAGTATTCGGGCTTCAGTGATTTTGTCGACCCGCAGATTGAGCTTAGCTCTATGAGTGCGACAAACAGCGTGCCTGACTTCTTTATGGGTAATTCTACAAATATACAAGAGGCTGTTTACGGTCATATCCGTAATATCAACGATGCCATAAAGGGTATTTCGGAGGGAAGTATCAGTCAGGCTGACAAAGATAAGCTGCTTGGCCAGCTCTACTTCTTCCGCGCATGGTGCTACTACAAAATAGTAAAATGGTATGGCGGTGTGCCTATCGTTGACCAAGTGCTCGATCCGATTGAAGAGAACTATACTCCCCGCTCGTCAACAAAGGCTTGTATTGAGTTCATAGTTGGTGATTTGAACAAATCGGCCGAATTGCTTAACGGCGTAGAATGGGGCAGCTCTGACTATGGTCGAATAACCGCAGGTACAGCTCTTGCGCTCAAAGGACGTGTATTGCTGTTGTGGGCAAGTCCGATTTTCAACCGCGCAAACGATGAAAACCGCTGGAAAGAGGCTTACACCGCAATGAAGGCAGACCTGCCAAAGATTAACGCTTGCGGCTATCACCTTTTCAATGAGGGCACAAACTCTAATGCCTCCGTCTTCGGAAGCATGTTCACACAGAACAAGGAGAACCCCGAAGCCGTGTTCTTCACGCTGCATAACAATGTTACCGGAGACGGACTCGACAACCAGAAGAATAATGCCTGGGAGCGCGCGATACGTCCTTCAAACACAGGCGGTAGCGGTAAGACCGCTTCAAAAATGCTTGTTGACATCTTCCCGATGTCTGATGGTAGAGTACCGGTAGGAACAGGAACTTACACAAAGTTGGAAACTTCATCGAAAACTTATGATGCCAACGCTCCGTTCATGAACCGCGACCCGCGCTTCTACCGCACATTCGCATTCCCCGGTTTCCGTTGGGCTTATAACGGAGATGCAAGTAAGAAGGACGCAAATAACCCTTCTGACGGCAAGAATTATGTTCTTTGGAACTATGTTTGGTATGAGAACAAGGACGATCAGGGTAACCCGGAGAGCGGGAACTCATACGCCGCCGACAACCTCGGTAACAGCAAGGCCGGTGTTTACATCCGTAAAAAGTCTGATGACTTAGACATGAACTCAGCACCGCTGTACAATTATGTGGCGACTGACACGAAAGGCGCGGCTCCGTTCTATTCATCAGCCATGCTGATTGAGCTTCGTTATGCCGAGGTTCTGCTTAATCTTGCCGAGGTGGCTTGTGCTACAGGACACATGGACGAGGCCGTTGGCTATCTGCAACAAATTCGTGCCCGTGCAGGATACACACCTGAGAAGAACTACGGATTACAGGCTGACCTCGCAAGCGACCAAGCTACATGTATGAGTGCGATATTGTATGAGCGACAGATCGAATTCGCCTACGAAGGCAAACGCTTCGATGACTGTCGCCGTTGGATGCTCTTCGACGGAGGTCAGGGCCAAGGCTCGTTGAAATCTTCATGGGCTCTTACCGGTTGGGGTGGAAACACTTGCACATGGCTTGGTGTAAAACCGCTTAACGGACAGCGCCGTGAGAACATCCAATATCGTGTTGCCGACAAATACGGTGTGGCAAAACCGCAGTATGGACAAGACCCGCTGCTGAAGAGTCTGACCGAACAGGGAAAAGAGCGTTATAAGGGTGTAGACCTGCGCGAACCTCTGACAGAGCAGCTCAGCGAACTGAAGACTTGGTATAACGAGAACCTCGTAATGAAAGTTCAGAAAGGTGATGCTCGCGATTCTCAGAAGAACGACTTGTACATGAACTTCCGTCCCAAGTATTATCTGCTCGGTCTGTCATCAGGAGCAATGAACGCAAACAGCAAAATTGAGCAAACAATCGGCTGGGAGGACTATAACAACAGTGGCGCTCCAGGTACTTTCGACCCGCTCGCAGAATAATAATTGATTGCGAACACTAAATAAATTAATGATAAATAAAAGCGTGCCAAGGCTCAACCCTTGACACGCTTTTATTTGTTTCACACCTATTATTGATATATAGGCCACATTTCGCAAGGTTAAACTTTTTGTTTTATTTTGTCGTATGTCTAAATTGATATATCTTTGCATACGATAGGCGGCACCTCGGCAATTTGAAGTAAACTTCATTGCACTCGGTTTGCACTATCCTTGCAAAATATATTCGACTTCAACGTTAACAAAAATGACCTATACGATAGAAAAGGTTACAACCCTGATAGGTGCGCGCCGCTATGGCACGAACGAATGTAATATCGGCTGGATTCTTACAGACAGCCGCAGTCTTTGCTTCGCCGAGGAGACATTATTTTTTGCAATACGCTCGGAACGCAATGACGGACACAATTATATAGCAGACCTTTATCGCCGCGGAGTGCGTAATTTTGTTGTAGAGACTCTGCCGAACGACCACACCGACAAATATGCCGATGCTAACTTTCTTAAAGTTCCTCATACGCCTGAAGCATTGCAGAGACTGGCCGAACGGCACAGGGACGAGTTCAATATACCCATTGTAGGAATAACAGGAAGCAACGGCAAGACCATAGTCAAAGAGTGGTTGTACCAGTTACTGTCTCCCGAATTTGTTGTTACACGCAGTCCGCGAAGTTATAACTCACAGATTGGCGTGCCGTTGTCAGTATGGTTGCTGAACGAACAGACCCAAATCGGAGTGTTTGAGGCCGGAATAAGCAGGCCGGGAGAAATGGACGCTCTGCGTGACATAATACAACCCACCATCGGAGTTCTTACAAATCTCGGAACCGCACATCAGGAAAACTTCACCTCGATGGCAGATAAATGCCGGGAGAAGTTACGCCTTTTCCACGAGGCAAAGGTCATTATCTATCCTTATGACGACATTACCATAAGGCAATGCGTGGCTGAAGCCGACATGAAAGGAGAACTTCTGCCTTGGTCAACAACCGATACTAACGCACCGTTATATATCAACAAAGTTGAGAAACACGATGCCGACACTACCATTACTTATACTTTCAAGGGACGAGAGGGAGAATATGTCCTGCCGTTCATTGATGAAGCGTCGGTTGAAAATTCAATTTCGTGTGTTGCAGTTGCATTATATCTCGGTTTGACACAAAAGGAAATAGCCGACCGTATGACGAAGATCGAACCGGTGGCTATGCGACTTGAAGTAAAGCAAGGACGACACGGATGCACCATTATCAACGATTCGTACAATTCAGATGTCAACTCACTTGACATAGCTCTTGACTTCATGAACCGTCGTCCTGACCATGCCGGACGCCGACGTACACTGATACTGAGCGATATTCAGCAGAGTGGCAAAAGCGGAGAATCCCTTTACCGTGAGGTTTCCGACCTCTGCCGCAAGCGCGGAGTTGAGAAATTCATCGGTATCGGTTCCGAAATAAGCATTCACAAAAATGTAATAGACATTGCCGACAAGTATTTCTTCGAGGACTTGCAAGCCTTTATCAAAAGTCCGTCATTCACATTTTTAAGAGACGAAGTAATATTACTGAAAGGCGCGCGCTGTTTCAGCTTTGACCGTTTAACCGAGCTTTTGGAGCAAAAAGTACACGAAACAATCCTTGAAGTGAACCTTAATGCAGTGGTTGAAAATCTGAATCACTACCGTTCGTTCATGAAACCGGAAACAAAAATCGTCTGTATGGTAAAGGCCGACGCCTACGGAGCCGGTGCGGTAGAGGTCGCAAAAACACTTCAAGACCATCGTGCCGACTACTTGGCTGTAGCTGTAGCCGATGAGGGAGTTACACTGCGAAAGAACGGTATAACCGGAAACATCATGATTATGAATCCCGAAATGACGGCATTCAAAAACATGTTTGATTACGACCTCGAACCTGAAGTTTACAGTTTCCGCCTGCTTGACGCACTGATAAAGGCCGCCGGAAAAGAAGGAATAACAAATTGGCCGGTTCACATCAAGCTCGACACCGGTATGCACCGCCTTGGTTTCGACCCTGAGAAGGATATGGACGAGCTGATAAATCGTTTGAAAAGCCAAAACGCCGTTATGCCACGTTCGGTCTTCTCACACTTTGTCGGCTCTGACAGCGATGACTTTGACAACTTCTCGGCACGCCAATTCGAGCTTTTCTGCAAAGGAAGCGAGAAACTGCAAAGTGCTTTTGACCATAAAATTCTGCGACACATAGATAACAGCGCAGGCATAGAGCACTTCCCGGAGAGGCAGCTTGACATGTGCCGACTTGGCCTCGGACTTTATGGTATAGACAGTCGCGACAACTCTATACTACATACCGTCAGCACGTTAAAGACCACTATACTGCAATTGCACAACGTTCCGAAAAACGAAACGGTCGGTTACAGCCGTAAAGGCATACTGACCCGCGACAGCGTAATAGCCGCAATACCTATCGGTTATGCCGATGGTCTTGACCGTCGCCTTGGTTGTGGCCATTGCTATTGCCTCGTAAACGGCAAAAAAGCTCCTTATGTAGGAAACATTTGCATGGACGTGGCCATGATTGACGTTACCGATATAGATTGTAAAGAAGGCGATTCTGTTGAGATTTTCGGTGAGAATTTGCCGGTAACAGTACTGTCAGACGTGATGAAGACCATTCCATATGAGGTATTGACCGGTATCAGCAACCGAGTGAAAAGAGTCTACTTCCAAGACTAAAAAAAGCAAATCACTTCACCGTAATTATCAGTAATTACAGAAATATAAGCAGCCGAAGCTGTTAAAACAATAACTTCGACAAACCGTTTGTCAGATTATTGTTTTTAACCGCTTCGGCTGCTTTATTTCATTTTACAATCAAAAACCATATCAATTATGCAAATTTAACAAGTGTAAAATATACTAATAGAAGAAAAAACCGTAAATTTGCACTGTTTTGACGGTACTTGACTGTTTTAAACACGATAATTATTACCGTGTAGAAGCCAAGTTGTAATTATGCACTTGTAACACTAACTTAAATAAAATACTATAACAAATAAAAAAATGAATCCAATTCAGACGACAAAAATGACCAACTTCCGTTGGGTTATCTGTGCGATGTTGTTCTTTGCGACAACAGTTAACTACATGGACAGGCAGGTTCTTTCGCTTACATGGAAAGACTTCATTGCCCCCGAATTCCACTGGACTGACGCCGATTACGGCGACATCACCGGTATCTTCTCTATCGCTTATGCCATTGCAAACCTGTTCGCAGGTCGCTTCATTGACTGGATGGGAACCAAGAAAGGTTACCTCTGGGCTATCGGCGTATGGTCTCTCGGCGCATGTTTGCATGCAGGCTGCGGTTGGGCAACCGAGCATGTGGTAGGCATACACGACGCCGCCGACATGATTAAGGTTACAGGTGCCACCGCACAGTTAGTAGCCATAACAAGCGTTTACTTCTTTATTGCCGCGCGTATCGTGCTCAGCGTCGGTGAGGCAGGTAACTTCCCGGCAGCCGTAAAGGTAACCGCAGAGTATTTCCCCAAGAAAGACCGAGCTTTCGCTACTTCTATTTTCAACGCCGGAGCAACAGTCGGAGCACTCATCGCCCCTGTTACAATACCCTCATTGGCAAAATACTTCCAGAACCTCGGCGTAGGTAACGGCTGGGAGATGGCTTTCATCGTTATCGGTGCGCTCGGTTTCGTATGGATGGGTATATGGATGTTCGTTTACAAAAAGCCTAACAAGAATCCGCATGTCAATGCTGCCGAGCTGGCTTACATTGAGCAGGAGAACCTTGAGGAGACACTCAAGCAGACCGATACCGACGAGGTCAACGAGAAAAAACTCAGCTTCTGGCAGTGTCTTGGTTACCGCCAGACATGGGCGTTTGCCGTAGGTAAGTTCATGACCGACGGTGTTTGGTGGTTCTTCCTCTTCTGGATTCCCGCTTACATCTCTGACGTTTACGGATTCTCTTCTGACAGCGGAACCGCACAGCTCCTCATATTTGTGCTTTACGCAATAACAATGCTTTCTATCTACGGAGGCAAACTGCCGACAATCATTATCAACAAGACAGGCATGAACCCCTATGCCGCACGTATGCGCGCCATGTTCATCTTCGCCCTGTTCCCTCTGTTGGCACTGTTGGCACAGCCGTTGGGCCGTTTCTCTTACTGGTTCCCCGTCATAATCGTAGGTATAGCAGGTGCCGCCCACCAGTCATGGTCGGCCAACATCTACTCTGTTGTAGGTGATATGTTCCCGAAATCATCCGTAGCGACCATCATCGGTATCGGCGGTATGGCCGGCGGTATCGGCTCATACATCATCAACAAAGGCTCAGGTGCGTTGTTCACATTCGCAAAAGAGACCGACATGCAGGCTCTCGGCTTCTCCGGTATCGAAGCCGGCTACATGATTATATTCTGTGTGTGTGCAGTTGCATACCTCGTTGGTTGGATTATCATGAAGCTCCTTGTACCGAAGTACAAACCTATCGTTGTTGAATAACAATCAAAACGTTTATTATAATCCTATAAGGCAGATGCGTCCCGTGTGGCGCATCTGCTTCTTTTTTTTATTACCGGACTTCACACCATAACGGTCATATATGCCAATAAACAAGACATACTTACTCTTCGCAAATAAATTTAACCCAACCCCCGGCTGATAAAAATTTTCCTCACATCCTATTCTTCAACCAAACCGGCTCATGTAAACTATACGAACTTGTTCAAACTTTTTGCCGAAATGTCATGTTGTACATTAATTTTCATTCTTTTCTTGCCCTAATCGAGTCTTTTTTGCCTGCTTTTGTCCCTCTCATCGGTTACATAGCCCGCTATGCGCCC
>Cebus_capucinus_imitator_PRJNA485217_SSR102__coassemble_829_pt1 | contig 36462 bp, 31 predicted proteins | sample Cebus_capucinus_imitator_PRJNA485217_SSR102__metabat2_high_PE_011 | metagenome-assembled genome bin Cebus_capucinus_imitator_PRJNA485217_SSR102
ATTTTTTGTATTTTTAGTAGAGACAGGGTTTCACCATGTTGACCAGGATGGTCTCTACCTCTTGACCTTGTGATCCACCCATCTCGGCCTCCCAAAACAATTAGTTTTAAAGCTTAACTGGAAGAACGCGGACGGTAAGTACGCTGCTGCTGCGCTCCGTCCTTCTGTAAAGCGGAGCCAAAGCCCTCCGGACGGAATCCGCCCTCATCGTTATTATAACTTCTGTTAGGTGTGTAAGCGCGCTGCACCCTTATACGAGGACGCATAGGCTTGTCTCCGTTTTGATAGTTTGAGCTGCCTGCCGGCTTGTAGCCCTCACGGCCACCATCATGGTTATCGGCTGACATTCCTTCATGTTTGTTTTCAAATTCTTCTGTCATAATTGTTGTATTAAAGCCTCACGGCGGTTATAACTGTTAAATATAATAATCCGAATTACATACCTGTGTAGTTGTGCGGGGTTATGGCCATCAGTTCGGCTTTAACCTCGTCGCTCACATTGAGCTGCTTCACGAACTCGTGTATGGTTTCTTCTGTCATTGCTTTGTTTGTACGTGTAAGAGCCTTCAGCGCCTCATATGGATGCGGATAAGCCTCACGGCGCAATATAGTCTGTATAGCCTCGGCTACCACAGCCCAAGTATTATCGAGGTCTGCGCTTATCGCCTGCTCGTTCAATATGAGCTTACGGAGTCCTTTCAGAGTGCTTTGTATTGCGATTACACCGTGTCCGAGAGGCACACCGATATTACGAAGTACAGTAGAGTCTGTAAGGTCACGCTGCAGACGGCTTACAGGCAATTTTTGAGCGAGGAACTGCAGAACGGCGTTTGCCACGCCGAGATTACCCTCACTGTTTTCGAAGTCGATAGGATTAACCTTATGGGGCATTGCGCTTGAGCCAACCTCTCCGGCCTTGATTTTCTGTTTGAAGTACTCCATCGAGATATACATCCAGAAATCGCGGTCAAGGTCGATTATTATAGTGTTTATACGGCGTATCGCATCGAACACTCCGCCAAGACAGTCGTAATTGCTAATCTGCGTGGTCCACTGTTCACGCTGCAAGCCGAGCTTCTCGCTAACGAACTTATTGCCGAACTCTTTCCAGTCATACTGCGGATAAGCCACATGGTGAGCGTTATAGTTACCTGTCGCGCCTCCGAATTTTGCGGTAAACTCACATGCCTTGAGCGACTCAAGCTGCTTGCGCAGACGGTATGCGAACACCATTATCTCCTTGCCGAGACGTGTGGGTGACGCAGGCTGTCCGTGAGTCTTTGCCAACATGGGAACATCTTTCCACTCTTCGGCATAATCCTCAAGTTGCTTTATCAGTTCCTCAATCTGTGGAACGTAAACCTCCTCAAGAGCCTCTTTTACCGAGAGAGGCACACCGGTGTTATTTATATCCTGCGATGTAAGTCCGAAGTGGATGAACTCCTTGAAAGCGTCAAGACCTCCAATGGCATCGAATTGCTCCTTTATATAATACTCAACGGCCTTAACATCGTGGTTTGTCGTCTTCTCGATTTCCTTTACACGAGCGGCGCCGGCCTCATCAAAATTCACGTAGATGTCTCTCAAACGTTCGAACAGAGAGTGGTCAAAGCCCTCCAGCTGCGGCAAAGGCAGTTCGCAAAGAGTGATGAAATACTCAATCTCCACCCTTATTCTATAACGTATGAGGGCATACTCAGAGAAATAATCCGCAAGTTTTTCGGTTTTGTTCCTATACCGGCCGTCTATCGGTGATATGGCCGTCAATAAATCAAGATTCATATATTTAACGCGTATTAATTACCTGCAAAAGTAATAATTTTAATCGGTTATCAAGACATTCCATATATAAAAGATGTTTAATGACCGCATTTTTTTAACGCCCGACAACAGCATCACCATATAAACATAAAAAAGCCTCGTCGCATATCGCTACGAGGCTTTTCTTACCGTGGGCGTTGACGGATTCGAACCGCCGACCCTCTGCTTGTAAGGCAGATGCTCTAAACCAGCTGAGCTAAACGCCCTTACTTCTTGTAAGCGGTTGCAAAGGTAGGACATTTTTCTTAAACCACCAAATATTTTGAGAACTTTTTTCGAATATTTTTTCATCTTTTCTTCATCAAGAAAACCGCTTCTTCGTAAGAACTTAAATATCAATACGTTACAAAACATATTGTTTTACCTCACGAAACAATATGTTTTGTCGTCCAAATCAATAAGTATTGAGACCTAAATCTTAGTACATATAAAAACAGATGTTACCCTTTGGCTGAGTCAGGCCGCATCACTGCAAGTATTTGTTTATACAACTTCCGCGTTAATGTTTATATAATGTTCGTTTGTTACGACAAAAATCAGTACATTTGCACGCAAAAACGAAAATCAATGAGCCGTTTATATCCGCTGTGGAACTTTATAGGACACAACAAATATTGGATTGTTTGCATCGTGGGAGTACTGATTGTCGGATTCCTTGACGAGAACAGTTTGTGGCAACACGGAAAGAACCGTATAGAGATAAGCCGCCTCGAAGAACAAATCGAAGAATATAACGCACGTTACGAGCGGGACAACGCAAAGCTGAAAAAACTTCGCCATGACCCTAAGGCCATAACAAAGATAGCGAGAGAGAACTATTTTATGAAAGCCGACGACGAGGATATATTCATGCTCAGTGATGACGAGAAAAACATAGACGAAAACAATGAGACAACTGAGTAAAAATCAAAGTATCATTCTGCTGGCAGGAGCCGTGCTTATGGTGGCAGGTGTGGTTATGTATGTGTTCCGGATTGTGAGCCACTCGGCATGGCTGTTCTTTGTCGGCGCAGCGGCTTTCGCTTCAATGCAGATGCAGCAGACATATGACGGACGCAACCTCACCGTGCGCCGTCTGCGCCGCATATTGACATTGGCTGACGCTCTTTTTGTGGTGTCGGCATTGTTTATGCTTGAAGACACTTATCACGTGTTGTTGCCGATGTTCAACGATTGGTGGGCAGACGGTTACACGAAATACCTTATTTATATACGCAATAATTGGGTGGTGCTGTTACTTGTAGCGGCTATGCTTGAACTGTACACGACACACCGCATAGCCCACGAACTTGACAAAGAGGCAAAAAAACGCTAAAACAGTCGCGTATTTATTTAAATTGAATGAATTTTTTTCCGTACATCGGTAAGACGTTGTACTTTTGTGTATGTATTACAAAAACATATTTATGATTAGAATTCTTTACGCTTTCCTTGTAACGACAATACTCGCGTCGTGCGCCGACTCGTATGACATTAAGGGAACTACTAACGTTCCGACACTTGACGGACGTATGCTTTACCTCAAAGTTTATCATGACAACGAACTTAAGAGTATAGACTCTTGTGATATAGTGCATGGCAAGTTCCAGTTTAAAGGTCAGCTTGACTCCGCGCGCATGGCCACATTGTTTATGGACGATAACAGCATTATGCCTATTGTTCTTGAGGAAGGTGACATATCGATAAAGATTGACAATACACAGCAGAAGGTATCGGGCACACCGTTGAACGAGAAATTATTCAAATTCATTGAGAGTTATAACCGCCTTGAAGGTGAGGTAAACGATTTGGGACACCAGCAGAGCCAAGCCATAATGAACGGTAAGGATATGAATGTGGTGAACGCCAACCTTGCGGAGAAGGCAAACAGCATAGCCGAGAAGGAAGACAAGCTGATAACGAGCTTTATCGTAGAGAATTTCGATAACGTGCTCGGTCCGGGCGTGTTTTTCATGATGACAGCCGGAAACCGCTATCCGGAGCTTTCGCCGTGGATAGAGGATATAATGAGTAAGGCGACCGACAGTTTCAAAAATGACCCTTACGTGAAGGATTATTATGAGAAGGCACAGCAAAATCAGGCCATAATGAACGGAACCGCCACACCTGACACTCCGGCTGTGCCTACGGAAATGCCGCAGACACCTAACGAAATGGCTCAACCCATTACTGCCGCTCCTACAGCTCCGCAGACCAAAGGCGAGCAGGCGACGGGAGAACAGCCGAATGAATAAATAAAAATCATACGGATGATAACACTTATAAAAAACGCTAACATTGTAAATGAGGGACGTGTATTCACGGGTTCGGTAGTTGTTACCGACGAACTCATTACCGATATAATAGAAGGAAACGAAGCACCCCAAGGGCAGTTTGACACTACAGTCGACGCCTCGGGGTGTTTCCTTTTGCCGGGTGTAATAGATGACCATGTACACTTTCGTGAACCGGGTCTTACCAACAAGGCCGATATGGAGAGCGAGAGCCGTGCCGCCGCTTATGGTGGCGTAACGTCATATTTTGATATGCCGAACACAGTCCCGCAGACAACAACAATCGAAGCTCTGGAAGACAAGTTTGAACTTGCGGCAAAGAAAAGTCATGTAAACTATTCGTTCTTCTTCGGTGCGACCAATAATAATGTTGACAATTTCGGAAAGTTGGACGTACACCGCATACCGGGTATAAAACTTTTTATGGGTTCGTCAACCGGAAACATGCTCGTGGACAGACGTGAGGCTTTAGACCGCATATTCAGTACGGCTAATATGCCGATAATGACCCATTGTGAGGATACCGACATTATAAATGCCAATATGGCTAAAGCCAAGGCCGAGTATGGCGATGACCCTGCGGTAACGCATCATCCGGAGATACGCAGCGAGGAGGCTTGCTTCAAGTCGACTGAGTTGGCCGTGGAGCTTGCGAAGAAGCATGGAGCTCGTCTGCATGTGGCCCATCTGACAACGGCGAAAGAATTGTCGCTGTTTGAGAAAGCTACCGACGGACTGCCCCGGATAACGGCTGAGGCGGTGATTGCACATTTGTTTTTCGCGGCTGAAGATTATGAGCGTAAGGGGACAATGATAAAATGTAATCCGGCTGTCAAGTATAAAGCTGACCGTGATGCGTTAAGAAAGGCACTGACCGACGGCAGAATAAGCGTTGTCGGTACAGACCATGCCCCGCATGAGTTGAAAGACAAGCAGGGCGGTTGTGCGAAAGCGGCTTCAGGTATGCCGATGATACAGTTTTCTCTCGTCTCCATGCTTCAACTGGTAGATGATGGTGTACTGTCGATTGAGCGTGTGGTTGAACTTATGTGTCATAATCCGGCGCGTTTGTTTGAGGTTTGCGGGCGCGGCTTTATACGTAAAGGTTGCAAGGCTGACCTCGTGATTGTGCATCGCGGCGCACCGTGGACGGTAACAAAAGAGACCATTCAGAGCAAATGCGGATGGAGTCCGATGGAAGGTGATACATTTAATTGGAAGGTGTTGCACACATTCTGTAACGGACATCATATATTTGACAACGGGGTGTTTGACGATACCGTACGGGGTAAGGAGATAAGTTTCAGATAACGAAAGAATAAAAAAACAACGACTAAAAAGATACTTAACGGAGACTTATGGTAGCACGCATATTTATAGTACTTCTGCTTTTAATACTGTTACCTGATTTGTATGTGGACCGCATGATTTTGCGCCGTAAAGCCAGTAACCGCAATTTGGTCAGAGGGCTTTGGTGGTTTCAGTCGGTCGTGTTCTGCATTTACACATTGATGCTTACGTTTTCAAGAGACTTTGCGCCATCTTCGATAACGGTCCTTAATGTATATTTATTTATAATAGGCGCGATTGTGGTGCCAAAGTTCGTGTTTGCCATGTGCCATTTTCTTGGTTGGGCACATTGCCGTTATCATCATACCACAACAAACTATGGTAACCATGTTGGCGGTGTCTTGGCTGCAGGGCTTTGCGGCTTGGTTATTTATGGCAGCACACTCGGATTCAGTAAGGTTACCGTTAGGCATGAGACGTTCTATTCGAAAGATTTGCCGAAAGAATTTGACGGTTACCGCATAGCTCATCTCAGTGACGCGCATGTGGGAACATTCAATGGGTCGTTGATAAAGATACTTGAGAAAGAGGCCGACATGGTGAATGCTTTAAAGCCGGACCTTATCGTCTTTACCGGAGATATTCAGAACATGCAGCCCGGAGAACTTGCCGCCGCAACTCCGGCGTTGAGTAGTATGAAGGCTAAAGACGGTGTGTACTCCATACTTGGAAACCATGATTATGCTGATTATATCAAGGCAGATGATAGTGTAAAACGTGCCAATGAGCGTGAATTGGTAGAACGGGAAAGAGCCATGGGCTGGAAGCTGTTGCTGAACGAGAACAGTGTTATTCGACGTGGACAGGATTCTATTGTAATTGCCGGTATGGAGAATGACGGTCGTCCGCCGTTTCCACAGAAAGGCGATTTGCGTAAGACTATGGCCGGAGTTGACAATAACTCGTTTGTATTGATGCTTGAGCATGACCCCACGGCATGGCGACGAAAGATATTGCCAGGTTCTCATGCGCAGCTTACATTGAGCGGCCACACCCATGCTATGCAGTTTGAGGTAATGAGCTGGTCGCCGGCATCGTTTATATACAATGAGTGGGGCGGTATGTATAATGAAGGCAACCGTGCGTTAAACGTGTCGGTAGGTATGGGCGGTTTCATTCCGTTCCGCATAGGCGCAAGCAACGAAATTGTGCTTATCACCCTCAAATGCGGCTGATATCCTTTTTTATGTTATAACGAATAAGTCAAAATTAGTCAAAAAAAACAGATTTCGGCGTGAAACATTTTAAATATTGCGTAAGTTGCTAATATTTACATGGTTCGGCCGTGTAACAATTATGATATATAATTGTGTGCAACCAATACACTGATGGGGTTAAATATATTGATATTCAATGCATTACAACCTAATGCGTTCATAATAACACAACATATGTCCAATAAACACATGAAGTGTGATTTACATTCACTTTATATATTATAAATATAAAAGGATTTGGTCAATTCAATATTTTTTGCGAAATTTGCAGCTGCTAATCAAGGCAGACAATATATTAACTACCATTCAAGAATGAGTAATAGCCCAAAATCACTCTGGGAACAGTGCCTTCTGCTGATAAAGGAGAATGTCTCGGAGCAGCAGTTCAACTCCCTCTTCAGGCCCATAGTGTTCGAATCGTACAACGAGTCGAACAAGACGTTGCTTGTCCAAGTGTCAAGCTCGTTTGTCTATGAGTACCTTGAAGAGAACTATGTTGATTTGCTAAATAAGGTTCTTACCCGTTTCTTTGGTAAAGGTGTGAGGCTTAACTACCGTATTGTGGTGGCTAAGTCAGGTCATGCCACAGTCGATGTACAGTCTGACCCGGCCGGAGACCTCAGCGATGAGCCTAAACGCACGACCGGTATCAATCAGCCGCCTTCGCCAATGGATGTGGCTAAGCATCAGCAGATTGACTCACAGCTCAATCCGCGCCATACTTTCTCTAATTATATTGCGGGTGCAAGCAACATGCTTCCGCGTTCAATGGGACAGTCTATAGCCGAGCATCCCAATACGACCCAGTTCAACCCGATGTTCATATATGGCCCGTCAGGTTGCGGAAAGACTCATCTTATCAATGCGATCGGCGTGCGTACAAAAGAGATTTATCCTCAGAAACGTGTGCTTTATATCAGTGCGCGCCTTTTTCAGGTACAGTACACGAACGCCGTATTGAGCAATAAGACGAATGACTTCATAAACTTCTATCAGACAATCGACATGCTTATTGTCGATGACATACAGGAGTGGGCGTCTGCGACAAAGACACAAGAGACATTCTTCCATATCTTTAACCACTTATTCCGCAACGGTAAGCGCATAATTCTTGCCAGCGACCGTCCGCCAGTTGACTTGAAGGGTATGAGCGACCGTTTGTTGACGCGTTTCAGCTGTGGTCTTATTGCTGAATTGGAGAAGCCTAATACAAAGCTCTGTGAGGATATATTGAACTGTAAGATAAAGCGTGACGGCCTGCGTATTCCTGAAGAGGTGATACGATTCATAGCCCAGACGGCTAACGGAAGTGTTCGAGACCTTGAAGGAGTGGTTAATTCCCTATTGGCCTATTCGATAGTCTATAACAGCAATATCGATATGCGTCTGGCCGAGAGAGTTGTGAAGCGCGCTGTGAGAATTGACGATAAACCTTTGACGATAGATGATATTCTTGACACGGTATGCCATCATTTCAATGTTACCACAACAGCAGTGGCAAGCCGAAGCCGGAAGCGTGATTATGTGGTTCCGCGTCAGGTGTCAATGTATTTGGCGCAGAAGTACACAAAGATGCCGGCCTCACGCATAGGAAAACTTGTTGGCGGACGCGATCATTCGACTGTAATCCACAGTTGCAATCAGGTCGAACAACGCATAAAAATAGATAAAGCGTTCAGCGCGGAGGTGTCAAGTATAGAGACCTCGTTCAAGTTAAAGAAATAAAAAGTACACATTAAGTTGTCTTCATAAACCGATAATGGATTTATGGAGACATTTTTATGAAACGACACTATCGGCAGAGTCAAGTATGAGATGTAACAAATCTAAAAGTGCCCATAGAATGGTCATCCCTTAAAATTTTTGACTGTTAGTAACAAACACTTATTGAATATAATAAAAACCCTATTGTTTCGCAGTGCGAAACAATAGGGTTTATCGTATAAAACAAGTGTTTTACACACCGAAACAAATGGTATTGTTTAGTAAGCCACAGTGAAACGCTCACGGTGATGAGCCTCGTTCTCAAGTTCGTCAACCATTGCCACGGCATAATCCTCAACCGAGATAAAGCTGTCGCCATTGGCATCGGTCAGCAAATAGTCTTTGCCGGTGCGATATTTTCCTGTTCGTGTTCCGGCAGTAAGATTACCGAGGTTTGCCGCCGGCGAGAGGAATACCCAATCGAGGTAATCCTCATGCGTCAGCGTCTCAATATAAAACTTAGCCAACGACGTAACACCCGGTATCCACTCTGCGGGCAGTGCACCGGTATCCATCAGTCTTACACCCGGTTTTACGAACAGGCTACCGGCTCCACCCACAATAAGAAGACGGCTGACGTCGGCATCTTTTACAGTTTGCAATATCTTGGGGTATATGCGTAGAGTATCCTCATATATGTTCGGATTAGCCCATCCGGGGTTATATGCGCTTATCACGGCGTCTTTTCCCTTTATTGTTTCCAACAGGCGGTCATGGTTCTCAACATCGGTCTCGACCACAGTGAGATTTGTTTTTGCCGATGTGATTTTCTTTGCGTCGCGCACTACGGCAGTTACCTGATGACCACGGTTGAGCAATTCCTCAAGTATTGCTTTACCTACAAATCCACTCGCTCCGATTAAAGTTACATTCTTCATAATTCAAGTTTTTAATTTTATTATTTAGGGTTTCTATTACAGTGGCAAAGTTACTGTATTTCAATAATATATACAAGTAGGCACCGGCGGGTTAGATAGTTACCGCCATGTTACCAATACTGTATTTCAAGCGTTTGCAAAATGATGGTTTAACCTGCTTTAACATAATATATTATGTAAAGTTTGTTATGCTCCGGTATTATAGTTACTTTTGTAGAGTAATGAAAAAAACAATGCTTATGGATGTTGAAAAATTGCGTTCAGACATTTACATACAGAATTGTCCTATACGGTGTGTGTTGAGCCGCATCAGCGATAAATGGTCAACGCTGGTTATATTCACTTTAGAGCAGTGCCCCGTAATGCGTTTCGGTGAGCTTTTGCATATGATTCCCGATATATCACAAAAGATGCTTACGGTTACTCTGCGTAAACTTGAAGAGGACGGTGTGGTGCGCCGGCAGGTGTACGCTCAAGTCCCTCCAAAGGTGGAATATTCCCTAAGCGAGCGCGGACAGTCATTGTTGCCTCATCTCAACGCACTTATACAATGGGCTAAGGGTGAGTTTGACGGTATAATGGAAGACCGTCGCAGATATGATGAGGCCAATGGTGAGACTGTGGCGAAGGCACATAATTATAAGAAACACGAAATATAAAACAACAGAATAATGAATAATGGTAAGATAACCGTTGTCGGAATAGGTCCCGGCTCGGCTGAAGACATAACACCGGCGGTGCGTTCGGTGCTTCACGATGCTGACGTTGTGGTGGGATATAAATTATACTTCAAATACATAACACCGTTTTTACGTCCTGAGACAAACTGTGTTGACACCGGTATGAAGAGTGAGGAGGCACGCGCACAGCAGGCTTTCGAACTTGCCGAAGGTGGTGGCAGTGTGTGTGTCATAAGCTCAGGCGATGCCGGAATATATGGAATGGCTTCGTTGGTGTTCGAGATGAAAAACCGCCGTGGCAGCGATGTGGATGTTGAATGTATGCCCGGTATCAGTGCTTTTCAAAAGGCGGCGGCGTTGCTCGGCGCTCCTGTAAGCCACGACTTCTGTGTTATATCGCTCAGCGATCTGCTCACGCCGTGGCAACTGATAGAGAGACGCATAAAGGCTGCGGCACAGGGCGACTTTGTTACCGCCGTTTATAACCCACGTAGCAAAGAGCGTTATTGGCAGCTCGACCGTCTCCGCGAGTTATTCTTGAAAGAGGGACGGGCCGCTGATACTCCGGTGGGCTATGTACGGCAGGCGGGACGGCCTGAACAGGAAGTACACACAACGACTCTCGGTGAGCTTGACACGACGGCAATCGACATGTTTACCATTCTTATAATAGGAAATTCGCAGTCGTACACCACATCTTACGGTATGATTACTCCACGCGGATATTACCATAGAAGTGATGATTGTGAGGGCCGTAACATGGGGCAGAACATAATGATTCGCAGTTTCCGCACCATTGACGGCGAACTGCGAGACCGTAATATTCCTATCGACCGTAAGTGGGCGCTTCTTCATGCCATACATACAACGGCCGACTTCGATATGGAGAATCTGCTCGTGGCATCGCCCGAAGCCGTGTCTGCCATGTATGAGGCTATCGTCTCAGGACGTGTAAAGACGATTGTCACCGATGTTACGATGGTCAGTTCGGGCATACGTAAAGGGGCGTTGCAGCGTCTTGGTGTCGAGGTTAAGTGTTATCTCGGCGACCCGCGCACCATCGTATTGGCGACCGAGAAGGGCATAACACGCTCTCAGGCGGGCATACGTCTTGCCGTAGAGGAGCATCCTGACGCCATCTTCGCTTTTGGAAATGCTCCCACGGCTCTTATAGAGCTTTGCGACCTTATGCGTAAAGGTAAGGCTCGACCCGCAGGGGTTATTGCGGCTCCCGTTGGATTTGTACATGTTGAGGAGTCGAAGCATAGGGTAAAGACTTTCAAAGATGTGCCGCAGATAATTATTGAAGGCCGAAAGGGTGGCAGCAATCTGGCCGCCACGTTGGTCAACTCGGTGCTTTGCTATAACGATGCGGCCGAACTTAAACCCGGACGAGACGTATGAGACCTTCGTTTACCATAATCGGCATCGATGATTCGTCCTCACCTTGCTTCGCGCCGGAAGTTCTCGGGCGCATCGGCAAAGGCTCCGTCTTTTCGGGAGGCAGCCGTCATCATGATATAGTGAAGCCGCTTTTGCCTTCTTCCCATAAGTGGATAACTGTAACGGTGCCTTTGGCTGATGTATTCAAACGCTATCGTGAGGAGTTTGAGGGTGGTTGCGACAATATCGTGGTGTTTGCCTCCGGCGATCCGCTTTTCTTTGGATTTGCCAACACAGTGATGCGTGAGATGCCTGAAGCGGCATTGCGTTTGTATCCATCGTTTAACTCATTGCAGCTGCTGGCACATCGTATTCCGGTGCGTTATGATGACATGCGCATAGTGTCTCTTACCGGCAGACCTTGGAATGAGTTAGATCGTGTGGTGATAGAACGTGCGCCCAAAATCGGAGTTCTTACCGACAGACGGAACACTCCGGCCGCTATTGCCGACCGTTTGCTTGAGTTCGGCTATACAGCTTATACCATGTATGTGGGCGAACGCCTTGGAAACGCCACCTTGGAACGTGTCAGGAGGCTGTCGTTGGATGAGGCTCGCACAGCTGAATTTGACATGCCGAACTGTGTAATGCTTTGTGCTGAAGGCGAAAATGGCGCAGGCGTGCGTCCGTTCGGTATCCCTGACGATGCGTTCGAGCTTCTTGACGGTCGCCGGCGTATGATTACGAAGATGCCTATACGCCTTCTTTCGCTTCAGGCGCTTGAGCTTTCGCATCGCAGCGTGATGTGGGATGTGGGCTTTTGCACAGGCTCTGTCAGCATAGAGGCACGCCTGCTGTTCCCTGCCGTAAAGGTTTTCTCGTTCGAGATAAGACCCGACTGTGAGGAGATAATGCATGTAAACACTCGTCGTTTCGGCACTCCGGGCATTGAGATGTTTATCGGCGACTTTATGGAAACAGACCTTTCGGCTATTCCTTCGCCCGATGCGGTGTTTATCGGCGGGCATGGCGGCCGGTTGAACGATATGCTTGGACGCATAAACGAACGCCTGTTGAGAGGTGGATGTGTTGTTTTCAATTCGGTTTCTGACGAGAGTCGTACGATGTTTGAGGCTGCCTGCCGTGATTACGGACTGGTTTTGCTGGAGCCTATGCATCTGAAACTGAACGACTATAATGCCATTACGATAATGAAAGCCGTTAAGGTTTAAATGTAAAACAATCATTTCTGTTATGACGACAAAGATAATTCTTATATCAAAAGGCGGACTGCAGGTGGCTGAAACAATTAAGCGCGAATTGCAGGATGCCGGGATTTTCACTACAATAGATATTGACGGATGTGTTCGCACAAACTCTTACGAGGAACTGTTGACCGACTCTTTCGGCAAGACGGAAGCCTTTGTGTTTGTGGGGGCTATGGGTATATGTGTCAGAATGATAGCTCCGTATGTGAAAGACAAATACACTGACCCTGCGGTGGTTTGTGTTGACAGTACCGGAAGGTTTGTCATTCCTGTGCTTTCGGGCCACATCGGCAGGGCGAATGAGCTTGCGTCGCATATTGCATCCATGTTCGGTGTCGAGCCGGTCATTACGACTCAGAGCGACAGAACAGGTCTTTGGCCTCTTGATACCATTGGTGTGAAGTTTGGTTGGAGTACTCATGCCTGTCTGCCTGAGCAACCCTTGTTGAGCGAACGTGAGGCTATGAATCGGCTGATAGCGTTGTTTGTGGGTGGAGAACCGACACTTCTGTGTATCGAAGCTGATGTTAACGGTGTGTCTGAGCTTGAACGTACAGCCCCGGAACATGTTACGGTGAGGCGTGGAAAGGTTGAGACCTATGATAAAGATAAGTTCGGTTTGGTAATCAGAATTACAGCTGCGGCGTATGAAGATTATGGTTTGCCAACCCTTTACTTTGTGCCAAAGGTGCTGAAACTTGGCATCGGACTGGCCCGTCAAGCCCAACCTGTTGACGAGATAAGGGCTGCTATAGAGCGTACTCTTATAGATAATGGTTTGAATCCGTTGGCGGTGAAGTCTTATTCAACCATTGACGCAAAGCGAGACGAGCCTGTTGTCAAGGCTTTACAGGCAGATGGTCAGACGGTAACATTCTTCTCGGCTGATGAACTGAAGGATATTGATGTGCCAACCCCAAGCGATGTGGTAAACAAACATATGGGTACGGCCAGCGTTTCAGAGGCTTCGGCTATTTTGTCGGCAGACATGGGTAGGCTGATAATGCCTAAACAGAAAGGCGAAAAACACACTGTCGCCGTGGCGGTTGAACGTGGTGTGATGCAGACGGAGGGACATATAGAGATTGTAGGTGCCGGTCCGGGCGACCCGGAATTGGTGTCTGTGCGTGGAAAACACATGCTTCAGCGGGCTGATTTGATACTTTATGCCGGTAGTCTTGTACCTCGTGAGCTTACATTTTACGCCAAACCGGGAGCTGTAGTGCGCAGTTCCGCCTCAATGAACCTTGAGGAACAGTTCGCTTTAATGAAGGAATTTTATGACCGCGGGCGGTTTATTGTACGATTGCACACCGGAGATCCGTGCATATATGGTGCCATAGAAGAGCAGATGAATTACTTTGACAAGTACAGGATGAGTTACCATATCACACCCGGAATATCTTCATTTCAGGCCGCAGCAGCCGAGTTGAAGTCGCAATTCACAATTCCGGAGAAAGTGCAAACCATAATATTGACACGCGGTGAGGGCAGAACCGCAATGCCCGAGCGTGAGAAACTGCACCTGTTGGCACGTTCTCAAAGCACCATGTGTATATTTTTGAGTGCGTCGATTGCCGACAAAGTGCAGGCTGAACTCCTCATGGCGTATCCTGAGGATACACCGGTCGCTGTGTGTTATCACCTCACTTGGAAGGACCAGCGCATATTTCACGGTCGCTTGAAAGAGCTTGCAGCCATAGTAAAAGACAATAATCTGACGCTGACAACCATGATTGTGGTTGGCGAGGCTATTGGTAACCGCTCAGGATTGTCGCGCCTTTACGCTGACGAATTTAAACATCTGTTTAGAAAATGATAATTGTTTTCGGAGGAACAACCGAGGGACGCAAGGCGATACAGACTCTTGAGGAGGCCGGAACGACTTTCTATTATTCAACAAAGGGCGACGAGCAAGACGTAACGCTCCACCACGGAGTGCGTCTTACCGGCGGTATGGATGTCGAGACAATGTTGTCTTTCTTTCGTGAACATGGCATACGGCTCATCGTTGATGCCGCACATCCGTTTGCGGAGCGGCTGCATCAAACGATAAAAGAGGCTTCGTCGGTCCTCGATGTACCTGTTATAAGGTTTGAACGCATATATCCGCAACATTCCGAAAAAGGCATAACATGGTGCGACGATTACACCGATGCAATGCAGAAACTACGTTCTGCAGGAGTGAAAAATCTGCTTGTGTTGACCGGAGTGCAAAGTATAACCAAGCTACGCGCCCTTTGGCAGTCAGACATAATATGCCGTTTTCGTATTCTTGATAGGGAAAGCTCAAAGTCGATAGCACGAAAAGAGGGCTTTCCGCAAGACTTGTTATGCTATTATCATGACGAAAACGACGCTGAAGACATAATGCGCCGGTTTGCTCCGGAAGCTGTTTTGACGAAAGAAAGCGGTATAAGTGGAGGCTTTCCTCAAAAGATTGAGGCTGCCGGGAAATTAGGAATACACGTCTTCGCCTTACGCCGGCCACCCATGCCGAAGGAGTTTATTACTGTTAACGGCCCTCACGGACTGCGTCGGACGGTAGAGAAAACGTTGCCGGAGTTCTTCTCTCTGCACAGCGGACTTACCACCGGAACTTGCGCAACAGCAGCCGCCGTGGCCGCCACGGGCGCCCTTGCAGGGAAATATGAAGATGAGGTTAGCGTAATTCTGCCCGACGGAGAAAGCATAGCAGTACCTGTCATAACTCGAAATAACTTCCGAGGCGGTGCGACAGTGATAAAAGACTCTGGCGATGACCCCGATATAACCAACGGAACAAGGATTTGCGCCACCGTGCGGATTGACGATGAGGCTGCGACAAGCGGTTTTCAGGTAATTATAAACGGCGGAGTAGGTATCGGAACGGTAACCCTGCCCGGATTGGGACTACCCGTAGGCGACCCGGCAATAAACGATACGCCACGCCGAATGATAGAAAACAACGTGCTTAAAACACTTTCTGACATATCAGCACCATACGGACGGTATGTCGTAACAATATCAGTGCCTGACGGAGAAAGGCTCGCCGAACGCACATTCAATCCACGGTTGGGTGTAAAAGGAGGCATTTCGATAATCGGAACATCAGGAATAATAAAGCCGTTCTCATCTGATGCCTTTGTAAAATCAATAGAGAAGTCGATGAAGGTGGCACTTGCGACGGGTAGTCGCTATGTCGTGATAAACTCAGGAGCCAAAAGCGAGCGTTATCTTCACGCCCATTACCCGGAGTTACCGGTGCAGGCGTTTGTGCATTACGGCAATTTTATAGGCGAAACAATAAAGACCGCGGCCCGTCTCGGCGTGCCGCGTCTCGTAATGGGGCTTATGATAGGAAAAGCGGTAAAGTTAGCTGAAGGTCATCTTGACACTCACAGCAAGCACACGGTTATGAACAAAGACTTCATTATCAATATTGCGACATGTGCCGGGTGCGGAAACAAAACTCTCGAAGCCATAAAAAATATAACATTGGCCCGTGAGTTGTGGGACATTATGCCTGCCGGCGAACAGCAGAACTTTGCCTGTGAGGTAATAAAACGATGTCTTGGCCATTGTTCGCCACTGATACCCGGCGGCGAATTGACAATTTTGTTGATAACAGACCAAGGCACCGTTTTATCATTATAACATTAAGAACTCGCTTAAACGAGTTCTTAATAGCGGTTGTTTCTATTCGTAAGAGTCTTCCTTATGCTTGCGGAACAATACCGACGCCACCACGGGGGCACCGATAAGCGCGGTAACCGAGTTGACAGGCAAAGCCCCTTCGAACCCAGGCATACGGGCTATCAGGTTGCAACACAATGCGAGCACCGAGCCTGTAAGTGCCGTGGCGGGCAGAAGAACACGGTGGTTTGATGTGCGGAACAAGCCCCGACACAGATGAGGAACAGCCAAACCGAGAAACATAATAGGTCCGCAGTAGGCTGTAACTATGGCAACCAACACGCCGGAACACAATATAAGCATGAAGCGTGTGCGGCGTATGTTGAGACCGAGATTACGCGCGTAGCTGTTGCCGAGCAGTAAAACATTCATTGGTTTTACAAGTAAGAACGACAACGGAATTATTACAACCATTATACTTATGAATAACCACACTTGGTCGCCCGACACACGGGCGAAGCTGCCAAGTCCCCAAATGACATAAGCCCTTATGTCCTCCTCGGCACTGAAAAACTTAAGCACACCTATTATGGCGTTCGCCACATAGCCAATCATAACACCGATGATGAGCAGAGTTACGTTGCCTCGCACCCTCGACGATATGAACACAATCAAAGCCAGCACGGCCATTGCGCCGGCTATGGCCGCGACAGACATTGTAAGCTCGCCCATGTACCCCAAGCTGCTAAGCGCGACGTTGCCGATAGTGCCGGACAGCAGTACGACAAAGGCTACGCCGAGGCTGGCACCGGCACTTACACCGAGCACGGAAGGGTCTGCCAGCGGGTTTCTGAATACAGTCTGCATCTGCAAACCGCTGACCGACAGTGCCGCTCCTGCAAATGTGGCCGTAAGCGTCTGCGGTACGCGCGACTTCAGTATGATGTTCTGCCATACCACGCTATGGCCGTCGCCACCAGTAAGGATATCGCACACGGCGGCAAAAGGTATCTCAACCGAACCGAGCAACAGGTTCAGTACGAAGCCGACGGCCGGCAGCGCGGCCATAAGCACCATCAGTGTTACCTGTTTGCGGCTCATTTCAGCAGACTGTAATATACGGGGTTATGGTCAGGCAGAAGCTCCGGGTGGAACGCATGTATCATATCCGCCAGAACAACGTCGGGTTGTACGGGCATACTCTCATAAAAGGGAGTGTATTTCATGTTGCAGTAAAGCACCTTTTTCTGTTTGAATGCCTTGAAGTAAGCGTAGCGTGCGTCAGACGCTTTAAGCGCGTCATAGCTGAAAGTGCCCTCGTGGCTGTTGACCATACGCCAGAAGTCGGCACCTTCGGCACGGCTGTACACCTCCTCGAAGTCAAGTGTTACGCCACCCGAACGGTCATCGTCTTTAAGGAAATAGTCGGCTCCGGCATCGTTAAACAAGCGTGCGAGAAAGCTCTTTCCACCAACCGCATACCAGTTTCCGCCACGTATCTCGCCGGAAAATACCGTCGGACGTTTTTTTATTCCGGCCGCCATTTTTGCCAGTTCGTTATATCTTTTCTCTATTGCGGCAAACTTCTCGGCGGCCTCTTTCTCACGACCGATGAACATAGCCGTGAACTTTATCCACTCGGCCTGACCTAGCGGGGTTGTCTCCTTATAGCCGAGATGCGGTATAAGTGGTATTCCGGTCTCACGCATCGACTCGTATCCTCCACGTTTAAACGGTGAAATGAAAATTACATCAGGCGAGATACCCATTATAACCTCATTATCGAAATTACCCTCAATGCCGATTTTGGTTGTCTTGCCGGCTTTTAACCGCGTCTTCATCTCCTTGTTGAACAGGTGGCGGGTGCTGGTTATGCCCGACACGAAGTCGTACGCCTCAAGGCAGATGAAGTTAGATAGTTGTAGAGAAGTCATGCAGATAACGCTCTTTACAGGTGTTGTAATGGCGGTATAACCATCGGGTACCAATGCCTTGTCGGCACCGGCAGGGAGGAGAGCAAAGCGGTACACCTTCCTGCTTTTGCCCTCCGGGTCTTTAATGTCAACCAGACGTATGCCTCCGTCGATTACTTTTACCTTATAGCCCTCGGCATATTTGGGGGCTATGGCGGTGGTGTCTGTAGCTTCGGTTGTGGCCGTGGCGTTGTCGGCGGCGTTGTTTCGACCTTTGTCGGTACATGCCGTAAGTACCATTATGGCCATGATGAGTGTGATGAATAATCGTGTCATGCGGTCGTATTTAAAAGTTATTGGCCTTGGTTTACAAATCGCTGTTAAACAGTGTTTTTTGTTTTGTGTTATAAAACAGGTACTTTTATCATGCAAAACTAATGGTTTTATCTGATAAAAGTGCCTGTTTCGGGAGGTAAAACAACGGGTTTCAAAAAATAACCCTTTGAACTCGTTTAAACTTTTTACCGAAATGTCATGCTGTACATTAATTTTTATTCTTTCCTTGCCCTAATCGGTCTTTTTTGCCTGCTTTTGTCCCTCTCATCGGTTGCATAGCCCGCTATGCAACCGATGAGAGGGACAAAACCGGACGAAAAAACACTCGATTATGACAAAAACTAAAAAGTTTAAACGAGTTCTTTGTGTGCCTCCCGATAAGAGGATTATGACTTGAACTTCACAAGAAGGCTGACGTAAACCGAACGTCCCGGATTGAGTGTGGAGAAGTTATTGTTCCACGGACGCTTGTCGATGTCGTTGAATATATTTTCAATGCCCACCCCCGGCTCAAGCAATACCGAACGCAGGTTGAACGTGTGGTGCGTGTTGAAGTCCCACTGCTGGAACTTTGGCGCATAGTCATAAGTCTGCGAGTAGCGTTTGCCCTGAATACGTCCCTGAAGGTTCACATCAAGATGATAGAATCCCCATGTGTGCTCCCAGCTACCTTTTATTGTTCCGGTGTGTTTGATGCTCTTATCGATGGGCGACTTCTTGAACGAGCCGTCTTTCTGTCGCTGCTCGGCCTCTGTGTCCATGCAGGTGTAACCGCAACCGAGGTTAAAACCGAGTCCGGCGTTGAGGTTCATGTTTACAGACAAACCTTTGGTCTTGGCGCGGTCCACATTGTCGCGCAGGCGGATTTCGTTAAAGCTCTCGTGCTTGTCGTCGAGTCCCATTGCATGGATTTCTTCGTCTGTCAGTGTGCGGTAGTTAATCATGTCGCGCACGTCGTTGATGAAGCCTGTTACCGACAAAGACAATCGGCGGTAAGTATATTCGGCGTTGAGTGAGTAGAAGTTGCTGCGCTCGGGTTTCAGATTGGCGTTTGGCGCAGTGAAACGGCTGCTTGTCTTTGACTCGTCGGTGGCATAGAGCTGTGAGAGTGTCGGAGTGCGGAATCCGGCGGCATAGGCGGCGCGCAGATTCAGATTGCCCAATCGGTACATCAACGCCACGTTTGGTGTGGCGGTGCTGTGGAAGTTCTCGTTGTAGATATATCGCAGTCCGAGTACGGCTTGCAGATTACGGCTGAGTTTCAACTCGTCCTGAGCGAAGAACGAGAGGGTGTACATGTTCTCGAAGTTGATGTTGTCAGACTCGCTTCTAAGCTGGTCGTTGACATACTCCACACCGACAGACAGCTTATTGATACGGTCGAGGCGGAAAATACCTTTCACGTTGCCGTTGTAGTAATGGGTCTTTTTGCGTGTAACCTCATCTCCGGGCTCTATATTGCCTGATTTCGCGAAGTAACGGTATGATGACGTGAAGTTATCAGAGAATATCTCGGCGGTGAGATATGCCTTAGGACTGATAATATACTTCATGTCCGCGCCGTAGTTATATGTCTCGTGGTGCAGGTTGTAAGTGTATGCGGCCTTCTCGGTGTATTTGTCAGTCTTGCTGCTATATGTGTAGTAAGTGGCGTTTTGAGGACGGCGTGTGCCGTAGTCGTACCAGTTTCCGAATACGGAGAATGTGAGTTTGTCAGTCGCGCGGAACTCAAAACGCTGGCTTATATTGTTCGATTGGAAGCCCATAGAGGTGGGTTTGCCTGTTGGTTTACCGGTCTCGTCGAGGTTATTGTTCTGCCAGCTGTCGGCTTGTTGTCTTTGATAAGATGTGAACGATGATATTTTGCCGAAGTTGAGGTCGGCGTTTACGCTCTCGGTGAGGCGGCCTTTGCTGCCATAGTGTACGTAGTTAGACACGTCGGCAGTGTTTTTCGAGTCATCGGTTATGATGTTTATAACTCCGCCGATGGCCTCGCTGCCATACAAGGCTGATGCTGCTCCGTTCAAAATCTCAATTCGTTTTATGTTTGCGACATTGATTCTGGTGTATCGGTTATCGCCTGCAAGGCGACGTCCGTTCTCAAGTATCAGTATGTAATCCTCGTTTATACCGTTCAGACTGAGTGTTGTTCCCATGCCGTTTGTGAAGGTAGACACGTTTGGAGAGAACTTTGTCAGGGCCTCTTCGAGCGTTGATGCATTGGCGGCTTTTATGTCTTTAGCGGTTATTATCGTAATCGGCATCGGGCTGTCGGCCATGCGTCGGTGGGTACCGGTACCTGTTACGACAACTTGGTCAAGGCGGTTGAAGCTCTCTTTCATGCTGAGGCGTATGCCGCGACGGCTTCCGTCAACTGTCATTTTCTTGGCTTCGTAGCCCACGTGGCTGAAGTTAAGCGTGTGCTTTCCTTCTGAAAGGTTGCTTATAGTGAAAGCACCCTTACCATCGGTTGTTCCGCCTGTCAGACTGTTATCTATACGGATGTTTACTCCGGCAAGTGGTGTCTTGCCGTCTTCACCTGTTACGTGGCCGCTGACGCGTACTTGAGCGAGTGCCAAAACCGGCACTAATGTGAGTAGAAAAATAAAGCGAATGAGTTTTGAAGTCATTTTTTAGTGAATAAATTAAAGAATATAGATAACCCGAAGGCGTATTCACACTTGAAAATACCTTCGGGCATTGGTTATAAAAACATATATCGATTACTGGTAATCCTGTCCGTTCTCCCAAGCGTCGGCATTCCACTGAGTGCGCAGATGCTTAACCCAAATCTGACGGATGGCCTCGTAGCTTCCAAGAGGTCTCATTCCGCAACCTGAAACGATACCGTGGTCGGCATCAGCCTTGTCTGTCGGGTGTGCCTCAAAGTTCTTGTCAACTTTGAAACCAATCTTTGTCAGACGCTCGCGCCAGCTGTATTCATTGGTGCTTATGTCAACGTTGTTGATGTCTTTGTCTCCTTCGGCAAGTGCCTCAATGCCCCAGAGGTCATTGTGTGCATGGTCTCCGGCGATTGACATAAAGGGAGCGATGTACACATTTACATCTTCCGGCTTGAGGTTGTTTGCCTCACAGTATGCCATAAGCTGAGAATATATGCACTTAGGATAGTTTTTCTTAACGTTTTCGGCCTCAGCTGCAGGTATGCGGTCTTTAGCGTCTTCCTCTACTTCCTGCGGCCAGAAGAGCATCTCGCCCCAGTCTACAGTGCCGACAAAGATGTTCTTGTTAGCAGCTTTCTTCTGCAGAGCTACCTGAACGTCGCTGTATTTCTCGTTTGCGCTGTAGTTCTTGTCGGGGTTTCCGTGTCCCATTAAGAGTACGATGTTCTTTTTGTCGGCCAGTTTATCCTTGTAGTGGTCGTAAAGAATTGTTGCTACGTCTTCGGTATCCTCGTCATCTGCAAGCAGATTGGCACCTTTCAGCACGTCGATATTCGGATAGTCGCGAATCATGAAGTACTTCTTTATGGTGGTGTTCATAAGTGAAAGGTACTCCTCACCGGGAATTACGTGGAGCGACTGAACCGCAACACGCTTGTAACCGGCCTTTCCTATGGCGTCCAACCACTGGTCTATTTCATAACGTTCAACACCTGTTGAGGCGTGAACACGGTTGATACAAGTCTCTGATGTAAATGACATATAGATGTCAACATCAGGAAATTCCTTCTTGAAATCGTTTATAACATTGTTGTAAACCTCAAGAGACTCATTGTAAGTGCTACCGAATGTACACAGCAAAAGTGCAGTGTCGTGCTTCTTTGTCCGGGCAACCGCCTGTTCTGCAGGGTTGAGCGTGCTCTCAACATCATCATCATCGCTACATGAAGCGAGACCCATGCACATGGCGAATGCCACAAAAGCGGCTTTCAAACCAAGGTTAAAGAAATTCTTTTTCATACTTGTTGTTATTAAATTATAGATAAATAGATTATTTATACTTATATTGAACTCGTTTAAACTTTTTACCGAAACGTCATGTTGTACATTAATTTTTATTCTTTCCTCGCCCTAATCGGTCCTTTCAGGCTTTCGTTTTCTCGCCACGGCATAGCTCAAACAAGTTCGGCTCTGCTCATGGCTTATCGAAAACGTTCTTTTTTACCTGCTTTTGTCCCTCTCATCGGTTGCATAGCCCGCCATGCGCCCTCTTCGAGTAACAAAACCGGACGAAAAAACACCCGATTATGACAAGAAATAAAAAGTTTAAACGAGTTCATTTTATCTTATCGCTACTTGAGCTTTGCGCTACTTGTTTTTAAACTTAACCAAAGCCGAAACATAGAAGTTGCGACCCGGAGTTGTTGTCGCGCGGTTGCGTCCGAACGGAGTGCGGTCGATATAATTGAATATATTGTCAACTCCGGCGTTAAGTGTCAGAGTCCATTTCTTTAATCCTTTCAGCGTGTGGGCCGTGTTTATGCGCCACGTCTGGAACGCGTCGGCATTGTTATCCTCAACATAATGGCGGGTTGACTGATAGCGGCCATACACTCCTATGCCAAGTCTGTAGCGTCGCCAATCATGCCTCCACGCCACGTTAAGTGTAGCGTTATGGTTCGAAGTGGCGTCTATCGAGATGTACTTCATATAGTTATCACCCTTATTCGGATACTGCGCCTTCGGGTCGGCATAGCTATAGCCACCGCTTATGTTAAGTTCCTTGAACGGTTGGTAGTTGAACGTGAGGTCAACACCCCATATGCGGGCCTTTGTAAGGTTCTGATACTCCTTGCTCTTCTCAATCTCATCGAGTTTCTCATCGGCTGTGAGACCAATCTCGACAAGCTCAATCATATTGCGAATCAGGTTCACATAACCGCTGATACCGGCCTGAAAACGGTCTGAAGTGTACTCAACGCCAATTGAAGCATACTGCGAAGTCTGCGCTTTAAGGTCTGTATTACCATGATAAGCCGTAAGTGCGCCACCTCCGAGAGTAGCCGTATAGTTGTAATAAAGCTCCTTTATGGTCGGTGATTTATATCCGAATGAGTATGATGCGCGCAGATTTACGTTGTCCAACTTATATATTGCCGCTACTTTCGGACTGATATTGAGCCCGGTTTCCTCGTGTTGCGTAGCTCGCGCTCCCACAGTCATTACCAGACGGTCAGTTGCCGACCATTCGTCTTGAGCGTAAGCGGCAAGAGTATAGACCGACGCTTTATCGTTTTTAATGCGGTGTGGCGATTCAAGATTGGTGTACATATACTCCAATCCGGTATTCATTATGTGCTCATCACCAAAATAGAACACGCCTTTAAGCTGTCCGAGAACCTGCTGTTGTATGCTCTGTTTTATGCGTTGACCCGGATAATGGGTTATGCGGTGGCCGTCAATGAAGTAGTTGGTAACCTCTCTCAGTTTGTAATCGTAGAAGTATCCGTAGCGGTCATAAGACAAATCGGCGGTGATATAATTTTTTTTGCCCAACTTGTACCGTCCACCCAGCATACCGGAGTAATTGCGATAGTAGAAGTCATTGGCCAAAAAGCTCCACTGACCGTGCGAGCGTGCCACCCAACGCTCATAATACGAACCGCCGGCAGTCAGCTTCAAATGTTTGTCAACTTCCCATTCAAGGCTCTCGGTTACGGTATAATTGCTGCTGCGGTTCACGTTTTTAAGCGTCGAACCCGGTTTCAGTTGTTGCTGGTTCCATTGCAAATCAGTGTTCTGCCAGCCATCAGTGTGGCGGAAATTGACCGCCGTTACACTTTTCAGTTTACCGAACGAGAGTCCGAGTGAGGCACTCTCGCGCACGTCGCCATGCTCTCCGACACGCGTTGTCGATGTCATCTCGCTCTTGCCGGTATTCTTTTTAGTGATGATATTTATCACTCCGGCAATGGCATCACTTCCATAAAGCGACGAAGCCGCACCCTTTACAATCTCTATGCGTTCTATGTTGGCCGTGTTAAGCAGGTTCAGGTCGTTTTGTCCACCCACATCACCATTCATGCGCTTACCGTCAATCATAATGAGAATATAGTCATTATTGAGACCGTTGAGCTGTATGTGGCTACCCATATCGCCGTCGTGGAAAGTCAATGAAGGCGACAGACCGCTTAAAAGTTCCTCAACGCTGCGTGCCTGATACTGCTCCAATGCCTTCTTTGTTATAACCTCGGTCTGTACCGGAGCGTCTTTCAGATAATGTTCGGTACCGGTACCGGTTACGACGACCTCATTAAGCATAATCGAAAGGTCGCTTTTGTTTTTGCCTTTCAATATGCTTTGAGCCGTGGCGACGTTAGCCGTGGCACACAACATTATGGCGAAACATAGTTTTTTATTCATCTGTTGTAATTGCGTTCCTGATATATAATAAATGTAATGTTGGCACGCGCTTACAGCCGGAACAAAACGATGTCTCACTCAAAGAGTGTGAAATAAAACCGATTGCTGATAGTATGTAATAACCAACGTAGCTCCTAATCCCGGAAGCACCGTGCTCTTGTATGTCAGAAGTTGGCAGGTATTCTGGCTCCCTCCGGTCTGCAATGCCTTCCCGTCGCACTTGTCGACAGTGGCTTTTCAGTGTTGCATACCACTTTAAATTGGAGGTTACAGCTGCGGGTACAGCTCAGGTCTTACACCTGATTCCCTTGCGTCGTTCGGCAGGATTGCCTACTTGATTACCAATATCAGCGGCAAAGATAGTCTAATAAAATTAAAAAATGAAAAAAACACGAATATTTTTCACATTTAAATGTAGTTTTTCTGTTTTCACACATTTTTACAATAACTTTGTCCACATGGCTAAAAAGATACCACAGTTTCTGATTGCCGCCCCAAATTCGGGTGGCGGCAAAACCACCGTCTGCCGCGCGTTGATGGCCGCTTTGGTACGCCGCGGTATGCAGGTGCAACCATATAAGTGCGGTCCGGATTATATAGACACAAAGTTTCACGCCGCCGTGTGTGGTCGCAAGTCTGTTAATCTCGACACGTTTATGGCGACTCCCGAACATGTAAAACGGCTTTATGCGCACTACGCACATGACAAAGACGCGTGTGTGGTTGAAGGCATGATGGGCTTTTTCGACGGTTACGACCGTTATAAAGGCTCATCTTACTCGGTTGCGGCATTGCTCAATCTGCCCGTTGTGCTTGTTGTCGACGCCCGCTCGGCAGCTTACTCCGTGGCGGCGTTACTATATGGTTTCATACATTTCCGTACCGATGTAACGATAGCCGGAGTAATATTCAACCGTGTCGGCTCTGAACGACATTATAAGATGTTGCTCGATGCGTGCACCGACCTTGGTGTGCCTTGTCTCGGCTATATGCCTAAGGACGAGAATCTCGAACAAAAGTCGCGCTATCTCGGACTTGACTTCAGTCAAAATTCAACTAATGGCATACTTGACTATATGGCCGAGCGGGCCGAAAGCCATATAGACATATCGCGACTGCTCACTGTGGTTGAGCGTGATGCAAGCGCAGAGGCGTCGCCCTTTTATATTCAGCAAAGAGAAAAACCGAACATAGCCGTGGCTCATGACAATGAAGCGTTCTCGTTTGTATATGCCGAACACATCGACATGCTTGAAAACATGGGTAAAATCAGATTTTTCAGTCCGGCTGACAATGAGCCTGTACCTCCCTGCACAGACCTTCTGTATCTGCCGGGAGGATATCCTGAGAAACATGCCGGGCGTTTGTCTGCCGCCGAGAACGCCAAACTCTCGGTTCGTAATTATATTGAGAGTGGAGGTAAAGCCTTGGCCGAGTGTGGCGGAATGATGTATCTCACACGTAGCCTGCTTTTTGATGACGAGCCTCGTGAAGTCGCAATGGCCGGAGTTCTGCCCGTGTCGGTGTCGTGTCGTAAGACCGACCGTAAACTCAGCCTTGGTTACAGACGTTTTACTTATAACGGTATCGAGTTGCGCGGACATGAGTTTCATTATACTCAGTTTGCCGATTGTGATGACAGCCCGGACATTCCGCCATCGTGTGCCCAAGTGTTCAATGCCCGTGGCGTGCAGATGCCGACACCGGTTTTTAGATATAAAAATCTTATTGCGAGCTATACACATCTCTATTGGGGAGGCATTGACCCAATGAGGCTTTTCTGTTAATGAACTCATTAAAACTTTTTGTCTGTAAAAATGATTAACCTCAATAAAACACGTGTTTCACCACGTTTTATTTTGAACTTTGCGTAACTTCCACTACCTTTGTCGCAAAAAAATAGATTTCTATATGTGCGGAATAGTAGGATACATCGGCCGACGTGAGGCCTACCCAATACTTATTCAAGGACTGAAAAGACTCGAATACAGAGGTTATGACTCTGCCGGTGTCGCCATCATAAACGGCGACGGCCGTATGAACGTGTATAAAGAGAAAGGCAAGGTGAGCAATCTTGAGACACTGGCATCTCAACGCGACACGTCAGGATGCATAGGTATCGCCCACACCCGCTGGGCCACCCACGGCGAGCCGTCTGCGGTAAACGCTCACCCGCACGTGTCGGGAAGCGGCCGTCTTGCCATGGTGCATAACGGCATTATTGAGAATTACGCCGACCTGAAGAAGTTTCTGACAGATAAAGGTTTTACGTTTAAAAGTTCTACCGATACCGAGGTGTTGGTACAACTTATAGAGTTCATGCAGACAGAACATGACGAGAAACTTGAAAATGCAGTCATTCTTGCCTTGCGACGCGTGATAGGCGCATACGCCATTGCGGTTATCGACCGCGATAACCCAGACAAGATTGTGGTGGCGCGCAAAAGCTCTCCGCTCGTTATAGGAATAGGTGAGGACCATAAGGAATTTTTCCTTGCCTCAGATGCGGTGCCAATAGTGGAGTACACCAAGCAGATGGTCTACCTCAACGATAACGAGGTGGCACTGCTAACAATAGGCAAGAAAATCGAGATACGCAATCTTGACAATGAGAAAATAACACCCGATGTCAAGGATGTAGACATCAGCCTGGAGTCGCTTGAGAAAGGTGGCTTCCCACACTTCATGCTTAAAGAGATTTACGACCAGCCGCGCTGCATTGCCGACTGTATGCGCGGCCGACTGTTGGTAAACGAGAAGCTCATCGTACTGAGCACAATCAACCTGCACCGTGAGCGTTTGGTGAATGCCAAAAGATTTATAATCGTGGCTTGCGGCACATCGTGGCACGCCGGACTTATCGGTAAACAGCTCATTGAGCAATGGGCCGAAGTACCCGTAGAGGTTGAGTACGCCAGTGAGTTTCGTTACCGCAACCCTGTCATTAATCCTGACGATGTAGTGATAGCCATATCTCAGAGTGGCGAAACCGCCGATACTCTTGCCGCATTCCAACTGGCTAAGGAGAATAACGCGCTCTGTTTCGGTATTGTCAACGTGGTAGGCTCAAGCATAGCCCGCGCCTCTGACACCGGTATTTACATACACGTAGGCCCCGAAATCGGAGTAGCCTCAACCAAAGCCTTCACCGGTCAGGTTACAGTTCTCACCCTCTTCGCACTCGCTTTGGCGCACGAGCGCGGTACAATATCACAAAGTGAGTACGAGCAGACAATCTGTGAACTGGCCGAGATACCCGAAAAGATAAAGAAAATAATTGCAAAGGACAATGAGATAAAAGATATTGCCCGCTCGTTGACTTATGCCCACAACGCCATGTATATGGGACGAGGATTTAATTATCCTGTCGCTCTTGAAGGCGCGTTGAAGCTGAAAGAAATCAGCTATATACACGCCGAGGGCTATCCGGCGGCCGAGATGAAGCACGGCCCGATAGCACTTATCGACGAGGATATGCCTGTGGTATTCGTCGCCACTCATCACCAGCTGTACAAAAAGATACTCAGCAACATTCAGGAGGTAAAGGCTCGCAACGGCCGAATAATAGCGGTGGTTACCGAGAATGACGATGACGTGAAACCGATTGCCGAAGCATCGATTGAAGTTCCGCCAACTCTTTCGGCTTTAGCTCCGCTACTGTCGGTCATCCCATTACAGCTCATTGCTTACCATGTGGCTGTAGAGAAAGGCTTGAACGTGGACCAGCCGCGCAATCTTGCAAAATCAGTTACGGTGGAGTAATTCGCCGGACCGGACATAATATAAAAACAGGCCTGAACGGCAGAGTTCAAAAAGTCCCTCTGCCATAGTCTGTAAAGTAATATTCGATATATTTCCATTGAACTCGTTTAAACTTTTTATTTCTTGCCATAATCGAGTATTTTTTGCCTGATTTTGTTACTCGAAGAGGGCGCATAGCGGGCTATGTAACCGATGAGAGGGACAAAAGCAGGCAAAAAAGACCGATTAGGGCAAGGATAGAATGAATATTAATGTAACGAATGACATTTCTGTAAAAAGTTTAAACGAGTTCATTAACAACATTCCGAACAGAAACTTAAACAATCAATAAATAAAGAAAGGTAAAAAGTATGGAAAAAAAAGACTTGAGGATAACTTTTATGGGTACGCCCGAGTTTGCTGTTGAAACGTTGAAAGCCTTGGTTGAAGGCGGATATAACGTTGTGGCAGTGGTTACCCAGCCTGACAAACCTGTGGGACGACATCAGGACACGTTACAGCCTTCGGCCGTCAAGCAGTATGCCGTTGAGCATGGTCTGCCGGTTCTGCAACCGATAAAAATGAAAGACCCTGATTTCGTCGAGCAGTTGCGCTCGTACAACGCCGACCTTCAGGTGGTTGTAGCTTTCCGCATGTTACCTGAGGTGGTTTGGGACATGCCCCGCTTTGGCACATTCAATGTTCATGCCGCCCTTCTGCCTCAATATAGAGGAGCGGCTCCGATAAACTGGGCCGTGATAAACGGAGAGACACAAACAGGTGTTACGACTTTCTTTCTTGACCACGACATAGACACCGGCCGCATAATCATGCAGGAGCCGTTCGAGATAAAAGACGATTATAACGTGGAGAATGTTTATGACGGACTGATGCCCCTTGGTGCCGGAATAGCCTTGAAGACTATCGATTGCATCATTGAGGGCGACGGTAAGGTTGAGTCTCTGCCTCAGGAGGATATGATACCTGTCGGAACCGAGCTTCACAATGCTCCAAAGATATTCAAGGAGACTTGTCTTATCGACTGGAATACAACATCAGGCAATGTAAGAAACTTTATCAGAGGACTCGCCCCCTACCCCGGCGCATGGACAAATCTCACTGACGCTAACGGCAAACAGACTGTCATGAAGATTTTCAAGGCCACAAATGTGCTCGTGCCTTGCAACGGTCGCACACCAGGCGATATAATGATATTCAACGGTAACTTGTTTATAGCAACCTGCAACTGTTGGCTCCAAATTGACGAGTTGCAGCTCAGCGGTAAGAAACGTATGGATGCCAAGACTTTCCTCAACGGTTTCCGCGATATTGAAACATATACTGTAAAGTAATTATAACACCTCAAACAATATCATTTGACTTGTTATAAGAACAATAATATAAAGTTAAGGGGTGTATCAAAACCTACGTTGGATGTTCGTGTGTTTTGATACACCTTTTTTATTTAATGCTTCGTTAAATATTCGACTTATAGAACTCGTTTAAACTTTTTATTTCTTGTCATAATCGAGTATTTTTTCGTCTGATTTTGTTACTCGAAGAGGGCGCATAGCGGGCTATGCAACCGATGAGAGGGACAAAAGCAGGCAAAAAAGACCGATTAGGACAAGGAAAGAATAAAAATTAATGTACAGCATGACATTTCGGTAAAAAGTTTAAACGAGTTCATAAGTCAATTTTCTTCTTTTCGTCCTTATAAAAGATAAAAAAATTCATTATTATTCTTCCTGTATCACTATTTTTTATACTTTTGTAAACCTAACAGGTACTTTATAGAAACAATTAATTAATCACTCTTTTACCACTAACCGGAATATGGAACAGATTATCTCTAAACCCCAGCTAAAATTTTTAGAAGCGTTCAATTCAGCAACAAGCAAAATATTTCAATTTAACGGTCGCTCACGCAGATCTGAATTTTGGTGGATTATGTCTATTGTTTATATATCAAGCATCTTATGCACGCCGGTATTAGGTTTCTTTCTTGAGATTTTAATGATACCATTGATATTCAGGAGATTACATGATACAGGAAGAAGTGGGTGGTGGTATGGAATCAGTCTTATACTAAAAATAGGATTCGCCATCGCAATCATATACGATGTTTTTTCATTTTGTATGAATATTCCAACATTAACAAATGAAGTAAGACCTTACGAATATGATAAAGCGAATGTCATTAGCTATATTTTTACAATATATGCAAAGTACGCATTATGGGGACTTGTCATTTTTATTTTCCAGATTGTCTTGCTTATAATATTCTGCATTGACAGTGATGTTTATGAAAATGACTATGGAGAATCTCCAAAGTATGAAATAAAAGAATCAAATGAAGAAAAACAAGATTGACACTAATTGTTTTAATAATCTTCCATTAAAACAACAATACTATCGTTGAATTACGGTATAAATCCGTTTTTACATTCATACCGTAATTCAACAAAATTATCTCAATACCTTGGCACGTATTATTCTAACATCGACAAGTGGTCTATCATTCTCGTCAGTCTCTACCCATTCTATATCACGAACGGTGTCAAGACCGTCCAAAACCTCACCAAAAATGGTATATTGCCCATCAAGATGGGGCGTGCCACCTTTCGCCTTATATGCCTCACGCACTTCGGGCGTAAGTTTGACGGTTTCTTTGGTGTTACGGTCAAGCCGCTGTTGCTCTTTATCGAGCATCTCGTCGTTAAAGCGTTTACCGTAAACTATATAGAACTGGGATGCCGACGAGGCACGTGCAGGATTGACATCATCACCTTCACGGGCGGCTCCCACCACTCCGCACTTGTGGAACAACTTCGGATAATTTATCTCGGCAGGCACCGTATAACCTTCAGGCGAATCGCCAAGCAATTTACCATGAGCGGCATTTCGGCTCGCACTGTCTCCGGCCTGTATCATGAATTTATCTATAACACGATGAAACAGAAGTCCGTCATAGAAACCTTCGCGCACAAGTTTAAGGAAGTTGTCGCGGTGGCGTGGTGTCTCGTTATACAACGCAATACGTATGTCGCCCTTATCCGTAACAAGCAAAACCTCATGACGAACAGTGTCTGCATTTGTCCGGGCACACATAGTTACGGCCGAAAAAAATAATGTGATTAGTGTAATAATCAGTCTCATAAGTATGTAATTATATTTTAAACGTTCGATAAAGGTATATCATAATATGTTTATATTCACGCTACATGTATATAAACTTATCATGAAATAATCTGTATTAAGATTTTTCAGAGAGAGCATCATCCGCAAGTTCAGAATATAAGCGTTCGAAAACACGGCGAAGCTCTGCCGTATCGGCAGCTGTCTCACGTATAGTTTTAAGCTGTTTCTCATTGTCAGAACCGGGAATCCACAGTTTTATATATCCGTTTTGCGAGTATTTCTCGGCTATATGACGAGCGAAACGTTGCCAATGTTCTTCCTTTTTCTTTTCGGGATAATGGTCAAGACCATATTCTATGGTTCTTCGGAATACACTTTCCGGTTCAAGGTCCCGGTCGGCTTCGGCTACAATTTTACCATAAATGCTTCGTGGCGCATGTGAAGCGGAAGCCCTATGGTCTTCAACAGCTTCTTTCATTATCTTTATTTGGTCTGTTGAAAACCAACGACGCAACCTGTTGTCAGCCATAACAATCTTACCGCTCGTTATGTGGTGTACGGCCCTCGGCCCTTCAAGACCAAGATCATGGTACGCCGCTATGGCATAAGACATATTGACATCGGCTCCAATGGTACGAGCGAGACGCACCGAACGGTTGATTACCCGTGTGGCGTGAGTGAGGTTGTGCGCGCGGTCGAAAGCTGCATAGCGGGGCAGAATTTCTTTTTCAATAAACTCCATTAAGTCAAGACTTACATTTCTATCAATCATTTTATGCTCCTCTCCGGCTTTATAACGTTTCTTAAATCCTTGCAAATATACCATTTAATGTTTAGCTTTGCAAAAAATTACACTCTAAAATGGAAGAAAAAAGTATTGGTCTCAATTCGGCAAAGGCGTGGTTTCTGGCCGCACGCCCCAAAACACTGACAGGTGCGGCAGTTCCGGTAATGATTGGTTTGGCCTTGGCTTACGGAGAGATTGGAAACGAATTATTCAAGATTATACCTGCCGTTTTGTGCGTTTTATTCGCATTTATAATGCAAATTGACGCAAACTTCATAAACGATTATTTTGATTTTAAAAAAGGTAATGACGATGAGACCCGACTCGGCCCGCGCCGCACGTGTACCCAAGGGTGGGTTACGCCTCGCGCCATGCTGGCCGCAATTATATTTACCACAGTTTTGGCCTGCTTTATCGGACTGCCGCTGATTTATTACGGTGGCTTGGAGATGGTTGCGGTGGGTGCCGTATGCGTACTGTTTTGCTTTCTTTACACCACAAAGATGTCATATCTCGGACTTGGCGATGTACTCGTTTTAGTCTTCTTCGGCATTGTTCCGGTATGTGTTACAAACTACATACAAACCGGACATGTGACTCCGCGCACGCTGATAGCGTCAATAGCATGTGGCTTCGCTATTGACACGCTGCTGCTGGTAAATAATTATCGAGACATAGACAATGATACACGAGCAGGCAAACGAACTCTTGTCGTACGCATAGGAGCGGGCGGTGGCCGCTTGGCTTATCTCATATCGGGAGTGGTGGCGACTATTCTCGGTATGCTGGTTCTGATTGATTGCAAGTGGCCGGTGTGTATTCTGCCACTCGTCTACATGGTTTTTCACTATGTTACTTACCGTGAGATGGTGCGCATAAACCGTGGTAAGGCTCTGAATCTTGTTCTTGGAAAAACCGCAAGAAACATGTTTATATACGGGCTGCTTATGTCTGTCGGACTGATTTTACTTTGATTTCATAAATACAAAGAACTCGAACTTCACGATTATAATCGTTATTGAAATATTGAAAGAGAGTACATTAAATAAACCATTCGGTATGAAACATATTATTATATTTACCATTATGCTCTTTGTTGGCTTAGGTGCTAAGGCTCAAGAGCATAACCCGGAGAATGACCACGTGCGTGTTACGCTTAATGACGGTACTGTTGTTGATGGGTATATTCAGACTTACTGGGTAGACGGAAAATTGTTTAAGCGCATGAACACGTCATTCACAATGTCACCAAAAGCTGATGGCAAAGACGCAAAAACATACGATGCCGAAATGGTCAAGACCATAGACTTCGTTACGAAAAGCTCAACCGACGGACGTTTTGACCATCTTGAATCGCAGACTGTGGCAAATCCTTCAACGTTAAACCCTAAACGTACCCGCCGCCAGTTTGTCTACGTTGAGGGAGACAGCCGCTCGGGACGCATGTACTGGTGGAATGGTGTAGACTCTCAGAACATGCAACTTGGAAAAATGAACATTTCAACCATATTCGGGGTATGCCTTAAAGGTGATAATACGGTTGTTCCGTTCATGACGGGCAATGTAATAAGTCTTAACGCTATGCGCATACGCTACAAAAAGACTCATCCCGGACTTGTTGATTTTGTAGACAAACGAGTGCTTAAAGGAGGAAAAAAGTTATGGACGGCAATCGCAGATGACCCGATGCTATTTCTGAAAATATGCGATGATTATCTACAAAATAAATAACGATACAGACCGGTTGTAGCGAAATCGACACTTACGAAAAGAGGTTGGCGCAGGATGCAGCCAACCTCGACGATTTCGTTAAACCCCGAAATCATAAATAAGATGTCGCAAATATATTACTTAATAACGAGAACTGCAAGATTTTTAAGTGAAAAGTTTTATATTTAACACTTGAAAGTAATGGTTAATAAGAAACCGTAACCATTGTTTACGCACACAACCTATATGACATAAAAAAGCCACACCTCACGGTGTGGCTTCCTCGAATAAACTTATATAATAATACACGTACGGTTTAATGGCTTGACAACAGAAAATGTGCCGACACACGATGCCGCCGACGACACCTCGAACAACAAGCCGCACGATGCCTAAAAGGACACCACCGGCCTGTAATGAATAACCAAATTCAACAGTTTTGCCTTACCCCTTACATCGAGAGGCGCGGCATTGCTTTACGTAAGGCAGGTCTTCTGACTTCGCTCCACTCTCAAACACCTTCCCGCCAAAGTGGCAGTGGCTTACCGTTTGAGGTTAAAAAGGAACTCACAGCTGCGGGACAGTCGGGGAGTCGCACCCCTGTTCCCGTTTTAATCGCGTTCTGGCGAACCTTAACGGCTGCAAATATACTTATTAAAAATCAAAGAACAAAAAATAGATTATTATTTTTCATATTTATTTGTTTAAACGAACATTTGTTATTAACTTTGCTTCACATTCATGACAAACAACTCAAACCATAAGGCATCTGCAAACGTGCCGGGACACTGAATGACGAGCAATCTGAAACAATATACAGACGATGAACTTGCCCTTAGCTATGCACGGGGCAACAACCGTGCCTTTGACGAGCTGTTGGCTCGCCATCAGGACAGTCTGTTTGCTTATATTCTGTTTATTGTCCGTGACGAAGATACAGCCAACGACCTTTTTCAGGAGACTTTCATCAAAGCGATTGTGCGCATGAGGAACGGACGATACACCGCTAACGGCAAATTCGGCGCATGGCTTATTCGCATAGCCCGCAATACGATTATAGACCACTTCCGCCGCCTGAAGACAAGCGGTATGGCAGCCAACGCCAACAATACCGAGCCCGACAAAATAAATGAGGACTCTGTGCTCGAGCTTAACATTGAAAATAAATTTGTGAACGAACAGGTGCATGACGATGTACGCCGACTTATGAACCGACTGCCGGCAGCCCAACGTGAGGCTGTATATATGCGCTACTATAATAATATGTCATTCAAGGAGATTGCCGAAACCACCAACGTAAGTGTGAACACCGCTCTCGGAAGACTGCGTTATGCTATTACAAATATGCGTAAACTGGCACGACTGCACGACATGACATTGCAATTGGAATTGTAAATCAATAGATTTACAATAAATTCTCAGGCTATTTTTCTCTCAATTACAATCATATAGAGTCCATAATTCAAAAGATTGGCAATTAAAACAGCAACCGAAAGAATTATGAACTCCATATGTGGATATAAATTAGCTCCTATAAGCTCAAGTTTAGTACTCGCCTGTTACATCAGCCTTATATGACGTAGCTATCTGTTTTTTAGAATCACGGATATTAGTTATGCGGCAACCATTTTTAAACACCACACCTTTACAATAAGCGAGGAACATACCTTTATTGGCCTCAACCTGCACATTATCAAGGGTAACTCCACTCACATAACTCTCAGGCAATCCGTATATATAAACCGGGAAATAAGCTTTCTTACTTGTATTATAAGGCGTACCGGTTGACTTTACATTCTGTATAAATATATCTCTAAACGACGGTGTCTTGTCTGTCTTTGCCTCAGCAGCAGCCTCTTCGGGCACCGGTTTCACACTTTTATCATACCAGCACTCTATGTATATAGGATTCTTGACATTCTTCATAGTACAGTCTTTGAATGTTATGTTATACACATCGCCACTACGTCCGCGTTGCGACTTAAGACGGAATCCACTATCAGTGCCGTCAAAATCAATACCCTCATATATTATATCATGTGTGTTAGATGTATAGCTACCTATCGAAGCGCCATGCCCGTCGCCGAAAGTACAGTTCCATACATGTATGAAACGCGCGTCAGAGTCTGCCACAACATTATCGTCGCCATTGCTGATATGACAGTTATATATGTTTATATAAGGTCCCCACATTGATATTCCGTCAGTATTATGTGAAGGCTGTATGCTTTGATTCTTGTCTGACGACGGCTCACTGAT
>Cebus_capucinus_imitator_PRJNA485217_SSR102__coassemble_831_pt1 | contig 36115 bp, 17 predicted proteins | sample Cebus_capucinus_imitator_PRJNA485217_SSR102__metabat2_high_PE_011 | metagenome-assembled genome bin Cebus_capucinus_imitator_PRJNA485217_SSR102
AGGCCGACTTTTTATCAACAAAAACGTCATTTGTGTCGATTGTTAAGCGTTTTGCTTAAATCCGGTTACAATTAATACTTATATTCCATAAATAAATCGCCACATTGTAAGCAGTTTCAATCGGGTCGAATAAAAGTAAATTGTTTTTCGGTAAAACTTGCAGACAAAACGAAAGAAAATAATTACTTTTGCAGGCAAATTGATACAAATACGTGAATTTTATAACTTAATGCAACTGTAAATGGGAAAAGGATTGTACAATGCCGAGTGTGAGCACGATGCCTGCGGCGTGGGTATGGTTGTCAATATTCACGGCAACAAGAGCCACGAACTTGTGGATAACGCGCTGAAAGTGCTCGAAAACATGCGTCACCGCGGTGCGGAAGGAGCGGATAACAAGACCGGAGACGGTGCCGGTATTCTTTTACAAATTCCTCACGAGTTTATTTTGCTTCAGGGCATTCCCGTGCCTGAGAAGGGTAAGTACGGCACCGGACTCGTCTTTCTGCCCAAAGACGCCAAACGCCGACAGGACATTCTGAGCGTGATGATTGAGGAGATTGAGCGCGAGGGTCTCTCGCTGATGCACCTCAGAAACGTGCCCACCGACCCGTCGTGCCTCGGCGAGACCGCCATTGCCGGCGAGCCTGACATCAAGCAGCTTTTCGTTACGGGTGTAACCGATGACAAGGTGGCTGTGTTCGAGCGCACGCTTTATCTCGTAAGGAAGCGCATTGAGCGACGCGTTAAGGATTCTGATTTCTACATATGCTCACTTTCGAGCAAGAACATCATTTATAAAGGAATGTTGTCGAGCGTGCAGCTGCGACAGTATTTCCCCGACCTTACAAATAACTACTTTACCAGCGGACTGGCTTTGGTGCACTCGCGTTTCTCGACGAACACTTTCCCGACGTGGAGTCTGGCCCAGCCCTTCCGCCTGCTCTGCCACAACGGCGAGATAAACACTATACGTGGAAACCGAGGCTGGATGCAGGCGCGCGAGAGTGTGCTTGGGTCTGACACGCTGGGAGACATTCGCGAGATTTCTCCCATCGTGCAGCCGGGCATGAGCGACTCTGCTTCTCTTGACAACGTTTTTGAGTTCTTCGTCATGAGCGGTCTGTCTCTGCCGCACGCAATGGCCATAATGGTACCCGAAAGCTTTAACGACAAGAATCCGATATCGGAGGATTTGAAGGCCTTCTACGAGTATCACTCAATATTGATGGAACCGTGGGACGGCCCTGCGGCACTGCTTTTCAGCGACGGACGCTATGCCGGCGGACTGCTCGACCGTAACGGTCTGCGCCCCGCCAGATACACTATAACCAAGAACGACACCATGGTGGTGGCCTCAGAGGTTGGTGTAATGGACTTCGACCCGTCTGAAATAGCCGAGAAAGGCCGGCTGCAGCCGGGCAAGATATTGCTTATCGACACGCAGGAGGGTAAGATTTACTATGACGGAGACATTAAAGAGCGGCTCGCGGCCGAGCATCCGTACCGCCAATGGTTGTCGACCAACCGCATACAGTTGGAGAAACTGAAGAGCGGACGAAAGGTGCAGAACAGCGTGGACGACCTTGTGCGCCGTGAAATGGTATTCGGCTATGGTGCCGAAGATATCGATAACACGATTATTCCGATGTGTGTAAACGGTCAGGAGCCTACCGCCGCCATGGGTAACGATACTCCGCTGGCGGTGCTTAGCGACCGTCCGCAGCTGCTGTTCAACTATTTCCGTCAGCAGTTCGCTCAGGTTACGAACCCCGCCATAGACTCTATACGCGAGAATCTCGTTATGTCTCTCACCGAGTATATCGGTCGGGTGGGTTCAGGAATATTGAGCCCCGACGAGTCTAACTGTAAGATGGTGCGCCTGCCTCACCCTGTTTTGAACAATACTCAGCTTGATATTCTTTGCAACATACGTTACAAAGGCTTCAACACGGTAAAACTCCCGATACTCTTCGAGTGTGCCAAGGGCGAGAACGGACTGCGCGAGGCTCTCGACAATCTGTGCAAACAGGCGGAGCGAAGTGTAGACGAAGGCTACAACTACATAATATTGAGCGACCGTGCCATTGACCGTGAGCACGCCGCCATACCTTCTCTTTTAGCAGTTAGCGCAGTGCATCACTACCTGATTTCGGTCGGTAAGCGCGTGCAGACCGCCCTTATTGTAGAGTCAGGCGAGATTCGCGAGACCATGCACGCGGCTCTTCTGTTGGGCTACGGTGCCTCGGCGCTGTGTCCGTATATGACGTTCGCCATTCTCGCCGACCTTGTAAAGAAGGGCAAGATACAGGAAAACTACGCCACTGCCGAGGACAATTACATTAAGGCGGTTAAGAAAGCCCTGCTCAAAATCATGGCGAAGATGGGTATATCGACCATACGTTCGTATCGTGGAGCAAAGATATTCGAGAGCATCGGTCTGTCGGAGAGCCTGCTGAAAAACTATTTTGGCACGGAGGTATCTACAATCGGAGGTATAGGGCTTGAGACTATCGCACGCGATGCCATAGCCATGCACGATGCCGGATTTAACACCGGTGAAGCCGATTTCCTGCCCAACCTCGGACAATTCCATTACCGCAAGGACGGAATACGCCACGCATGGAACCCCGAAACCATTGCCGCGCTGCAGCTTGCCACACGTACCGGCAACTACGAAAAGTACAAAGAGTTTACCCGTTTGGCCGATTATAAAGAGAAACCGATATTCATACGCGACTTCTTCGACTTCAAACGCGACCCCATAAGCATCGATAAGGTGGAGCCGGTTGAGAGCATTGTGAAGCATTTCGTGGCCGGAGCGATGAGCTTTGGCGCGCTTTCAAAGGAGGCACACGAGGCCATCTGCCTTGCGATGAACAAGATTGGAGCGCGCTCGAATACCGGTGAGGGTGGTGAGGACAACGAGCGTTTCCATGCCACGGTCGACGGCATATCGCTCTCAAGCAAGACCAAGCAGATTGCGTCGGGCCGTTTCGGTGTTACGACGGAGTATCTTGTAAATGCCGAAGAACTGCAAATCAAGGTGGCGCAGGGTGCCAAACCCGGTGAGGGCGGACAGCTGCCGGGCTTTAAGGTGAACGAAATCATCGCCAAGACCCGACACTCAATACCCGGTATATCGTTGATTTCGCCTCCGCCGCATCACGATATTTACTCGATTGAAGACCTCGCACAGCTTATATTCGACCTTAAAAACGTGAATCCGCGTGCCGCAATCAGCGTGAAACTCGTGGCCGAGAGCGGTGTGGGAACAATCGCCGCAGGTGTGGCAAAGGCCAAAGCCGACCTTATAGTCATATCGGGTGCCGAGGGCGGAACGGGAGCTTCGCCCGCCTCAAGTATGCGTTTTGCGGGTATATCGCCCGAAATCGGAATCAGCGAGACACAGCAGACACTTGTCAAAAACGGACTTCGAGGCTATGTACGCCTGCAGGTGGACGGCCAACTCAAAACCGGCCGCGACATAATAACCATGGCGTTGCTTGGCGCGGAGGAATTCGGATTCGGCACTTTGACGCTTATCGTGCTCGGTTGTGTCATGATGCGCAAGTGCAACCTTAACACCTGTCCGCTGGGAGTTACCACCCAGAACCCCGATTTGCGCAAACACTTCATCGGGAAGTATGAGTATCTGGTCAACTACTTCACCTTCCTCGCCCGGGAAGTACGCGAGTATCTGGCCGAGATGGGCTATACACGCCTTGAAGACATTGTCGGACACACCGAACTTATAACACGCCGTGCCGACGTTAATAACAATAAGTACTCGCTGCTCGACTTCACACGCTTGCTCAACAAGGAGCAAGGCAGCTGTCAGCTGCACCACATCGCCGACCAGAGGCATGACCTTGACCTCGTGCTCGACCGCCGGATAATACGCTCGGCAAGCCGCGCGATAGAGGAGAAGGAGGAGGTAAACCTCGACTACGCCATAAAGAACACCGACCGTGCGGCCGGAGTCATGCTCAGCGGACTTATCGCTGACAAGTATGGAGCGGAGGGCTTGCCTGACTCTACGGTGAATATCAAGTTTAAAGGTAGTGCCGGACAAAGCTTCGGAGCCTTCCTCGTGAAGGGTGTGAACTTCAAACTTGAGGGTGAGGCCAACGATTACTTCGGCAAAGGTCTTAGCGGCGGCCGCATAGCGATACTTCCATCGGCGCGCAGCAACTTTAATGCCGAGGATAATATCATAGCCGGAAACACCGGTCTTTATGGTGCTACGAGTGGCGAACTTTACATTAACGGTAAGGTGGGCGAACGCTTCGGCGTGCGCAACTCGGGCGCGATAGCCGTTATCGAGGGTGCCGGCGACCACTGTTGTGAGTATATGACAGGAGGCCGTGTGGTGGTTCTCGGTGAGACGGGCCGCAACTTCGCCGCCGGAATGAGTGGCGGTGTGGCGTATGTGTGGGACAAAAACCATAACTTCGATTACTTCTGCAACATGGATATGGTTGAGATTAACCTCGTGGAAGACAGTGCCTACCGCAAGGAACTGCACGAGCTTATTCGTCAGCATTATCTCTACACAGGCTCAAAACTGGCGCGTACCATGCTCGACGACTGGAACCGCTATGTCGAAGACTTCATTCAGGTTGTGCCTATCGAGTACAAGCGCGTTCTGCAAGAGGAACAGGTACGCAAGCTGCAACAGAAAATAGCCGACATGCAGAGAGATTATTGAGCAACGGTTCCCCGAATAGAGGGGCTCAAAAAGAACTCGTTTAAACTTTTTGGTTCTTGTCAGAATCGAGCATTTTTCGCCTGATTTAGTTACTCGAGGAGGGCGCATGGCGGGCTATGCAACCGATGAGAGGGACAAAAGCAGGCAAAAAAGACCGATTAGGGCAAGGAAAGCATAAAAAATAATGTACCTCATGTCATTTCGGTAAAAAGTTTACACGAGTTCAAAGCACATAACAAGACCAAAGAACAAGCCGCAAAGCATTTCTACAACCTCCCTCCCCGCATGGGGGGGAAGCGGGGAAGGGCTTCATTTTTTAAGAAACAAGAATATGGGTAACCCAAAAGCATTTTTAACGATACACCGTAAGGAGGCGGGATACCGCCCCGTTCACGACCGCATACACGATTTCGGAGAAGTTGAACAGACACTTAACTCGGGCGATCGCCGCCTGCAGGCATCACGTTGCATGGACTGCGGCGTGCCGTTCTGCCATTGGGCGTGTCCGCTCGGCAACAAACCGCCTGAGTGGAACGACGCTCTCTACAAGGGCGACTGGGAGCTGGCTTACCGCCTGCTGAACTCAACCAACGACTTTCCGGAGTTCACCGGCCGCATCTGTCCGGCACTCTGCGAGAAAGCCTGCGTGCTTAACCTCATGGAGCACGAGCCAACCACCAACCGCGAAGACGAGGCGTCGATAACCGAACACGCCTTTGAGGAGAACTATGTCCGCATACATCACCCCGAACGCAACGGCAAGCGGGTGGCCGTAATCGGTGCCGGACCTGCCGGACTCGTGGCCGCCAACCGTCTGAACCTTAAAGGATACACCGTAACGGTGTTTGACAAGAATGAGGCTGCCGGCGGACTCCTGCGTTACGGCATACCTAACTTCAAACTGAACAAGACCGTAATAGACCGACGGATGAGCATTCTCGCCGAGGAGGGAATTGAGTTCCGCTTCAATGAAACGGTCAATCCGGAGTGTCTGCCCGAAGGATTTGACGCTTACGTCATAGCCACCGGAACACCGCAGGCCCGCGACCTCAACATACCGGGCCGTGAGCTGAAGGGCGTACACTTCGCTCTTGAGATGCTGTCGCAGCAGAATCGCATATTGGCAGGCCGTGAGTTCGCTCGTGATGAACTTGTAAACGCCAAAGGAAAAGACGTGCTCGTAATTGGTGGAGGCGACACCGGAAGCGACTGTATAGGCACCGCTCACCGTCAGGGCTGTAAGAGCGTAACTCAGATAGAGATTATGCCGAAGCCCGTGGACGGTCCCGATGACCCGCAGAACCCTTGGCCCGACTGGCCGCGCACGCTGAAAACCACATCAAGCCACGAGGAGGGATGCACCCGCCGTTGGAACATCAACTCGCTGGAGTTTATTGGTGAGAACGGTAGACTCACAGGTGTGCGTGTTCAGGAAATTGCGTGGAAACCAAATCCTGAGGGCGGCCGTCCGTTGATGGAACCGGCCGGCAAGCCTGAGGTAATAAAAGCCGAACTCGTACTGTTGGCTATGGGCTTCCTGAAACCCGAACAACCCAAATTTGCCGACAATGTTTTCGTGGCCGGTGATGCCGCCGGCGGAGCGTCGCTCGTGGTACGCGCCATGGCTTCAGGCCGCACCGCCGCCGAGCGTGTCGACGCATATCTTAACAAGTAACCATTTACAATTAACAGCAGAAAGGGGTTGCCCGGCGCCGTGACGGCACTGTCGGCAACCCCGATTTTTATTTTTTCGTGGAGTTGTATGTATCAGGATGTCTCACCTTTGTTGTCTTTATTTGTAACGCACAATAAATCAATACTTTGTGAAAGTTGTTGTATTTAAGGTCAAAGCAGTGACTTTAATGTCCCGAAACTCATTGTGTCGCACTATAAAGTAAACCTGTTCGTTTGCCGCTTTCAGTAAATACGCCTTGTCGAATAATCATTCTTACCCCGTAAAAGATGAAGTCTGCCGATTTATGGATTTGGATTAAAATTTCACATAATGAGTTCATTATCTGAAATAAATATCGTAACTTTGCACTAATTTAAACAGTAATATTACACTTATGGACAACTTGAAGAAAGCATTTGCATCGAAGCTGCTGAAGATAAAGGCAATCAAGCTGCAGCCGAACAATCCGTTCACGTGGGCTTCCGGCTGGAAGTCTCCCTTCTATTGTGATAACCGCAAGACGCTGTCGTACCCCGAACTGCGCAACTACGTGAAGCTCGAGATTGTACACGCGGTGCTTGAACACTTCCCCGAGGCTGAGGCTGTGGCCGGAGTTGCCACAGGCGCGATAGCACAGGGCGCATTGGTGGCCGACGAGCTGAACCTGCCTTTCGTTTACGTAAGAAGCAAACCAAAGGATCACGGACTTGAGAACCTCATCGAGGGCGACCTGCGTCCGGGTATGAAGGTGGTTGTTATAGAAGACCTTATCTCGACCGGCGGCAGCAGCCTGAAGGCTGTAGAGGCCATCCGCAAGGACGGTTGTGAGGTTGTCGGTATGGTGGCGTCTTACACATATGGCTTCCCCGTTGCCAAGAAAGCTTTCGAGGATGCCGGCGTAAAGCTCGTAACTCTTACCGACTATGAGCACGTTGTGGCCGAGGCTCTTGAGACCGGCTACATCGCAGATACCGATGTGGAGGTTCTCAACGAATGGCGTAAGGAACCCTCTCAGTGGAACGGATAAACATCTCACACACCGATTATGAGTAAATACGAAAGCGGCGTCAAGCAGATTCCGTACACACAGGCCGCCGTCTACGCCACGCTGAGCGACCTGAGCAACATAGAGAAGGTAAAGAACCGTATTCCGGCCGACAAGGTGCAGAACCTTACGTTTGACCGCGACACTGTTTCGGTAAGCGTTCCGCCGGTGGGCGATGTTACGCTGCGTATCATCGAGCGCGACGAGCCAAAGTGCATCAAGTTCGAGGCGCAAAATTCTCCTGTTCCGCTCACTATGTGGGTGCAGCTTCTGCCCGTAACCGAATCGTCGTGCAAGATGCGTGTTACCGTTAAGGCCGACATACCGCTGCTGCTCAAGCCTATGGTTGGCGGTAAACTGAAGGACGGCGTTGACCGCATAGCCGACGTGCTGGCGATGATACCATATTAAATAAACAAAACATAAGCCTCACTCATGCAGTCTGCGATACAGGCGGCTTGAGCGGGGCTTTTTCTTAATTCATCACATTATGTCAAACAAACTGTGGGAAAAGAATTTTGAGATTAACAAGGAGATAGAGCGTTTCACCGTTGGCAGAGACCGTGAGATGGATATGTATCTGGCACGCTATGACGTGCTCGGCTCAATGGCTCACATAACCATGCTTCAGTCTATCGGTCTGCTTGAGAAGGACGAGCCGGAGCAGCTTTTGGCCGAACTGAAGAATATTTATGTCGTTTGCGAGCGCGGAGAGTTTGTAATCGAGGACGGTGTTGAGGACGTTCACTCGCAGGTTGAGCTGATGCTTACACGCAAACTCGGCGACATTGGTAAGAAGATACACAGCGGACGCTCGCGCAACGATCAGGTTCTGGTGGATTTGAAGCTGTTCATCCGCAATGAGATAAAGGAGATAGCTATGCTCGTGAAAGACCTCTTTGACGAGCTTATCGAGAAGAGCGACCGCTTCAAGCATGTGCTCATGCCGGGCTACACCCATCTGCAGGTGGCCATGCCCAGCTCGTTCGGCTTGTGGTTCGGAGCCTATGCCGAGAGCCTTGTCGACGATATGACGTTCCTTCAGGCCGCATGGCGCATGACCAACCGTAATCCGTTGGGTAGCGCGGCCGGTTATGGCTCGTCGTTCGCCCTTAACCGCACCATGACGACAGAGCTGCTCGGCTTTGACAGCATGGACTATAACGTGGTCTACGCACAAATGGGTCGCGGCAAGACCGAGCGTAACGTGGGCTTCGCCATGGCCACCATTGCCGGCACATTGGCCAAGTTGGCCTTTGACGCCTGCATGTTCAACAGCCAGAACTTCGCCTTTGTCAAACTGCCGAAGGAGTGTACCACGGGTAGCTCGATTATGCCTCACAAGAAGAATCCCGACGTTTTCGAGCTGATACGCGCCAAGAGCAACAAGCTGCAGAGTATGCCGCAGCAGGTAATGCTGATAATGAACAATCTGCCGTCGGGCTATTTCCGCGACCTTCAGATTATAAAAGAAGTGTTCCTGCCGGCCTTCGGCGAGTTGAAAGACTGTCTCGCCATGACCGCCTACATCATCAATCGCATGGAAGTTAACGAGCATATACTCGACGATAAGCGTTATGACCTCATGTTCTCGGTAGAGGAAGTAAACCGCCTTGCGGCCGAAGGCATGCCTTTCCGGGACGCTTACAAGAAGGTGGGTCTTGACATTGAGAACGGCGACTTCGTGCCTTGCAAGAACATAAACCATACTCACGAAGGCTCGATAGGCAATCTTTGCAACGACCGCATAAAGGCTCTCATGGACGAGTGTCTTGCGGGCTTCACATTCAAACGGGTTGAGCAGGCCGAGCGCGATTTGCTTTCTTAAGGCCGACGCATGACCCGTTGTCAGACTTGGGAGTGGTTGATATTTATTAAAACCACGTTATAATGAACTCGTTTAAACTTTTTATTTCTTGTCATAAACGAGTTCAATAGTTAAACCAAACGTGATAAAACAAAAACGGAGCGGCACAATGACTGTGCCGCTCCGTTTTTGTTTTATCACGTTTGACAGTTATCTTTCGGTCAACGTGTTATTTCGATTTCACCCAAACCTTGAGACCGGAGAGTGTGGCCGAGGCTTTCGTGTCAGAATAAGTGGTCTGATAGAGACCGACTTTAACCTTTCCGCGCAGATATTCGGGACATCTCACCGGCGAGCCGGGCATCTCCGTAATCACGCCGTCGGCATTGCAGGTTCGCGCGTACAGCATGTCCCCACGTCGCTCCACAATCAGTCGGCGGTCAAAGTCGAAGCCTCGGTTGTTGGGATACTGTCGGCGCGACTCCCCGTCAAGCACGGTTAGCATGTTTCCGCAGTTGAAGTGTGGGAATACGCCTAACTGGAGGAGGTGCTGTTCGGTACCGTCGGCAGACAGACCTGCCACAATCAGCCCGGCCTCGTTGTAAGCCGGGACACGCTTCTCGGTCAGTCCGGGCATATCGTCGAGGCTGCACTCCATCACGAAATCGCCGTCAACGTCGACCGTAACCATCGGACCGTTACGCTTCGGGTCTGAGTTCAAGTCGGTAGACTCAGACTCCAGCACAAACGGTTTGCCGTTACGGGCCGTCGTCAGGCTGCGCGCCATGTCGGTGAATTCAGCCTTCACGTTGCCCGCCTCAGCCACAATGACCGGTTTTTCGTTTCCGAACATGTCGGTAACCCGCGCGTAAACCTTGGTCTTGCCGCCTTCGGGAATACGCAGAACCTTAGTGGCCACGGCTGCTTTTGCCGCGTTGTCGAGGCAGGCGGGGGTGGTTCCGGCGGCGAAGACATAATCGTTGAAGCCTGCCGGGGCCGTGTTTCCGTTACCGTCAATCACCGAAACCTCAACGTCATCAGGCGATATGCGGTTCACATTCAGCGCATAACTGTCGCTTGAGGCAGACGTAGAAGTTTGCAGCCGAGCCGGTTCGGCGGCCGAAAAAGTCTTGCGTTCGGCCATGTCTTTTGCCACATCGGCGGCTGTGAACGGTCTGCAATACAGTCTCAACGAGTGCAAATAACCGGTAAAAGGATTACCGCCGGCACCGCCGGCACCAATAGTAACCGTTCCGCCGGGGCGCAACATGAGGAATATATTCTTCTCGCTAACCTGTTTACCGTCGCAATACACCCGCTCGTTGAAGCCGTCGAAGGTAACAACCCAATGCTGCCAGCAGCCCTGTTTCAATGCGGCGGGAGTGCCGGCGTTCTCGAACGAGGCGTTATGTGCCACAATACCCTCTGACGGATTAAGGCCGTTGCGCAGCTCTACCGTAGCGAGGTCGTTGCCTACGGGCATAAGGTTGGCTACCGTCTCTATTTGCGACGCTTCGGGGTTATTAACCCATGCCGTCAGTGTGTAAGGAGCGTTATACTTCAACATGCTCAGGTCGGCGGTGTCAACCTTCAGCGTCTGTGTTCCGGTAAAGCGCAATGCGGCCATGCCGTCTTTAGGCACTACGGGCACGCCCTGCACAGTCTGTCCGAGATTATAGCTTGACGCGTCGATGTCAAGAATAAGATTTTTACCCGTTTGCTTTACATCACGCTCGATGTCGCTTTTGTGAATCCACGGGTAACCGGCAACCACGGCCTGCTCGTCGACCTCAATGTCCGGCAGAAGTGCTACCGGGTCGCTCTTGCGTGTGGCGTTATACACCTTCAATCCCCATACGGCGGGGTAGTGGCCATTCTTCTGCGTGCCGGTTACTGTAAGCCGAACATATCGTGCTTTTACCGTTTTGAAGCGGTCAGCGGTGCTATAAGTATCAATCATAGGCGAACCTTGGCGGGTGTTGTCGGTTCGGTCGGCAAACACGGTCCAGTCATGCCCGTTCTCGGACACCTCTATCTTATACTTATAGAAGAAAGTAGTGTACTCGAACTGTGTGAACACGGTGTTGAACTTTTCGACACGGCCGAGGTCGATTTGCAGCCAAGCGTCTTTCAGCGCGGCCACATCGGCGGCTCGCCACAGTGTTCCGTTGTTGTCGTCGGTGGCATACTCAGGTTTGAACCACTCGCTGTATGTCGACGATGCGGTGGCTTTCGCGCCGAAAGCGAGGTTTCGGCATGTATTCTTGCGTGCCTGTTTGGCCAGCGAGGCGGGCAGAACGCCGCTATGTGTCGGGTCGATAGGCTTTATGTCGCCGTTAGCGTCAAACTCCATTCGGTCTATGCACACCTGCCGGTGGAAACCGTGTATGGAGTGAGGATTGTTATGGCGGTGGTAGACAATGTAGTAGTTGTCGCCGTCAATGAGCAGCGAGTGATGTCCGGGGCCGTGTATGGTGCCGTCTGCCGAGGTCTTCAATATGCAACCCTTGTACTCGAACGGGCCCATTGGCCCTGTCTTTGACACGGCGTATTGCACACGGTATGTGTCGTCATGGCATGAGCCTGACGAGTATGTGAAGTAGTACACACCGTTCTTTTTGAACACAAACGGAGCCTCGAAGAAGTCGGTTATCTCGGTGTTCTCAATGAGTTTCTTGTCTGTAAACGACTTTCCGTCGGCACTCAGCTTCGCCACTCCGCAGCCGAAGCCTTTGTATATGCCCCACGTACCGAAGTAAAGATACTCGCTCCCGTCATCGTCACGGAACAGTTGCGGGTCGAGTGTTATGGCGTTTTTCACGAAGCGGTCGGGCACGAGCACGGCGTCGGTTTTACCGAGGCGGTTCTTCCACGGACCGGTGGGTTTTGTGCTCTCACCCACACGCACGTCGCAGGGTGTGCAATAATAGTACCGGTACATGCCGTCAGGTTGCCTGACCACATCGGGAGCCCACACCACCTCGGTGGTAGGCCAGTTCATCAGCACGTTGCGCCAGTTTACAAAGTCTTTTGACGCCCACACCTGCGCCGGGCCGTAGCCGTTGCCTGTACCGTCGGTTGTGGCGAAGATATAATAAGTGTCGCCGAATTTTCGTATCGTGGGGTCGGCGAAATATCCGGGCACAATCGGGTTGCCTGCGCCCGGTGTGTTCCACTCCGGGCGCATCGGTTGTGCCTGTGCGGCGGTAACCGATGTCAACGCCACGGCGGAAAGAAAGGTTTTAATGATGTTCATAGCATGAATTAACGCCTGTTGCGGTAGGGTAGTGTCAGCGTGGGTATAAGTCGGCGATTACTGCCGTTACCGGTTTTTGAGGCTTTTGATGAAAGAATGATGTTCGGATGATTGTCTCTATCATTGAACTCGTTTAAACTTTTTACCGAAATGTCATTCGTTATATTGATTTTTATTCTTTCCTTGCCCTAATCTGTCTTTTTAGCCTGCTTTTGTCCCTCTCATCGGTTGCATAGCCCGCTATGCGCCCTCTTCGAGTAACAAAGTCAGGCTGAAAAACACTCGATTATGACAAGAAATAAAAAGTTTAAACGAGTTCATTGCAAGAGTGCCTGTCTCAGCGTTTGAAAGTGCTTGTTTTACCATGTAAACGTGGCACTTTGAGAGGCTGAAACAGGCACTCCTGCATTTATGTTTTTCGCTTTGCCATAGCCAAGCAATTATTTGACGCTCCACTCGAATATACCGGCCGAGTTATCATCGGGCAGTACCACTTCGAGTTTGAGGGCTGTTGTCTCAATCGGGTCGAAGTTGACAGTGTTGGCCGCGCCTTTGTTCACTGTATATTTGTCTGCACCCGGCACTGCGGTCCATTCGCCTGAGGCGTTCTTATAGTAAACCTTCCATGACTTGGGCACGCGGCATCCGCCCCACGGACCGTCGTCATACCAATAAACCGTACAGCTCTGAACCTTTGTAGCGGCGGGAAGCTCGTAAGCCAGCCACTCGGTAGACTTCTGTTTGGGCCACCAGTGGTAGTAAGGCACTGAACGGTCGTTGGCATCCTTCGGAACCAGACGGTCGTTGATGGCTGAGAGAGCGGAGGTAGGCATTGAGGCAGACACCTTGCTGAGCGATGCCACGGTGGCGGGCTTGGCGGGAGTTGTCGCACTCAAATCCTGTGAGAGCCATACACGCATCTTGCCGCTTCCGCGATGACACCATGCGTAATAAGGTATCAATGTCAGCTCAACGTCGTGAGTGGTCAGTTTGCCCTGTTTGTTGAACTCGAGAGTCTGTGCGTCTGTTTTCAGCTCATTGATACCATAGAGCAAATCCTTCTTCTCAACGAGAGTGAACTTAGGATTTTGATTGATGAGCGCGCCGGATATGTCAAAATTGTTGTCAGGCCACTCGGCGCAGTACACGATAGGACCACGCTCTACTGACACCATGCCGCGGTCAGCCTCGACAGCGTTGAGAGCGCGCACCGTGCGGGCCTCCATGTCGAAGTGCAGCGTTACAACGTCGCCTTTCTTCCATTTGCGGTTTATTGTGTAATAACCGTCGGCTGTGAGGCTTCCACCCTCGGCCGCTTTGCCGTTAATCAATATCTTGTAACCGAGACGTTTGCCGTCGGTGTACTCATAGAGGTCAGAAGGAACAACCTGATTACGCACCCAACCCGGTATGCGCAGCTTCATGGCGAACTGTCCGGCCTTATTGTCGGCCACCTTCACTGTTATGTCGCCGTTCCACGGATAAGCGGTCTGTTGCTCAAGAGCCACCTTCTTGCCGCCTACGGCCAGTGTGCTCTTGTTAGAGAGGAACAGGTTTACATACACGTTCTTGTTTTTAACAGCGTAGATGTATCCCGGCAGAGACGGAATGAAACGACAGATGTTTGACGGACAGCAGGCGCAACCGAACCAAGGCTGACGCTGGTGCTGGCCCATGGACTCAAGCGGATTGGGGTAGAAGAAGCCACCGCCGTCGAGCGACACGCCTGAGATGAGGCCGTTGTAAAGCGAACGCTCAAGCACATCGTAGTACTTAGACTGACCGTGGAGGAGGAAGAGACGGTAATTTACGTAGACATTACCTATGGCGGCGCAGGTCTCGCAGTATGCCGACATGTTCGGCAACTCGTAGTTTGCGCCGAAAGCCTCACCGTTGCTTGTCGCGCCGATACCGCCGGTTATGTACAGCTTCTTCTGTACGATGTTGTTCCAGATGGCATCGATGGCTTTTATGTAAGCCGAGTCGCCCGTGAGAGCGGCCACATCGGCCATACCGGCATACATGTAAGCCGCGCGTACGGCGTGGCCCACGGCCTCCTTCTGGTCAACAACCGGCTGGTGGCTCTGGCTGTATTCCTGCTTTATGGTGGTTTTTCCACGATAGTCGAGCAAGAACTTGGCCTCATCGAGATACTTCTTCTCGCCGGTCAGCACGTAGAGCTTTGCCAACGCCATCTCGGCAATCTGGTGTCCGGGCACCACGCAGGCCTGTCCGGCCTTCGGACCTACCTCACGACATACACAGTCGGCGTAACGTTTGGCAATGTCGAGGAACTTACGGCTGCCTGTAGCCTGATAGTGAGCTATGGCACCTTCGACCATGTGTCCGAGGTTGTAAAGCTCGTGGCTGAGGTCTTCCTCTTTGCTCCAACGTTTGTCGCCGGCCCACTCGTGTGGGTGCTTCGGGTTCATTGTGCGTGATGTGTAGAGGTATCCGTCAGGCTCCTGAGCCTTTGCCACAATGTCAAGCACGCTATCGATATAATGCACAAGTTTTTTGTCGGGATATGTTTGCAGCAGATAGCTGGCACCCTCAATGGTCTTGTAGACATCGGTATCGTCAAACGAGAGTCCGCCCACCTTGATGGTGTCGCTTGGGTGTGCCGCTTTCTCGAAGTTCTTGTATCGGCCTGTCTCCTCACACTTGCTGAACGCCAGAGGTATTGTAACCTTGCGGCTTGCCTCGAGGCGCTGTCCCCAGAACGAGTCGGTTACCTTTACAGACGTGAACGGCACGGGGGTGATGGGGTATCCGTGCGGCTTCATTGGCTGTGCCGCGGCCTGAATGGCTCCGGCGAGCACTAATGCTGAAATGATTAGTTGTTTCATAAAGGTTGTTTTATAATTTAAGTTAGAGTTTTCCGTAAAGTCGCGTCTTGCGGGCGGCATGTCCCGTTTCAGTTTACGAACGTGTCTCTGCCGCCCTGTTTAGCTTTTGCAAATATACACCTTTAATTATAAAAACACTGTAATAAAAATCTAATCTGATAGGAAAAAAGTCTATAAATTAAGATTCCAACACATGTCTGGACGATTTTTTTATCGATTTAGACTATTTTCTTATCGTATTTACAATTATTTTTTGTTCCTTTGCAAGTGGTTGGACACGACAAGAGAGAGAAGATAAGAATACGACTGAGATTTGTGGAAATGAATGTCCGCCAATATTTGTCTTTACCGGCAACAATGAATAAATGGACTTGTAAAAGATAATCTTTATACATCAACTAACCTTAAATTTAATGAGAATGAGTAAAACATGCGATTTTTACGGCTTTTTGCGAAGCAGAGCTTTCGTCAAAGCCACCACGTGTTTGCTATTGGTATCCGGAGGAGTGGAGAATACGCTCGTCAATGCGGCTGTAACCAAGTCGGAAAAGACTTCGGTTGCCACAAGGCATATTTCAGCCGGACCTGATAATAAACATGCGACGGACGTGAACGATAACGTTAAAGGAGAGTTTCAGGTATCGGGAACAGTGATGAGCCAAACCGGAGAAACCCTGATTGGCGCTACAATACGTGAGGTCGGAGTAAACAATAGCGGAACCATTACCGACTTCAACGGCAATTATGCCATAAAAGTTACGAAGAAAAACGCGCAACTCATAGTGTCTTATATGGGATATGAGGATCTGACGGTGAGCGTGCAAGGCAAAACAAAACTTGACATCGTGCTGAAAACGAGTGCGGAGACACTTGAGGAGACTGTGGTCGTAGGCTATGGAACGCAGAAGAAGGTCAGTGTAACCGGTGCTATATCGTCGGTTAATCAAAAAGTGCTCAAGCAGACTCCTGTGGCCAATATAACAAATGCACTGGTTGGAAAGGTAACCGGACTCACCGCCATACAGTCTTCAGGTGAGCCGGGTTATGACGGTTCGACCATTTATATACGCGGAAAAGCCACATTTACCGGCAGTACGACACCTCTTGTGCTTGTTGACGGTGTTGAACGCTCGTTCGGAGACATTGACGCAAACGAAATTGAGAGTGTCTCAATTTTGAAAGACGCGTCGGCTACCGCTGTTTACGGTGTGCGCGGAGCCAATGGTGTGGTAATTGTTACGACCAAGCGTGGAGAGGTCGGTGCCCCCAAAGTGTCGCTCAACTACTCTTACGGAATACAGACGCCGACCCGCCTTACGAAGTATTGCGACTCTTATGATGTGCTTACCTTATATGAGGAGGGACTTGCCAACGATGGGAAGTCAAGCCTGTACACTCCGGAGACAATCGCAAAATACCGGGACAGAAGCAATCCGACTTATAAATACCTTTATCCGAATGTTGACTGGACCGATGAGTTGCTAAAAGATGCCACGGGACAGATGCAGGCTAACGTCAATGTATCGGGCGGAGGTTCGCTTTTCCGTTATTTCGTTTCGGTAGGTTATCTCAGTCAGGACGGTATATATAAGTACTCTGATATGTCAGACTACAATACGAACGCTAAAATGGAGCGGTATAATTTCCGTACCAATATTGACGTGGATATACGTAAGGACGTGAAGCTCATGCTTAATCTGGGTGGTATAATAGAAGACCAAAACTATCCCGGAACAAGTGCCTATGATATGTTTTATGCCATAAAGACCCGTCTTCCTTACTATTATCCGATGACGAACCCCGACGGTTCAATTGCGGAGTACACCAACTCGGAATATAACCCTTATGCCATGTTGACCAAAACAGGTTATGCGGCGAATAAGAGCACAACCCTTAATGCCACAGCCGGTGTTACTTGGGATATGAGCAGACTTTTGACTAAAGGTCTCAGTGCGACATTGCGTTTTTCGTTTGATGCGAACAACTATCGCAATGTTTCGCGCAGCCGTGGCTATAACGCTTATAAATTCTCAATTTCAGAGACCGAGACAGATCTCTCAAAAGGTTCATACGCCAATGTGAAGACAGGTTCGGAAACTCTCGGATATTCAGTGTCCGCCAATGGTACAAGATACACTCTGCTTGAGGCCATGCTTAATTATAACCGCAGTTTCGGCAAGCATAATGTTACAGGACTGTTCATGTACAACCAAAGCAGTTATCTCGCATCGGCGACAGATGCCGTAAACGGTCTGCCTTTCCGTAAACAAGGTTTTGTCGGACGTGTTACATACAATTATGACAATAAGTACTTCGGTGAGTTTAACATGGGTTATAACGGCTCGGAGAACTTCATGAAAGGTCGTAGAATGGGCTTCTTCCCGGCGGTGTCGTTAAGTTATGTACTTTCAGAAGAGAGCTTCTTCAAGAATAATGTTAAGGCGATAGATATGTTGAAGCTGCGCTTCTCATACGGACTTGTGGGTAATGACGACAACGGCTCGCGTTTCCTTTACCAAAGCCAGTGGACTACAGGTTGGGCCGGTTATGGCTTCGGACATACAGGTAGCGGCCTTTATCTTGGCGGAGCGGGTGTTTACTCGGTTGGAAACGAGAGTGTTACATGGGAGAAAGCCAAGAAGCTGAACATAGGTCTTGATTTTGACATGTGGAATAACGCGCTCCGTTTGACTCTCGACGTATTCCATGAGCGTCGTACCGACATTCTTTGTACGCCGGGAACGATACCTAGCACGATTGGTGTGTCAACGCTTCCGGCCATAAACGCCGGTATAGTAACCAATAAAGGTTTTGAGCTTGAGGTTGAGCACAGAAAGAATTTCCGTAATTGGGGATATTCGGTAAAAGGAAATTTCTCGTATGCGAAGAATAAGATTATTTCGGCTGACGAACCTGATTATGCCGACAAACCGTGGCAACGCCGTGCCGGAACAAGTATTGATGAAATGTACGGATATACGGCTGAAGGACTATTCCAAAGCTGGGATGAAATCAATGACCCCGATATACCGAAGACAACAGCTTCGAACCTGCAGCCCGGAGATATAAGATATAAAGATATTAATGGAGACGGTATTATCAATGATGACGACCAAGGCTATCTTGGTAAAAACTCCACTCCTGACAAGATTGTAGGTATAACATTGGGTGGAAACTATAAGAACTTTGACTTCAGCGTGCTGTTCCAAGGTGCTTATGGCGGTTACACATGGTTTACAGGTTCGGCGATATGGCCGTTTGAGTCAAAGGCTTCAGTGTCGCAGGATGTTTTGAACAACTACTGGTCATCTGACAATACAGCCGAGCAGAACGCTAAAGTGTTCTATCCTCGTCTTTCGTCAGACCATAGCGACAATAACTATATTAATTCAACTTATTGGCTTAAATCAAGCAACTATATGCGTCTTAAGAATGTTGAGATAGGCTATCGTCTGCCTAAATCGGCTACAACATTCCTTGGTATAGAGGAGTTGCGTCTGTACTTCAACGCTGTTAACCTCATTACATGGGATAAGATGAAGATATTTGATCCTGAGGCTCCCGGTGGAGCAATCAACTATCCGCAGATGAAAGTATTTAACTTTGGTGTACATGTATCATTTTAAATAGCAAAACCATGAAAATATATAAGTCAAAAGCTTTAGCACTTTTATTGTTGTCAGGCTCGCTGTTGACATCATGCGATTATCTTGACATTATGCCGGCAGAAATTGTTACCGAGGATAAGATATTCAACGACATAACACTCGCCCAGCAGGACCTCGGTTCAATGTATCATGACATTATAAAGTGGACATATCAGAACTCGGACACACGCATCATGCGTGATGGCCCTTACAACTGGACCGGCGCATGTGGTGATGAGATGATTGACCACTGGGGTGTAACGGCTCCTACCACATATTTTAAAAAGATGGGACTTACCACCAGTTATAACCCGATTGCCGACTGGAGCTGGAATTATGCTTTGATACGTAAGGCGACAAACTTTATAAATAAGATTGACAATGTGCCTTTGACACAAAGTCAGCAGAATACGTATGGAACAAAGAAGAAGCAATATAAGGAAGAGGCTCGTTTCTTGCGTGCCTATTTGTATTTTGACCTTCTACGCTCATACGGCTCTGTACCGTTGATTACAGAGGTGCAGGACATTGCCGACCCTGCGGCGGCACAAACATCGCGCACACCGGTGGACGAAATCGTGAACTTCATAACCAGTGAGCTTGATGAGGCCGCAAAGGGACTGCCAGACACATGGAATGATGATACAAATTATGGCCGTATCTCTAAGACGGCATGTCTCGCTTTGAAAGCCCGCACTTTGCTTTATGCCGCAAGTCCGCTTTATAATGGCAACACCATGTATAAAGACGTGAAGAACAGCGACGGCAAAGAACTGTTCCCACAGACTTATGACAAGGACTTGTGGAAGAAAGCGGCTGACGCGGCCGATGAAGCGATAAATTGTTGTCTCGAAGCCGGTATAAGTCTTTCGGAAGAAGGAGAGAACTCGATAAACAAATATGAGAAGATATTCTATTCAAACACTTCAAATCCGGAGTTTATACTTGCAAGTATCCAGACTTATGGTATCTATGAGGATGTAAGCTGTAACTCTCACTCGGACGATAAGGGTGGTTGGGGACGCTTCTCTATAATGCAGAATCAGGTTGACGCTTATGAAACCGCCGACGGATACATGCCGTATAAAATGGATGATGACGGTTGCATAATATATGATAAAGACGGAAATCCGACTATTAATCCCGATGCCGTGGGGCACTACAAGGATACCGGTTTTACTCATGTGGACAAACTGTGGGATGGAACGTCATGGCAGCCATGTACAAATATATATGTAGACTCACGCTCGGGCGAGACTATAAATGACATGGGTGAGTATGACTTGCAGAATATGTATGTGAACCGAGATCCGCGTTTTTATGCATCACTGACATTCCAAGGTGCGAAGTTCAGAAATGAGACAGAGAATAATCCTCGATGCTATCATTTCGCTTATTGGCGTAATATGGAGTATTATGCCTATCAGTGGGTAGACGGTTATCCTAATGTGAATACAAATAATGAGACCGGCTACGGATTGCGTAAGTACATGAATCCGAAGGCTGATATAAAGAACTGGATTGGTACAAGTTCAAATTATCCGCTTTTCCGCCTTTCGGAAATGTATCTTATAAAAGCCGAGGCCCTCAATGAGTATCTTGATGCGCCTAATCAGGAGGTTTATGATGCGATAAATAAGGTACGCTCACGTGTAGACATGCCGTCGTTGCCTATAACCTCTGAGGATAATACAAAGATAGGTATGCGTAAGCGCATACGCAATGAACGCCGTGTGGAGCTGTTCTTTGAGGGACATCGCTTCTGGGATGTGCGCCGTTGGATGGTTGGAGACAAATGTTTCGGCATACCGAATTATCGTATGAACGCACAGCCTACCGAAGACGAGATAATGGCTAAAGCGAAAGAGCTTGGCTATACCTCAATGACAACCGAGGCAAGTAATCCTGATTATTGGTGGAACCGTGTATGGCAGTCAAGAGACGCCGGTTTGCAGATTTATTACAAACGCACAGTTGACACGGATTGCGTGTGGGCTGACAAAATGTATTTATTCCCGATACCTCAGGGCGATATAAATAAGAATCGCAATCTTGTCCAGAATTACGGCTGGTAACGGCTTGTATTCTGATATTACATAGGTGGCTCGTACCGACATATCCCCGGTATGGGCCACCATTGTTTTACCATGTTTTTGTTTATTGATATTCGTGTATGTGTTGTATCATTCATTCGTATTCTTATCCATATTCAGACTGAAATCATTTATCAGATAAGCATACTCCACAACAGATATCCACCGACCGTTTGAAGTCCGATAGAATAAGATAAATGTCCAAATATCAGGGTATTGAAAGGGTTTTGGACTTTTGTTACATCAATTTGGACGATTGTTTTATCTTATTAAAGGCAATTTACGTTCCTTTGCAAACGAAAACTTCAGGTTGTGTACGCTGTTACATGCCGAGTGCCTAAACTAATGAAACAATCCTTAACTAACCAGTATGAACAAACTGACATTATTCATTGCGACAGTCGCGTTACTCACCGTGAACGGTGTCTCGGCGGGGGTGAAGAAGAACAACACCGAGCCTATAAAGGAGGTACCCTTCACTCAGGTGCATCTTAACGACGGTTTCTGGGCTCCCCGTATTGAGATTAACCGTACTGTGTCAATCCCTTCGGCTTTCCGCGAGTGCGAGAAGAACGGACGCTTTGATAACTTCGCTCTGGCCGCAGGCCTTATCAAGGGCGAGCATAAAGGCGATTTCTCATTCGACGACACTGATCCTTATAAGATTATTGAGGGTGCAAGCTACTCGCTCGCCGTACACTACGACAAAAAGCTCGACCACTATCTTGACAGCGTGATAAACCTTATAGCCAAGGCTCAGGAGGCCGACGGTTACCTTACCACCTGCGTAACCAATAAATGCAAACGTCTGTCGGGTTGGTGGGGAACACACCGTTGGGAGAAAATAAACTCTCACGAGCTGTATAACAGCGGACACCTCTATGAGGCAGCCGTGGCTCACTACCGAGCTACAGGTAAGCGTTCATTGCTCAATGTGGCTATAAAGAACGCTGACCTTGTTTGTAAGACCTTTGGTGCCGAGGAGGGTAAAATACACCGTCCGTCAGGCCACCCCATTGTTGAGATGGCTCTTTGCAAACTATATAAGGTAACAGGTATGCGCCGCTATCTCGATATGGCTCGCTACTTCGTTGAGGAGACCGGCCGTTGCACCGACGGACACCGCCCCAGCGAATACAGTCAGGACCACAAGCCAATTCTTACCCAAGACGAGATTGTAGGCCACGCCGTGCGTGCCGGCTACCTCTATTCGGGTGTGGCAGACGTGGCTGCATTGACAAATGATAAGGATTACTTCGACGCTCTTTGCCGCATTTGGGACAATATGGCTTCCAAGAAACTCTACATAACCGGCGGTATCGGTTCGCGCGCTCAGGGCGAGGGCTTCGGTCCCAACTACGAGTTGCAGAACCAGACCGCTTATTGCGAAACTTGCGCTTCAATATCAAATGTATATTGGAACTACCGAATGTTTCTTGCCACAGGCGACGCCAAGTATGCCGATGTGTATGAGCGCGCTCTTTACAACGGTGTGATATCGGGTGTTTCTCTCTCTGGCGATAAGTTCTTCTATGACAATCCGCTGGAGTCAATGGGCCAGCATGAGCGTCAGAAGTGGTTCGGTTGCGCCTGCTGCCCCGGAAACGTTACACGATTCATGGCGAGCATACCTTATTATATGTATGCCACACAGGGCGATGACATATTTGTAAACCTTTACATACAGTCAAAGGCAGACATAAAGACCAAGACATCAAAGGTTACTCTCACTCAGACCACGAACTATCCGTGGAACGGCACCATATCAATGACCCTTCAACCCAAGAAGACCGCTGGCTTCGCCTTGAAGTTGCGTCTGCCGGGATGGGCCGCCGACAAACCCGTACCCACCAATCTTTATGCCTTTGCCGATAAAGCCGGCGCTTATACCGTTAAGGTAAACGGAAACACTGTTAACGCGAAGGTAGAGAACGGATATATCGTTATCGACCGCAAGTGGAAGAAAGGCGACCGTGTAGAGCTTTCTTTGCCCATGCAGGTTCGCCGTGTGGTAGCCAATGACAATGTTGAGGTTGACCGTGGACGCATAGCCCTGCAGCGCGGTCCGGTGATGTTCTGCCTTGAAGGTCAGGACCAAGCCGACAAGAACGTCTTCAACAAGGCCATTTTGAACTCTGCCAATATCAGCGCAAGCTATGACAAGAATTTGCTTGGCGGTGTGATGGTGCTTACCGGTGATGCCGTTCAACTCAATCAGGACGGAAGCGTGAGCAACACAACTTTCCGCGCAATACCTTATTCTACATGGAACAACCGCGGTTGCGACCGCATGGAGGTGTGGATCGCTTCGTCTCCGGCTTATGCCCGTGTGGAACCGAAGCCCACAATAGCCTCAAAGGCCCGTATGCTGTCATATACAAATCCGATACAGCAGGATGCCATAAAGACCGACGACGAGGAGACTTGGGTTTATGGTGTTAACGACCAGTGGGAACCCACAAAGTCGTGCGACACATCAAAACCCTACCACTACTGGTGGCTCAAGACAGGAACCGAGGAGACAATAGCCTACGATTTCGATCAGGAGTACACCGTAAGCAACGTTCAGGTGTATTGGCTTGATTTTGACCATTACGACGGAAACTTCCGCGTGCCCGAGTCATGGAAGTTGTACTACAAGACCGACACCGGACAGTGGCAGCCCGTTGAGGCTACAAGCCCCTATACAGTAGACCGCGACAAGTATAACAGTCTTGATTTCAAGCCCGTGCGCACTAAAGGCTTGCGCATTGTCGCCAAACTGCAAAAAGGCCGGTCGGGTGGTGTAATCGAGTGGAAAGTTAATGAATAATTTTTGAGTGTTGAGTGTGAAAGGTTGAATCGTCGGCCTTGTCGGTCGATGGCGTGAGCCTTATAATCATTATATACGAAACTCGCTAATCCGCCTTGCCGGCAATTCAACATTCATATTTCGCATAAGACCGTCTGCACCTCGGCAATTTAGAGTAGACATCATTGCATCCGGTTTGCACGGTCTTTGCCCGACATTCATTGAACTCTTTTAAACTTTTTATTTCATTCGAAAATTTAATGTACAGCATGACATTTCGGTAAAAGTTTAAACGAGTTCATTATTAAAAATAGAAATAAAACAACTAATATACTAACCTTTAAACAAAATGAGTATGGAGAAAACATGCGATTTTTATGGTTTCCTGCGAAGCCGAGCCTTCGTTAAAGCCGCAACGTGTTTGCTTCTGGCATCGGGAGGCGCGACTTCAGCCGTTCCGGCTTATGCCACTGAAACAAATAGTATGGGTATAACTCAACAAACAGGTGAACTGAAGGGCTCTGTAAGAGACCTAAATGGTGAGCCTGTAATTGGTGCTAGTGTTGTTATAAAAGGTAAAAACGGAGTGGGAACAATTACAGATCTTGATGGTAATTTCTCACTGAAAGCATTACCAAAAGATATTATTGTAATTTCGTATATCGGTTATGAGACAATCGAAATACCCGTTGCCGGAAAGAAAAATATTAACGTTACTTTGAAGGAAAACAACGAACTTCTTAATGAGGTTGTAGTTGTTGGTTACGGAACACAAAAAAAAGCCACTCTTACCGGCTCTGTATCTCAGGTGAGTGGTGATGACATAAAAAAATTGTCATCGGCTAACCTTACGAATACATTGGCAGGAAAAACGGCTGGTATAATTGCCAATACACGAAGTGGAGAGCCCGGTGCCGATGATGCGACGATTCTTATCCGTGGAAAGGGAACAACAGGCGACTCAAGTCCTCTTATTGTTGTCGATGGTGTGGCAGACCGTTCTTTTGGTCGTTTGAATCAGGAAGACATTGAAAGTATCTCTGTATTGAAGGATGCTTCAGCTGCCATTTATGGTGCACGTGCCGCCAATGGCGTTATTCTTGTAACAACAAAACGCGGTAAGGAAGGCCGTGTGAAAGTGAATTACAATGGTGATGTTTCATTTTCACAGCCTACACGTATTTCAGAAATGCTTAATGCATATCAGTACGCTACATATGTGAATGAGGTTGACGCAGCGTTGGATGCGACTCTTACTTACTCGGAAACAGCATTACAGCATATTCTTTCAGGTGATGATCAAATTAACTACCCCAGTACAAATTGGTGGAAAGAAGTGTCTAAAAAATGGGCTACAAATACCAGGCATAGCCTTTCGGTAAGCGGAGGCTCCGACAAATTGTCGTTCTACTCTTCGGCACAATATCTGTATCAGGATGCTATATATAAAAATAGTCCTAAAAATTATAATCAGTATCAGTTTACTACAAATGTTGACGCACAAATAAATAAGAAGATAAAATTTAGTATGGATATTTTGGGCCGTCAGACAGTAAATAACAATCCTGTTAGAGGTACCGATGATTTGTACAGCTATTTTTTGACATGTAGTCCTATGTCTGCGGCTTATTATCCAAACGGACTGTTGCGTATAGGTCATGATGGCGCGACAAATAATCCTGTACTTATGGTGTCAGATTTGCCCGGAACAAGTAAAACAACTAACAATACTATAAATCTTAAACCAAAAATACGTGTTGACCTTGACATATTGACCAAAGGTTTATATTTTGAAGGATATGCGGCACTTGATTATTCTTTTAATAACGGAAAAACCATAACTCGCCCATATGATATATATTCATATGATGCAAGTACGGGAGATTATAACAATAACCGTTCATCAACAGGTAAAATAAGTGTAGGCTCATGGTCATCAAATAGTGATAATATAACATTGAATGCACGCATAGGTTATACTCGCACATTTAAAGAAGTACATAAAATAGATGCATTCATAGCTTATGAGCAGAATAAATACCATTATAATTATTTATATGGTTATCGCACTAATTTCACTTCAGACGCATTGCCAGATCTTGATTTCGGAGGAACTGATAAAAAAGACCAAAACAATTCGGGTAGTAGTGCTGAAACGGCACGTCAGAATTGGTTCGGACGAATCAATTACAACTATGCAGACAAATATCTGGCTGAGTTTACCCTGCGTTATGACGGTTCGATGAATTTTGCTCCCGGTCACCGTTGGGGTTTGTTCCCGGGAGTTTCAGCAGGTTGGGTAATATCAGAGGAATCATTCTTTGCTCCATTAAAAAAGATAATGAATTTTGCTAAGCTGAAAGCTTCATGGGGTATGATGGGTAATGATAATATCTCAGCTTACCAATATCTGTCAATGTATGCTATCAATACAGGGGCACATGCTTATTTCGGAAAGGAGACAACGGCTGTAGAAGGACTTTATCAGAGTGTTACGGCCAATCCGTTTGTAACATGGGAGTCCGCTAAAACGTGGAATATAGGAATTTCCACACAATTCTTTAATGGTAAGTTAAGCTTTGATATAGACTATTTCCAGTCTCGTCGAAGTGATATTCTTGCCACACGTAATGCATCTATACCTACATATGCCGGTCTGAGTCTGCCTGCCGAAAACATAGGTAAAGTAAAGAATCAAGGATTTGAATCAATTCTGTCATACCAAGACCATGCAGGAGATTTCTCATGGGGCGTAACAGGAAATGTAACTTATGCCAATAATAAGGTTATTTATATGGATGAGGCTGCTTCAACACCTGCATGGCAGAAACAAGAAGGTCATCCTATTGATGGTGGAACATACTATGTTGCAACAGGAATATACCAGACTCAGGAAGATATAGACAAGACTCCACATTATGAGGGAACCAAGGTCGGAGACTTGAAATATTTGGATGTCAATGACGATGGAAAAATAACAAGTGACGATATGGTTCGTCGTGATAAGTCGGCAACACCTAAATGGATATTTGGTTTAACTCTTAATGGTGCATGGAAAGGTTTTGATATCAATGCTTTCTTCCAAGGACAGGCTGATGCTGAAATTTATGTTGCCCCGACAATGAATATGGCAACGGACTTTTATAATGACCGTTGGTCAATGAGCAATACAGATGAGCAGAATGCTTCTGCTAAGTGGCCTCGTGCATTTTTGAAAGAGTCTCAGGCTCGTGTCAATAATGCTCTGTCTTCAACATGGTGGTTGCGTGATGCCTCTTTCCTACGTTTGAAATCTCTTGAAATAGGTTATACAATGCCTGAAAATATTATCAAACATGCAGGAATCGAGAATCTCCGATTGTTTGTTAATGGAAGCAATCTGTTTACAATAGATAGTGTAGGCATATTTGACCCTGAAATGACAGATGGTATTAAAGGTGGCTATTCATTGCAGCGCACATGGACAGTTGGATTAAACGTTACATTCTAACATTTTACTTAAACTAAAAACATTCGATTATGAAGCGATATATAAAGACTGCGTTAATGGCAGTGGCAGGCTTGAGCATGCTCTCTTGTTCTGACTTTCTTGATGTTGCTCCTCACGATAAGATAAGTGACGAGGCCGTTTGGAGTACAATTGGATATGCAAAGAGTTATCTGAATAACTGTTACACATGGGTTGAAGGCGATAATTCCTATGGTGTGCCTTGGTGTAGTTATACAGATGAAATGTATCATCGTACAGGCTATGCTACAGAGGTTTACACTACCGGAGTTGTTTCTTGCGATAATTATAATGTGGGGTATACAGATGCCAAGGGAAATACTTGGTATTATTATTACAGTGCCATAAAAGCTGTGAATAATTTGTTGGAGAAATTACCATCTGTAACAATGAGTTCCGAATCAGAGGAGGACGAGAAAAAACAGATTGAAGGACAGGCGTATTTCCTTCGTGCTTATTTCTATCATCAGTTGTATTCACTTTATGGTCGTGTACCATTGATTTATAAAACATTTGACCTTAATTCTGAATGGACACAGACACGTGCGGATATGGATGAGGTTGCAGATTCTATAGTTGCTGATTGCGACCGTGCAGTTGCACTTTTACCAAAAGAATATGCTAATGATGCTGACTTCGGTCGTGCAACCAAAGGTGCGGCACTTGCAGTAAAAGCGCGTACCTTATTGTATAAAGCAAGTCCTCTTTTTGATGAAAAAACAAATGGAGAAGGTAGAGACAGATGGCAGGAGGCCGCAGATGCACAGAAGGCTATCATTGATCTTGGTGTTTATAGTCTTGCTTCGGTCAATGACTATGAGGATTATGCAGATTTGTTTACAAGTAAAGCAAAGGATAATCCTGAAGTAATATTCATGAAACTATATGAGGCTTCAACGAACTTTGAGGTTTACTCTCAGAGTTATCCTATGTCTTCACCTCCCGGATATTATAACGGTTATTATGGCTGGGGCGTATGGCTTCCCACATATAATGCGGCGAATATTTATGAAAATGCAGATGGAACAAAGTTTGAAATGCAAAATGTAAAGTCTTATACTGTTGATATACCTGCAGTTAATAATGAAACTGGCGAAATTGAATATACTCCATCTGTAATTCAGGCTACAGAAATCAATCCATATCTGGCTGAAGACGGATCCACTACAAAGCGTGAGATGCGTTTCTATGCCAATATTCTTTTTGATGGAGCTATGTGGGGATATGAAGGTTCTGAACGTGCGGTACAGATATTTGAACCGGGCGCTAAAGGTATTAATCCGGGAGAACAGTCCCCTACATACACTTCCGGTGAATACTGGAATGCGACAAAAACAGGTTACTACATGCGTAAGTTTATGAATAAACATTATGATATGGAGAATAGTACTCTTTGCGATGATACACCATGGATTTTCTACCGTTTGTCCGAGTTTTATCTCAATTATGCTGAATGTCAGATACATCTAGGTAACAATAGTGAAGCACTGAAATATATAAACCTGATACGTAATCGTGTTCATCTACCAGATGCGACAGGTAAAGACATTAATGCAGAATATGAATATGAACGTTCTGCTGAGCTGATGTTTGAGGGACAGCGTTTCTTTGATTTGAGACGTTGGAAGAAAATGTCTGATGCTTATTCCGGTGATAATCAGCCGATGGCTATGAAAATATATAAGATGCAGGATGGAACTTTGTTATATACGCATGATGAAACCGTGCTACAGATGCGTAAGTTCAAGGATGCGATGTATTGGATGCCTATTCCTCGTTATGAGTTGAAAAAATGTCCACAGCTTGATGCTAAACCTTATGAGTAAGCTATATAATTTGTTGTGTTTATAAAAATATGTGAAGCTAAGCGGTTTGTGGTAATAGTTACCACGAATTGCTTAGCTTTATTTTAAATAACCGTTTAGAATGAAACTCAATTTATTAGTAACACTCCTGTCGGCCGCATGTTTACTGCCGGTATCGGCACATGCCGACAAAGGAGTAAAGCCCGTGTTCAACGGCAAACAACTGTACATGCCGAAAGACTTGCAAGGCATTGACATGACTGACCCCGAAAGTAAATGGAGCTATGCCCGAATGGACACGACCGAGAATATCGTCATCTTTTGGGAGAAAGGCTTTGGTAATAACTTGAAAAATCCGCCGCCGGTGGAAGGCCATAATATGGCTGTCGATTTGGATAATCTGAAGGAGAAACTTGAAGCCGACTACCGCTTCTTCCGCGATTCGCTGAAATTCGTCAAGCCCGGTTCAAAGTCTGAGAAGTACCGCATGATGGTTATGCTAAACTACTCGCTCGAAGGGACGGCTTACGGTGGCGATTATGACCGGACCATAGGCGCACTGTGGCTTGCGCCAAACCGTGTGCAAGACAAGGCGTTGAATTGCATCGCCCACGAGCTCGGACACTCTTTTCAGTGCCAGATTACCGCTGACGGCGAAGGTGTAGGCTGGGGAGGATGCGGCTTTTACGAGATGGCGGCCCAATGGATGCTGTGGCAAATGAACCCACGCTGGATGGATGATGAGAATTACCACTGGCAGGCTTATCGCGGACTGACCCACAAGGCGTTTTTGCACCTTGAGAACATATACCACTCACCATTCGTACTCGAATACTGGGGTATGCGTATGGGTAAACCGTTCATTGCCGAACTGTTCAGAAAAGGCCGTCAGGGCGAAGACCCCGTTATGACTTATAAACAGCTGACAGGCATGTCGCAGGCTCAATTCTGTGATGACATATTCCATGCCAACAGCATGATTGTCAACCTTGACTTTCCGCGTGTATGGAAAGAGACACGCCGCCACGCCCTGCAACTATCCACTCCGATGGTTAAATGTGCCGACGGATGGCTAACACCGCAGGCTGACCGTGTGCCCGAAAACTATGGTTTCAATGTAATAGAGGTCAACGTTCCTAAAGGCAAGCGTTGTGTGGAGGCTGACTTCCGTGGACTTCAGCCGACAGACGCGACTTCCGAACAAGCCAAGAAGGCCGGTTGGCGTTATGGTTTCGTGGGTGTTACAGCCGACGGTAAGAGCGTCTACGGCCCAATCTTCTCTGCAAAAGAGGGTAAAGCCACATTCTCGTGGAGCAAAACCGCAAAAATGGAACACGTCTATCTCGTGGTGATGGGCGCGCCAACCGAGCATTGGATTACCAAAGAACAGGGCAAAGATGTGAAGTGGAACTATAAAGTCCGGGGTATATAATTGAACGTGAGTTCGATGAGCATTGATTTTATCAAATTACCATAAATACAAAACGAGGCAGAGCGCACATGTGCTCCGCCTCGTTTTGTATCATATAATCATCGAATTAATACAACGGGTTCTGCTGCATATTGGGGTTAACGTTGATTTCTGCCTGCGGAATCAACGGCAGTGCCTTCTTTGAGCTGCGGGTTATAACCTGAGCGTCCTTTGTAAGAACGTCGTGCCAGCCTTTGTCAGCCTCTGATGTATAGCGGGTGATTGTCTCACCGCGACGCATGGCGTCGAAGAAACGCTGACCCTCACCGATAAGCTCTTTACGACGCTCTGTCCAAATGCGGTCAGAGGTTATATCGTTTTCGGTAACCTTCTTGGAGGCATCGGTTGTACGGTTCTCGATGATGTAGTTCAGATATATAGCGGCCTTATCCTTCCGGTTGGCATCAAACGCAGCCTCTGCGGCAGAGAGGAGCACCTCTGACAGACGCAGAACGGGTACATTCGCATAACGAACGTCGGCGTTAACCGGCTGCATCTTGTTTATGAACACCTTGTTTGTTCCGAAAGCCTCTTTCTCGTCCTTTCCATCTGCGGCCAGCATGATGTCGTTACGGACATCTTTGGGGTCGGCGGTAAGCATGTCAACGAAAGTCTTTGTGGCGACCACATCACCATAACCTTTTGATGTCTCGTTATTGGCCTCACGATACAAGTAAGCGATACCATTACGGTCGGTCCAGTCGGTATTATCGTTTATGGCGATTTCGAAAATCATCTCGTTAGTGTGGTTAGCGTCGCTCTTGTCCCATGCTTTCGCATACTGGTCGGTTGTCCACATCCTATAAGGTGAGTTCTTTATGAAATCGTCGGCGATGTTCATAACTTCGGTGTTGTTACCCATAGAGAGATAAACACGCGAAAGCAAAGCCTTGGCAGTCCATACATTGATATAACCCGGAGTGGCCTCGGTGGGCAAAGCACCCGAATTGATAGCCTCGTTGAGGTCTTTCAATACCTGAGTGTAACACTCAGCAACGGTGCTTCGTGAAGGTTTCTCGGTTGATTCGAGTGAAGTTGTAACAATCGGCGCACCGAGCGACGCGCCGTTGTCCTCTGTATATGGTTTACCGTAGATGCGTGTAAGGTCGAATGTGGCGAAAGCTCTCATCACTTTAGCCTCGGCCTGATATAGTGCAATCGTTGACGCCGCCTCGGTGGCGTCGGAAAGGTTCTGTGCCTCAAGAATGCGGCAAGCACGACCTATGAGCACAAACGGTGTCTGCCAAACGGCTGTACTACCCGTATTGTTGAAGTTATCGGCTGTGCTGTAAGTCATGTAATAATAGAACTGAGCGCGACCGCTACCCGAAGCGTGATTGTACTGAACATCCTCACCGCGCATATCACCGTAAACGAACATGTTGCGTCCGTAGTAATCGGCCAGGCTTGAAGTTCCTTTGAAAGCGTTGTACATACCGGTACGCGCGGTAGTAAGATCATCGCTGTTCTTGATGGCCAAGTCTTCATCAATCCGATCCGCCGGCTGCAAGTCAAGCCAATCGCCTGTGCACGAGGCCAAGCCTGATACGAGAGCCACACCTAAAGTGGCTTTTATTACTATATTGTTGAATTTCATTTTAATTCGTGTTTAATTTTAGAAACCTAATTCGATACCAAATGTGAATGTACGCAGAGACGGTGTCTCGAATGTGCAAAGACCGTCAACACGCATCTCGGGGTCAACATAAAGGTCTTTTGACTTCCATGTGAGCAGATTGCTGCCTGAGAAGTAAACACGGGCCTTGTTGATACCGTATTTTGTAATGAACTGCTTGGGAGCGCTGAAGCCCAATGTGAGGTTCTTCAAACGCAGATAATCAGTCGGCATGAGCCAACGTGACGAGTTCTGTCCGGTGCTTCCGAATTCGAACTTAGGCAGTGTGGCCGACGTGTCGCCCGGGCCTTTCCACATTTTGTCGACATTGTAGTATGAAGGTGTGGCTCCTTGATAAACATATGAACCTCCGTTTGAGTGGTGCCATGTAGCGTAATCATACGCGTCACCGCCGAGTGAATATGTGAAAGTGAAACCGAGGTCGATGAACTTCCACTTAAGGTTGTTGGTCAGACCGCCCTCGATGGCCGGGTCGTGCTTACCTACGATTGTCTTGTTGGCCTCGCTAACCTCGGTAGTGGTATTGCGTGCCGTCGAAGGGTCATCACCGTTGATATAGTAAAGCTCTTTACCCGTCTGCGGGTCAACACCTGCATACTCATACATATAGTAAGAGTAGTAAGGCTCACCGACACGATGAATCAGCACACCGCTTATAATTTCATTCTGCTGACCGTCGAGCTTGACGACCTTATTGCTGTTGTGCCCGAGGTTAAGGGTTGTTGTCCAATCAAAGTCGTTGTTGTGGATATTGATTGATGACAAAGTCAACTCGAAACCGGAGTTACGCAATGAGCCTACGTTCTGTGCGGCTGTAGCCAAATATGTAACACCGTCATAATAACCGGGAACGTACGAGATGGGCAGGTCATATATCAAATCCTTTGTTGTACGTGTATAGTAATCGAAAGTGATTGAGAAACGGTTGAGCAGCTGCAGGTCAAGACCAACGTTGAGAGCTTGGTTCTTCTCCCACTTCAAATCGGGATTACCAACCCCGACAATAGCCATACCGGCCGAGCCGTTATATTTTATGACACTTCCGAACTGATAATAATTCTTGTAGCCATAGAATGAGCCGGGCAGAGTACCGTTCACACCGTAAGAGACACGAACCTTACCGTCGGTAAGAACATTGTTGAACGACTCGGCGAACTTCTCTTTAGTGAAACGCCATGCACCCGATACAGACCAGAAATCACCCCAACGGTTCGCTCTTGCCAGACGTGAAGAACCGTCGCGGCGGAAGCTGGCTCCGAAGTAGTACTTGTCGTCATAGTTATAGTTCAAACGACCAAGGAACGATGTCATGCGCGATGTCTCATATGAGCTTTCCGCACTTGTCGTTCCGGCATTGGCGAACTCGTAAAGGTCTGACGTATAGTCCTGACCCGACATATAGTCATAGCGATGTCTGTAATCCTCGGTCTCGAAACCTAACAGGGCATCGATGTTATGCAGGCCGAATGTCTTATTGTATGACAGCTGGGTCTGAGTGTTCATTGTGTTGAAAGAACTTATCATACGCTGAACGACACCACCGGGATTACCGTTGTTTGAAAAACGGTCCCAGATAACGTTCTCGGTCGATGAGGTATAGTCATAAGCCACCTTCTCCATAATGTTCAGGTTATCCCAAATGTTGTAAGTCAGCGACACGGTGTTGTAAGCGCGGTTTGTAACACTCTTGTCCCGGTTGTGCTCACGCTCGTAAACGGGATTTACACCAAACATACCTGAACTTTCGGCTATGGATTTTGTTCCGTCCTCGTTAAGCACGTAAGGCGAATCAGACGGACTTTGGAAGAAGCTGTAATTGGCTATCGGGCTGTCATAACCGGTACCCTCGTTTGTAAGGTCCTGATTCATCTTTGAGAACAAGGTGTTCAAACGGAAGATGAAGCGGCCGAACTTGTGTGTCAGGTTGGCGTTACCTGTAAAACGCTCCATGCCCTGATTGTAAACGATACCGTCTTGGTTCATGTATGACAGCGAAGCGTAGAACTGTGTACGGTCGTTTCCGCCGTTAAGGCTTATCTGATAGTTCTCGTGTTTACCCGTGCGGAACAGTTCGTCTTTCCAGTTTGTCCAACCGGTCTCGGGCATAGCGGCGTATTTGTCTATCTCTTTAGCCGCTAAAGCATTGGCATCAGCCTCTGACAAGCCTTGATTATAAAGGGCATAGTTCTTCAAACCAAGTGTAAGCAGGTCTCGGCGAGACTGTCCGTCAAGCATCGGACGATAGTTTACGGCCATATTGGAGAAACCCCAGTCGCTGCGGAAGTCAACCTGAGTTTTTCCTTTGCTACCGTTCTTTGTCGTAATAACGATAACACCGTTAGCGGCACGAGAGCCATAGAGTGAGGCTGCGGCGGCATCCTTGATAACTGTTATCGACTCTATGTCGTTGCTGTTAAGTGTCGCAAGCACGTTAGTACCGGCGTCATTATAAGAATTGTCGCCACCCGGAGTGTTGAAGCCGCTTATATTACCGCTCATCATCGGGGTACCGTCAATAACGTAAAGCGGGTCGTTGCCGGCGTTAATCGAACCCATACCGCGCACACGGATATTGGCCACGGCACCCGGGGCACCCGAAGCCGAACCGATTGAGATACCGGGAGTTCCACCGGCCAATTTATCCTCGATTGACGTTGTGGGCACATCCTCCAGTCGCTTGGTGTTAACCGTTGAGGCGGCACCTGTAAATGACGACTTCTTGAAAGTACCGTAACCTGTAACCACCACTTCGTCAAGGCTGTGGTCGTCGCTCTTCAGGGCGATACGCATGTTGTTGCTTGCGTCGGCCTCGGCGGCAGCCATGCCTATGTAGGTTACCTTCAATCTCTTTTTACCTGCGGGTACTGTCAAAGTGAACTTACCGTCAACGTCGGTAACCGCTCCGACTGTCTCGGCGCCAACCACTCTCACAGTGGCTCCGATTACCGGTTGGCCGTCATCCTGCGACACCACGGTACCCGTAACAGCTGTCTGTGCCAACGCGGCTCCTGCAGACAGGAACAGCGAGGCCAACATCATTGTTAGTCTTTTTTCCATAAAATACTCTCTCTAATTAAATAAATAAGTTATACTATTGTTACAATTTGCAAAATTAGAGATATTTTTGTTTATTACAAAATATGCATACGAAAAATGTGTGTATTAATTCTCTTTTTAACAAATAACGTTCGTTTGTCTACATGAAAACCGAATAAACGACATTTAAAGTGTACTTTTACTTACACTTTGATTACATACCGTGTGCATAAAAACCGCATAAACATGTTTGTAATTGTTATAAATCAAGTCCTAAACCTTATTATTATGAACCTTTATGTGTGTTTTTTATTTAATATGTACTCATGCTGATAGGGTTCTGATTACCGATAACAACACAAATAATAAAATAAGAAGCAATTATAAATATATAAAAATTCGGTCATTGGTAAAGTTTAATCGGAACTCCGTCTTTCTAAACTTTACCAATGACCGATTGATAAATATAAAATCAAAGACTTATAAAGTCTCTATTTCATCCTTTGTTAATCCGGTGGCTTTTATTATTATATCAATATCAGCACCTAAATCCTTAAGATTTTTGGCTGTTTTAATCCGGCCTTGCTTTAGGCCTTCTTGGAGTCCTTGCTCTTTACCTTCTTGGAGACCCTGCTCTTTTCCTTCTTTGAGACCTTGTTCTTTACCTTCTTTAATTCCAAGCTCTTTACCTTCTTTGAGACCTTGTTCTTTACCTTCTTTGAGACCTTGCTCTTTACCTTCTCTCAGTCCTTTTTTCACGGCGGTATCATAAACGGTGCGTGTAT